>Ga0224527_1000052_pt1 | contig 87331 bp, 72 predicted proteins | sample CBST0metaG_FD_179882 | JGI IMG/M metagenome (GOLD analysis project Ga0224527, IMG submission 179882) | Peat soil microbial communities from Stordalen Mire, Sweden - C.B.S.T0 | ecosystem: Environmental > Terrestrial > Soil > Wetlands > Peat | place: Sweden: Norrbotten County, Stordalen Mire...
GGTGGTCCCACCTGACCCCATGCCGAACTCAGCAGTGAAACGCCGTAGCGCCGATGGTAGTGTGGGGTTTCCCCATGCGAGAGTAGGGAACTGCCAGGCATCCAATTGAACGAAGCCCTCTGTGAAAACAGAGGGCTTTTTTCTGTCTGCCGAAGGGGCAGTTCGCTACTCGAGCAAGAGAGTAGGACAACCGGCAAAGCCGGTTGAACGTCGCCGTTGGCGACGGCCCGAAGGGGGCCTGCCGCAGGCAGGCATCAACTGCCAGGCATCCAATTGAACGAAGCCCTCTGTGAAAACAGAGGGCTTTTTCATGTCTGTGATTTGGAAACGATTATTTGTTGGCGTCATAGATCGCAATGTGATAAACACAATTAATCATCTTACTGTGCCTATGGCTTAAAAATTATGGAAATTGGCCGGCAACTCGAGATTGCATCCCTTTTTAGCAACTGCTTCATTGAATAAGCGAGGATAGAATGGCATTTGCTCGTGAACCGCGTATTCATACGGTCGCCATTGATGATTTACGCCCGACCCAAATCACAGTCGGCCTGCGTGAAGTCAACGAAAAGCGTGCGCGATGGCAGGCTCAGCCTGAGAAGAAAAAAGCGGAATTTTTAGGTTCTCATTTTATCCCGATAGTGCTTGGCCCCGGCAAAAAACCTTATCTGACCGACCATCACCACCTTGCCCGCGCGCTTTACGATGAAGGGGTGGAGAAGGTGGGCGTGACGGTGTTGGCTGATCTTTCCATTCTGGAACCGGCGGCCTTCTGGTTCTATCTCGATAACCGGGCATGGACCTACCTCTACGATGCCGAGGGCGAACGTCAAGGCCCCAAAAAATTGCCCAAACATGTGAAGGATTTGGTGGACGATCCCTATCGGAGCCTGGCGGGGGAATTACGACGCGCCGGCGGTTTCGCAAAAGAGGTCACGCCATTCAGTGAATTTCTCTGGGCGGATTTCTTGCGGCGGCGCATCAAACGAAAATTGGCGGACTCACAACCCACAGAATCGCTTACAGAGGCTTTGCAACTGGCCAAATCGCTTGATGCCGCCTATCTGCCCGGTTGGTGCGGACCGGTCGTACCCGAATGAAGCAAGAGGTATTGGCCGGAATATCGGTCGCAGGTCTCTTGTTGCCATCGGCCATTGCTTATGCGGCTATCGCCGGCCTTTCGCCAGACCATGCGATCGTCGCCACTATTATCGGTCTTGGCGTCTACGCCCTGATCGGACGAAGCCGATTTGCCATGGTGGCGCCGACCTCCTCATCCGCGGCGATTTTAGCCGCGCTCATTATTTCAATGCAACACCAGATACCGCGAGGCGACTTGGTCGCCGATGCTGCAATCCTGGCGGCTGGATTATGCTTTCTGGTCGCCGGCGTTTTGCGTGCCGGCGCCTTGGCGAGTTTTATTTCACGCCCGGTACTGAGCGGCTTTTCTTTTGGCATTGCATTGACGATCACTATCAAGCAAATCCCGGCGATTGTCGGCATTACATTGGATTCAAGTGGGGGGAGCAGTGTGTTGCCTTTACTTTGGCATTTAATCGAAAATTTGCCGCGATTTCATGTAATGTCGATCATAATTGGTCTAGCGGCGCTATTGAGCCTGGCGGGTTTACGTCGATTGCGCGGCTTCCCCGCGTCGGCGCTGGTCTTGGCCGCCGGCGTATTGCTATCGGCACTGGTCGATCTGCCAGCGCATCACGTCGCTTTAGTCGGAACCATTGCCATCGCGTTACCCACCCCTTCCTGGCCCAGCCTTTCACTGGACGATTGGTCGCGGATCATTGAACTCTCAGTGCCGCTGTTTTTGATTCTTTTCGCCGAGTCCTGGGGCTCGATTCGTAGCCTTGCACTGCTACATGGCGATAAAGTGGTCGCCAACCGCGAGTTGATGGCGTTGGGATTCGCGAACGTCGCCGCCGGGTTATTGCATGGAATGCCGGTCGGCGCCGGGTTTTCCGCGTCTTCTGCGGCGGAAGCCGCCGGAGCGCGTTCCATGTTTGCCGGTCTCGCCGCCATGGCTGTGTTACTTATACTTAGTCTTTGGGGCCGGTCTTTGGTCGCATTGGTTCCCGCGCCGGTGTTGGCATCGGTCGTTATCGCCTCTTTGTTTCATGCGCTCAATCCAGCACCCGTGCTGCGATTATGGCAAATCCGGCGCGACGAGGTTGTGGCGACGGCCGCGGCGTTGGCTGTGCTTGGATTCGGCGTACTCGATGGCATGATGATCGCGGTCGGCTTATCTTTGCTGGCCCTATTGCAACGGTTTTCCGCCGCACGTATTGCCCGCCTTGGACAAATTCCCGGCACGCATGATTTCGTCGATTTAGTCAGAAACCTGGAAACCAAAACAGATCCGCGGATTTTAGTGGTGCGGCCAATGGAGCCGCTCTTCTTTGCCAATGTAGAGCAGGTGCTCGCTGTGATAACGCAGTGGGCCGAGGCTGATTCGAAAACCAAAGTCGTCATTCTTTCACTTGAAGAGAGCCCGGATTTCGATAGCACCGCGCTTGATGCATTGCTTGAATGTCAGGTGCGTTTGGAAAAAACGGGACGTACTCTCCTATTGGCGCGGGTTAAGGAAGATCTGCGGGATTTGTTGCGCATGGCTGGCGGCGAGTGGCTGGCGGGCGATAATTGCTGTTTCTGGAGCGTGTCGGATGCTTTTAAAGCTGCGCAAAAGAGAGAGTAGTGTCTGAACCATGGCATTATGCGGCGATATTGCCATGGTTCTCGCGGAAAGCCCAAGCGTAGACATTAACATTAACGTCGGCCTGTCGGCAAAAGCGGCTGGCGCTATGATGCACTGAGCCAATGCGCACAGGCCAGAAAGCCTATAGGATCCTGCTGATCAACCGATCAATACGAATTCGCCGCAGCCGCCGGATCAATTTGCGTACTTTTATCGGATAATCGCCGATTTTTTCCAATTCTGAAAAATGCTTGATGACGTGAGTATACGTGCGGATAAGTTGCAATTCGTGCTCACGCTGCTCGAGCAACATTTGCTGTGGATCATGAATGAGTAATGCATTCTCCAAATCCAAACGCCAAGCGCGGGGATTGAGATTATTACCCGTCAGCAATTGCCAGGTATCGTCAACCCACATTCCTTTGAGATGATAACTGTTGTCGCCGTCTTTCCATAAACGAACGACTAACTGCCCATTATCAATATACCGTTGCAAACGCGCCAGGAACCGGCGCAGATTAATCTCATAAAGATAAGGCAGCGCGCCGATGATTTTAAAGGGTTGATCAACCGGGATATAAAAGTCATTGGCTGTCTTATCGCCGACTATGATTTCAACCTGCTTATTCTGCCGCAGCAAGGAAACGATATTTCTCATCAGCAAAGCCGGCATATTGAAGTAGGGCGTGCAAATGATGAGATTGGTGTTTGCGCAAGCCATCAAATGGTGGATGGTTTTGTTTAGCGGGCTTCGTTTACCCAGTCCCACCAAGGGAGTAATTGCCAATTGATCATTGGTGGCCTCGCCCTGATAGCTGTAAGTGGCTTCGCGTAATGATTGGCGAAATTGTCTGGTTTCGTTGCGAATCTCGATGCTTTTCGGCCGATCCGGATCATCGAGCCGATTGACGGCGGTAGCGGACATTAACTGACGTTGCAGATATTCCAGCATACAGTTGGCCAAGGCGGGATTGCGGATCACCTGATAGCGATCATAACGATACTTATCCAGTTGATGCAGGTAAACATCATTTAAACTGGCACCACTGTAAATGACGGTATCATCGACAATAAAGCCCTTAAGATGCAGAACACCCAATGCTTCGCGGGTATTCACCGGCACGCCGTAGATGGGCACCGAGACATCGCCATGCTCTTTCGCCATGCGACAATACCAGTCGGCGTTGGTATGGGTCGTCGCCACGCCGATACGCCCGCGTTGCGCGCGATGCCAGTCGACCAGTACGCCCACTTCAAGGTCCGGATTGCGTTGCTTGGCTCGATACAGGGCCGCGAGCACTGCATCGCCGCCCTCATCATGCTCCAGGTAAAGCGCTACCAGGTAGATACGTTGCCGGGCGCCTTCAATGGCGTTCAACAAGGCGATACGAAAATCTGCTGGACTGGCTAGCGTTTGTACATCTTCAACCGTCTGGGGAATTTTTGGCAGTTGTGCAAGGTGTTGTTGGTGTTTGATACGTCTAAAGTTTGACAACATCACAGTGCGCTTCTTCTCTTATCATCGTATGGTGCATTCACCATATGCAAAACATAAACATGCGGAATCGGCCATAATAACATTACTTTTATCCGTTGTGGCTATGTTTCGCCGCAGGTTGAACATCCCTTGAGCCTGAGTTGTCCGGTTCAATGGATGGTTCGGTCTTCAACGACAACGATAATGTGACGATGCCGTCCTCCAGTTGCAAATCGACGCTGAACCCCAGCTTTTTCGCCAACGTGATCATTCCTTGATTGCTGGGCATGGTGATGGCGTTTAATCGTTTAATACCATGATCGCGGGCGTAGCGGATCATTTTTTCCAGCAGCAAGCGGCCCAAACCCAATTTTTTCAAATCCGATCTGACCAGTACCGCGAATTCGGCATCGGTGTTGTCCGGATCAGCGTAAACACGGGTTACGCCGATGATCACCGATCCAGCGCCGTTTTGCCTTACCGCGACAAAGGCCATTTCACGATCGTAGTCGATTTGCGTCATGTAAGCCAAATCTTCATGGGTAAATTCAGTGATCTCGTTAAAATAGCGATAATAAAGATCTTCCTTGGTCACTTGGCCGATAAACTGTTTCAACAAGGGCTCGTCTTCCGGCAGGATGGGTCTGAACAAGCATCGCTCGCCATTCTTGAGCAGCACGGTGGCTTCGAGTTTTTGCGGATAGGGGCGAATGGCCAGACGCGCTTCCGGGTCGCCCTGGAATTCCGCCAACGTTAGCGTGCCGTCCAGTAACGTCATATCGCTGCCGCAGGCCAGCAGCGGATGAATGTCCAGATGAACTATTTCCGGGCAATCGATCAACAGGGTGGATATTTTCACCAATAGCTGACTTAAGGCGGCAATATCCAGGGGATATAACGGCCGATGATTGCGAATCGCGCCTTTTTTGAGCCCCTGCAATACCATATTATGCGCCAAAGCCATGTTCAGCGGCGGCAACCCGACCGTCATCTGATCGGCTTGACGCCATTCGCTTTCGCTTTCCCCCAGGAGAATCACCGGGCCGAATACCGGATCCTGTTCCACCATAATCCGCAATTCCTGCGTTCCGGCGCGGTTGGCCATGCTTTGCACCAACATCCCCTCAATGCGCGCTTGAGGAAACGCCTGAATGACCCGTTCGATCATGGCGTTGGCCGCTTGTTCCACTTCACGGGCATTACGCAGGGAAAGCATAACGCCTTGCACATCCGATTTATGGGCAATATCCGGCGAACGTAATTTTAGCGCCACCGGATAACCGATTTTTTCGGCAATTTTGATGGCATCGGCACTGTTGCCGGCGATCCAGGTTGGCAGCGTGTTGATGCCATAGGTTTCGACAATGGGTCTGATTTCGTGCGCGGCCAACTGAAAAACACCGTGATCCAGCGCCTGGCGGATAAGCTGATGTGCCCGGGCGGTATCTCTCGACAGGTTGACCGGCAGCGCAGGGGTTTCCATTAGCTGTTTTTGGTTACGGCGATATTCCGCCATATGCATAAAAGCGACAACCGCCCCCTCAGGGGTACGATAGGTTGGTATTCCGGCTTCGGTGAATTGCCTTCGGGCATCCTGCGAAGAGAATTCACCGCTCCAGTTGGTCAATACAGTGACCTGCTTGCCCCGGGGGTGATGCTGGATCAGTTCGATAACCTGTTTGGCGGTTTCGCTGCCGGACGAAGCGGCACTTGGAGCCTGAATAATCAGCACGGCATCATAATCCAGACTTTCAAGCAATATTGACAATGCGGCGTAGTAACGGGACGAATCGGCGTCGTCACCTAAATCAAGCGGATTGGCCGCCAGCACATGATCAGGGAGCACCCCTTGTAATGCCTGCTTTGCCGCCGGGCTCAAGTTGGCCAGCTTACCGTGGCGGCTAAGCAGTTCATCCAGCGCCAGCGCCGCCGGCGCGATACCGTTACTGATAATCATCAGACGCTCGCCGCGTAAAGGCCGCATGTGGCTTAGCGTTTCCACCGCCGAAAATAATTCATGGGTATCCCTGACCCGCAGCAGTCCGGCGCGTTGAATGGCGGCGTCATACGCGGCATCACGGCCCTGGGGATAATTCAACAGCCGCTGAGCTTGCGGAGTGCGGCCGCTTTTGATAACCAAAATGGGTTTGTTGCGCGCGGCTCCGCGAGCGGCGGAAAGAAAACGGCGCGCGTCGTCAAGATGCTCCAAATGCAGCAGTATCGCACTGGTTTTACCGTCGCGCCCCAAAAAGTCGAGCAGGTCGCCCACATTTATGTCAATGCTGTCGCCAAGAGCAATAAAATAGGAGAAGCCGATTGCCCGCTGTTGCGCCCAATCCAGGATTGTGTTCGCTACCGCCGCGGACTGAGAAATAAATGCCAGTTTGCCTTTATGGATCTGCACCGGCACCGGCGAAAAACTGGCGTTAAATCCCTGCCACGGGGAGAGCAGACCAAGACTGTTCGGTCCGAGCAGGCGCATGCCATAACGCTGCGCGCAAGCTTTCAATTCGGCGAACTGACTTGGCGGCGCGGAGAGGATAATTACGGTTTTACAGCCACGACGTCCCAGTTCTTTCAGCAGCTCGGGATTACGGCGCGCATGCGTGCAGATCACCGCCAGATCCGGCTTGAGCGGCAGGCTGGCCACATCGGGATAACATAAAACGCCGCAAACTGCGGTGTATCGCGGCGTGACCGGCAATATCGGGCCACGAAACCCGCAGGACAACAGGTTACGCATCATTAGGTAGCCTGCCCGTCCCGGCGTATCGGAAGCGCCCAATACAGCGATGGATTTAGGCCGTAACAGTGCTTCCAGTCCTCGTTGACTCATCGGTGTTCTCCCTTCTTGCACCCAAATTCAGTGTAAGCGCTTTATGACAGGGGAGTTGTGATGACGCGGGGAATTTGCACGCTGTTGTGATGCGATTTACCCGCCAGATAGCGATTGCGAAACAGATCGAAATAGCCATTGAGGTTATCAGCCGCCGGAGTATCGCCAGCTTGATATAACAAGGCGGCCGCAACCTCGGCGGTGCAGTGAAATCCGTCGCCATGCGATTCACGCAACCGATAAGCGGAAAGTGTCGGTAAATCCAGCGATAAAATGGGAAATTTATCGAGATAAGGGCTCTTGCGAAACATTTTTCCCGCTTCCGACCAGGTGCCGTCCAGCATAACGAACAACGGTGGTTTCGCCAGTGGGTCAATATGATTGAGAACACGTCGACCGGCGGGCACATGCTGGGCCGGGAATACCACATAAGGCTGGCGATGACTGACACTGATCGCCGCCAGCAGCCTTTGATCCGGTTCGGTGCGTGACCAGAGAAAGGCTTGGGTATCCGGTAAAATATCGGCAATAAGCCGCCCGGTATTACTGGGTTTCAGCGGTTCGGAGTCAAACATGATCAAACAAAAGCGACTCAGGGCCTGACTGGGGGTTATGCTATCGCACAGGCAAAGCGGCAGCGGCAGCAGGCAGCTTTCACAGCGAACGACCCGGCAACCTCTTGCGCGAAAGGGCTTGGTGGCGCTGGCCAAACGGATTTGACGCAAAGCCAGGACAGCATTGTGTGTCATAAGGGGCTCAAACGAAAAGAGAGAGTTTACCGGACTCGCGTTGAAAGGCGGAGCGGTTTTTGATATCCGCCAAGGCGTCAATCAAGTTTCGCGCCTTGGCAAGACAGCGCAATCAAGATAAATTGCGATAGGGATGAAAAAAATTCACGAAGCGTGGTTTATCATTAGCCCTTCGTCCAGCCATTCTTCAAAGGGGCCTTTGGGCATGGCGCCATGCAATGAATCCACCATTTTCCCGTTTTTGAACATCATAATGGTTGGAATGGCGCGGATGCCGAAACGGGTGGCTAATTGCGGTTCAGCTTCGGTGTTGACCTTGATAAATCGCATCTTGCCATGCCGTTCGTCGGCGACCGATTCAAAAATCGGGGCAAATCCGACGCAGGGACCGCACCAAGGCGCCCAGAAATCCACCACTAAAGGGATATCGTCTTCCAACAACTTATCCAGGGATGCGGTGGTGGCATGAACGACTTTGCCGTCCATTAGCGCTGCGCCGCAACGGCCGCAATGGGCGCCGTCATGGCTTTTTTCTTCCGGCAGACGGTTGGTCGCCAGACAGGAGGGACATATTGTATTCATACCTTAAACCTCATGCAGCAGGTGAATGTTGCTCATTGTCTATGTTATGGCCTAAGTATGGTTAAAGCCCGCGGGGCTGACAAAACGATTTATCCAATGGCTTTGATAGTTGCGGCTTTAACGCCAACTTAGTAGCTAATAAATGCAATATCAGGTAATCTTCGCGCCCAGCACCCGGGGGGGGAAAGTAATGAGCGATTCGCTGAAAGGTAAAAACGGCAAAGTCCGTGTCATGTATGTGCGTAAAGATGAAGATGAAGCGCCAAAGCGACCGGCGCGCACGTCTTCGCCAGGCCGTGATGGGCCAAGCCGCGATGGAGCGCCGGGCCGTGATGGCGCCAACAAACGTAGGGATGCGCCGCGTCGTGATGAAGGCCGGCCTCGTTATGATAAGCCGGATGATCGCGCTAACCGTCGGGACAAGCCGGCCGCGGCTTCGGATTCACCCTGGAAAACCCACTATCAAACCGAAGATCAACCGCTGATTCCCGATCATGGCGGCATTAGCGGCAAAAGCCAAATCGACCCTGAGCAATTGCGACGCCAGCGCGCGGAAGAAACGCGGGTATATGGCGTAAATGCGTGCCAGGCGTTGTTTCAAAGCCGTCCACAATCCATTGTCCGGGCCTGGTTTGAACAATCGGTTACCCCGCGTTTTCGCGATGCCTTGCGTTGGATGGCGGCTAATCGAAAAGCCTACCATGTGGTTGATGACGAGGAACTGGCGAAGGTTTCCGGCACCGAGCATCACGGCGGCGTTTGTTTTCTCATCAAAAAACGCGTGGGCCTCGATGCGGAGCTTTATCTGCAACAATCCACCGCAAAAGATTGCGTACTGGCGTTGGAAGACGTGTCCAACCCCCATAATCTTGGCGCCATATTACGGAGTTGCGCGCATTTCGGCGTGAATGGCGTCATGGTTGACGACACCGCGGCGCTGGAGTCGGGTGCCGCGGTTCGTACCGCGGAGGGTGGGGCTGAACATATCAGCGCCATTCAGACCGATAATATGCTGGCCGATTTACAACGCTTTCATCAAGCGGGCTATACCATTGTCACCCATTCCGGTCATCAGGGCCAACCGCTGTCGGACACGCGTCTGCCGGCCAAAATGGTCTTGGTGTTGGGTCAGGAAGGTGAAGGGTTGGCGGATTATCTTCTGGAACAGGGCGATATGAACATTGCCATTGACGGCACCGGACGGGTCGGCGGTCTGAACGTCTCCGTGGCGGCAGGTATTTTGCTGGCCGAGTGGTGGCGTCAGAATCGCTGATTTTAGCGTGTGAGAGAAGTTAACGCCTTGTAGTTAACCAAATGGCGTTAGCTTCTCTTCTGTCAATAATTCATCCAGCTTATTGAGCAGCTTACGAGTCAATTTTTCTAGTTGGCGTTTTTCTTCTCCATCCAGCGTGGACCATAATGACACCAAGCTTTTATGTTGTGGCGGCAACAGATTATTGAGAAAGGCCCCCCCGGCGGGGGTTAAATGCAATCGCAAGCAGCGTCGATCATTATCGCTTTCCTGACGCTCAATCCAGCCGCGCTTCTCTAATTCATCGGCAATTCGTGTGGCATTTGTGCGCGACGATCCCAGCGCCGAGCTGAGTTCGGAAGGTTGTATGCTAAAATTGTCTTGGGACTCCAGGGTAACCAACGCCATAAACAGGGTTTCATTGATACCCTGGGCTTTCAGCATTCGATTACGATTTTCCAACAATTTGCTTTGCATATGCATGCACAGCCGGGTCAGCATAATTTCCTGAAAAGGGAAGTCCGGGCGACGCTGAGCGCGTAGGGTCAACATTTCTTCAATCGGTTTAAAAGAACTATCCATAATAGTAAAAACCTCATTAGTTACTATGTGTATAATAACTAAAGTAATCACTTGTGTATATATTTTCTACTATTAAATGCGTTGCGGATGTAGGCGTCTGTCTCAAAACGCAAAAAATTTGAAGACCAATCCATAACATAGCGCTCCGGCTAACGTGGCCATCACGATACTGCGGGTTTTGTAGAAAACAAAAATCAGCAGGGCAAATCCCGCTAAGGTGGGTATAAGTTTGTGTCCATCGTGCAATACCGTGGGCACGCTGGATACCACCAGCAAGGCGCAAATGGAGGCGATGCCGATACCGTCCAGAATCCGGCTTATGTAGCGGTTATGGTAACGCTCGCCGTTTCGCGGTGATGCGCGGTAGCGTAGAGGCATATATCTGAAGAGATAATTCGCCAGGCCAACCACCAGACTGATAATAACAATATCCCGGCTCATGATTGTTCCCGATCTGTTTGTTTTACCGGACTCGCCAGCGCCCCGAGGCAGCCCCCGCCAATACCCGCCAAAATAGCCATAGGAATCGATGCCAACATTAACCCGGCCAAAGCTCCGGTTAACGCCAGCGCCAGCACTAAACCCTGACGCCGATGAAATGCCGACAGCAAAAAGCTCAAGAACAACGCCGGTAGCATAAACGACAATGCGCCTTCCACCGCCGGATAGGCATCAAGCGGACCATTACCGCACAATGCGCCCATAGCGGTACCCATCACCCAGGACCCCCAGGAACATAACGCAACGCTCAACATCCAGTTTTCCGACCAACGCCGGCTATCTTTATTCAGTTTGGCGATAGCGGCGGCAAAAACTTCGTCAGTCAGACCGAATGCCCATAACGCGGTTTTGCGTCCCGATAACTGGCGCTGAATATAATGACGTAACGTAGGGCCATACAATACATGCCGGACATCCATGGCCATCACCGTCAGTGCGGCAATCCACAACGAGGTCCCGGCGCTGATGAGCGCAGTCAAAACAAACTGACTGGCGCCGGCGTAAATCAGGCAGGATAACAACAGGCTGTCCAGGGGGGTAAAGCCCAATCTGACGGTATTCATGCCAAAGGCAAAGGCAACCGGGACATAACCGATAACAATGGGCAAGCTGTCAAAACATCCCTCACTGAACGTTGCCTGAGCAAGCGGGGTGGGAGCTAGCCCGCTGTTCGGGGTTTCCATCTGATTACGGCTCCTATGGCATGCTTATCACCAAAAACAGCGGTGGGCGTCACGGGGACGGTGCAATGTCGCTGGCTTTTTGCCAGCGCCGTCCCGTCAATAAGCAAAACTAAAGAATAATGCACTATAAAATAATATGTTTTGACGGCATTTGTCGTCATCTTTTATCGGAGAGATAAAAAGCAGTGAAGCATGCGCCAGTGCGGTGGTAAGGTTAACTCAATTCATTGTCGCCGAAAATGGAGCATGTCAGGCGAGTTACGACATGAATCGAATGAGGCGAGACGGCATCATACAATCTGACGGAGGCAACTATTATCATCTATAATAATGTACTTAGTGTATTTTTTTATAATATCTATGGTTATATCAAAAAATAACTCGGAATTGAATTTGGCATAAAAATCCCGGCTGATGATGACGCCTTCGAATAACGATGCCAACACGGGTACCATACTACACATACCGCTACCGAATTCATTTAGCCATAATGGATAAGATTCAATCAATTTATGAATAAGCGGATTATGTAACGTATCTTCAATATTCGGGAAATTTTCGTCTATGATTAATCTAATGCCAGGGATTGAATTAAGTAATTCCCTGATGGCGGGTTGATTGATTATTTGACCCCCCTGCCAAAAATTAATATGTAACAACAAGAGTTTTTCTTTATCAAAATTTGAGGCATACTGCATTACCAATTGTAATCGGCGTTCAAAAAGCAAATTTGATTTAGCAAATGTCAACGCAAGCGGGGTTCCTGACAAGCCTATGATTGGTATGATATTATTGTCAAATCTATCCTCTAGTCTAGATATGTTCATGACATGTCCTTAGGCAGTTTCTATACTAATTATATCTTAATCGATCGTTAAAATCGATCAATAATTAAAATATGATAGTTTTTATCGATAGGTTTTAACGATCGATTTACAACTGTTAATAGGTATAATGCCCTCTAGATATGATCTGCCGCAGGACGCTATTTCATAAAAAATTCATATGGATAACAATAGACTTAACCTCCTAACGTTTCATTATTTGGCTTAGGTTCATGGCGATGTAAGCGTTTAAAACGGAATAAAAGAATAGAAGCCTATACCCTAAATAATTCGAGTTGCAGGAAGGCGACGACACAGCGAATCCCCAAGAGCTTACTCAGGTAAGTGACTGGGGTAAGCTAGGAAAGCCAACGCGCCTGCAACTTGAATTATTTAGGGTATAACTGGCATTTTTATTCCTATCTCATACCCGCCATAATTAATTTGATTTAAGTATGCTTCCTTCGGTACACGCACGCTTGCCGACAAGGCCTGACCCCGGCGTAAAATCGCCGCGCCGCGCCTAAAAGGTCCAATCTTCGTCCTCGGTATTGACTGCACGACCGAGCACATACGACGATCCTGAACCGGAGAAAAAATCATGATTTTCATCGGCATTCGGGGATAGCGCGGACAAAATAACCGGATTCACCTCGGATGCCGACGGCGGAAACAACGCCTCGTAACCCAGATTCATCAATGCCTTATTGGCGTTGTAATGCAGAAAAGCCCTCACATCCGCGGTCCAGCCGACTGTATCATAGAGTTGTGCGCTGTAAACCAGCTCATTTTCGTAGAGATCCTGCAACAGCTCATACGCGAAATTTTTCACGAGAGTACGTCGTTGCGGGGTAGCCTGTTCCAGGGCTCGTTGGAATTTATAGCCGATATAATAGCCGTGTACCGCCTCATCACGGATAATCAGGCGAATAAGGTCGGCGGTGTTGGTCAGTTTAGCTCTACTGGAAAAGTACATAGGCAGATAAAAGCCGGAATAGAAAAGAAAAGATTCCAGAAAAACGCTGGCTATCTTTTTGGTTAATGGATCATCCTGCCGATAATATTGTTGAATAAGCGCCGCTTTATTTTGCAAGGCGCTGTTTTGCTCGCTCCACCGATAAGCCTCATCAACTGCCGGCATGGGGCAAAGGGTGGAAAAGATCGAACTGTATGAGCGGGCGTGTACGGCTTCCATAAAGCAGATATTGGAGAGTACCGCTTCTTCATGCGCCGTTATGGCATCCGCCATCAAAGCGGGTGCGCCGACGGTGTTTTGCAAAGTGTCGAGCAATGTCAATCCGGTAAAAACCCTGATGGTTAATTGTTGCTCCTCGGCCGAGAGCGTCGCCCATGAACTGATATCATTCGACAAGGGCATCTTTTCCGGCAACCAGAAATTGGCGGTGAGGCGATTCCATACCTCGAGATCTTTATCATCTTCCAATCTATTCCAATTCACCGCTTGAATGGCGGTTGATGTACGGGATGACGTCATGGTTTCAGGCTCCTCGAATGTTAATCGCTAAAGTGCGCAAGAGACGCAGCCCGAGACTTCCGTCCCCTCCAGCGCCAACTGACGGATACGGATGTAATACAGGGTCTTGATGCCTTTTTTCCAGGCATAAATTTGCGCCTTATTGATATCGCGCGTGGTGGCGGTATCACGAAAAAACAGCGTCAGCGATAACCCTTGATCGACGTGGCGGCTAGCCGCGGCATAAGTATCGATGATTTTTTCCGGGCCGATTTCGTAAGCATCCTGGAAAAATGACCGATTATCATTGTTCATGTGCGGCGCCGGGTAGTAGACCCGTCCGGTTTTGCCCTCTTTGCGGATCTCGATTTGCGACACTATCGGATGGATGCTGGATGTGGAGTGATTGATATAGGAAATAGAGCCGGTAGGCGGCACAGCCTGCAAATTCTGATTATATAACCCGTGCGTCATCACCGAGTCTCTCAAAGCCAGCCACTCTTCGCGCCCAGGCGGAACAATTCCAGCCTCGGCAAACAACTGGCGCACCCGTTCCGTCGCCGGCTGCCATGTTTGTTCCACGTAAGGGCCAAAATACTCGCCGGAAGCGTAGCGGGATTGAGCGAAACCATCAAAAACGACGCCCCGTTCAATGGCCAGACGGTTGGACGCCCTCAGGGCATAATAGGTTATCGTATAAAAATAGATATTGGTGAAATCGACGCCTTCTTCCGAGCCATAATAAATATGTTCGCGCGCCAGATAACCATGCAGGTTCATTTGGCCAAGGCCAATGGCGTGGGATTGATCATTGCCTTTGGCGATGGAAGGGACCGACTGGATATGGCTCATATCGGCTACCGCGGTCAATGCGCGAATGGCGGTTTCCACTGTGTCGCCTAAATCTGGCGAGTCCATGGCGCGAGCTATATTCAATGAGCCGAGATTGCAGGAGATATCTTTGCCCACTTCTCGATAACTCAGATCCTCGTTATAAAGGCTAGCGCTGTTGACCTGCAATATTTCCGAGCAGAGATTGCTCATATTGATGCGGCCTGCCACCGGGTTGGCGCGGTTTACAGTATCCTCGAACACCAGATAAGGATAACCCGACTCGAACTGGATTTCCGCCAGGGTCTGGAAAAACGTTCTGGCGTTAATGGCGGTTTTACGAATGCGGGGGTCGGCGGCCAATTCGTGATAGGTGTCGCTTATACTGATTTGAGAAAATGTTTGGCCGTAATATCGCTCAATATCATAAGGCGAAAACAGGTACATCGGCTGGTTATCCCGCGCCAGTTCAAAAGTGATATCCGGAATAACTACGCCCAGCGACAAGGTTTTGATGCGTATTTTCTCATCGGCGTTTTCACGTTTGGTATCAAGAAAACGCATGATATCCGGATGATGGGCATGAAGATAAACGGCGCCGGCACCCTGGCGAGCACCTAATTGGTTAGCGTAGGAAAACGCGTCTTCCAGCATTTTCATGACTGGAATAACACCGGACGATTGATTTTCGATACGCTTGATCGGCGCGCCGGCTTCGCGCAGATTAGTCAGCATAAACGCCACGCCGCCGCCGCGTTTCGACAACTGCAACGCCGCATTAACCGAACGGCCGATGGATTCCATATTGTCTTCAATGCGTAGCAGAAAACAGGAAACATATTCTCCCCGTTGCCGTTTTCCGCAATTGAGAAAGGTCGGGGTGGCGGCCTGGAACCGTCCGGACATCATTTCTCTCATCAGACGTGTCGCCAATAAGGTGTCGCCGCCGGCCAGGGTCAGCGCCACCATGCAAACCCGATCTTCGTAATGTTCCAGATAACGACGGCCATCAAAGGTTTTCAGGGCATAGCTGGTGTAAAACTTCAGCGCACCCATAAAACTTTGAAATCGGAAATGATGTTCTCGCGCCTGCCGGAACAAGGCGATAATGAATTCCTTGCCATAGGGAGCCAACACAGAGGCTTCGTAATAACCTTCGGCCAGCAGCGCGTCAAGCCTGGCTTCAGCTGAGGGGAAACGCCGGCTGTTGGGTAAAACATGCTGACTGAAGTAAAGTTCGATGGCCTGCGCTTCTTTATCGAACTGAATGTTGCCATGCTCATCATAGAGATTAAGCATGGCGTTCAATGCGTGATAGTCCATTGTTTGGGGCCCGGTCTGGCTCATGCTTACTGTTGTCGTTGCCAAAATTGCGTCACTCCTGCAATGACCCGCTTCACGTCTTCCTCTGTACCTAATAATTCAAAACGATAAAGCAGGGGTACCTGACATTTTTTGGCGATAACGTCAGCCGCCAGGCAAAACGCTGCGCCAAAGTTTCGGTTACCGGCGCCGATCACGCCTTGCAACCAGGAACGGTTCGTTGCGTCATTCATAAATCGGATGACTTGGGGCGAAACCGTGCCATGTTCGCTTCCGCCGCCATAACTGGGCGTTACCAGAATATAGGGGCGATCAAGCTGTAGCCGCTGGGTCGTCGCCAATGGAATGCGCAGCGCAGGCAACGCCAGTTTGCCGATAAAACGGTGCGTATTCTCCGAACTGCTGGAAAAATAGACCAATGTGGGCATAGTTGCCGTCATCAGGCGGTGACCGTGGCGGCCAGGCCGCTGATTTTGTCCGGCCTGAAGCCGCTCCAGTGCTCATCGGGGGTTTCCACCACCGGAACTTGCTGGTAGCCCAGCGATCTGACATGGGCCAAAGCGTGTTGATCCGCTTGCACGTCGATACGTTGATAAGAAATGCCTTTCCTGTCCAGTGCGCGACAGGTCGCGTGGCATTGTACGCAATCCGGCTTAGTGTAAATAACAATGCTCATGATTCGTATTCACCTTGTTGTTAAACAGTGCGCCATAAGGTTTCGCCCGCTTCGTGCGGTCAACGTTCAGCTGAGTATTAATACTATATGTAGGTTATATTTTTATCAACCATACAATATATAGTATTAATTCGGGATCTGTGTCAGGCAAGCTACGGAGAAAAAAAAGGCCTTCATCCGAAAATCGGTCAAGTCCGCCGGTCTATAAGCGATTAACGAGCGGACTGTGAGTTGACATGGAGAGGGCTAATGAAAAGGTACAACGGGGCGACCAGCATGAGAATGACACGTCAGGAACCCATACGCCGGGGCGCATGGGTCATTGGCGCAAGACCATCGGGTCCGAAAACTAGCGACGGGACAATAAAACGCCAAGCACAATACCCACCGCTGTGGTGATGCCTAAACTTTGCCAAGGTTTTTCGACCACATAATTTTTGGTCTGAACGGCGGTGTCGATGGCATATTGACCGAGGCGGCTTGAAGCGCTGGTGCGGGCGCGGGCATCCCTCAAAACGCTTTTGGCTTTGCTGCGCAAAGCATCCAATTGTTCTTTGGTCGTTTTTTCAGATGTGCTTAGCAATTCATCCAAAGTATCGGCTAATAGAGAAACATCATCTTTAAAGTCTCGTTGAATGTCTTCTTTTTCGGTTTTGGTAAACATGTGTTTCTCCCTTTCGGTGATTGAGTGATCTAATTTTAGTTCAATCAGGCTTTTTTGCAGGCTAGCCCCAGGTTTTCATGTGGATCCGCATGATAAAATGTCAGGAATATCTATTTGGAATGCGATGACCAACAGACGCGACGGCAGAGCTGGCGCGCTTTTAGCCGCGAAATAATTAAATCGGCGAGTCGGTCTTGTCTCACGCTTTGGATAAATCTGAAAAAAACCTTATTGGCTATAGAACAGCCTATAAACGGATTAAATTAGTCACTCACTCAGCTTGTGACTCAAGAGAGGATCGAATGTTTTTGAAACCTGACGAAGTTGCCCGTGAACTTGAAAATTCCGGTTTTGAAAGAGATTGCATTACCCAGCAATGTTATGGTTATCGCAAAGGCCATCATTATGTTTACGTCAACCGCGAGGCTAAATTAGGCCGCACCGCTCTGGTGGTTCACCCTTCGTTAAGGGATAAAAGCAGTCTGTTCAATGAGCCCGCATCGCCGGCGCGTTCAAGCGAAAGTTACCAGGCCTTTCCTGCTGATCCTCATGGCAAGCCCAATAGCCATTACGGTATACCACATGGGTTTTGTTCCCGCGCCTCATTGAATCATTACCTGCAGAAAATGTTCAATTAAGTGTAAGACATAGATGCTATAACCTCTGCTGAGCGGCTGTGGGTTTCTGACCTTTTGGACGTTCATCCGGGGAACGCTATTGTATTGAACAAATTATCAATCGGGTCGTTTTCCCCTGCGCTAAAAAAATATGAAACCCGCTGCGTCGTCATCCGTTATCTTCACTCGCATACGTCTTCGTTCTGAACATATCCTCGCGGCGCATCTGGCATAACCGTGAAGCGGTACTACACTCCATTGATGTACCCAACCGCATCGAAAAACAATAAGCAAGGAACAATCATTCTCCCCGATGGCGGCGTCTGTTAACCCCAGGCCCGGTCGGCGAAGGTGTTTTGCCCACCCCTATACGTCGTTGGATCATCGGCACAGGTTGTCAGATGAGCGGGAAATATTTGCATTAGCGTGCAGGAGAAATTGGGATGGCTAAAGGCCCCTCGAAAAAAAATGAAGTGGTTATTCCAACCACGACCACAACCATGGCAAGTAAAGTCGATAACCAAGTTGTCATTAGTTCTGATAGCAAAGGGGTGCGTATCGCCCATCCCAACTCGGATAATGACATTGTTCAACAACTTGACGCCGTGCGCACCACCCGAATAAGGGAAGGGAAGCCGGTTCCGCTGGGCGCCACCTGGGATGGACTGGGCGTAAATTTCGCCTTGTTTTCCGCTCATGCCACCAAGGTGGAACTTTGTTTATTCGATGAGGAGGGCGTTGAGTACGACCGAATTGAATTGCCCGAATATACCGATGAAGTTTGGCATGTCTATCTGCCGGATGCCCGTCCGGGTTTGTTGTATGGTTATCGGGTCCACGGCCCACATGTGCCGGAAGAGGGGCATCGTTTTAATCCCGCCAAACTGTTGCTTGATCCCTATGCCAAGCAAATCTGGGGCGAGTTGAAATGGGATGACGCCTTGTTCGGTTATGATTTCACCGCCGAAAACAAAGATCTGAGTGTGGATGAGCGCGACAGCGCGCCTTTTATGCCGAAATGCCGAGTCATCGATCCGGCATTTTCCTGGCCGGTCAACGTCAAAACCGCTATCCCCTGGGAAAAAACACTGATTTATGAAACCCATGTACGCGGTTATACCATGCGTCACCCGGCCGTGCCCGAACATCTGCGAGGTACGTTTTCAGCCCTGGCTATTCCGCAGATAGTTGATTACATCAAATCACTGGGCGTAACGGCCATTGAGTTGATGCCAATCCATGCATTTAGCGATGATCGCCATTTACAAGAAAAAGGCCTGCATAATTTCTGGGGTTATAACACGCTGGCCTTTTTCGCCCCGCACCCACAATATCTTGCCACCTCGACGGTATATGAATTCAAACAGATGATCGCCACCCTTCATGCCGCCGGTATCGAGGTGATTCTCGATGTGGTCTATAACCACACCGCCGAAGGAAATGAACTGGGACCGACGCTTTCGCTCAAGGGTATCGATAATGCCACCTATTATCGTTTATTTCCGGAAGAAAAACGGTATTACATCAACGATACCGGAACGGGCAACACCCTGAATTTAAGTCATCCGCGAGTATTGCAGATGGTGACCGATTCATTGCGTTACTGGGCGACGGAAATGCAAGTGGATGGTTTCCGTTTCGATCTGGCGACCATCCTTGGCCGCGAAGTCTATGGTTTTGACGAGGGCTGCGGTTTTCTCGATACCTGCCGTCAAGATCCGGTGCTCAGTCAATGTAAACTTATTGCCGAACCCTGGGATTGCGGACCGGGTGGTTATCAGGTCGGCGGTTTCCCGCCTGGCTGGGCGGAATGGAATGACCGTTATCGTGATTCGGTACGTAAATTCTGGCATGGCGACGAAGGACAACTGGCCGAATTCACCACCCGTCTGGCCGGGTCCGCCGATCTTTTCAACCATCGCGGCCGTAAACCCCATGCGTCAGTCAATTTTATCACCGCCCATGATGGATTTACCTTAAATGACCTGGTTTCGTATGAGAACAAACATAATGAAGCCAACGGCGAAGAAAACCGTGATGGTCATAGTGATAATCATTCGGCCAACTATGGCATAGAAGGACCGACCGACGATCCGGGCATTGATGCGTTACGGTTGCGTCAGATGCGTAATATGCTGGCTACGCTGATGTTTTCCCAAGGGACGCCAATGTTGCTGGCGGGAGATGAATTTGCCCGTACCCAGCAGGGGAATAATAACGGGTATTGTCAGGATAATGAGATCTCCTGGGTCGATTGGGATATCAATGATAAAGGTAAGTCGCTGATTCTTTTCACGTATCGGCTTATCGCCTTGCGCGACCGTTTCCCCATATTGCACCGCGGGCGTTTCCTTAGCGGCACGCTCAATGAAAAGCTGAATATCAAGGACGTTACCTGGTTTCAGCCAAACGGCGAGGAGATGACGGAGGAAACCTGGGGCGATGCCAAGTTGAAAAGTATCGGCATGTTACTGGATGGTCGCTCGCAGCCTACAGGCTTATTGCGGGTGGGGTCGTTGAGTACGGTATTGCTGTTGTTCAGCGCCTCGCATAAAGATCTGGTGTTCACCTTGCCTGAGGTTGCGCACGGGTACGGTTGGCGGCATATCTTCGACACTTACCAGCCGGATGATATCAACGAACACAGTTTTGGCTTTGGCCACAATTACACCTGTCCCTCGCGCACGGTAGCGCTTTTTGAACTGGTCAATACCAAAACGACCATGGTAAGAGGTTAATGCCGTAAGCGAAAACCCAGGGTACAATACCCTGGGTACACAATTCCCTGGGTCATGAGGGGGCAACGGCCGGACCGATATCCCCGTCCGCGCGCCGAAACGGGTTGATCGCCCGATTCAGCGGCTGGCGAGATAGTCGTTTTGGAAGATGCACATCCGGATGGTATTGCGATATTGTCCATTAAGAAAAAATTCTTCAATCAATACGCCCTCCTGCTTGAAACCCAATCTCGTGTAAATATGTATGGCTTTCTCATTCTCCTGATCGACAATGAGGTACAGTTTGTGCAGGTTAAGCACCAAAAAACCATAATCCATCGCCAGACGGGCCGCGACGCTGGCATAGCCATGTCCTTGGTGCGCGGGAGCGATGATAATCTGGAATTCGGCGCGCCGGTGAATATGATTGATTTCCACCAGTTCCACCAAACCAATGCTCACGCCTTCCTTGTCAATGATAAATCGCCGCTCGGTTTGATCATGGATATGTTTATCATAAAGGTCGTTGAGTTCAACAAAGGCTTCATAAGGCTCTTCGAACCAATAGCGCATGACTGTCTCATTGTTATCCAGTTGATGGACAAAATGCAGATCTTCGCGTTCTAGTGGATGAAGCTTGATATTATAAGTATTGGCTATTTCATTTTCTACGATCATAATTTAAATCTTCATAATATATATTGATACTAGTAGTCCATGTAACTTATTCATAATGAATGATCAGCTGATTTTGAGGCCAGATTGATAATTAACACGCCCGAGATGATTAACGACATGCCGAGTATAGCGTAGAGGTCGAGTCTTTGATCGAAAAAAAGATATCCGGAAACCGCCACGAATACAATGCCCAAGCCGGCCCAGGACGCATAGGCGATACCGACCGGCATGGTTTTGAGCACCAATGAAAGCAATAAAAAAGAGATGATATAGCCGCCGATCACTATGATTGAAGGATATAGTTTAGTGAACCCCGCAGAAGCTTTAAGCGAGGTAGTGGCAATAACTTCCGATATAATAGCAATTAGCAGATATAAATACGTCATAAAAACCGTTAATTCCCCTTTTGATAGCGTTCGATACTATCATGGTTATTCAGAATATAAAAATGTCATTTTAACTTCTTTTTTAATATTCTTGGTAGTGATTATTTCCCAATAATAAACTTGAGGATCAATAACTACTAAAAGCAATCAATGGCCAACCCCCTGGTCGGGAGTGTCCGCTTCTTAATGGCACGCAAGGAAAAAAGCGAAAGTCCGGCAATTCAGGTAGTGGTAAAACCGTGATCCGCTGTTTTTATCGCAAAAGTTTGTATCAGATATTCAATGAGTTCAAATATCATCTACTACTTAACGCCTTCTACTAAAATTATTTTTATGTATAATCATAGCTTGTCGATTTGCATTCATGCCGAACCAGCTGCCGCCATTATAACGTTAACCTTAAGGAGTTTTCCGTGCCGAATGTCGACGTCGGAATTATCGATTTTAGACACTTTTTTATCGGAAAAAAGAGCGTGATCAAACAGCCGGACAAACTGACGGATCAATTGACCTTTACGGAAAATACCGTTTTGTCGGTTACGGTAAATAAAATACCTAGGAAACGCCGTGGCGGCATGTTTTTACGGTGCTTCATAGCGGCAAAAAATACTCATCATGATGAATTGCCGTTAACCGACGGAAAGTCGGCATGTATACAGTATAATAACAGCCTGATAAATAATAGCCATGAAATCGGTAAAGCATGTAATCATTATCGCTACAACAATAAATACAGCAATTCTAAGAAATCGACTAATGATCTGATCCGCCCATCAAGTGCGAGAAAAACTTCGCATGATGGTAAAATCAGAACGCTGACAGAATGTGTGATAGACATTGCGGTAGCCGTGAAACAACACCCGCTACACGCCTCTATTAAAGATGAGTTATTGTTACAATTAAAAGCCATTTTTTTGTCTGGGAATATCTCCATTGGAAGAATGATGGGCTTTCGCAATAGGATTTGTTCACTATTGAATGCAAGACATGAGCTTTATTTAAGGATAGATGAACTGATAAAATCAATAGAGAAAGAAATTTATATAACGAAACATATTGATAATTACTATGGTAGGTTATTTGAATCTTTTTTGTCGAAGTATGTTGTCTTGCACCTTTCCAGCGAAATGTTACGGGTCATCACGCTGATACGCTTTGAGCTTATCCAGGATTTTTGTTCTAAAAGATATACGACCAAAATGCAAAATCAGATCTGTAGAAAAGTGGCGCAAAAGCTTTCCATCGATAGAGCGGCTTGGCGGGAAGAAATACCTGAGGTCGCTAAATTTTTAAAGCACAAAAAGCCGGCTGATTTTCTCAAAATGCTATATTGTCAACATAGATATTCGGCTCTCCTGATCTTGCACCTTGCAGTAAAATATATTATCCATGCACCGGGGTTTGGTCCGTTAAAACAAATAGCCACAAGATTCTATATGGATGCTATCTTGCCGCAGAGGGATCTTATTTATAGAGAGAGCAGTCTTATATTAAGCCAACGAAAAGGTATCCTGCTGCATTATCAACATGCACCTCATTTATCGCGGTTTGACAGTAAAGGTATCAGACCGATTGATAAATACTTTATTCCTGTTCACGAAATCGGGAAAATTGATTTAAATGCATTAATCAATGAACGCCCAATGGGTATGGGTCTCTCAGGCAGCGCCAATATCTTGAATTACCTTTTTTTAGATCTGCTAAGCAAGCATGCTGATTTTCCCCTAGAGTCGGCGAGGTTGCTGGCGGCGTCTCATTTATTATTCAGCGGCGGACATTCCTTGAATGAATCGTATACGGTGTTCCACTACCCTGACACCAGCGAATTTCGGTTAATATCCTATGCCACGTTATATAATGCTTGTGATTTGGGTAAAGAGGCGATTGACGACGCCTATACTTTATTGATTCATCAGGCTTGTGAACTTAATGGCGGCTGACCAGCGATAATATCACTGATTGCTCCCGGCCTTAACGACATTGTAAACAGGAGTCAATCAAGCGAAAGCCGGCCTGATGAAAAGAGAGGTAAGTTCGCAAAAATGTAACAGTTTTTGAAATCCAGGGTTTGCTCACGGACTGGCAATTAAATCGACAAAGGACTCATCTTCTTCGCCAAAATGCCGATAAAAATATACCCCTCTTCAAGGATGGTTCCAGTGATGAAAAAATTAGTCCATTTGCCTTTTCTTGCTCAAATAATTAGCGGTTTCGCTATCGTTATCTTTTTCATGCTTTGCATAGGCGGCATATCGATATATCACCTAAGCAATACCAATTCCCATATCGAAGCTTACCGTAATAATTGGCTTCCCGGCGTACGCTACACGTTGCAAATGCGGGGATTTCTGGCGGAAGCCAGGTTACAGCAATTGCAGCTTATCAATTCAACTTCTGATAAGGACCGCGATGGCCATCACAATGAACTGATGGCGGCGCTGGCCGATTATCGTCGCGCCGAAGACAATTATCTGGCGTTGCATAGTCCACTGAGCGTATCGCCGTTGTTTCATCAGCTTGTGAGTAATTTTGATCAGTTCAGCCAATCCAATGATCTGGTGGTCAACGCGATCAACACAAATGACATCACAACCGCTATCGAAGTCAGCACCGGCGATGCGGCTAAACTTCGCACGCAGATGATGATCGATTTATCAACGATGGTGGATCGTGAAATCAGCGGCAGTAATGAAGCTGCCGATCAGGCGAGCCATGGTTATTTCATCGCCAAGACTTCGACAATCGTCATCTCTGTTTTCGCCGTGCTGGTTTCCGGTTTACTGGCCTCGGTTATCGCCAGCAACCTCTGGCGCCAATTGGGCGGCGAGCCGTCTTATGCCACCGACATTATGCATAGAATCGCCGAAGGCGATCTGTCGACAGGGATAAAATTCAGCGCCAAAAACAGCGATAGTTTGCTGGCGGCGTTGAGCACCATGAGTCAGCAATTACGTGAGACCATCAATGGCATTATCCGTGGCAGCGAATCTATTACGGTGGCTTCGGGCCAGATAGCGCAAGGGAATACCGACCTTTCCCAGCGTACTGAAGAACAGGCGTCTTCTTTGATCCAGACTTCAGCCAACATGCAGCAATTGACGCAAACCGTCCACCAGAACGCCGACAATGCCAAGGAAGCCAGCAACCTGGCGTCGGTTACCTCGCGCACGGCTTCGAAAGGCGGCAAAATCGTGGCGGAAATGTTGACGCAGATGCGCGATATTTCCAGCAGTTCGAAAAAAATCGTCAACATCATTTCCGTTATTGAAGGCATTGCTTTTCAAACCAACCTGTTGGCGCTGAACGCGGCGGTTGAAGCGGCAAGGGCCGGCACGCAGGGTAAAGGGTTTGCGGTAGTGGCCAGCGAGGTCAGAACTCTGGCGCAAAAGAGCGCCGACGCGGCAAAAGAAATCAAAGCCCTGATCGAAGGCACCGTGGAGAAAATCACCGCAGGTTCTGATCGGGCCGATCACGCCAGCAAAGCCATGGACGAAGTGGTGGATTCAGTGGACAAAGTGGCCGCCATCATCAGTGAAATCGCCAATGCCAGCAACGAACAGCATCTGGGTATTCAAGAAGTCGGCCAGGCTGTAGCCCAGATGGATCAGGTGACCCAGCAAAACGCCGCGCTCGTGGAAGAAGCCGCCGCCGCCGCGCGTTCGCTTACCGAGCAAGGCGAGGAATTACGCAGGACGGTCAGCTTTTTCCAGACCGCGTGACCCGTTGGTTAATGGCAAGCCTGTCATTAACCGCTTCCCAGCACTAGCTACCGGCCGCCTTCGCTTCGTCGATGTCAGCCGGTAGAAAATACTTTCGCGGTTTGTTCACTTCGCTTTATGATAGTGTTTCCTGCCGGCCAGTAATGGTTGCATTGAAGAGCGGGCTCTACCTGACTGCCGCTATTCTTGCTTGCGGGTTATCCCGCGGGATGATAAATGGCGTGAGTCAACCATCCGCGCCGGCGTTCGAGCACCACAGGCACCGGCATAAGGGTAAGCGTCCCAGACTGGGTGAAGAGCGTTTGCCGCCATAAGGACTGCCGTATGCTCCCAGAGCATTACCCCTATATTTCCCAGTGGGCCAATCCAAGCTTCAATCAACAGATACTGGCGGGTGGCGATCCGTGTGCGGATCCTGATTGGCATCGCCTGTCCGGCTTCACCGATGCCGGCGAATACCGGTTTTGGTCGAAGCGGATTTGTGGCATCGCCTGCTTTCAATCTTTGCTGCTGTACCGCCTAAAACAGGGATGGAATGGCGATTCCGGTATGGCCTCGCGCTTTGCCATCTGGCGGCGGGCAATGGCGGCGAATGCCTATATTCTTCAGCCAGATGGTTCGGTGAAAGGGCTGATTTACGCGCCTTTTGTCGATATGGTCGGCTGTGTTTATGGCATAAAAGCGCGGGTGGATACCCTGATTAGCCGCGACAGCCTGGCTGATTGCCTGGCGCGGCGAATGCCGGTCATGATTTCGGTCACGCCGAAAATACGGCACGCCGCCGATTTGAATCCTGATTCCGGCAGGCCGGGGGGGCATTTAGTGTTGTGCTATGCTTTGGACGATGAACGGGTGTGGTTCAACAACCCTTCGGGCGCCGAAACAATGCCTTATCATTCTTCGCTGCCGCTGGATGTGTTTTTTTCTTACAGCGCCGGGCGGGGCGTGGTATTTGACGCCCCGTCTCTAGCGCCCGCTCGCGGGTGACGCAATGGCAATACGATGCGAGCCCGTTTTGCGATGCCCTGGGTATTAGCGGTTTGGCGTTGTTTTGGTTTTATTCGGGCTGGGTTTGCGTGATACCGTTTCCCCGGCATTGGCCGGAAGTTTCAGCAAATCAACCAGGCCAATTAGCGACATAAGCGTTATCAAGACAAACGCCAGCCGATAACTGATGCCGGGCAAGTCTCCCATACCCAATAAAGGCGCCACTTTTTCGCCGATACGCACGCCAATGGCGCCTACGGTAATCCCCATGCCTATCGACAACTGCACTGCCGTGCTAAACAGCGTATTGGCGTAACTCATGTCGCTTTGCGGAATATCGGCGAAGGCCAGCGTGCTAATGCCGGTAAACTGCATCGATCGGCATAACCCGCCGAAGAACAAGACGCTAAGAATCAGCCAGCTCGGCGTCGTCGGCGTGAGGAAAGCGCAGAGCAATAATGCCAATGCGGATAGCGTACCGTTAACCAGCAAGACCTTGCGAAAGCCAAAATGACGGATTAACGGCGTAGTGGCGGGTTTCATCGCTAAATTGCCGGCAAAGACGGCCAGCACCAGCGAACCGGCATGAAAAGCATCCATACCGAATCCGACCTGAAACAGGATCGGCAGCAAGAAGGGCACCGCGCCGATAGCCATGCGAAATAATGATCCGCCGCCGATAGTGACTCTGAACGTCAAAACTTTTAATGAACCCAGTCGAATCATTGGGTTTTCGGCTTGCCGCAAATGACGAATCGTGGCCAGCATCGCCAGTAAGCCCAATATAAGGAAGAGCGCCATATAAGGCCACGGAGCGTTGTGTCGTCCCGTCAGTTCCAGGCCATAAACCAGGCTGAGCATCGCGGCGCCGCTGGTAATGAACCCCGTCAGGTCAAATGGCGGCCGTACCGTCCGAGGTGGATTGGGGATCAGTTTCCAGGCGGCGATCATGGCAACCAGCCCCAGCGGCAGGTTGATAAAAAAGATCCAGCGCCAACTGGCATAATCCGTGATAAATCCGCCCAGCGGGGGACCCAGGATAGGCGCGACCAGCGCAGGCCAGGTCAAGGTAGCGATGGCTTTGATTAATTGCGTTTTGGGCGTATTTCGTAACACCGCCAGCCGGCCCACCGGCACCATGAGTGCGCCGCCGGCCCCCTGCAGAATCCTCATCAGCACGAATTGCGGCACATTCCGGGTCAGCCCGCACAGTACCGATGATAGGGTAAAAATAGCCAGGGCGAAGGTAAATACCTGTCGCGAACCGAAACGATCGGCTATCCAGCCGCTGGCGGGGATTAATACCGCCAGTGTCAGCAGATAGGCGCTCATGCCGACGTTCAGGTCCACCGCGGAAACACCGAAGGTTATGCCCATTTGCGGCAACGCGGTTGCGATAACCGTGCCATCGATGTATTCCATGAAAAAGGCGCCGGCCACTAACAGCGCCATGCCCGATAAACCACGGGAGGTTGTCTCTTCGATCTGCGTTTCGGTTGCGCCGGTCTCCGTTATTTTCGCCACGCCGGCGGCCGTTTGTTTCTCATTTGCCATTGCCTGTTCGGGTCCTTACACACTTAACTATGACTTACCCGTCGGTATCAGGATACCGGTAAACTTGATCCCCTGTAGGAGGGGAGAGTCGGGATTATCATACCTCGGGCCACTGATTTGTCATACAAAAAAATCGTACTTATTATACCAGTTTCTCCCCGATGTCCCGGCGGCTTGAACGATGGATTGTCTGGCGTTCACGTCGTTGGCTTGCCGGTATCATCCTCCCCCTGATCGAGCGAATATGCCTTGCCTCCCGCGGGTTTGCGGCCAGTCAGCGATCTGCCCATCATGACGACCATAACAGCAAAAATAATGATACCCAACGCCAGCCATTCCACCGGGTTCAGGCGCTCGCCGGCGAACCCGATGCCCAACAACACCGCCACGACCGGGTTAACGTAGGCGTAGCTGGTGGCCAAAGCTGGTCGGGCGTATTTAAGTAAAAACATATAAGCGCTGACGGCGATAATCGAACCGAAAATCACTAAATAACCGAGGGCCAGTATTCCGGCCAGTTCAGGCCGTCGCGTCAGATGCTCGCCACAAAGGGCGCTGGCGATAAGCAACGCCGCGCCGGCAATAATCATCTCAATGGCCCCGGCCATCAAACCTTTTGGCAGCGTCAACCTGGCGCTGATGACGGAACCGAAAGCCCAACTGACCGAGGCGAATATCAGCAATAACGCGCCGATGGGATGACCGGTCAAATTGCCGCCGGTATTCAACAGCACAATCCCCCCCAGCCCGATCACCACGCCAGTCCATTCCAGCAATGTGGCGCGCAAACCCCATAGATAGCCGAAACAGAGGGTAAAGAGGGGGACCGAAGCCACCACTACCGCGGCAATACCCGACGGTACCTGCAGATTTTCCGCCACCGTGACCAGACCATTGCCAAAGGACAATAGCAGGATGCCGATTATCCCGGCGTGAATGCTTTGCCGTATCGTGGGCAGCGTATCGCCTCTCACCAGCAAAATAACCAGCAAAATGACGCCGCCCAGGGAGTAGCGGATGCCGGCCAGCATGAGTGGCGGAAAACTGACCACGCCGATGCGGATAAAGAAATAGGTCGAACCCCAGATGATATAAAGTGCAAACAAGGCCAAAATCAGATTGCGGCGGTTTGAATCCTTCAACAGCATTTTCTTACCTTTGAAACAGCGATGAATCGAAGGATAACTTACCTTTTTTTTCTTGAAGACATTGTCTTTTTTGGGCGGTCGATTAGCCTGAAGTTTGCCGTGATTAATCAATCACCCAAGCCTGCCGTTGCCAGATCGATAATTTCATAACGGCCGCTGAGAATGGGACCATTCAGGATATGGTAGCCATCGCGATCAAAACTTTCCGCCAGAGTATTCAATTGCGCAGCTTCAGCTAAATCGTGAACCGAACCCAGATAAAACCAATTATTGACCACATGTATTTGCCGCAGAGTGGCCCCTTGTTCCACCAGACCGATGGCGCCGGCGTAAGGCCAACTGTAGATTCGTATTTGCTGCAGGCTATCAAGCAGGCGAAGAGCATGTTCTTCCTGGCTCTCTTTACCGCAACAGGCTCCGGCGCAGCGACCAAGATGGAATCTGAAGCACGGACGCCCATGGCTGGGCTTTTCCAGGCCCAACAAGCTATAGCACAAAAATTCACTATCGCCGATATCCAATAAGGTTTGCTGCGCCGCGCGCCGGCTGGAAAACAGGCCATACAATTGCGGCGTATGCGAGAAATCGATCTCTTTGGCGGAAATAATCACCGGCAGGCCGTGCAGTAAATGAATGGAGCATAATTCACGATTGCGTCGCAGCTTCTTATTGTGCAGCGGTTGCAACTGCTTGATCATCCGCGCTTCCAATAATAAAGCGCCGATTTCACCGGCCGTGGAGTAATAGCTGATGCGGCGCGCTTGCCGCAACATGCGCGATTCTTCATGAGCGCGTAAATGCGCCATGACGCGGCTGCGGATGTTGACGCTTTTACCAATATAAAGCGGCATCACTTCGCTATCGCCGTGAAAAACATAAACACCGGGCGAACTAGGGAGATCGTCGATAAACGGCCGCAAATGTTCGGGATATTGATAGGTTTCGGCGGGATCGAATTCCCGGCGGGAAAGAGATAAACGCTTATGCACGGCACTATTCACTGTACTATTCACTGTACTGGTATTTCGTACAGCATAACAGGTTAATTTTTAACGTAACAGCTCAAAATAACACCTGAGTGGGATAAAATAAGCATAAAATACCGCTTAAGATCAAATAATCGGCGATTTGCGGCCGCATGACGCCAGGTCTCAAATGGCCACCAATCCCCTTACGCCTTCCGCTTCCATATCGGCGCCCAGGCCTCGTTGAACAATTTGGCCGCGGGACATAACCAGATACTGGTCCGCCAGTTCGGCGGCGAAATCATAAAATTGTTCCACCAGCAAGATAGCCATATCACCCCGGGCCGCCAGGGTTTTGATCACCAGCGCGATTTCTTTGATGACCGATGGCTGAATACCCTCGGTTGGCTCGTCGAGAATCAATAATTGCGGCTGGCAGGCCAGCGCCCGGGCGATAGCCAACTGTTGTTGCTGACCGCCGGAAAGATCGCCGCCGCGCCGTTGTTTCATTTGCGCTAAAATGGGAAACAGTTCATAAACCGACGCGGGCGGTTGCTTGGCCTGGGCGGCGGGGAAACGCGACAGACCCATCAAGATGTTCTCTTCCACCGTCATGCGGGGGAAAATCTCTCGTCCTTGCGGAACATAGGCGATGCCTGCCTGTACCCGCTGATAAGTTTTGCGCTGGTTAATCGATTGTCCCTGCCATTGAATACGGCCGGTTTTTACCGGCAGCAGTCCCATCAGGCATTTCAGCAAGGTGGTTTTCCCCACGCCGTTACGTCCCAGCAGGCAGGTCACTTGACCAATCGGCGCTTCAAACGACAAGCCGCGCAGAATATGGCTTCCGCCGTAAAATTGATTTAAATCATCGACTTTAAGCACGTTACCCTCCCAAAACTAACGACCCAGATAAACATCAATGACGTGTTCGTTGGCTTGAACTTCCTTTAGGGAACCCTCGGCCAATACCTGGCCCTGATGTAGCACCGTGACGTAATCGGCGATGGTTTCAACGAAGCCCATATCATGCTCAACCACCATCAGCGAGTGCTTGCCCGCCAGCGAGCGGAACAATTCGGCGGTGTACGCGGTTTCGGCGTCGGTCATGCCGGCCGCGGGTTCGTCTAGTAGCAATAGATGGGGCTCCTGCACCAGCAGCATGCCTATCTCAAGAAATTGTTTTTGGCCGTGCGACAACAACCCGGCGGCACGATGGCGCTCGTGGCTCAAGCGCAGGGTATCAAGCATATCGTCGATGCGATCGCGTTGCTCGCTGTCGAGCTTGTTGCGTAAACAGGCCCAGACCGTTTTTTTGGTTTTTAGCGCCAACTCCAGATTTTCAAAGGTGGTTAATGCTTCGAATACGGTCGGCTTCTGGAATTTACGGCCGATACCGGCTTGGGCAATCTGGATCGGATTCATCCGGGTCAGATCCGTTTGTTGATCATAAATAGCCCGGCCGCTTTGCGGATGGGTTTTCCCGGTAATCACATCCATCAACGTGGTTTTGCCCGCGCCGTTAGGACCGATGACGCAGCGCAACTCGCCCACGCCAATTTGCATGGAGAGATCCGTGAGGGCGCGGAAACCATCAAAGCTGACATTGATCTTCTCCAGTGATAAAACCGGATCGCTTTGGCGACGCCAGACATCGGCCGGATAAGTTTGGGTCAGTAATTCATCCGAAGCATCATTCGCGTTCATCAGCCCCTCCTTTTGCGCAACAAGCCAATCACGCCTTGGGGCAACAGCAACGTGACCACAATAAACATCAGGCCGAGAAACAATTGCCAATATTCCGGCATCGCCACGGTAAACCAGCTCTTGGCGCCATTGACTATCCCCGCGCCCAACAAGGGGCCAATCAGCGTCCCGCGGCCGCCCAGCGCCACCCAGATGGCGGCTTCAATGGAATTGGTGGGGGACATTTCGCTGGGGTTGATGATGCCGACCAGGGGGACATACAGCGCGCCGGCCAGGCCGCAGAGTATGGCCGATAAGGTCCAGACGAATAGCTTGAATCCTTTGGGATCATAGCCGCAGAACACCAGACGATTTTCCGCGTCCCGGATGGCGGTCAATACCCGGCCGAATTTACTGCGCGCCAACGCGAAACCTATCACTAAACTGGCGGCCAACAGCAAGACCGTCGCCATAAACAACCCGACCCGGGTCCGGGTTGCGGTGACCGAAAAACCTAGCAGCGTGGTAAAACCGGTAAAGCCGTTATTGCCGCCAAAACCGGTTTCGTTGCGAAAGAACAGCAGCATGGCGGCATAGGTTAACGCTTGGGTCATTATGGAAAAATAGACGCCCTTGATTTTCGAACGAAATGAAAAATAACCAAAGATAAATGCCAACAGGCCGGGCGCCAGGATGATAAGACACAGCGTCCAGGCAAAATATTCGGTTCCGGTCCAGAACCAGGGCAACTGGTTCCAGGACAGGAATGACATGAACGGCGGCAAACCCTGACCGGCCGCCTCACGCATCAGGTACATGCCCATGGCATAACCGCCGAGCGCAAAAAATAATCCATGCCCCAGCGACAGCAAACCGGCGTAACCCCAGACCAGGTCCAGCGCGATGGCGACGACGGCATAACAAAGAATTTTTCCCACCAGAGTCAGCGTATAAGTGGAAATCGCCAGCGGGTATCCCTCCGGCAGCAACGCCAGCATGGGAAAAAGCATCAACGCGATGAACACCGCTGTTCCAGCCAAAGTGGCGAATCGCGGCGCTCTTTCAAAACCTGAGAGGATTAGGGGTTGGCTCATCAGTCAATCATCCTGCCTTTAACAGCGAACAGCCCTTGCGGACGTTTCTGGATAAACAATACTATCAGCGCCAGGATCAGTATCTTGCCCAGTACCGCGCCAATTTCCGGCTCAAGTATTTTATTGACGATACCCAGACCGAAAGCCGCCACCACGGTACCCGCCAGTTGTCCGACGCCGCCGAGCACCACGACCAGGAACGAGTCGATGATGTAACCCTGGCCCAGTTCGGGCCCGACGTTGCCCAACTGTGATAAGGCGACGCCCCCCAGCCCGGCGATGCCGGAACCCAGGCCGAATGCCAGCATATCCACCCGCCCCGTGGGAACGCCGCAACAGGCGGCCATGGCCCGATTTTGCGTGACCGCGCGAATGTTCATGCCGAGCCGGGTCTTATTGAGCAGCAGCCAGCACAAGATCAAAACGCCTACCACGAAGGCGATCACCGCGATGCGATTCCAGGGCAACACCAGGTTAGGCAATACCTGGATACCGCCGGAAAGCCAGGCCGGATTGGCGACCTCGACATTTTGCGCACCGAACAACATGCGAATTCCCTGAATCAGCACCAGGCTGATGCCCCAGGTAGCCAGCAGGGTCTCAAGCGGCCGGCCATACAGATGTCGTATTACGGTGCGTTCGAGCAACATGCCGATACCGCCGGTGATAGCGAAAGCCACCGGCAGCGCCACCAGGGGGTAAAAGGCCAGTAATTGCGGGGTGAACTGCTGCATCAAAATCTGCACCAGATAGGTGGAATAGGCACCCAGCATCAGCATTTCGCCATGCGCCATATTGATGACGCCAAGCAGGCCATAAGTAATCGCCAGGCCGAGCGCCGCCAGTAATAAAATCGAACCGAGCGAGAGCCCGGTGAAGGCTTGGCCGAGCATATCGCCCAGTAGTAATCTGTGTTGAATCAGTTTGATACTATTGAGCGCGGCGGCGCGGACCTGAACGTCTGGTTCCACTTTGGCATCGGTCAGCGACTGCAATAAGGCCTGGGTATCAGGATCGCTGGAGAGGCCCAGCAACGTCACCGCCTGCAAACGCACTTTGGGATTGGGATCGCTTAATTGCAAATTGGCCAGTGCGGCGAGAATCGCGCTGTGTACCGCCGGATCTTTTTCCAACGACAGCCGGGCCGTCAGCAATGGCAACTGATCGGGTTGCGCTTCCCGTTGCAGCGTCGTGGCGGCTTTTAACCGTATCCGGGGATCGTTGCCCACCAGTTGGTGGGCTGAAAGCGCATTGGCAATCAGGTTACGCAACCGATTGTTCATCCAAAGCTTTTTAACATCGCCCACCGGTTTATCATTGCCTTCCATGGGCAGCAACCCGTTATCTTGCTGAATAAAAGGCCGTCCCGACTGGTCTGTCACCACATCTTCCTGGTGCAAGGCTTCCAGTAAAGGCAAACGCGCGGCATCCGGCGTTGCGGACCATTTCTCCAGCATTTTAGCCTGATCGCTGTGGCTGGCGGCCACGAAATCGGCCGCGGGACCGGCCTGCGCCCATAATGGCAGGCATAACAACCATGCCAGGCCGGCCCATCGCAGTGAAGAAGATAAACCGCTCATCGTTTTTCCCGTTTTTGCGCCAAAAGACGTCGGCGCCGGCATGCGCCAGGCGCCAAACATCCAGGATTGGTCCATCTTTCGAGCCGCGGTCGCGCGGGCGGCGACTCGAAAGCTATTGGGTCGCGGCCCGCGTTACATCGTGCTTTTGACCGGATGATCCGGTTTTTTGTCATCGCCGGGGATATAAGGACTCCAGGGTTGGGCGCGAATCGGTTTATTCGTTTGCCAGACCACGTTGAATTGGCCATTGGATTCAATTTCACCAATCATGACCGGCTTGTGCAGGTGATGGTTGGTCTTATCCATGGTCAAGGTAAAGCCCGACGGCGCCGCGAAAGTTTGTCCGGCCATCGCCGCGCGCACCTTGTCGACATCCGTGGATTTAGCTTTTTCCACCGCCTGCGCCCACATATGGATGCCTACGTAAGTCGCTTCCATCGGATCATTGGTGACCACTGTATCGGCATTCGGAAGATTGTGGTCTTTGGCGTAAGTCTTCCATTCGGCGACAAATTTCTTGTTGGTCGGATTATCCACGGATTCGAAATAATTCCAGGCCGCCAAATTACCCACCAACGGTTTGGTATCAATGCCGCGCAGCTCCTCTTCGCCCACCGAGAAGGCGACAACCGGCACGTCGGTGGCTTTAATGCCCTGATTAGCCAGTTCTTTATAGAACGGCACATTCGAGTCGCCGTTAATGGTGGAAATCACTGCTGTCTTGCCGCCGGCGGAGAATTTTTTGATATTGGCGACAATGGTTTGATAATCGCTATAACCAAACGGTGTATAGACTTCTTCGATATCGCTGTCCTTCACGCCTTTCGAATGCAGGAAATTGCGTAAAATTTTATTGGTGGTGCGGGGATAAACATAATCGGTGCCGAGCAGGAAGAACCGTTTGGCGCCGCCGCCATCTTCGCTCATCAGATATTCCACTGCTGGAATGGCCTGCTGATTAGGCGCAGCGCCGGTGTAAAACACGTTGGGGGACATTTCTTCCCCTTCATACTGCACCGGGTAGAACAGCAGGCCGTTTAATTCTTCGAAGACCGGTAACACCGATTTACGGGAAACCGAGGTCCAGCAACCAAATACCACCGCGACTTTATCCTGAGTCAATAACTGACGGGCTTTCTCTGCGAACAGCGGCCAATTCGACGCCGGGTCCACTACCACCGGCTCCAGTTTTTTACCTAAAACACCGCCATGCGCATTGATATCTTCGATGGTCATCAGCGCCACATCTTTAAGCGGCGTTTCGGAAATCGCCATGGTCCCTGACAACGAGTGCATTATGCCGACCTTAATGGTATCCGCGGCCAGCGCGCCCCAACTGATTCCCATGCCAATAACGGTAGCCGAGAGGGCGAAAACTTTAAGCAAACTACGTCGTTGCATTCTTTTCACTCCTGAATTAGTTGTATGTCGTATTAAAATGTCTCGTTATGCTTTTGCTGTGTGACCACGTTGCTTAAGCGACATGAATGTCGGTTTGGCCGTGCTGACCTACTATCCAACCGAATTGATTTGTCCCCGCCTAGGATGGGTGAATTGATCCAAGCAAACGTCATGCCAATTGATCTGGATCAAGCCAACCGCTCATCGGTACAGGCTGAGCGGCGTTGTCGCCGCGAGGCCGCACCAAATAGGATCATCCATTTGAATGCACATGCCTCCAAATGGGGCGACATGAAAAACGCTCTGCCTGATTTCATTGAATGTTGCGAGATGAGTTATGGCTGAATGCTTGAGTTAAACTTATCGACCGGTTCCGGGCGAAAGACGCTCACAGGAAGCCATAACAATCCAGAAAGACAGCTAATCAGACCCTTCCCGTGTTTAAAACATAGCGTTAGGATGATAAAGAGTTGCATGCTTCGGACAGCGGCATTCCCTGGACAGGACGATGACAGGTGATCCCGTGGCCCCGTAATTGATTTCCGTGCTTTGAAAGTGATATCAGGAGTGCTCAATGATTAATATCAAAGAATTCATGCGGTTTTTTAGCAATAAAATCACGCATCCGCATAATGTGACGCCCGGTGATCCCGATATTGCCTTATTGATTTCCGCTTTGGGTGAACAAGCTAATATCGTTGACGTTGATGCCTGCATCACGCGTTTGCGAGTTAAGGTAAAAGATCTGTCCAAGGTGGATACTGGTGAAATCCAGCATTTAGGCGCGCTAGGCGTGGTAGTGATTGGCCAGGAAGTTCAGGCTATTTTCGGGCGGCAATCGGATAACTTGCGCCGCGAACTGTCTGAACGGTTCGGTTTGGGAGATGCCGCGCGCTAGTTTGAACCGCGTATACCATTGGCGAAAGCAAAAATAAAGCGCAGGGCAAGACTACCGGCATGACTGTTGACCGATAACTTGCCGCTGCGCAAAGGACTGGCAAGTACACTAAGGGGTTATCCTCTACGGGATCTTAATGGCGCTTAAATATAGCGACGTAATATGACGTTTCGATTGCCATACCCGTCATATTTCAAGCGGCGGGTGCGTTGGCTGCGCTCATTCACCCGAATCACTTACTTGAGTAAGCTCATCGGGGTTTTCTCGCTTGCCGCCTGCCGTCACTCGAAATCTATAGGGTATGATAGCCGTCATATTTCAAGCGGCGGGTGTGTTGGCCCGGGTAATGGGGGAGCATCTTGCTGCCATCGCCCGCAGCCGAAAGTAAAAATGAGTTGTTCTTCCAACAGAAAGCATTCCGATTCGGCAACCAGATGAACATGCAATTCCTCTTCACTCCTTGCCAGCAAGCTGCTCATATAAAGCGTTCTCAGCGCGATGTCGGCGCGACGGGGCAGTGGTGTCGCCGTTTGCTCCCAGCGATTCACCCATATCGGGTGCACGTCCATCCTGTCCCCCAGTTCCGACTGGGATAAAGTCATTTCGCGGCGGAGAAAACCCAATGCGTCGCCGGCCAGCGCGCAACGGCGACAAATTAATGCTTTTGCTATCAGTCGGTGCAGCCCTTGAGGATCTTCAATAAGCGTCAACGAGTTATTGTTAATTTCATATTGTGTATAACCATTAGTCAGCCAAATAATCGTTAGCCCACAATCTTCATAGTGAAACATAAACCTCCCTTTCAGATAGCATCCGAATGACTTTCGTTTTAATTTTCTAGGTGATGATAATAAATACGTTGATTAAGTTCATTTAATAGCAGCAAGATCATATAAAAATGCTTTGATAAATTCAGTGAGCTGAAGGAAATAATGACGTGCAATTTGGATGGCGGATGGCACCCAACGGAATAAATACACAGCAATGATTTATGTTTGCGATATTAATAATATACCAAATAAGTATATTGTAATAAGTACTGGCTATTAAGCTTTACTGTCCGAGCTGACAAAATCATTCTTTATGCCGTTTAACGGCAGCAATGGCCGGGCCAGACACACCATTAACCACGCCGGATGAAAAGAAAAGTTAACCCGCCAGCATTATCGAAAAAAAAAGCTTTCCTGCCGGAGTGCTTTGCGTTTATAACAGTATTACTGTCATGAAAAGTCAATACGCTGCCAATTCACCCGTCCTATAGGCTGTTGTCCCCGGCCAGGAGTATCGCGATGATAATTGAACAATTGAAGCGTCTATTCTTTATCGAACCTGAAGAGACGGTAGATGATAGTCTTTCGGGCTCCGAAGTCGATGCGCTGTTTGGCGCCATGGGCTGCGAAACCATGCCGGTCTATATGCCGGCTGAAGTCTGGCAGCGGGTTAGCGATATGGAACACGGCAATCAGCACCCGCGGGTCTAAATCCGTCCCAGCGGTTTTGTCTTGTCCACACCTATGCAAATTGAGGATGGCGCCACGCCATCCTCAATCTATTGGAAGACCCAACATTGGTGGAGGGATTAACCCGATGCGCGGTTAACCCGCCATTTATGGGGTTTTAATAAATCGATGCGTACAATTCCGCTATTTCCGCGATAGTGGTCGGACGCGGGTTCCCTCCGGTGCAAACATCGGCGAATGCCGCCTTCGCCAGGTCCGGAATGTCTTCTCGTTTCATGCCTATTTCACGTAATGACGCCGGTATTCCCACATCTTTGCATAACTGCTTAACTGCATTGATGGCGGCGTTTCGCGCTTCTGCCACAGGCAGTGTCAACGCTTCCTTTACACCCATCGCAACCGCGATATCCCTGAATTTTTCGCCGGTACACGCTGCGTTATACGCCATGATGGTCGGCAATAACACCGCATTGGCCACGCCATGGGGGGTATTGTAAAAAGCGCCCAGCGGATGCGCCATCCCATGCACCAAACCCAGGCCGACATTGGAGAACCCCATACCCGCGACATATTGACCCAATGCCATCGCTTCCACGCCCTGGGCTTTACCCTGTACCGAATCGCGTAATGAACGCGCAATGATTTCAATCGCTTTGATATGGAACATATCGGTTAATTCCCATGCGCCCAAAGTGGTATATCCTTCAATGGCGTGAGTCAGGGCGTCGATACCGGTGGTGGCTTTAAGCGAAGCGGGCATCCCAGCCATCATGTCCGGGTCGATAATGGCCACCAGGGGGATGTCGTGGGGGTCCACGCAGACAAATTTACGACGATTTTCCACATCGGTAATGACGTAGTTAATGGTGACTTCCGCGGCGGTGCCGGCGGTGGTGGGCACTGCAATAATTGGAACACAGGCTTTTCGCGTGGCGGCGACACCCTCAAGGCTGCGCACATCGCTGAATTCCGGATTATTGATAATAATGCCGATGGCCTTACTGGTATCTTGCGGCGATCCGCCGCCAATGGCGATAAGGTAATCCGCTTTCGCCGCTTTGAATGCCGTTACTCCGTTATGTACTACTTCTATGGTGGGATTAGGAACAACCTCGTCAAAGATGGAGTAAGCCAGTCCGGCATGTTTCAGCAAGTCGATGACGCGGGTGGCGACTTCAAAACGAATTAAATCCCGGTCGGTGACCACCAGCGCTTTTTGATATCCACGCGCTTTAACTTCATCAATGATATGAGTGATTGCGCCTTTACCGAAGTAAGACGTCTCGTTGAGAATTATTCTATTAGCCATGGTAGGAAACCTTTATGAGGTGAGAATGCCAGTTTATATTTTCACCGGCTGAAAGTAGCAACAAGCGATATTATTAGCCTTGGTTCACACAAATAATAAATGTATCTGCATGATGTCCAGGACATTTATATTTTTCTTTTAGTGTGTTTTCGTTTTGTTGTTGTTGCTAATCGATGGTGCTTAATGTAATCGAATTGTAGCTCCGGCATGAGATAATAATCCACTGCCGGAAGGGGACGTCATGGGCTGACAATGCCATAACCCGTATTGCGATTAGTCCGAAACTGTCGATCATCAGGGTTGTGAAATGTTTCCGTGAGTACGCGCCTGTCCCACAGGTCAAGCGGATCCCGCGGCTTGCTAAAATCCGCAATTTGCCTTACCAGCCGATTAACCGGGGCAATTTTTCGCTTCAGATGCAGGTGCCGGCTCGGCCGGATTCTGGCCGTTCCGGCGTGCAACGGTTAACGGCGGCAACCGCATCGGGATCACAGATTATGCCATCCATGTCTATAGTTATAAGTCTGCTGCGGTTTTTTCCGGCCGTAGCCTGATTAGCCGGGTGGCGTATAAAAAAGGAGAAATACCTATGATTACACGCTCTTTCAGGTGGACATGGAAAAGATTTCTGACATTGAGCATGGCGCTGGGTGCGGCCTCAGGCCTGACTTTTTCTTCGGCGACAGCTAAAAATAAAACCAATATTCCATCATTGCTGGGGCCGGACGTTCTGCTGGGACAATTATATATCGATGTGCAAACCGCAAAATTGTTTCCTGACCAGAAGACCTTCGCCGATGCGGTTCCCCGCCGGACACCTGCGGTTATTATCGCTGACTATCAACTGAAAAAACGCCGTAAAAACTTTAATCTCCGTCACTTTGTCAATAAGAACTTTATCTTCCCTACCGACCGGGTGATTTACGTACCGCCTACCGGCCAAACATTGCGTGAGCATATCAATACATTGTGGCCGATATTGACCCGTAATACGTCAACGGTGCGTCCTTACGATTCCTTGCTGCCGTTGCCGAACGATTATGTCGTACCGGGGGGGCGGTTTCGTGAGGTCTATTATTGGGACAGTTATTTTACCATGCTGGGTCTGGCGGAATCGGGCAAATGGGACCTGGTCAGGGATATGGTCGATAATTTCGCTCATGAAATTGAAAAATATGGACTTATTCCCAATGGGAACCGTAGCTATTACTTGAGTCGTTCACAGCCGCCGTTTTTCTCATTAATGATTGATTTGCTGGCGACTCACGACGGCAACCAGGTCTATTTGAAATATTTGCCGCAGCTCAAGAAAGAGTATGACTACTGGATGGCGGGCAGCGATGGCCTGGAAGCCGGCACGGCCGTCAAACGCGTGGTGCGTCTGTCCGATGGCTCAGTACTGAATCGTTATTGGGACGACCTCGATACGCCACGGACGGAATCCTATATGGAGGACGTGACCACCGCCAGCGAGGCCAAAGATCGACCGGCGGCGGAAGTTTATCGCGATCTGCGGGCCGGCGCGGCTTCTGGCTGGGATTACAGTTCCCGCTGGTTCGAAAATCCCATGGATTTGTCCTCGATTCGCACGACGTCTTTCCTGCCGGTCGATCTTAACGCTCTGTTGTATCACCTGGAATACACGTTGGCTAACGCCAACCTATTGGCTAAAGATCAGGTATCCGCGGAGAAATACAACCAACTGGCCGAACTGCGGAAAAAGGCTATCAATCAGTATCTCTGGAATGATCAAGACGGTTATTACGCCGACTATAACTGGCGGCAAGGTAAATTAAGCGATCTCTTGACCGCCGCCGCCGTATTCCCGCTTTATGCCAATATCGCTCCGAAGGATCGGGCCGAAAGAACGGCGCAAACGATACGATCCCAGTTGCTTAAGCAAGGCGGTATGGCCACCACGACGCATGTGACGGGACAGCAATGGGATGCGCCCAATGGCTGGGCCCCGTTACAGTGGGTGGCGGTTGAGGGCTTTCGCAACTATGGCGATGATCAACTGGCGGAAGAAATCGCCACTCGTTTCCTGGGCAACGTGCAGCGGCTTTATCGCAACCAGCACAAACTGGTTGAAAAATATGTGGTCGAGGGTAGTGGATTGGGCGGCGGCGGCGGCGGGGAATATCCCTTACAAGATGGTTTTGGCTGGACCAATGGCGTCACGTTGAAATTATTGGATTTGTATTGTGATAAAACGCCGGACTGCGATGACAAACAGACTTCAGGCACCGATATCGAAGAGCCGGTGGTGGCGCAGTAGGGGCTGTAGTGCCGTTACCGGGGATGGGCTGGGCATGAGCAACATAAACCGGCTTGAGCTCGTCGCCGGCTTGCTGCCTGGCTGCGACAACATACCTCAACCGATTACGCGTCCCAGGCACGGTATTGCCCTGGCTTGGGACGTTATTTGAAAATTGCCGCCTCAGACTAAGTCATCTTTAATGGATAAGTCTTATTCTCTCACCTTAGTCAAATAATCAGAATAAACGTTTATCGTTTTCGTGCCGACAACGATACTATACTTATCTGGTATTGCACCTATTGCTCGGCAGAATCTCTTCTCACCGCGCCAGGATGAAAAAGGCTGCTCGCCTTTTTACAACACTAATCGAATTAACAATAACGATAAAAAAATAAGTTTTGCAATGCGATCGATTTGGTCATGAGCCAGTGCGTGATGGCCTTTTGTCTTTGCGCGTCTGTTAAATCATTTTGGCAATCATTTTTTGTATGAGGTAAAGGGGTGACTATGAACTTCCCGCCATTGGGCCAGGACGAAGAGAAGCGTTTGGCAGCGCTTGAAGAATTTGGCGTTGATGCGCCTATCTCAGAGATGGGTTTTACCCGTTTAATCCATTTAGCCGCCAATATTTTCAAAGTCCCTGTCGTACTGGTTTCGCTTATTGAGGCTGAGCGGCAATTTTTCGCCGGCAGTCTGGGCATTGCCACCTGCGAAACCCCGCGAGATATCTCCTTTTGCGCTCAGACCATTAATAGTAAAGGTATTTTTGTTATCCCCGACACGTTGGCCGATCCTGCCTTCGCCGATAATCCCCTGGTCACAGGCGAACCGTTTATCCGTTTTTACGCTGGTGTGCCCTTGCTTACCCAAACGGGTTATGCCATCGGTTCACTGTGTATTATCGATAGGATGCCGCGTTCGGATCTCAGTGGCGGCGATAGGCAGAATCTGCAGGATTTAGCGGTACTGGTGATGGACAGATTGGAAATGCGTCGCTTGGAACGAGCGCGCAGCGCCAGCCAGTTTCGGTTTGAGAATATCGCTCACACTTCACCGGATGCCATTATTTGCGCGGACGAAATCGGGACTATCACTTTTTGGAATTCCGCCGCATGTAAGCTCTTGGGTTATGACAGTAAAGAAATTATTGGTGAAAATATAAATTTACTTACTCCTGAGGGTTTGGTCGCTCGACTAAATCGTTTAGTGGCCGATAAGAATACTTTACAGCATGGCGGAATGTTGGAACTGAAGGTTATGGCTAAAGACGGTAGCTGGATACCGGTTGAGCTTTCCGCCTCCATGTGGGTAGATCACCAACACGTCAGTTTTGGAGCTATTTTGCGTGATATCACTGAACGACGTCGAAACGAGGAACGGCTATTCCAACTGGCACATATGGATCACCTTACCGGGCTGGCTAACCGGACTTTGCTGACCACGAGTCTCGAACAGGTACTCAAAAACGAAAATGCCGCGGTCATCATGTTGTTGGATCTTGATGGTTTTAAAGATGTGAATGACAACCTTGGCCATGCCGGCGGTGATGCGGTACTGATCAATGTCGGCTATCGACTGCAGCGCTGCGTGCGTTCGGGCGATATTGTGGCGCGCATGGGCGGCGATGAATTCGCTTTGTTATTGCTGGGCATGTCAGATCCCAGCCGGGCGGGGGAAATTGCCGATCATATTATTGAGGAAATATCCAAAGTCGTCACCATTGAGGGGCAACCGGTTAATATTGGCGCCAGCATCGGCATCGTGGTCTATCCGCTGCATGGCCTGACGATTCAGGAATTGCTGACCAACGCGGACCTGGCGCTGTACCAGGCCAAAACCGAGGGGAGGCATTGCCGGCGCTTTTTCACCCAGGAATTGCGCGACATATCCCAGGCAAAACGTATCTACCAGGCGGAACTTGGCCGCGCATATGAACATAATGAGTTTGAAATGTTCTATCAGCCCCAGGTCCGTTTGTCCGATGAGGCTATTGTCGGCGCGGAAGCGTTATTGCGTTGGCGGCATCCGCTAAAAGGCTTGCTGGGCCCCGCCGTTTTTTTACCAGCGCTGGAGAGTAGCCGCTGGGCCGAGCGGGTTGGCGAATGGGCCATCAAGACGGCTTGCCGCCAAACCGCGGAATGGTATCGCGCCGGTATCGAAAATTTTCGCATCGGCGTCAATCTTTTTGGCGCGCAGTTCCGGACCGGTACACTGGCTCAACAGGTTCGCGCCATTTTGGCTGAAACCGGTTTGCCGCCAACGGCGCTTGAACTGGAAATTACCGAGAATATTATCTTGCGGCAGGATGAAACCATGTTGCTGCCGTTGCGGGAATTGTACGCCGACGGAGTCGGTATTGCTTTTGACGATTATGGCACGGGTTACGCCTCGCTAAGCATGCTTAAGCACTACCCGGTTACGCGTTTAAAGGTCGACCAGACTTTTGTTCGCGCTATGTGCGACTCACCGCCAGATGCGGCTATCGTCCGGGCCATATTGTATCTCGGCAATAGTTTCAAATTAGAAGTCATCGCCGAAGGCGTTGAAACCATCGAACAATGTGAACGTTTAAGGAAAAAAGGCTGCCTGGAGGCGCAGGGCTATTTGTTCGGCAAGCCTATGCCGGCGGACGAATTCGCTATTCGGTTAGGATTGAAGTGATAACGTATAGACCCGAAGCGCTTAAAAACGGCGCTGGATGGTTCCTTTGCGCCGGAAGTAAGCATTACAGACCGCTATGACAGTTAGTCCGCCATCAATACAGGACTAACATCCTGGTTGAAGCTCCCTATTGCCTTGAATTCTCCAGAAGCCCCCAGCACAGTCGAACCCCGCCGCAAAAGTCATCTCACCTTGGTCGGTTCACTTTCGGTTGGTTCCCGCTGTGACAATCCCTCTTTCGTGCCCTTAAAATAAAACACAACATTTCGAATTCTTACGATTATCGGTAAGTGAAAGCTAATTTTGATCAAGATCACAATCGTAATCATAAATTAAATACAATAAACAAAAATAAATAGATACTAAAAGAAAGGATAACGTTAGTGATATGAGGCAATAATGAAAGAAATCATCAAAGCACACAAACAAGACGGCCAAACCGGCATCTGTTCCGTATGTTCAGCACACCCCCTGGTTATCGAAGCCGCATTACGATTGGATCTCAAGACGCAACGATCAGTATTGATTGAAGCGACATCAAATCAGGTTAATCAGTTTGGCGGCTACACTGGCATGAAACCAGCTGACTTTCGGAATTTCGTTTATGCCATTGCGCAAAAAATCGATTTTCCCAAGGAGCGGCTGATTTTGGGTGGCGACCATTTGGGACCGAACTGTTGGCAAGATGAAGAAGCTGAAAGCGCGTTAATCAAAGCCGAAACGCTGATTGGCGACTATGTCAAAGCCGGTTTCAGCAAGATCCATATCGATACCTCCATGTCATGCGCCGGCGATCCGGTACCTTTGGCGCCGATGACGGTTGCCCAGCGCGCCGCCCGGTTATGCCGTATTGCGGAAAATGCGGCCAGTGACTGGCAAAAACAACAATTGACCTACGTGGTTGGTACGGAAGTTCCGGTGCCGGGCGGTGAAAAACAGGCGATTCATCAGGTTCATATCACCACACCGGAAGCCGCGGCCGAAACCATTCGTACTCATTATGACGCCTTTCGCGCTTTGGGGTTAAACGATGCCGTTAACCGTATTATCGCCATCGTCGTACAGCCTGGCGTCGAGTTCGACCATTCGTCGGTGGTGCATTATGATCCTAGCCTGGCGGTGGATTTAGCGCGCTATATCACTCAAACCCCGTTGGTATATGAAGCCCACTCCACCGATTATCAAACCGCCAAGGCTTATCGGCAACTGGTCAGAGATCATTTTGCCATTCTCAAGGTAGGACCGGCGCTGACCTTTGCCTTACGGGAAGCCTTATTCGCGTTGGCGATGATAGAAAAAGAACTTATTAGCCCGGAAGCGCAAAGCCAATTAATTTCGGTCATTGATCAGGTTATGCAAGATGAACCCAATTATTGGAAAAAATATTACAGCCCAGTTCATTCAAAAGCGGTGATTGATATCCATTTCAGCTTATCCGATCGTTTGCGTTATTACTGGCCACATGAACGTATCGAACAGGCGGTTAATAAATTGTTTGCTAACCTGGAAAACGTTAATTTGCCATTAGGGATATTAAGCCAATATTTTCCTGAACAGTTCCAGCGTATTTTGAGCCAGGAATTAACTGCGACGCCAGAAGCCCTGGTCATAAATAAAATTCAAGATGTATTGCGAGCCTATGCTTATGGATGCACGCCTGCATAATCAGGCCGATGTCGTGAGCAGGTGTTCGAGTTGATGCAAGGTAATGATAATGAAGCAAACAATGAAGCAAATTATCGTCAAGCAAAATAATGTGCTGGAAATCACTGAAACAGCGATACCTGACTGTGGGCCAAAGGATGTCCTGGTTAAAGTCCATTACTCCGGCTTGTGTGGCTCAGATATTCCACGGATTTTTCATAATGGCGCGCATTATTATCCTGTAACGTTGGGACATGAATTTTCAGGCGAAGTTGTTCGTGTCGGTCAACAGGTAACAACGGTCAAGTCCGGCGAACTGATCTGCTGTATTCCGCTGGTGCCTGATTTATCCAGACCGGAATGTCAACGCGGTTTTTATTCCTTGGGTAAAGGTTATAGCTTTGTGGGCTCTCGATTGCCCGGGGGGAATGCTGAGTTTGTGGTGATGCCGGAAAGCTGTTGTTATATTTTGCCGGCAGGCGTCAGCGCTAAACAAGGGGCGTTTTTTGAGCCGGTCACTGTTGGTATACATCCTATTTTATTAGCTGGCGGCTGTGAAAATAAAAATGTGGTGATAATCGGTGTCGGCACCATCGGGTTATTGGCTGTGCAAAGCGCCAAAGCCATGGGAGCAAAATCGGTTACCGCTATTGATATTGATGATCAAAAACTCAGACTGGCAAAACAGTTAGGGGCTGATTTTATTGCTAATTCAGCCAGCGAGAATTTTATTGCCTGTTTTGCCGATTACGAAAAAATCCGCTTCGATCAATTAATTCTGGAAACGGCCGGTACGCCGCAAACGGTAAAAATCGCGTTAGCTTTTGCCGGTCCGCGCGCGCAATTGGCACTGGTAGGTACCTTGCATCGGGATCTGATGCTTGGTTTTCAGGAATATGAGCAAATTCTGCGTAAAGAATTAGTGCTGCAAGGCAGTTGGATGAATTATTCCGCGCCGTTTCCCGGCAAGGAATGGTCCATTACCGCCGAGATGTTTATCAATAAACAAATGAACATCGATGCGCTCATCAGTAGTGAGAGTCAGGCGGAAGAGTACATACAACAGGTATTAGCATTGGCGGGCGGACCGGCAAATGGCAAGATTCTGCTGCATTGGGGGACCGAACAATGAACCACATCATCAATAGCCATTACTTGCTTCAACAGGCCCAGCAAGCCGGTTATGCCATTCCAGCGTTTAATGTTCATAACCTGGAAACGGTGCAGGTGGTGCTGGATACCGCCAAGGAGATGGCTTCGCCGGTCATATTAGCGGGTACGCCGGGAACCTTTAGTTATGCCGGCATAAAAGAAATGATTAATCTGGTCGATGCCGCCGCGGCTAAACGGGAACAACAGGTGGTCTTGCATCTGGATCATCACCACGATATCGAAGATATCAAATTCAAAGTAATCGCCGGAGTTCGTTCCGCCATGATTGATGGCAGTGCGCTGCCATTGGAACAGAATATTGCACTGACCCGGTCTGTTGTGAATATTTGCCACTTTTACGGTTGCAGCGTCGAAGCGGAAATCGGCCAATTGGTCGGCAAAGAAGATGATTTAGTGGTCGAGGACGCCATCGATCCCTATACCAACCCCGAGGATGCCGCGCGATTGGTCAAAGCCACGCAAATAGATTCGTTGGCGATTGCTATCGGTTCCGCTCACGGTTTATATAAAATCACGCCGAAACTGGATTTTGCCCGATTGCGTAAAATTGCTCAGTTGATTGATATTCCATTGGTTTTGCATGGCGCGTCGGGCATACCCGGCAAGGACGTTAAGGCTTGTATTGAATTAGGCATTTGCAAAGTCAATATTGCCACCGAACTTAAAATGGCTTATGCGGCCGCCCTGAAACGTTACTTTACCGAATTTCCGCAAGCCAATGATCCCAGGGAGTATAACGAGACGGCAAAAAGGGCAATGGCGACGGTCGTGCGGGAAAAAATTGCTATTTGCGGTAGTTCCGGGCGGGTTTGATAAGCCCATCAAAACTTAGAACAGACAACCTTTGTCCCTGGAGCCATTTATGTTAAAAACTATTAATGCCTGTATTTCACCAGAATTATTACAAAAATTATATTGTATGGGACATGGCGATGAAATCGTTATCAGTGATGCCCATTTCCCAGCTCATTCAGTCAATAAACAGGTTATTAGGGCTGACGGCAATGAAGTTGAGACTTTGTTGCGAGCGATAATACCATTGTTCGAATTGGATGCTTATGTGTATGACGCTGTGGTGATGATGTCCGCCAGTGCGGGAGATAGTTTGCCGGACGGTTTGGTATCGACTTATCAGAGCACTTTACCGAAAGGCCAGGAAATTACTTTTATTGATCGCTTCTCATTTTATGACCGGGCCAAAAACGCCAGTTGTATCGTGGTGACGTCTACCACCAAGAAATATGGCAATATTCTGCTGAAAAAAGGTGTAACAACAGTTGAACTTGATTAGATATTCAATGTATTGACACATTGGAGCGAAAAAATGACTCAACCTTTATTACTGATGACCGATATTTCAAAATCTTTTTCCGGCGTACCGGCGTTGAAAAAGGTGCACTTTGAATTAAGAAAAGGGGAAGTTCACGCATTAATAGGCGAAAATGGCGCTGGTAAATCCACTCTAATGAAAGTGCTGATTGGCGTGCACGAAGCTGATGAAGGCACTATTTTTTATAAAAATCGGCAAGTTAACTACAGCTCGGTACTGGAGGCGCAGCGAGACGGTATTAGCATGATATTTCAGGAGCTAAATCTTGTGCCGCATCTTACCGTTGCCGAGAATATATTTTTAGCTCGGGAACCACTAAAAAATGGTTTAATCGATTACAAAAAAATGGAGAATGATGCTCAGGAACTGCTGAATATTTTTGATATTGACGTTTTGCCAAAAGACCTTGTGCTCAATTTGTCTGTCGCCCGCCAGCAGATGGTGGAGATTGCCAAGGCGCTCTCCTTTGATGTGGAAGTTTTGATTATGGATGAACCGACTTCGGCGTTGACCAAGCGTGAAATAGATAAGCTTTTCAAATTAATTGATAAGCTGAAGAAAAAAGACGTATGTATTGTCTACATTTCACATCGTATGGAAGAACTGAAAAAAATCTGTGACCACATTACCATTTTTCGCGATGGAGAATATGTTTCCGATCATCCATTCGCATCAATTACCATGAATGAAGTCATCGCTAAGATGGTAGGACGACCATTAGATAATCATTTTCCTGAAAAGAAAGCGAAAATTACTGATGAAATGATTTTGTCGATACAGAACGCTTCGCGATTCGGTATCTTTGAACATATCAATTTTGATTTACGACAAGGGGAAATATTAGGCATTACCGGACTGGTGGGTGCAAAAAGGACTGAATTAGCCAGGGCTATATTCGGTGCTGAAACTTTAGATGAAGGACAAATTGTTATTCTCGATAAAGCTATAAAAATCACCTGTCCAAACGATGCCATAAAAGCGGGCATCGCCTATTTATCGGAAGATAGAAAGCTCAATGGGCTAGCCGTGAGTATGTCCATTAAGAATAATGTCATTATGGCGGCGATGGAAAAAGTTTGTAACAGATACGGAATAATATCCCGTGTTAAGGAGAAGCTGGCTAGTGATAAATATATTAAAAAGATGCAGATTAAAACTCCGCACATCGATCAGGTAGTTAGTAATCTCAGCGGCGGCAATCAGCAAAAGGTCGTTATCGCAAAATGGCTATTTCGTGATGCCAGGATCATGATTTTTGATGAGCCGACCCGGGGAATCGATGTGGGTGCGAAATATGCTATCTATGAGCTATTGGACGAACTGGCGGGGCAGGGTATCGGTATTATTATGATTTCCTCCGAATTAACTGAAATATTAGGCATGTCGGATAGAGTCGTCATCATGAAAGAAGGATTGATGACTGCTGTTCTTGAATCAGCAAAAACCAGCCAAGAGGAAATCATGCAATATGCCACTGGTATCAAAGATATGTACACCGCAGAAAAAGAGGTTGCCTAAATGAATGATAAGCAGAAACAGATGCTGTTGAAGTTAACAGCCTTAGGCGGATTATTGTTGTTGATTATTATTTTTTCAGTCACCAGCAACAGTTTCTTGACCATGAATAATATAATGACGGTTGGATTACAGACTTCTACAATTGCATTTATTGGTATGGGAGCAACCTGCGTTATCTTGACCGGCGGAATTGATTTAAGTATCGGATCAGTGGTCGCGCTCTCAGGCGTAGCGGCAGGGTTGACGATCAGGGCTGGCTTCCCGGTGGAAATCGGTCTGCTGGTGGGCGTCGCCGCAGGAGCGTTGAGTGGTGCCGTCAATGGATTATTGGTGACGAATTTCCGTCTGCCGCCGTTTATCGCTACCCTAGGCACCATGATGATCGCTCGTGGTCTAGCGCTCTATGTGACCAATGCCGCTCCGGTATCTGGTTTGCCGGATTCCTTTGGCCTGTTGGGTAATAGCTCGTTGTGGCGAATAACTCGTATCGGTGATAATGGTCTGCCCTCGGTCGTTTTTCCCGGTATTCCTTATCCGGTCATCATCATGGTTGTATTGGCCCTCATCTTTACTTTCATTTTGGTTAAAATGCGTTTCGGCCGTTATCTTTATGCGATTGGATCAAATGAAGAAGCTGCCCGTCTGTCAGGCATTAAAACCGATCGCATTAAGCTTTATGCTTATACCGTCTGTGGAGCGATGTCGGGACTGTGCGGCATTATTATTGCCTCCAGGCTGGTCACAGCCCAACCTAATGGGGGTGTGATGTACGAGCTCGATGCTATTGCCAGCGCTGTGGTGGGCGGAACCTCATTAATGGGTGGCGTGGGGTCTATTCCCGGCACATTGATTGGCGCTTTCATTATTGGTGTGTTACGTAACGGCCTCAATATGAACGGTATTTCATTCTTTGTGCAACAAATAATCATTGGCGGAGTTATTTTACTTGCTGTCGCTTATGACCAAGTACGTCAACATAAAAAAACAAAGAAACCTCTGAAAAAAAACATACCTTCTCTCAAGGAAAATAATGTGATGAATAAAATCGCCATGGTTGCAATGATTGGCTTAACCACTGTGTTTGCGGTTCCTCATGTTTTTGCTAAACAGGCTGAAATTGCGGTCATTGTCAAAACGGCTAATTCAAATTACTGGCAAAATGTAAGCAAAGGCGCCAGTGATGCCGAAAAATCTCTCAATGGTAAATATAAGGTGACTTTTCAAGGGCCAGATTCTGAAACCGCTGTGGCCGATCAGGTTAATATGGTTGAGAATGCTATAAACCGTGGTGTCGCTGGGATCGTGCTTGCACCTTCTGATCCCGATGCGCTGATTCCTGAAGTTAAAAAGGCATGGGAAAACGGTATCCCCGTCGTGTTGATTGACTCCGCACTGAGTAACAAAGGTCAACAATATTATCAGTCTTTCCTGTCTACCGATAACCGTAAGGCTGGTGCTATTGCCGCCGATAAATTGATGGAAAAAAATGGTAAAGAAGGTAAGGTCAGTATTATGTCATTTACGCCAGGCGCCGGCAGCGCTATTGAGCGGGTTGGTGGGTTTACTGATGAAATTACCAAAAATTCTCATCTTAAAATTGTTGGACCTTATTATTCCCAGTCCGATATGGCTACTGCCTTAAATCAAACTATTGATGCTCTGGCTTCGAATAAAGATATTACCGCCTTATTCGGTGCAAATGAACCTACCGCGACAGGTATGGCCCGGGCTATTAAACAATTGGGCTACGCCGGAAAAATTGTAGCGATTGGTTTTGACGGGAATACATTATTACAGAATTTTGTTCGTGACGGTACTTTAGATGGAATTCTGGTGCAATCTTCTTATCAAATGGGGTTTAAGGGTGTCACTACAGTGGATGCCATTATTAATAAACAAAAGGTCGAAAAGTTTATCGATACTGGTGTTATTTTTGTCACCAAAATGAATATCGACTCTGCTGAAGCCAAAGCTGTGTTGTATTAATCAAGATCTTCCCCATTGTATGGGGAAGGATTTATTGTTACGAGGATGAAAGTTATGAGCACGATTAACACTGAACACCAGAATATACCAATTCCCGCTGTGCCCATCAAAGTATTATCCAATGGCCAAAAAATGCCGGCAGTCGGCATGGGCACTTTCGGCTCCGATCGATTCTCGGCGGAACAGGTTTCTGATGCTGTGCTAGAAGCGGCGTCCGCAGGTTTCCGATTTTTCGATTGTGCGTCGGTATATGGCAATGAAAAACTGATAGGTGTGGTATTAAAAAAAATCATCAATAGCGGTATTCCCCGACAAGAACTTTATATCGATTCAAAGGTCTGGAACGATCAACATGAAGATGTTATTGGGGCTTGTCGTCAGACGCTAGAAGATTTGCAATTGGACTATTTGGATCTTTATCTCGTTCATTGGCCTTTTTCCAATTATCACTCGCCGGGATGCAGTGTCGATTCACGTAGTCCCGATGCTACCCCTTATTCCCATGAGAAGTTTATGTCTACTTGGCGGCAAATGGAGCAATTGGTCAAGTTGGGTTTGGTCAAAAGTATCGGCACCTCCAATATGACGATCACCAAAATGAAACTATTATTGGCGGATGCCGAAATATTGCCAGTGGTGAACGAAATGGAATGCCACCCTCATTTCCAACAGCCTGAGCTTTATCAGTTTTTGGTTGGAAAAGGGATTCAGCCGATTGGATTTTGCCCCATCGGATCACCGACCCGGCCGGACAGAGATAAGACTGCCGGGGACACTTGTGATATTGAGGATCCGGTTATCGTCGGTATAGCCAAACGCCATGGTGTTCACCCTGCGGTGGTATGCATTAAATGGGCGATTGCGCGTGGGCAGATCCCTATTCCTTTCTCGGTAAAAAGCGCTGAAATACACAGCAATCTGCTGGCGGCGACCCAGGATCCGCTGACTGATGAAGAACTGCGGGCCATCAGTGGCATCGATCGCAATTGCCGGTTAATTAAGGGACAGGTCTTTTTGTGGGAACATGCCGCCGGCTGGGAAGATTTGTGGGATCTCGACGGGACCATAGCCCGCTGAACGGCGGCGGGCGCAGCGAGCAGGCCGGAAAGACCGGCCTGCTTTATCTCGTGTACTTGTTCGGAAAAATATTATGTATCTCGGTATCGATTGTGGAACCCAGGGAACTAAAGCGTTGATTTGGGATGCCGATTGCCGGCAAGTTGTGGGTGCCGGTTGTGCAGGTTATCCACTTTACAGCGATGGACACGGCAAAAAAGAACAATTACCCGCCGATTGGATCAGGGCGCTGATTTCCGCGACGCGTCAGGCATTGGCACAGGCGGCGATAAATTCATCGGCTATCCGCGCCATTGGTGTATCGGGACAGCAACATGGTCTGGTCTTGCTGGATGAATTTGATCAGGTTATCCGCCCGGCCAAGCTTTGGTGCGATACCGAACCGGCGGGCCAACTTGCTGAATTTCAGCGGCGCTACTTCAGCCCTCCTGCGCCATCATTTGCGGAAACTATTGGAATTCACGTCCCTGTGGCCTTTACGCTGGCGAAATTATTATGGGTGAAACAGGCCGAACCGGAAAATTATCTGAAAATCCGCAAGGTTATGCTACCACATGAATATTTGAATTTTTGGCTAACCGGTGAATATTGCGCGGAATACAGTGATGCATCCGGCACCGGTTATTTCGACACCCGTCGACGTTGCTGGAGTCAGACGATATTGGATTGCCTTGATACCGAACGAGCGTTTATCCTGCCGACCTTGATTACGTCCGCCGCTCCGCATGGCTTATTACGCCGGGCTGCCGCTGATGAGTTGGGCCTTGATGCCGGGATTGTGGTCGCTAGCGGCGGCGGCGACAATATGATGTCCGCCATTGGAACCGGTAATATTGACGAAGGGCAATTGACCATGAGTCTTGGCACTTCGGGAACCCTTTTTACTTATGTTCATCAGCAGATTGACAGTCGCTGCCAACCGGACATCAACGCCTTTTGCTCCGCCAATAATGGTTGGTTACCTTTGGTCAGTACCATGAATGTGACCAGCGCTACCACTGCGTTTCGACAACTTTTGCATAAACCGTTGGTGGATTTCGAGTTGGCGTTGTCATCCAGTGACGTTGGCGCCGGCGGAATATCATGCCTACCCTATCTCAATGGCGCACGTTTACCGAATTTACCGGGCGCCAGCGCCAGCCTGGTGGGAATCACCGATTATAATCTTAATGCTGAAAACGTGTTGCGCGCGGTGGTGGAGGGTGTGAGTTTCAATCTGTGCAAGGGCATAGAAATACTGTCTCATTGCGATTTACATTTTGATCGCCTAGTGATGATCGGCGGCGGTTCCAAAAGTGACAGTTGGCGGCAGATAATCGCTAATGTTAGCGGTTTGGCTGTAGTCAAGGCCCTTGTGAGCGATGCAGGAGCACTGGGCGCGGCATTACAGGCTTGCTGGTGTCACCTGAGTCAGTCGACTTACGCTGCGCCACTACATGATATCTGCCCGTTGTCTATGCTGATTGATCCCGCCCGGACCATCGAACCCCAACCGGCAATTTACGCCCGCTATCAGGAAATTTACCACCGTTATCATCGTCAGGTGGATAACTATAAGCACCAATGGCTGTAAGTTGCGTTTTTATTTTGAATGTAATTTTTCGTAATAAAACGAAGCCAAAATTTTTCTTTTTACTGGGTCTAAGGTAAAATACGTAAATACCTTATTGAAGGAATAATACAAATGCACCTGGTTGAAAGAAGAAACGAAATAATGCATAGCCTAAATGCCGCAGGTAGTGTCCAGGTTGCCGAACTGGCGCAATCTTTGGCTACCTCGGAAGTGACTATTCGTAATGATTTAAAATATCTGGAACAACGGGGCATCTTGGTAAGATTCCATGGCGGTGCCACGTTGCCCGGCAACACGTTAATCTCTCCCCCTGCGCCGGCCCAGAATGTTCCCACGTCAGGCCAAACCGAAATACTCCTTGATGAACGGGTGACCATTGCCCAGGATCCCAAACGGCGAATCGCCATCCGGGCCGCCAGCATGGTTAATCCGGGCGATTCGATTATTCTTGATAGCGGCAGCACCACGTTGACTATTGCGCAGGAGCTGACCAAACGCGGCAATATGACGGTGCTGACCAATAATCTGCCCGCCGCGCTGGCGCTATCCAATAATCAAGAGATCACTTTGGTGCTGTGCGGCGGAACCTTCCGGCATAAAACCCGCTCGTTTCACGGTGCGCAAACCGAGGCGGTCTTGCAGGGCGTTACCGCCGATGTGTTGTTTATCGGCGCCGACGGTATCGATTCTCTCGTCGGCATATCCACCTTTAATGAGGGTTTCGCCATTAGCGGGGTTATGGCTCGGGCGGCCAAGAAGGTCGTGGCAGTGCTGGATTCCAGTAAATTCGGCCGCAGCGGCTTCAATCTGGTATTGCCCATCAGCCAGATCACCACCCTGATAACCGATGATGGCATCAGCGAGAAAGATCATCTCAATCTGCAACAGCAGGGTATCGAAGTCATCATCGTATGACCCTGCCGCACTGGCCCGGCGGCGTTATCGGTCAACCGCCGGCCCAATGCCGACTCGCGGCGGCGCGAGCCTGTTAGCGCACCGATCTGCCTGCCGATTGCAGTTGCCGGGCCGCTCCAGGTTTTATTTTTGCGTCAGCCAGGACAGCATATTGATCAGCAGTTGTTTATAACCCGGCCAATCGATAAAACTCTGCGGCAACCAGTGCGGGCTGATATCCGAGGTCCAGACCAACGTTCTGCCCTGCTGATAGCGACCAGTGACCAGCAAAGGATGGCCGCCAAGTTCCTGGGGCAACCGGGCCAGTACGTCGCTGCCGGGTTTGGCGATCACTTCATTGGCGCCGAGCAGCAACGGCCATTCGCCCGTGATTTGGTTAAACAGAGCATGATTTTGCTGTGTCGGTTCAATTTGCGGACGAAAGCCTTCCGGAACTTCGATACGATCATCATAGGGCAGGCAATCGACCGGTAAAGCCTGTTCAACCGCGGTACGATGCCAGCGCGCCTTGCCATCGATACCCTGGAAACTGAGATAACCGCCAAACATGGCCAGCGCGCCGCCTGCGGCAGTCCAGTCCTTTAGCAGGGTTAGCCGATTGACAATGGTTTTGCCATTAAGCCAGACGTCGGGGTGCAGCAGCAGGGAATTGGCGCCGATATCCGATAAGAGCACGGCGTCGTACCGGTCAAGATCCTGGAGAGTAAAGGGGAAATCTTCCACCGCCTGGTGAGCGGGCATATGGACCAGCGTAAATTCCGTATCGGCCAGCGCGGCAATAATCGCCTTGGCGCCACTGTGGAAAGTTACACTGCCGAATTGGTCGAATCCTTTAAAATGTGTAGCGGAGGTCACCCAAGTTTCGCCCACCAATAAAATTTTTTTCGTACTCACTTATTTCATCCTCCACCGCCATGGCTCAGTTATGCCACTTTCCCGAGAGTTCTAGAATCAACGAATATTGAACCGTTTCAATAATCAAAATTGTCATTTTTTACGCTTCAAATCAAGTAAAAAATGGTTTTAAATTGAGCAATGCCATAAAATATTGAACCGATTCAATCTCTACATCCCTTTGGCGGTGATTTAGTGAAGATGGATAACCACGTCGAACCCGAAGTCATAAGGTCGCTGCGCCCCACCATTCGCGATGTGGCCCGTTTGGCCAACGTCTCCATCGGTACGGTTAGCGCTGTCATTAACAATAGCGCCCGGCCTATGGCCGCGCGGACCAGGGAACATGTTTTGCGGTGTATCGCCGAGTTGAATTTCGCGCCAAACAATGCCGCCAGGAGCCTTAAAAATCAGCGTATTTCCGCTATCGGTTTTATCGTTCCCGATCTGGGCAATGCTTTTTTTGTCGATGTCGCCGAAGGCATCCAACAGGTGCTGGATACGGTTGATTGTCTGCTGGTGCTCTGCATGACCCGGTCGGATACCCGGCGTGAAGAATACTATGCCCAGGTTATGCGTTCCCAGCGGCTTAATGGCGTGATTTATCTTTCCGGCACCGGGTTGCCCAGTCCATCGTTGGTCAGCCTGGCGAAGAAGGGGTCGGTAGTCTTTGTTGATGAATGTTTGCCTGGCATCGATGTGCCGTTTATCAGTTCGCAAAATCTCATCGGCGCGCGCGTACTGGCGCAATATGTTCTCGCCCAGGGGCATCGGTCATTGGCGGTAGTCGGCGGCCCCCGCGGATTATGGACCAGCGAGCAACGGCTGGCGGGTTTCAGGGAAGCCTTTGCCGGCGCGAATATTGTGCCCGATAGCGTGCCTGTCCTGGCCGGTGATTATACCGAAGATGCCGGTCGCCGCGCGGCGGATGATATTTGCGCGCGAGCGCGCGCCGCCAGGCCCACCGCGGTGCTATGCGCCAATGATCTGATGGCCATTGGTTTTATCCGCCGTTGCCTGGAGCTGAATATCCGTATACCCGAGGAGGTAAGCGTTACCGGTTTTGACGACATACCCGAAGCGCGGCTGCTCAGTCCGCAACTCACCACCGTGCGTCAACCGGGTCGGGCAATGGGGAGCGCCGCGGCGACCTTGTTGCTGCGCCGTATCGGTTCGCTAGGCGTTGAACCGGCCCAGAACGATTTTGCCACCGAGTTATGTATCCGCCAGTCGGTTAAGCTGTATAGTTCCAACAATCCGGAATAACCCGTCACCTATACCCTATATATGATTCGAGTTGCAGTAAAGCCAGCACACTTGCAATTTGAAGTGTGACGGGTAAAGACAGGTCCGCTTATTGTCCTAACGTATTCCCAAGGTTTTGCAGGATGATCGGACGATCAGTTCACCGCTCAATTGCAAATGCCGTGCGGCCAATTGAGGGAACTGAATGCGATTAAGCATCAGAAATATGGCATTGCGGGCAATATCGTGGAAAGGCTGTTTATAGGTGGTCAGGGGGATGCCGAGCAGTGCTGAATATTCATTGTCGTCAAACCCAACGACATTGACTTTACGATTAATCTGGGTACAAACGGACAATAATCTCATCGCGGTAAAATCATTGGCGCAAACGATATCGGTAGCGCCGGAGTCCAGTATTGCGCCGATATAGTCTTTATCGCTGACGACGCCTTTATGAATCCAACTTTCATTGGACGGCAGCGCTGCATCCATTAATGCCAGCCGATAGCCCATGATACGCATGGTCACGGTGTGTGCTGAATAGTGTTCACATAAAAAATCGACGCGTTGCGTGTGATTTTTCAATAAATGACGCGTCACCTCATAGCCGGCGGAGATGTTATCTATCCCTACCAGATCATAGCTGCTTCGTTCGGGATAAGATGTCCAATCACTATCAACCAAGACCACGTTGATGTTGGCATGGGATAATTTATTGAGAATAAGCTCGTTGATTTCATGGGCAAAGGGATGAAATTCCAATGGAATAAAAAATATGCCATGGACATTGCTTTTTATATAACGCTCAATGATTTCTTCAACGGTGTGAATAATTTTCTGTTTGCTGGCATTGATGCCCATGGTGACGATGCCATTCCATACCAGAGAAAAATTGAATTGTTGCGATAGGGAAGCGATAGATTTGAAAATTTGCTCGAATATGAAGCCATTTTCATTGGCTTCCAGTCTGGGCGACAGAATGCCCAGGGTGAGTTCCCTCGTGGAGGAAGGCGTTTCGTGTTGCCGCGCGCTGACATAGTGCCCGGAGCCCTGCGTGCTGTTGATAAGTCCTAATTCTCTTAATTTGGCCAACGCTTTGGATATGGTGGGACGGGAAACGGAAAACTCGGTGCATAAATTTGATTCGGAAGGTAAACGTTGGCCGTCTTCGTAAATCCCATCGAGGATACGCTGTTCTAAATTCAAAAATACACTATCTAATTTCCCTCTTTTAGCCATGATGTTTTTTTTCGCCCATGCTGATTTATTCGAACTTAAAAATTTGGAAACCCAAAGGAAAATACTGGCATGATGCAACCAAAAGCTGATGATAATTAAAACACCATAAATGATAAAAGTTGTAAAATCAAGTTGGTATTCAGGTCTTGCTTTTGGCACTAGAGTCAAGAAGTTAGGATAATTATCCTGCAATAATATAAAAATAAACCTGCATGGCGCACACTAAATCAAAATAAATTTTTTTTGCGTTAGGCGTCACAATCTTCAAGCGAAATTGTTAACGTATTACTTTTTATTTATGATCTATATCATATATTTTGCTAAATGATTTGTCGTGTTTTTTACCCACCCAAAATATATCGTTGTTGTCAAAAATTTAGAAGCAAGACGAGGCCTGCTGGTGATGGCTTCGTTGGATTTGAAATAATCACATTTGAAATAAATAATAAATTAATCAAATTTCTGGCTACACTTACTAGAAAGATTTTAAATGGAACATATGGAGCAACAATTCTATGACCTCACCCACTAACCCAGCAGCGCCAGCGCCAAAACAAAAACCAGAAGACGTGACCATTGATGAAGGTCTGGCCAAGATCAACGAAGCGGAAGAAGCATTGACGCCGGAAGAGGTGGATGCCATGGCGGAAAAAGCCAAACAGGCCGCCAAGGATAGTCAGGCGGAACGCGAAAACAAAGGTCGTTAATCAGGCAAACCAATGGGTGTTAAAAAATGGCAGCGGTTAATTCTCTGGGGTGATTTATTATAACACTTTGACTTCATGCCAATCGATGGCGCCAGCCAGTATGATGCCATCATCTGAGCAAGGCGTCGCACTTGCGCACGCACTGAGTTTTGCCGAGTACTATGTCAACGACTGTGTGTTTTTAGACAATGGTTTTCTTAGCGTTGTTAACGTTCATGTTTAAGCGGTAAACTCCCTTATGTTTTGCCAGGGAGACGTTTCGGGATATGCAAATCGATGAAGTAGTGGTCAGTCAGCTTATTGAACGTTGGCGTGGCGACCCGGCCGGCACCTATCAGAGCTGGTTTCTATGGCCTGAAAGAATCAAGAATTTTCGTTCAATTCGTCGCGGTATTGCTCAAGTCGTGTCGGAGATTGAAGCCGGAATATTTGGCAATGTTTATCGCGGCTCGTCGCTGGAAACCATTGTGCATTCTATTGCTGAACAGCGTCAGATCTTTAAAGGCGCCGACCATGCCTTTTTATGGAAACCAAAACTACGCATTCCCGATATCTACGAAAACGCCGAGAACCAACGAGCGTTTGGGCATCTGTTGTTTTCCTGCGCCAATTGTACGCATGCCGAACAAATTATCCAAGCCATTCATGATATTGAACGACTGGCGATTAAAGGGTTGGGACCAGCAGTAGCCAATTTGCTTTATTTTCTGCATCCTACATTCATGCCACCCTCTAATACCGCTATCGTCAAAGGCTACAATGCGCTGACCGGCGCTAATGTCAAACTCGGAAAATGGCCGGAATATCTTGCCATGCGGCAGGGCATCATGGAGCTTAACCAGCGTTTTCGTCATCTGTTATCCAATGATCTTGGCGCTATGGCTGGGTTATTGTTCGATTTGGGCAATCAGCGCTATCCAGTACCGCCCAGAGATGATGATCAGGCGGCGCGGGAGCTATGGCTTGCCGATTTGGCGCAGGTCCGCGCTGATGGCGCAGCCATGGTCAAAGCACGGCAACAGGCTGGTGAAAATGACCGTACTCATACAGAAATACAAGGCTGGCTGCGTGATCTTGGGTTAGCTTTGGGCTATAGCGTCTGGATTGCTTCCAATGATCGTCATCGTTCATATGATGGCGGGGTATTGGGCCAAGGCTGTCTGGAACAATTGCCACCAGATATTATCGCTTCGCCAGCGGCCGATACCATCCGCCTAATTGACGTGTTATGGCTTAATGGCGCAAGGCAGCGGGTTATGGCGGCTTTTGAAGTGGAACATACCACTTCAATATATTCCGGTATTGTGCGCATGCTGGATTTGGCGTTGAGCGGTGACACTCATGCCAGTGAAGGGCTTTTCCTAGTGGCACCCGATAATCGCGAAGCTGAAGTGTTGGCGCAACTTCGTCGTCCGGCCTTTAGCCGTGTAGCGGATTTGCAGGTCCGTTATCTACCCTATAGCGAATTGGCTGCTAACCGGGTGGCCTTGGCGCGTTTTGGGCAGGGCATCAAAGGGATGTATGCTATTTCGAGATGTTTTCCCTAACATCCATCTTGGTGAGTTTCTCGATTTGGTTGGCGATACTTAACGCTGTGACGAGTTAATGGGTATTATTATTCGAGTCAAGCGGATTTTTTATTTTAACAAAAAAGTCTCGATGTTTTTTTGAGGCTGTTATCGGTTGTCGGTTGCAAAAGACATGCATTATCCATATCTATTTTTGTTGCCATGATTACTGCTCAGTTAAGTAAAAATAAAAATATTATTGTTCAGTTGGCTCCCGCTAAGTTTTTACTCTAAAAGTTCCTGCAGATCTAGCATTGCCAGGCAGGGCGGCGTAAAGAGAACCGCCATGCCGTTATTACAAAATCGATATTTTTTTCGTCAGTGAGCGTCATCTCGTCAAAAGTGTCATGATGACAATATTGCCAATGTCGACATTAATGTCGCTGGTCGCCCGGACGTAAATAAATTACCCAATAGGTCAAACCGACCAATAGGCCGCCGCCAATAATATTGCCAAGGGTGACCGGAATGAGATTATCGATAATAAAATTACTCATCGTCAGTGCGGGGAATTGATCCGGCGTAGCGTGAATCCCTTGCCAAAAGGCGGCCGGCGCATAATCCCGGATAATAATAGCCAGAGGAATCAGGAACATGTTGGCGATACTGTGCTCAAAGCCGCTGGCGACAAACATTCCGATGGGCAATAGCATGGCAAAAATCTTATCGCTTAGCGAATGACCGGAATAACTCAGCCATACCGCCAGGCAGACCATCAGATTAGCCAAAATGCCAAGAAAGACCGCCTCGATGAAGGTATGGTGCATTTTATGATCGGCAGTCTGTAATACATTCAGTCCCCAACCGCCATTTGAGGACATGGCCTGGCCGGAAAACCAAATAAGAGCGACAAAAAACAGCGCGCCGACCAGATTGCCGAAATAGACATTGATCCAATTCAGGGTCAATTGCCGCCAGGTAATACGGCCACTGGCCTTGGCCACCACCGTTAACACCGTGGAAGTAAATAAATCGGCGCCACACACCACCACCAGAATCAGCCCGAGGGAGAAACAAAGGCCGCCCACCAGTTTTACCAGGCCGCTGGCGGGGGCGGGTCCCGCGGTCACCGTGATATAAAAAGCAAAAGCGATGGAAATAAATATGCCGGCGGTCATCGCCAGAAAAAATGTTATTTCAGGTTTTTTTGTCGTTTTATAAACGCCAGCCTGTTCGGCCACTTTGGCCATTTCCGCAGGGAGGCGCAGATCAAAAGAATTTCCGATGTTCATTATTACTCCCGATTATTTATTATTTTCTGCTTGGTATTAATGTCTCGGTTCAGACGGAGTAGGGACATAAAAATCTTGGCTCGTCGAATCAAATGCATTTCTCATACCATAACGTTTGAAAATTATTTTCTCGGAGGAATTTTCGTGGTAAACCTGTGCGCCAGAAAAATTAATTAATGTAAAAAAGAACTATTTACATTAATCTGCTAGATGGATAATCGAGTTAAATCGTTATGTATTTAATTATATAGCGAAATGGTTTTATGGCGCTAAAACGCGGTTTTTAGTGGGGTTAAGTCATGAAACACCGTACCAGATCAAATTAATGGACTGGGCGAATATTCTTTCCCGCCACACTCCATTAAAATAAGTAGAGGAATGATTGTGATGGCTATGAAGCAACCCTGATGCTGAAAACGTCGAATGACACTGAAAATAACGGTCAATGGCAGGAAGCGATAATCCATATCTCGCAAAAGATTTTTTTTCAGCGAGATACCGCATCGGTTTTGACCGCTTTGCTGCCGTTGCCGATACCCTGCCAGCTTATCGACCTGGTGCTTACCCTGCCGCCTTGCCATCTCAGTTGCGACCGGGACGGATTATGTCCGTCGCCGTCGGATCTCAATGGTGAACTGCCGGAAAACCACAGCCGCTGCGCCTTGCCGGTTATCTCGCCCCGTCGTCAGTTTGGCGAGGTGATTTTTACCCGCAGCGACGGTTATCACTACAGCCGCGATGAGCGGGCGTTTTTGCGGCGCCTGGCGCAATTGCTGGCGCTGGCGCTGGAAAATCTCAACACTCATGATACGTTGCTTACGGAAAACGAGGTGTTGCGCCATGAACGGGATCACAACAGGATTTTGGTGGATGTGACCAATTCCGTGCTTTCCTGCCTGGATATGGATGCGCTGGCGTCAGAAGTGTCGAAGGAAATCCATCGTTTTTTCGGCATCGACTATATTAGCCTGGCATTATGCGAAAACAGCGGAGAGAATGCCCGGCTGAATGTTTACATCACCCATTATCAAACCGGCAAGCCTATGCGGCGCGAGCAAAAACACGTTCCCATGGCGAGCAATGGCTTGGCCGAAAGGGTGTTGGCGCAAACCGAACCGCTGGTTATCGATTTGCTGGCCGAACCGCGATGGGCGGAGGACGATTCGCATTTGGCCGCCATGCTGCGGGAGGGTGTAAGCACTTTTTGCCTTTTGCCGATGAACTTTGGCCGCAAGCCGCTGGGTATTCTGAAACTGGCGCAACGCCAGGAGGCGATTTTCAGCGAGGATAACCTGCGTTTACTCAACCAGATAACCGCCCGTATCGCTATCGCCGTGGATAATGCTCGCGCTTATGATGAAATCACCCGGCTGAAAGATAACCTTGAACATGAAAATATCTGGCTCAACGAGCAGATATACAATAACGGCAGTTTTGGCGAGATTATTTGGCAGAGCGCGGCGATGGGCGCGTTGCTCGAACAAGTACAGTTGGTGGCGGACAGCAACAGTACGGTGCTGATACTGGGTGAAACCGGCACCGGCAAGGAACTGATTGCCCGGGCCATCCATGAGCACAGCACGCGCAGCGGCAAACGGATGGTAAAAATGAATTGCGCCGCCGTGCCCTCCGGGCTGCTGGAAAGCGATTTGTTTGGTCACGAAAAAGGGGCCTTTACCGGGGCAACCACCACTCGTCAAGGTCGGTTTGAACTGGCGGAAGGCGGCACACTGTTTCTCGATGAAGTCGGCGATATGCCGTTGGAGCTACAGCCTAAATTGCTGCGCGTACTTCAGGAACGAGAAATAGAACGGCTAGGCGGCAGTAAGGTTATCCCGGTTGACGTTCGCCTGATTGCCGCCACCAACCGCGACCTCAAACATATGGTAGCCGAGCGGCAATATCGCAGCGATCTCTATTATCGGCTTAATGTCTTTCCTATTTATATCCCGCCGCTTCGGGAGCGGCCGGAAGATATTCCCCTGCTGGCGAAATTTTTTACCCAGAAGATCGCCCGGCGCATGAATCGCACGATTGACAGCATTCCCGTCGACACATTACGTCGGCTTAGCCAATTGCCTTGGCCCGGCAATGTGCGGGAACTGGAAAATGTTATTGAACGGGCGGTTATACTGACCCGCGGCAACACCCTCAACCTGCAATTGGACGAACTGCAACCCGCAGCGACGCCGCCGGTCATTCCGCCTCCCGCGCCGAAACATAAACATGAATCCTTGGGAGTGGAAAACGATGAAGTGGAACGCCAGCGCATCATCCAGGCATTACGCGACGCAAACGGCATTGTCGCGGGGCCGCGCGGCGCGGCAATGAAACTCGGCGTCAAACGCACCACGCTGTTATCCAGAATGCAGCGCCTGGGAATCTCCCCGCAAGAGTGGTAAAAGCGGCAGATCTGGGCTCAATGCGCGCCCGGCCAGCAACAAGCAACATCAGTTCACCGAACCGGCTGCCGGCGTCTTCCAAATGAAACGGGGCGCTGGTCACCCAGCGCCCCGCCTATCTCGTTATGAGGGACGTCGTCGCCGACGTCCCTCAATCCATCAGGCCGGCAGCCTGATGATGGCATCATCCACCGCATGACGCAGCCGCGACTTCAATTTGCTGTATTCGGTTTGCACATAGTTTTCCGCCCAACGTTGATCGTCGATCATTTCCACTTTCACCGCGGAATACTTATATTCCGGCGTTTTGGAAATCGGATCGAGGTGGTCAATGGTCAACTCGTTACAAGCGCCAATCCACCACTGATAGGTCATATAAACCGCGCCGACATTGATCCGCTCGTTCACCGCCGCACGGGTTATCACCTTACCGCGCCGAGATGACACCCAAACCAGTTGCTGATCGCTGATACCCAGTTTTTCGGCATCCCGCGGGTTAATCTGCACATAGCCCGGCTCATCGGCCAATGTGGCCAGCGCGGTACAGTTACCTGTCATTGAACGGCAGGAATAATGACCCACTTCCCGCACGGTGCAAAGCACCAGCGGGAAAGCGTCATCCACCAGATCCAGCGGCGGACGCCATTCGGAAGCGAACAACAAACCTTTACCGCCCGGACGGTCGAACTTATTACCTTCATACAGCCATGGCGTACCCGGGCTGCTTTCATCAGGACAAGGCCATGGAATATAACCGAACCCTTCCAGCTTTTCATAAGTGGCGCCGGCATATAGCGGGCACAGGCTACGAAGTTCGTCCCAGATTTCCTTGGTATTGTTATAATGCATCGGATAACCGAGGGCGGTAGCCATCAGACTGATGATCTGCCAGTCGGTTTTCACATTGAACTTTGGTTCCACCGCTTTTTCGAAATGCTGGAAGCCACGGTCTGCCGCGGTATAAACCCCTTCATGTTCGCCCCATGAGGTGGAAGGGAAGATGACGTCCGCCACCGAAGCAGTTTTGGTCATGAAGATGTCCTGGACGATCAACAGTTCCAATTTTTCAAACGCTTGGCGCATCTCCGACAGATCCGGCTCGGTTTGTAACGGATCTTCGCCCATCAGATAGTTGGCTCTGATTTCACCGCTCATAATCTTATGCGGTACTTCGGTCAGAGTAAAACCGGGTTCGCCATCAAGGGAATCGACGCCCCAGGCGCGAGCGAATTTCTCGCGAATCGCCGGATCGGTAACTGATTGATAACCAGGGAACACATTCGGCAGCGCACCCATATCGCAGGCGCCCTGGACATTATTCTGTCCGCGAACCGGACCAACGCCGACATTCGGCTTGCCGAGGTTACCGGTCATCAATGCCAAACCGGACAACCCTTTAACGACATCCACCGCCTGACCCCATTGAGTCACGCCCATGCCCCACAAGATGGTGGCGGTAGGAGCGGCCGCGTACATACGTGCGGCTTCACGAATTTGCTGAGCGGGCAGGCCGGTAATGTCTTCGACATATTCCGGGGTATATTTGGCCACTATCGCCTTGTATTCCTCGAAACCTTCGGTATAGCGCGCCACATAATCGGCGTCGTAAAGATTTTCGTTGATCAGCACGTTGGCGAACGCATTGACCAGCGCCATGTTGGAGCCATTTTTCAGCGGCAGCCACAGATCGGCCAGACGCGCGGTTTCAATGCGCCGGGGATCGCAGACAATGATCTTCGCCCCTTTTTGTTTGGCCTTAAGGATGCGACGCGCCACAATGGGGTGCGAATCGGCGGCGTTGTAGCCGAATACCAGCAGACACTTGGTATCTTCGATTTCACAAATAGAATTGCTCATGGCGCCATTGCCCAGCGTGACCTGTAAACCGGACACGGAAGGGCCATGGCAAACGCGTGCGCAGCAATCGATATTGTTGTTGCCGCTCACCGCACGGGCAAACTTCTGCATGACATAGTTGGTTTCGTTGCCGGTGCCGCGCGACGAACCGGTATGCATGATCGACTTGGCGCCGTATTTCTCTTTGATCTGACGCAGGCGCGAACTGGCGTACTCGATGGCTTCGTCCCAAGAGACTTCTTCAAGCTGGCCGCCTTTTTCCCGACGAATCATCGGGCTGCGTAAGCGCGGCGTCAACAGGCGGGTGTCATTAAGAAAGTCCCAGCCGTAATAGCCCTTGAGGCAAAGTTGGCCTTGATTGGTCCTGCCATTGGCCGCTTCGGCGCCGACCACGGTACCGTTTTCGACCAATAAATTAATTTTGCAGCCAGAGCCGCAGTACGGACATACGGTAAGTGCTTTATGCATTATGCCATACCCCTATTTGAGGATTTTTCACACGAAATCCAGTGTTTAAGTAATAAGCGGTCAGGACAGGATGGCGCTGATGCCTTCCAACGCGGCCCGCTGCCGTTTTTTCTGTTTCATGCTCTCGACGCTTTCATGCGTCATCAGAATCAGCGCGTCGGTAGGGCAGGCGCTAATACAGGCCTGGCCTTCGGCACGGCCTTCGCACAGGTCGCATTTCTGGGCTTCGGCTTTGACCGTGTGTCCTGACAACGGATTGCGTTCGTCGTAAACCACTCGTGTAACAATATCCATGGCGCCATAAGGGCAAGCGACGGCGCAGGTTTTGCAACCGATGCATTTTTCCTGCAAGACCTGAATACTGTCCTTGGCATGAATGATGGCATTGTTCGGGCAGGCGTTGGCGCACGGGGCGTCTTCACATTGACGGCATAATACCGGCGTACTGATATTCCACTCTTTCACCACTTTGAGTCGGGGCAAAAAATTTTCCGGAGTCAGTGCGCCGAGATGGTTGCCGTTATGTGCCACCACACATGCGACTTCACAGGTAAAGCAGCCGATACATTTTTGTGGATCAGCGATAACGAACCGATTCATCTCTTTCTCCTCGCGGTTCCGACGGTCGTGATACTTTAGGACCGCCATAGACTACGGGTTAATATACCTATTTAATGTATGGTTAATGCAGGGTTTGTGCCAGTTTCCAATAAAAAATTATTCTTTTTAACTAACTGATATATAAGCAATTTTAAATTCATGACGGCCTTTGGTCACTGATGACGATCACTGGCCGGTCAATATCGTCATAATTGACGATAACCCGCGCCTTTCGTCATTGTGCGCCGCGCGCAATAACCCTCGTTGGAACGGTGCTTAACGCTCCGAGTCGTCGTCGGCGATGGCCAGCCAGGGAATGCCGCCATCGCCCTGCCAATGACCCAGCCGCTGATAAAGGGTATGCACCGCCTGTTTCACCGGTTCGGTCATGGGAAAATAAAATGCCACGACATCGGGCTGGATGCCGACGAACCATACCTCGGCAATCTCTTCTTTCAACTGATCGATGACAAAACTGAGCGGCAGATTGTGGGTGCTCATGATAAACATGTCCGCAATCGTGGCCGGATCGATCAAACGGATTTCACCCGGCGACAGACTCATATCTGCCGCGTCGATCACCACCACCCGTTGCGGGCGCAGAGCGCGTACCTGGTGGACGACATTCTCCGGCGCACTGCCGCCGTTGATCACAGCCCAGCCGGCGATCGGCTGTTGTTCCATGAGTTCCGCCATCAGCGGGCCCGCGCCATCGTCGCCCATCATGCTATTGCCGACGGTCAATACGACGCTGACGGCCGATGGCGAATCGATAACCGGTTCGTGGCCGGCGGCGGTGGTCGTTACAGTCGGTTGCTGGCTCATAATACCCTGCGCACTATCAGGTAGATGGCCGGCTCGCGGGCGATTTCCGCCAGCAAGTCAATGAGCTGGCCGCTCCACAGATTAAACGGTTCAGGCTGATTGTCCCGTAGCGGCGCCAACGCCGTGGCCAACAAGTCGGTATGGGTGCTATCGATAACGATTTCGCCAAACGTCATCAAACCGCCCATCTTGCGCCGCGCCTCGCCTTCCGGCAGCAGATCGACCCATTGCCGATATTGCTCAAGCGGACAAATCAGTTCTTTATTTAAACAATCGATGACGCCGACGTGATGCCCGATGGCCAGTGAGTAATACATCACCTGTTGTGCCTGCTCCGGCATATCTTCGTCGCTATCAAGAAACTTCTGGCGCAATGACCAGATATAGACTTCAGCCATGGAGATCTCCTCGCCACCGGTTAATGTCAAGCCATAAGGCACGGAAACAGGCTTAAGCCCGTTTGATCTGACCGCTTATGGTCAGCAACAACTGCTGGACGATTTCCCTCAAGCGCGGATCATTTTCCCGGTGCAACCATTCTTCAACCCGTTGCGCCAGTACGGGCGCTGTGGCGCCGGGCAACAGGGCCAGCAGGTTATCGCTGATTTTCCGTCCGGCGTAATAACCCGCCAGTAGTCGGGCTTCCCGTTCGATGACGACACGGGTGTGCAATGGCACTTCCGGCAACAGCAGCGCGGCCGTTTCACCCGGTTGTTCAACATGGTTCTCGGCCTTCAGCTTTTGATCAAGCAACCCGAGCGCCACCGCGAAACCATAAATCGTGGCCGCCGGCGTGGGCGGGCAGCCCGGGATCCAGACATCGATGGGAACGATGCTTTCGCTGCCGCTCCATACGCAGTACAGATCATGGAATATACCGCCGCCGCAGCCACAGGCGCCGTAGGAAATACAGATTTTGGGATCCGGCGCCGATTCATAGGCGCGCAGGGCCGGTGTGCGCATAGCGCGGGTCACCGCGCCGGTAAACAGCAATATGTCGGCATGACGCGGCGAAGCCACCACCTTGATGCCGAAACGTTCGGCATCGAATAAGGGGGTAATGGCGGCGAAAATTTCGATTTCGCAGCCATTACAGCCGCCGCAGTCCACACGATAGACATAGGCTGAACGTTTAATATCTTTCAGCAGGGTTGTCTTTAGCGCCAGGGTATGTTCATCCGGAGCCAACGGGATACTGACATGCTGATTTAGCTGGGTTTCTACTAAGCTCATCGATTCTCTCTCCCCGGATTATGCCGCAGCTTGAGATTGCTGTTACTTTGCAGGTTTTGCAGACGCTTGCAAGCCGGGCACGTTTCAAATTGCGGACGCATTTCCTCGACTGCCTCTTGGTCCAGCCCGGAATGCGCCAGCAACGCCATGGCGTATTCCACCGATTTTTTCGGCGTGAACGGCTGATGACAGATGCGGCAATCCTGCAACGTAAAGGTGGCGGTGGTATACAAATCCGCTTTATGGCTCACGGCCATTTCAAATTCTTCCGACAGCGCGATAGCGCGGGTCGGACAAACTTCTTCACAGCGGCCGCAGAAGATGCAACGGCCTAAAAACAGCTGCCAGCGCCGTTCGCCGCTGGCCAGATCGGTTTCCATGGTCAGGGCATTGGCCGGGCAGACACTGGTGCAGGCCGCGCAGGCGATACACTGAGTCGCGTCGTAGTGTGGCCTGCCACGAAAGCCGGGAGAGACCTCCAGGGGTTTGAACGGGTATTTAACCGTTACCTCACCACCGGCTTTCAGGATGGTTTTAAACAGCTTAAACATTGTTTAACCCTCTACTTAAGCGGCGAATGGGTGCGCTCAATGCCATAACGTTCCAGCTCCTGATAAGGGACGGTTTTTGCTTTGCGCCGGTTCACATCGACCAGCGTGACGCGATCGGTACAGGAATAACAAGGATCGAGACTGCCGATAATCAACGGCGCATCGGAAACCGTATTGCCGCGCAACATATAACGCAGCACCGGCCAATTGGCGTAAGTGGCGGCCCGGCAACGCCAGCGGAACAGTTTCTGGTTATCGCCCAGCATGCTCCAGTGGACATCTTCGCCGCGCGGCGCTTCGGCGAAGCCCAGCGCGAATTTGTGCGGCTGATAAGTAAAGCCTTCGGTCAGCAGGGGACCGCCCGGCAGGTTATCCAGGCCGTATTCGATCATGGCCATGGAGTCCAGCACTTCTTTCACCCGCACCATCAGACGTGAATACACATCGCAACCGTCCAGCGTGAACAGATTTTTCGGCAGATTGGCATAATTGGCGTAAGGATGGTCGAAACGCATATCACGTTTGAAGCCGCTGGCGCGAATCATCGGACCGACCGGACTGTAATCCCGCGCTATCTTGGGATCGAGCATGCCGATGCCCTGGGTACGTTGCGCCATATTCGGCGTACTGAGCAGCATATCCACCAACTGAACGAATTCGGTTCGCATCTCGGCAACCAGACGCATGGTTTTAATCCGTTGATCCTTGAGAATATCGCGCCGTATGCCGCCGATCAGGTTCATGCCATAGGTTTTGCGCGCTCCGGTCAGCAACTCGGCCATGGTCATGGACTTTTCCCGTATCCGGAAAAATTGCATAAAACCGGTATCGAAGCCGACAAAATGGCTGGATAGCCCGATGTTCAGCAAATGACTGTGCAAACGTTCCACTTCCAGCAAGATGCTGCGGATGGCGTGAGCGCGCGGCGGGACGATGATGCCCAGCGCATTCTCCACCGAGGTGGTATAGGCCACGCTATGGGTGAATCCGCAAATACCGCACACCCGGTCGGACAAGAAGGTCACTTCATTGTAACCCATGCGGGTTTCCGCCAGTTTTTCCATGCCGCGATGGACATAGAACAGGCGATAATCGGCATCAACGATATTTTCGCCGTCGACGAACAGCCGGAAATGGCCCGGTTCATCAGAGGTGATATGCAGGGGGCCGATGGGAACGACTCGGGTTTCGCCGGCGGCGCTGTTTTCAAAGGGGTAGGTTTCACCGTTGCTGGTGGGTTCCGGACGCTGGCGATAATCCATGCTGTCTTTGCGCAGCGGATAAAGATCTTCAGGCCAGTCATCGGGCAGCACCAGCCGACGTTCGTCCGGCAGGCCGACCGGAATCAGTCCGTACATATCGCGGATTTCACGTTCGCCCCAGACCGCCGCAGGCACCAGCGGCGTGACGGAAGGGAATTCCAGGGTAATAGCGCTCACCAGCGCCTTGACGATGACCCAGCATTTTTCGCCCTGTTCCATCGATAGAACGTAATAGACGGCATAATCGCCGCACAGGCTGCGTTCATCATTACCGAACAGTACCGACAACCAGCCGCCTTGCTGGTAGTACAAAAACTCCACCACTTGCGGCAGTGTGTTGACTTTTACCGTGATTGTCAGCTGATTGGCGGTTTGCCACTCTTCAGCCAATATTGCCGCCGGGAATTTTTCATGTACCTGCGCCAGGTAACCTAGGCCGAGTCTATCGGCGATATTAACAGTCACTTTGCTTCTCCAGACGGGGTGTTAAGGGCGACCGCGGCGGTATCGCGAGCGGCCCAGGGCCAGTTGAACGTGGCGTTATCATGATTGAGCACGATGGTGGCGGCATTTTCCAGCAAGTGGATCACCGGTCGCGGGATATAGGTGCCCATTACCAGCATCAGCACCAATAGAACCGCCATCGGCACCGTAGTTAGCCAGCCCAGTTCGCCTTTGCTTACCGCGGTGGGCTGGGTGCCGAATACCGTCAGCGCGATCATGCGCACCAGGCCGCCGAGCACCACGGTCAACAACAACAGCAACAGCAGGGTCAGTACGATATGGCCGCCCGCCAGACCGGCGGTGACGGTCATGAATTCGCTCAGGAAAATGTTGAACGGCGGCATGCCGCCCAGTCCCAGCGCGCCGCCGGCCAGTAGTACGGCGGTAAAGGGAATCACGCGCAACATGCCTGTGACCGCACGCATATCACGGGTGCCGTATTTCAGTAAAACATTGCCGGAACCACAGAACAACAGGGTTTTCGCCAGACTGTGATTCAATGTGTGCAGCAGCGCCGCCAATATGCCCAAAGGACCGCCAATGCCGATAGCCACGGCGATCAAACCCATATTTTCGACGCTGGAATAGGCCAGCAGTCGTTTGATATCGTGTTGAACCAGGATAAAGAAGGCCGCCACCGCCACCGACAACAAACCGAACACCAACAGCAGACGGCTGGGAAATTGTGGCCCGATGGCGCCGCTGACCAGAATGTAATAACGCAAAATGACCAGCAGCGCACAGTTAAGCAGCACCGCTGAAAGCAGGGCGCTGGTGGGACTGGGCGCTTCGCTGTGCGCATCCGGCAGCCAGGCGTGCATGGGGAACAGACCGGTTTTGGTGCCAAAGCCAATCAACACAAAGACAAAGGCTAAATGCATCAGGGTCGGGTCGAGCAGCGAGGTGTGTTTCAGCACTTCGGTCCAGAAAATCGCCTGGCTGGCATCGGGCATCACGCTGGCGGCGTTGGAATAGACCAGGATAGTGCCATATAGCCCGAAGGCGACGCCGACGGTACAGATAATGATGTATTTCCACGCCGCTTCCAGCGACGAGCGTTGGCCATACAACCCCACCAGAAAGGCCGAACTCAGCGTGGTGGCTTCCACCGCCGCCCACATCAATATCAAATTGTTGCTGCTGACCACCAATAACATGGTGAACAGAAACAGATGAAAGAAGCCGTAGTAATTGCAGAGCGTGGCGACCGAAATTTCTTCGTTATCCACTTCATGGCGCATATAACCCAGGGAATAAACCCCGGTAATGAAACCAATGATACCGAGAATGGATAGAAACAGCGCGCTCAGGCTATCGAGATACAGCCATTGGTGCGCCGCCAGCAATTGCCCCTGATCGACCACGCGGGCCACCACCCAGAACACTTCCAGCAGCAGGGCAATGATCCCCAGGCTGTGCAACGCGGTGACCGCGCCGCGCGCGCCACGACCCAGCAAGCGGCAGGCGAAGCATAGTAAGGCGAATATCAGCGGCGTGAACAGCAGTACGAACATCATAACGGTATTGCTCATCTCATTACCCCTTCAGCGCCGTCAGTTGGGAAACATTGAGCGTATTGAGCGTCCGGTAGATTTTTCGCGCCAGCAGCGCCATGACGATAACCGCGAAGATGGCATCGGTCGCGATGCCGATTTCCACCAGTTCCGGCGCGCGATTGGCCAGCAGCGCCAAGGTCAGATGAGAGCCGTTTTCCATCAGGCAATAGCCGAATACCTGTTTAAGAATATTGCGTTGGCTGACGATACACAGCAGCCCCAGCAGGAAATGGCCCAGCGAAACGGCCAGCGCCGGTTTCAGGGTGGCGACCATGGGCAGCGCCACCGGCGCCACCACGAACCAACACAGCACCACAATCACCGCCGCCGCCAGCATCAGCAGCGGCAGGCTGACAATACCGCCATCCGCGCTGGGATCGGCCAGTTTGCTGAAGGCCCACGCCATAATCAGCGGTACCAGAATCACCTTGGTGATCAACGCGCTCAGCGACCACAGGAATAATTCCCGCGCCTGCAACGTCTCGGCCAGCGTAAAGAAAATCAACACCAGCACCAGCGATTGCAAGGCGTACAAGCAACAGGAGACAATGGGACGTTTGGCGCCAATTACCAGCAGCGAGGTGATCATCATCAACCCCGCCAGGTTATTGACAATAAGAGATCCGGTCATAATCTTCTTCCTTATCCAAGCCAGGCGACGGCAATAAAACTGGAGAACAGCGACATCGCTATCAACACGACGAGCACCACGCTCATGGCCAGCGGTACCGGAGCGGCTTGCGCCACCTCTTCGCTGGGTTTGCCGGGCACCACCCGCCCGAACCAATATAAAAGCCAGACGAAGGTGGCGACAGATTCAATCAACACCAGGATCATCATGGGGGTTAGCACCCAGAACTGGCGCGACATGGCGAAACCGGCGGCGAAAATCGGGAATTTGCTGAAGAAGCCGTTAAACGGCGGTACGCCGGCAATGGCCAGCGCCGCGACGCAAAAACCGATGCCCACCACCGGCATTTTGCCCAGTACGCCCCGCAGGCGCGGTAACAATCGGGTGCCGCAGCTGTAACTGAGCGTACCGGCCACCAGAAAAAACAGGCTCTTGGCGAAGGCATGGTTGAAGATGTAGGCGATGCCGCCGTAGAACGCCTCTTTGGAACCAAAGATTCCCAGCGACAGGGCGAAGAAAATATAGGCCAACTGGGTTATGGTGGACCAGGCCAGCAGCCGTTTCATATCGGTTTGCGGCAGGTACATCATAAAGCCGTAGCACATGGTTACGATCGCCATGACCATGCCGACCCAGCCGATAATATGCGGCACATTGCCCGAGGAAAGAATGGCGCGGGCGAAGATATAAACGCCCACTTTCACCATCGAGGCAGCATGGAGGTAAGCACTGACCGGGGTCGGCGCTTCCATGGCGTCCGGCAGCCATGATTGCAAAGGCAACTGGGCGGATTTGCCCCAGGCGGCGAACAAGATGCCACCGAACACCACCAGCGCGGCCGGTCCCTGTATCTGGCTTAACGCGCTTAAGGCGAACGTGCCGGTATTCAGGAACAAAGTGGCGGCCGCCAGATAAAGGCCGATGGACGCGAAATGCGTAATCAATAACGCTTTAAGCGCCGACCGCTGGGCCTTTGGCGTCTGGTAGTACCCGATCAACGCCCAGGAACAGCCGCCGGTGATTTCGAAAAACAGCAATTGGCCGAGCAGGGTGGATGAGAGCACCAATCCCGCCATGGCGCCGATAAACACCAACATAAAGGCATAATAACGATTAGTGCCTTCATGGGGATGCTCGCGGTTGCCGGTGGTGAGATAACCGGTGGAGTACAGGCTGACCAGCAGTCCAAGAAACACCACCGCAAAGGCAATCAGGGTACTGACGCGATCGACGGTGATGCCCATCAGCGCAGTGTGGCCGTACTGCAATAGCGTAAAGGTGGTATCGATTTTACCGGCGGAAAAAAATGCTCGCGCTAGTAATAGCGTACCAATGGTTGCCAGCAGCGCAAACAGCGTACAGACCCATTTTGCCATTCGCCTGGGTAGGCAGGCGGTCAGCAGCGCGCCGACAAACGGGACCAGAACAGTCGCAAGGGCGATATTCTCCATAATGAATTTCCTGGCTCCTTAAAGACCGGTAAGGTAAAAAACGAAGGACAGCGCAGCAACGCCAAATCCGAGCCAGGTCACCCGGGGAATTAACAGGAAGCGTCCGCGCGCCAGGCTGTTTTCCATCAGGGAAGCGAGGATAAATACCACCGCCAGCTTGATTATCGCGGCAATCAATGCCCATAAGAGTGCAGGCGCGGTCAGAGTTTCAACCCGGCCGAAAGGGATAAACACCGTCAGAAAAAGTTCCGCCATCACAACCTGTTTCAGGCCGAGTCCCCATTTCACCAGCGCCAGTCCCGATCCGCTGTATTCGGTTAATGGCCCTTCCTGTAGTTCCTGTTCCGCCTCCGCCACATCGAAAGGCACTTTGCCCATTTCGATAAAGGCGGCGAACCCACAGGCCAGCATGGCTAGCAAGGTTGCGGTAGGCGAAGTCCAACCGGCGGCCAGCGAAGCGCTAATAGTACCGATATTGGTCGAACCGGTAATCAACGCCACCACCAGCAAAGCCAGAATCAAGGTAGGTTCAACCAGCACGCCTAGCGTCAATTCGCGGCTGGCGCCGATACCGGCGAAAGTGCTGCCGGTATCCAGCCCGGCCAGGGCAAAAAAGAAACGGAACAGCGCGAACAGATATAGCAAGGCGATCAGATCGCCCGCCGCGCCGAATAGCGAGAGCGGGGTGAAAACCGGCAGCGTCATGGAAACCAATAACATGGTGCCCAGCAACACGTAGGGCATCAGGCGGAATACCGGACCGGCCTGAGCCGGCGCCACTTCCTGCCGTTTCAGCAGCTTGGCGATATCCCGGTAATCCTGCCAGATGCCCGGTCCGCGCCGGGAATGCATCAACGCGCGAATTTGCCGCGAAATGCCGGTCATCAGCGGCGTTACCGCCAGCATCAATAACGCCTGGATCAGTGCGAACACTCCCAGGGTTAATGTCGGCATGGGTTGTATCAACATGGCCTCTCTCCTCAGACAGCGGTGATCAATAGCAGAATGACCAGCGCGGCGACCACATACAGGCAGTAGATCCGAAAATCGCCTCCCTGTAATACCTGGACTTGCCCGCCAAACCGCTGAGTGAAACGTACCAATGGATTGATAATGCAGTCGTCCCAGAAGGGTTCGACCCGTCCCGCGCCCTGAATGGCGCGCTCCAGCGCGCGGCGTAAGCCGGGCGAGGGATCAAGTTGACGACGCAGCCGGTAAAGCCCCGCGAACATGACGCGCAAAGGCTGGGTAAAATTGCCCGCCGACATGGCCATGGAGGGTTCCCAGCCGTAACCGCACGCCCAGGGATCGCCTTGGCGGCGATAACCAGGCTGGCTGCCTTTGTGGATCTGGTAAATTGCCAGCGGAATCAGCGGCAATATCAGCAACAGGATGAAGATCATCAGCGGCGATAACATGGCTTGCTGAGCTTGTTGCGGCACCAGCATAACGCCTTGCGCCACTGTAATCTCATGGCTGTGGGCGAGGCCGGCGGCCACCGAGGCCAGCAGCGGCGCTATCGCTGGCGCGCCGATACCGAGCAGGACGCATAACAGCGCCAAGATCAACATGGCGACAGTCATCGGCCAGGGAACTTCGCGGGCCTGCGCGGCCTTTTCACTGCGGGGCGCGCCGCAAAAACTGATACCGTACACTTTGACAAAGCACATCGCCGCCAGCGCGCCGGTAATCGCCAGCATGACGATGGCCACCGGTCCGCTCAGCCTGACCAGGAAGCCGCCGTCATGGCTCATGTTGAATAAAGCCTGGTAGGTGTACCATTCACTGACGAAACCATTGAGCGGCGGCAGCGCGGAGATGGCCATACAGCCGATAATGAAAGCCAGCCCGGTCAGCGGCATCAGCCGGCCGAGACCGCCCATCTTTTCCATGTCGCGGGTATGAACGCGCCAGATAATGGCCCCGGCGCCGAGAAACAACAGCCCCTTGAATACCGCATGGTTAAGCAGATGGTAAAGAGCGCCAAGCAGGCCAAGCACGGCCAATACCGGATGATGCGAGGCGATGCCGATCATACCGACGCCGGTGCCCATCAGGATGATGCCGATGTTTTCCACCGTATGCCATGCCAGCAGACGTTTGATATCATGTTCCGCCAAGGCGTATAACACGCCGAGCACCGAAGATACCGCGCCGAACGCCAAGACCACGATGCCCCACCATAACTGGCTGGCGCCCAGCAGATCGATACCGACCTTGATAATGCCGAAGATGCCGATTTTCACCATCACTCCCGACATGAGCGCCGAGGCATGGGACGGCGCGGCGGGATGGGCGCGCGGCAACCAGCTGTGCAATGGCAACATGCCCGCTTTGGCGCCGAAACCGAAGAACGCCAGCAGGAACACCACCGACGACTCTGCCGGCGAAAGCGCCAGCGTGCGGAAAGAGGCGAATTCCAGGCTGCCGCTCTGACGCCACATCAGGAAGAAGGCGATCATAATCAATACCGACCCGGCATGGGCGATAAAGAAGTACAGCAAGCCGGCGTTTATCGACTCTTCATCCTGATCGGCAATGACCAGGAACCAGGATGCCAGCGACATCATTTCGAAGAATATGATAAACCAGAAGGCATTATCCATTACCACCAGGGTGACCATGGAAGCGATGAACAGGTTCATAAAGAAGCCCATCGCCGCCGCGCCGCGTCCGATATACTCTTTGACATAAGCCAGCGAGTAGAGCGCGCATACCGTGACCAGAAGAGAAATGACCAACAGCATAAACGCCGCCAGGCTATCCAGACGGACCGTAAAGGCGGCGAACGGGAATGGACCCGGGGTGCTATAGATAAGGGCCTCGCCGCTTATCAAAACTTTGGCCGCGGACATGATGCCGAGAATGCCGCCGACTATCGCCGTCAATCCGGCGGCTCCGATGGCCAGGTTTTCCCGCCTGGCCAGCAATAGCGACAATAACCCGCCAATCACATACAGCGCGAGCGAACCACTGAGTAACTGAAATGCGCCCATGTTTACTCCTGCTCCGGTTGAGTGGGGGAAAGCGAATCCAGACCGGATGACAGCCAGCGAGCCGCATAAAGCCGGCGAGCCTGGCTGGTCTGCTGTACCGCGCCTTCTTCCACCAGTACCAATGCCTCGGTGGGGCAAACCTTTACGCACTCCGGTCCGCCAGGATGGAAATCACATAAATCGCATTTCACCGCGACGCTGCGTATGCCCGCGTTCCAGGCCAGAAACGGATTCATGTTTTCGGGGCTTTCGGGCACATCGGCCAATTGTTGTGACGGGATAAAATGCTCGAAGGCGTTCGGAATATTGACCGGACGGCTACCCGAGGGGGTAATGGCGCCGAACGGGCAGGCCAGACCGCATAATTTACAGCCGATACAGAGGCTTTCATTGAGCACAATCGAGTCGGGGCCATGGGTAATGGCGTTGACCGGACAAACCCGGGCGCAAGGCGCATCTTCACAATGCCGGCAGAGCATTGGCGCGGTTTGCTGGTCGGTCCTTGTTACGGACAGTCTGGGATGTGACTGCAATCCTGCGGCCTTATGCACCTGGCTACAGGCGGCCATACAGGTATTACATCCAATACAAAGCTGTGGCTCCGCAATAACAAAGCGGTTCATAACCTTCTCCTCCAGGAGAAACGGATGACAGTCAGGCTGCTTGAGGTGTTTTTTTAAATACCGGCCTGTAAAGCATATTCCATGCCATAAGTAGGGGTATGGCCCGCACAGCCCGTGTGGCGCGGGATGGCGGGTTAAACCCAGTCTTTATCAACTGACGTTCGTGGTAATATCGTCAGAAGTGTCGAAAATTACGGTTCCGGCTAGGGCGATTGATCGTCATTAATGACGAACGGCGTAATCAGCCATGCTGAACGGTTTTAACGGCGGCCGTGCCTCGGCTTACCGTTTCAGCCCGAACGGCCGGGTAATGAGTTGATTTTCAGAGCAATGGGTGTGGCGATGATTGCCGTAAAAGCCTTGCCAGGCCGATAGCCGGCGTCTTTTTTACGGGTGGCATCCCTTTTGCATAATCACCCTTGCTTAGTGTATTCCCCTAAGCGAACTGAAAGATGACGGGTGTATCATCCGCAAACGCCGGTATAATTTATAACGAAGTGGAGCACCCGATGCATGAGTTGACCCTGGCGCAGAACACATTGGAAATCCTGGAGCAGCAGGCGCGGCAGAACGGCGCCCGGCGGGTGACCGGCGTCTGGTTATCCATCGGCGCGTTCTCCTGCGTGGAGGCGGAGTCGCTGCGGTTCTGTTTCGATATGGTTTGCCGCAATACCGTGGCGCAGGGTTGCCAGCTTCATTTGGAACAACAACCGGCGCAAGCCTGGTGTCTCGATTGCCGGCAACAGGTTGTCCTGCCCAGCGCGCCGATCCTGATCTGCCCTATCTGCGGCGGACAGCAGTTGCAAACCGATGCTCACGACCATATTCAGATCAAACGTCTGGAAGTGGTCTGAGTGATACCCCGATTGATCATGGCGTGCATGGACGGGCGCCGAAAATTGGCCTGTCGCGGCGTAAAACCCTGGCTATCCCATCACTGCCGATGATATCCCGGGTAGCCGCACAGCTTTCACATTATTAGGAGATCCTCCATGTGCAGTACTTGCGGTTGCGCCGAAGGCGAACGTTTCATTGAAGGCGATGGAATCCATCCTGACGACGAACACCACAGTCATGAGCACCATCACCATCAGCATGATGCCACGCACTCTCACTCTCTCGGCCATCACCATGTCCATCCTCACGCGGGCCATGAACATCAACCGCCTTATTCCGAGGATCATCAACACGGCGGCGCTTTAGCGACCCGGCGTATTGACTTGCGCGGCGCAGCGCCGGCGCCGGTAACCCAGATCATCCATAACCATTATTATTATGCCGAAGTGCATAATCACTATTATCCTTTTACTGCGGCGCCGACAGCGCCAACGCACGGTCGCGATCAGCGAGCCGATCCCTATCACACTGACGATAACGGCCATTATCCCGAAGGACAAACGGCCGCAGCCCGGGCGGATTCGCTGCCGCAGGCCGCCGGACAGGGTTCTCTCGATTATGGACAAGGCGAAGCGGGCGCTCACGCACCGGGTCTGAGCCAGCGCCGGATGGTGGAAATCGAGATTGATGTACTGGATAAAAATAACCGTCTGGCGGCTGTTAACCGCCAGTATTTCCAGGCGCAAAACATTCTGGCCTTGAATCTGGTATCCAGCCCCGGTTCGGGCAAAACCAGCCTGTTAAGCGAAACGTTGCTGCGGCTGCGGGGAAAAACCGTTTGCGCGGTCATTGAAGGCGATCAACAAACCAGCAACGACGCCGACCGTATTCGCGCCACCGGCGCGCCGGCCATTCAGGTCAATACCGGCAAAGGCTGTCATCTCGATGCGCAGATGGTACAGGATGCCGTTCAACGCTTGCAGCCGGCGGAACACAGTCTGTTATTCATTGAAAATGTCGGCAATCTGGTTTGTCCGGCCGGTTTCGACCTGGGCGAACAATGCAAGGTCGTGGTGTTGTCGGTAACTGAAGGTGAAGATAAACCCCTGAAATACCCCCATATGTTTGCCGCCGCCAGTTTAATGATCCTTAACAAGATCGATTTGTTGCCCTGGGTGCAATTTGATGTGGATGCCTGTATCGCCAATGCCCGTCGGGTCAATCCGGCCATCGGCGTGTTGCAGGTTTCCGCCGCCAGCGGGGAAGGAATGGATGGCTGGCTTGATTGGCTGGCCAAGGCCGGTTTGCCCCGGCAGGAGCAGCCATTATGTGTATAGGCATTCCCGGTCAGGTGGTGGAACTCGATAGCGACAGCCCGGGCAATGCCTGGGTGGATGTTTGCGGCGTTAAACGCCGGGTCAATATCCGTCTGGTATGCGCCGATGACGCCGCCCAGGCGGCGCTGCCGGGTCAATGGGTGCTGGTCCACGTGGGTTTCGCCATGAGTTTGCTCGATGAGGACGAGGCGCAGGAAACGTTGGCCGCGTTGCAAGCCATGGGGGAAGTCGAACCGGACGTCGGTTATTTCCTCAATGGAGGGATAACCAATGCGGTTCGTTGATGAATACCGCCAGCCGGAACTGGTGAAAGGCCTGGTGGCCAGGATCAACGAACGCATGCAGCAAACGACCTATACCGCCGGCCATCCATTGCAGATCATGGAAGTGTGCGGCGGCCATACCCATGCCATTTTCAAATTCGGGCTGGATAAATTATTGCCGCCTTCGCTGGAGTTCATTCACGGGCCGGGCTGCCCGGTATGCGTATTGCCGGCCGGCCGCATCGACGCCTGTGTGCAGATTGCCATGCGCCCTGAGGTTATCCTCTGTACTTTTGGCGACGCCATGCGGGTGCCCGGCCGCAACGGTTCGTTGCTTACCGCCCGTCAGCAGGGCGCCGATGTACGAATGGTCTGGTCGCCGCTGGATGCGCTGGCTATCGCCAAACAGCATCCCGACCGGCTGGTGGTTTTTTTCGCTATCGGGTTTGAAACCACCATGCCGGCCAGCGCCATGACGCTGCAGCAGGCGCGGGCCGACGGCGTCAGTAATTTTTTCCTGTTTTGCCAGCATATTACCCTGATGCCGACGCTGAAAAGCCTGCTGTCGCAACCCGATGTCCGCATCGAGGGGTTTATCGCGCCGGGTCATGTCAGTATGGTGATCGGGCAGCAACCTTATGCCTATATCAGCGATGTCTGTCACAAGCCGGTGGTGGTTACCGGATTTGAGCCGACCGATATCCTGCAAGGCTTGCTGATGCTTTGCGAGCAATATGTCGACGGACGCTGTACAGTGGAAAATCAATACCGGCGCGTCGTACCGGTAGAAGGCAATCTGCTAGCGCAACAGGCGATGGACGAGGTGTTTATCACCGAAGGCGCCAGTGAATGGCGCGGTCTGGGCGTGATCGACGATTCCCTGGTTTCGTTGCGGCCGGATTGGCGATCCTATGATGCCGAGCTGCGTTTTCAGCCCGATCCGCAGCCGGTGGCCGATGATCCGCGCGCCCGTTGCGGCGCGGTATTGACCGGCCGCTGCAAACCGGCGGATTGTCCGTTATTTGGCGGCGTATGCACGCCGGAAAATGCCTTTGGCGCGTTAATGGTGTCATCGGAAGGCGCTTGCGCCGCCTGGTATCAATATCGTCGGAGCGAGGCATGAACAAACAAATTACCCTGGCGCAGGGGAACGGCGGCGGCGCCATGCAGACATTGATCGCCGACGTGTTTATCAACGCGTTCGATAATCCCTTGCTGGCGACCGGCGAGGATCAGGCCCGTTTGCCGCTGAGCGAATTAACCGCGGCAGGCGATCGGCTGGCATTCACCACCGACAGCTATGTCGTCGATCCGCTGTTTTTCCCCGGCGGCGATATCGGCAAGCTGGCGGTATGCGGCACCGCCAATGATCTGGCGGTGAGCGGCGCGACGCCGCGTTGGCTATCCTGCGGGTTTATTCTCGAAGAAGGTCTGCCGCTGGAGACGCTTAAGACGGTGGTGCGCTCCATGGCCGATACCGCCCGGAATGCCGGCATTCAGATTATCACCGGCGACACCAAAGTGGTGCCGCGCGGCGCGGTGGACAAACTGTTTATCAATACTGCCGGCCTGGGCGTGATACCCCGTGGCGTGGAGTGGGGCGTCAAAGCCATTCGTCCCGGCGATCGTATTCTGATCAGCGGCACGTTGGGCGATCATGGCGCAACCATTCTGAATCTGCGGGAAAATCTCGGCATGGAAGCGGACTTGACCAGCGATTGCGCGGTGCTGGCGCCGCTGATTGCGCCGCTGCGCGCTATCCCAGGCATTCGCACCCTGCGCGATGCGACCCGAGGCGGCGTGACGGCGATATTACACGAATTCTGCCGCGGCAGCGGCTGCGGCATGCAGGTTGACGAGGCGGCTTTGCCGCTGAAAAACGCCGTGCGCGGCGTTTGTGAACTGCTGGGCCTGGATGCGTTGAATTTCGCCAATGAAGGCAAAATACTGCTGATGGTGGATCCCGCGTCGGAACAAGCGGCGCTGCAGGCGATGCGTCAACACCCGCTGGGGCGCGACGCGGCGACCATCGGCGAAGTTACCGGCGATGGACAGGTACGGCTGCGCGGCATCTATGGCGTCAGCCGTGTGCTTGACTTGCCGCATGACGAACCCTTGCCGCGTATCTGTTAGGCCATAGCATGGGGCACAACGGCATCCTGCTGCGGATCAAAGGGAAGGTTCAGGGGGTGGGTTTCCGGCCGGTCGTCTGGCAACTGGCCCGCCGACTGGGTTTAACCGGGGATGTCAGCAATAATGGCGCCGGGGTCGAAATCCGTTTGCTGGGCGATGACGCCAGCGCTTTTATCGAACTGTTGCGGCAAAACTGCCCGCCGCTGGCTGTCATCGACAGTATCGAATCCTTGCCGTGGCGCTGGGCCCGGTTGCCGGACGAATTCAGTATTATCGCCAGCGGCGGCGGCGAGATGGCCACCCAGATCGTGCCGGATGCGGCAACCTGCGACGCCTGTCTGGCGGAACTCAACGATCCGGCTGACCGGCGCTGGCATTATCCCTTCATTAACTGTACCCACTGCGGACCCCGTTTTACCCTGATTCGTCGCATGCCCTATGACCGGCCCAATACCGCCATGGCGGTTTTTCCGTTGTGCCCGCAATGTCGGCAAGAGTATCTCAATCCCGCCGATCGCCGCTTCCATGCCCAACCTACCGCCTGCCCTGTTTGCGGGCCTAAGGTCTGGCTGGCTGGCGGCGACGACGGCGAATGGGCGACTGGCGATGCGGCCATCGACGAGGCGGCGCGGCAATTATCCGCCGGGAATATCGTGGCGATCAAAGGGGTAGGCGGTTTTCATCTGGCCTGTGACGCCACCAACCCAACCGCGGTGGCGCGACTGCGCCAGCGCAAACATCGCCCCGCCAAACCTTTGGCGGTAATGATGCCCAATGTCGCCTGGCTGCGCCGTTGTCTTGGCCCGGTCGCCGATGACCACCTCGCCTTGCTGCGTTCCGCCGCCGCGCCCATCGTCCTGATTGCCAAGGCCAGTATCGGGACGGATGTTTCTGTCGCCGCGACTGGGGAACTGGCGGTGCCGGGTTCTCCGTCCGGGATTATCGTCGCGGACTCAACGGAGCGTATCGCCGCTAAGCCCGGTTCGGCGTTATCACCTGCCCCGGTCGGCAAGGTGGATATCCGTGCGTTCGCCGATCTCAATCTGGCCGGGTTATTTGATTTGCTCGCGCCCGGTTTACACGAAATCGGCGTGATGTTGCCGGCCAACCCGTTGCAGCATTTGCTATTGCAACAGATCAACCGGCCGCTGGTCATGACTTCCGGTAATCTCAACGGCCGGCCGCCGGCGCTGGACAATGCGCAGGCGCTGGCGGATTTGTCGGGCATTGCCGATTGCTGGCTAATGCACGACCGCGATATTCTCCAGCGCGCCGATGATTCTCTGGTGCGGCTGACGGGGGAAGGGCTTGAAATGCTGCGCCGTTCGCGCGGTTACGTGCCAAACGCCATCCCGCTGCCGCCCGGCTTCGAACATTGCCCGCCAGTGCTGGCGATGGGCGCTGATCTAAAAAATACCTTTTGCCTGCTGCGTGACGGACAGGCGGTGCTCAGCCAACATCTTGGCGATTTGGCACAGGCGGGAATCCAGCGGCAACACCAACAGGCGTTGGCGTTGTTTAGCGCCATTTGGCATTTTACTCCCGCCGTTATTGCGGTGGATGCCCATCCCGGTTATCTCAGCCGCCGCTGGGGCGAAGCGCTGGCGAAACAAGGGAATTTGCCTTGCGCGGCCACGCTGCATCATCATGCTCATTTGGCGTCCTGTCTGGCGGAACGGGGCTGGCCGCGCAATGCTGGTCCGGTCATCGGCCTGGTGCTGGACGGCTTGGGTTACGGCCAGTCGCCGGCACGGCAAGGGACTGAACAAGGCCTGCCGTCGTTGTCGGACGACTCTGGCCTGGCCTTGCCCGATCAACCCGAGTCGGCGTTATGGGGCGGAGAATGTTTGCTGGTGGATTATCAGCGCTGCGAATGGTTGGGCGGCTTGCCGTCGGTGGCCTTGCCCGGCGGCGATCTGGCGGCGCGACAGCCTTGGCGCAATTTGCTGGCGCAGTGGCTGCGCTTCGTACCCGACTGGCGTAAGCTAACTGAAGCGCAATTTATTCCGCTGGATAAAGCCGAACCACTGGCGCGGGCGATAGCACGGGGCATCAATTCGCCGCCGGCATCTTCCGCCGGCCGATTGTTTGACGCGGTGGCCGCCGCGCTTGGCGTTTGCCCGCAAGAAATCAGTTGGGAAGGCGAGGCCGCCTGCCGACTCGAGGCCTTGGCCTGGGACGCAACGCTTGGTCGTTCGCCGGCTGCTGTTCCGGTCACCATGCCGCTTGCCGGTCATCGGCTGGATCTGGCGACTTTTTGGCGCCAATGGCTCGACTGGCGGGCAGAGCCGGCTAAACGGGCTTATGCTTTTCATTTGGCGCTGGCGCAAGGGTTCGCCGCGTTGGCTCATCAGGCGTCGCAAGACAGCGGCATAACAACTGTCGCACTGTCCGGCGGCGTGTTGCACAACCGGTTGTTCAAGCAATTATTGATGCGCGAACTGGGTGATCTGCAGGTATTGATGCCATCAGACTTACCGGCCGGCGACGGCGGTTTGGCGCTGGGTCAGGCATTGATAGCCGCCGCCAGATGTTCGTAATGGCCGGCGGCTGTTGCGGGCAATAAAAATGGGGTGACGCGGATAATCCGGCGGAAGAATGGAAAAAATATGCCATCGAAATATGGGACAATGAAGGCTACGGCGAGAAGTATAAAGCTGAGATGAATCAATACCATTAAATGGAGACCGCCCCCCGGCGGGGCAAATACCGTCTTGCGCTTCAACGAGCAGGTCCCGATTCGCACAGCGCCCACGCCGGGCGGATTTAGCAATGCCAACGGCCGAGCCGCGGCGTCACAATGTCAGCAAACAGTGTTGCAGATAGGCTTGTTGCACATCCTGGCAGCGCACCTTGATCCGGTCATATAACTGTTTTACCACCGGCGAAAATTGGCGCCGGTGCGGGCAGATAAGATTCAGCGGCACCGTCTCGCCCTGATAGTCCGGCAACAGTATTTCCAATTTTCCGTCAATGACATCCTTCGCCACATCAAGCCAGGATTTATAGGCGATGCCGGCGCCGTCGATCGCCAACCGGCGAATCACATCCGCATCATCGCTGATTATGTTGCCGTCAACCGCCACGACCTGCTTCTGTCCTTGACGGTACAAAATCCATTTGTCGTAGACCCGCTGGTGCAGCACGAACGTCAGACAATTATGGCGCGCCAAGCCGTCCAGATTTGCGGGACGCCCGTGCTGTCGCAGATAATCCGGCGACGCCACCAGTACGCGACGGTTGTCCACGGCCAGCGGCATCGCGATAAAACTGGCGTCATCCATAATGCCATAGCGAAAAGCCACATCTACCGGATCCTTGAAAACATCGGTCACCTGATCGGAAAAAAACAGCCGCAGGGTCAATTGGGGATGATCCTGTTGGAAGTCTTTGATCCAGGACAGCAGGACATTACGGCCC
>Ga0224527_1000053_pt1 | contig 86278 bp, 76 predicted proteins | sample CBST0metaG_FD_179882 | JGI IMG/M metagenome (GOLD analysis project Ga0224527, IMG submission 179882) | Peat soil microbial communities from Stordalen Mire, Sweden - C.B.S.T0 | ecosystem: Environmental > Terrestrial > Soil > Wetlands > Peat | place: Sweden: Norrbotten County, Stordalen Mire...
GATCCTGCAATTGATGCCGTTTGTCCTGATTTTGTTGCGCGATAGCGGTTCCGTGCAGGAATGGACCTCGTTCAACGGGCTTTTGCCGCCAAGCGTCGGGGGCTTTGACGTGTTGCAACTGGGCGCGGTCTGTTCGGTGTTGCTGGCATTGGTGGCGCAGGTCGGCGAACAAGTGGATCAAATTCGCTTTCTGCCGCGCCGGGAAACCGGCCATTCTCTGCGCTGGTGGAGCAGCGTGATCGCCGCCGGCCCTGGCTGGGTGGTGGTGGGCGCGCTGAAAATCATGCTGGGGTCGTTTCTGTCGGTGCTGGCGTTTCGCCACGGTTTGGATGTGGATGTGGCCAGCGAACCGACCCATATGTATCTGGTGGCGTTCAGTTATGTCACCCATTCGGCCAAATGGCTATTCACCTTGACCGGCCTGTTTGTGGTGCTGTCCCAGTTGAAAATCAATGTCACCAACGCTTATGCCGGCTCCATTGCCTGGTCCAATTTTTTCCTGCGTCTGACTCACCGCCACCCCGGCCGGGTAGTGTGGCTGTTTTTTAATGTCGGTATCGCCATTTTGCTGATGGAACTCGGCGTTTACCGGGTTTTCGAAGATATTCTCGGTATTTACGCGGTGGCGGCCACCGCTTGGCTGGGCACCGTGGTGGCCGACCTGGTGGTCAATAAACGGTTGGGGTTGAGCCCACCGGGCATAGAATTCCGGAGAGCGTATCTGTATGACATCAACCCGGTCGGCATCGGTTCAATGTTGTTATCGCTGGCCCTGGGACTCACGGCTTACTTCGGCTGGTTCGGGGCTTTTTTGCAGGGTTTCGCTTCGCTGTTTTCATTGGCCCTGACGTTCGCGTTTACACCGCTGATTGCCTGGTATACCGGGGGAAAATATTATCTTGCCCGGCACGAAACCCATGTGGTGGCCAGCGAATGTTGCGTCTGCGGCAATCATTTTGAACCGCCGGAAATGAGTTTTTGCCCGCTCTATCAGGGGGCGATATGTTCGCTGTGCTGCTCTTTGGATGTTCGTTGCAATGATGCCTGTAAATCGCAAGCGCATTATTCCGAACAAATCCAGCATTTGGCGTTCCGTTTTCTGCCCTTTTCGTTTCTGAAAAAATTCGATCCGAAAATCTGGAGTTTTCTCAGTATATTGACGTTGTTCAGCAGCATTATCGGCATTCTGCTGATGCTGGTCTATGTGCAGATGCGCAACGTCTTCGGCGCCGATTATCCATTGCTGGCGGCCACGTTATGGAAAGTGTTTTTCATTTTGCTGATCGTGACCGGCATTACCACCTGGTTGTTTATTCTGACCAATAAAAGCCGCCAGGTGGCGCAAGATGAATTGCGGCTGCAAAGCGAACGTTTGCTGGAAGAAATCATCGCCCATGAAGCCACCGATAAAAAACTGCAAAAAGCCAAAGAAGCGGCCGACGAGGCCAATCTGGCCAAAAGCCGTTATTTGACCGGGATTACCCATGAGTTGCGCACCCCGCTAAACGCCATGCTCGGTTACGCGCAATTACTCGAGCAGGCGCAGGATATCCCCGTGGCCCGGCGGCACGGATTAAGCGTGATCCGCCGCAGCGGCGAACATTTGGCCAATTTGATCGAGGGATTGTTGGATATTTCAAAAATTGAAGCCGGCAAAATCGAGATCCAGCGCGAAGAAGTCAGAATTGGCGATCTGATGCAGCAATTGGTGGAAATGTTTCATCATCAGGCTTTGGATAAAGGGTTACACTTCATCTACATTCCGCCGCCGGCCTTGCCGGAAGTGGTTTTGACCGATGAGAACCGGTTACGGCAAATTCTGATCAATTTATTGTCGAATGCCATTAAATTCACTGAAAAAGGCACGGTGACGCTGGAATTCAAATATCGCAGCGAAGTGGCGATTTTCGCTATCCACGACACCGGCGTCGGCATCGACAGTATGAACCTTGAACGCATATTCCGGCCTTTCGAGCGTATTGCCCAGCATGGCGTGACCACCGGCGGCACCGGACTCGGCCTGACCATCACCCGTTTGTTGACCTATGTCATGGGCGGCGATTTGCAGGTTGAAAGCATCCCCGGCGCCGGAACCACCTTTACGTTGCGCCTGATGCTGTCGAGTAAAAACGCCAGCGGTTATCAGCCCGCCATTCCCCGGCGTATCGTTAAATATCGCGGGCCGGTCAAGACCTTGATGGTGGTGGACGATGATCCTGCTCATCGCCAGCTCATGACCGATGTATTAACGCCGCTGGGATTTGCGGTTATTTCCGCCGAAAGCGGGCCGCAGTGCCTTGAGCTGCTTGCGCAAGCCGCCGTTCATCTGTTTTTACTGGATGTGGCGATGCCGGAAATGAGCGGCTGGCAACTCTTGCGTCATTTGCGGGCCGAGGGATGCGAACAGCCGATATTGATGATTTCGGCGGAAGCGGACAAAGGCAATTGGCAGAAGATCAAAACCCGCGGGGAGATCCGTTTCCAGACCAAGCCGCTGCGTCTGCCTTTGTTATTGGATAATATCGGTTCGCTGCTGGATATCGAATGGCTCAATGAGGCGGATAACAGCGCGCCCGAGCCCATTTCCGCCGGCGCGAATTCGCTTAATGAACAGGAGTACCAACAATTAGTCGGTCTGGCCCGGTTAGGTTATGCCAAAGGGTTTCGTGAGCGGTTGCAGCAATTGGTCGTGCAGCGAAAAGTTAACCCGCTCAATGCGGAAAGTCTGGACCGGTTGGCCAGCCGTTTCCGTTTTGAGTCGGTGGTTGCGGAATTAGCCACATTGGAGATACAAGATGCCCGGCACGGATAAGCCCACGGTATTGATTGTCGATGACGATATCAATACCGTGAGCATGCTTAACGACGCGTTGGATAATGCCGGTTTTACCGTGTTGGTGGCGCTGGAAGGGAATCAGGCGTTGTCCATCACCCGGCAAATCGTGCCCAATATCATTTTGATGGATGCCATGATGCCCCATCTGGACGGTTTTGAAACCAGCAGGCAATTGCGCCAAAACCCCACCCTGCGCCATACACCGATTATTTTCATGACCGGCCTGAGTGAAACCCGCAATATCGTGGACGCATTTGATATCGGAGTGGTGGATTATGTTATCAAACCCATTCAATTGGAGGAGCTGCTCGCGCGCATGCGCACCCATTTGCATAATTCCCAATTGACCTCCAGCGCTTATAACGCCCTGGAATCCATAGGACAGCTCACTTGCGCGTTTAACGCCCAGGGCCAACTGTTATGGGCAACGCCGCACTCATATCGTTTGCTGGAACAATGTTGCGATCAGGCCTTTAGCCTTAACCGGCCGTTCGTTAATCGGTTGCTGGCCTGGCTCGCGGTTGCGTCCGCCAGCGCGCAACCGCTGGTGTTGTCCACACTGGATTTTCCGCTGCGCATTCATCTGTTGCGGATAACCGAGAAAGGCGAATATCTGCTGCGTCTGGAAGAGGTGGCCAACAAGGAGGAGGAATACGCCATTTTGCGCCGGCAATTCGCCCTGACCCAGCGCGAGGCGGAGGTGATGTCCTGGATTGCCAAGGGCAAGACCAACCGGGAAATCGGGCAGATTTTATCCTTAAGTCCACGCACCGTGAATAAGCATCTGGAGCAGATTTTCCGCAAACTGGCGGTGGATAACCGCACTTCCGCCGCGGCGCTGGCGCTGCGGATCATGGAATCCTTACCTACCCATTCACAATCTTGACTTCCGCGCGCGGGTGATGATCATAAGGGTTGATTGTCATGCCGTTTCTGGAATCCGCCGCGCAAAATATCTATATTAAGGCTTTCAGCCGGTTACGCCCCTTGCTTGCGCATCGCAGGTAAAGTAGCCTGTGAAGATGACATTGCAGCAGGATCCGGTTAAGGCTTACGGCATGTGGAAGCGCCTGACATATTCTCTGATTGGTATCACGGGCGTGTTGCTGTTTACGGCGATTGGTCTGGATCGCTGGATCAGTTGGAAGACCGCACCTTATATTTTTGAAGATTTGCAGACATTGCCGCATCGCCAGGTTGGGGTGGTATTGGGCACGGCCAAATTTTATCGCGCGGGGGTGTTGAACGATTATTATCTTTATCGCATCCAGGGTGCGCTCAATGTCTATAACAGCGGCAAAACCGATTATCTCCTGTTGAGCGGCGATAATGCATTGCAAAGTTATAATGAACCGGTAACCATGCGGAGAGACCTGCTTGCCCACGGTATGCCGGCCAGCGATATCGTGCTGGATTACGCCGGTTTCCGTACGCTGGATTCCATTATACGAACCCGAAAAGTGTTCGATACCAATGATTTTACTATCATTACCCAGCGCTTCCATTGCGAGCGGGCGCTTTTCATCGCCATGCATATGGGCATTCAGGCGCAATGTTATGCGGTGCCTTCGCCGAACAACTTTTTCTCGGTCAGGGTGCGGGAAGTGGGCGCCCGGTTGAACGCCCTGTTCGATCTGTATTTACTGAAACGCGAACCGCGCTTCCTGGGACCGCAAATTCCCATACCGGCTCGCCAGGAAATTCCCCAAGGCACACAAGGCTACCCGGCGGTATCGCCCGAACAATTATTGGAAATTCAGCAAAAGAAGGATGCGGATAAGCCGATTGATTGGCCGGATATTCGTTGATAGCTTCAGGATAAATCAGATTAGCCGGATAGGGACAGGATTAAAGCGTTAAACGTAAAGCCGGTTAAGCAATCCATCACCGAATCAGGGCTTGATGTTTCATAACAATGCTTACATCACGGCACTGATTCGGCAGTCGATATTCAACTTCCGGCTGATTATTTCTTCTTGGCGTACTTCAGTGAGTCCAGCGCCACGGCGAAGATAATGATTGCCCCCTTGATGATATATTGCCAGTAAGGGCTTACCCCGACGTAGGTCAATCCATAGTTGATAACGGTGAAAATCAGCACACCGGTAATCACGCCGGCGATAGTGCCCACGCCCCCGGAGAAGGAAACGCCGCCCACCACGCAAGCCGCGATGGCGTCCAACTCATACATGAAACCCAGGTTATTGGTGGCGCTACCGATACGACCGGCTTCCAACATGCCGCCTAAAGCATAAAACGCACCGGACAAGGCATAAATCATGATCAGATTAAGCGATACATTGACGCCGGAAACTTTTGCCGCTTCCGGGTTGCCGCCGATAGCGAAAATATTCTTACCAAAGCGGGTTTTGTTCCAGAGTACCCAAACAAAGACTGTGGCAATCGCCGCATAAAAAGTGATATAGGATAATTTAAAATCGCCGAATCGCAAGAATCCCTGGGTAAACGTCGAAAATCGGGAATCGAAACCGGCAATGGGCGAAGCGCCGACCAGATTGTAATACAACGAGTTGATACCATAAACGATGGTCATGGTACCCAATGTCGTGATAAACGGCGTCACGTGCAGATAAGCGATGACCAAACCGTTGACCAGGCCGATGATCGCGCCAATTACACAAACCACCAGTATTACCAGCGGAATCGGTACGGTATGCAGATCCGGGAACACCTTGTTGACGTTATCCATGGCTTGCAGCAAGGTCGCCGCCACCACCGCCGACAACCCCACCTGACGTCCTGCCGACAGGTCGGTGCCCTGAGTTACAATCAACCCCGCCATACCCAGCGCAATAATAACGCGCACGGAAGATTGAGTAAGAATATTACTGAGATTCATTAAACTTAAAAAAGTCGAATCCTGTGCAATAATCAGCGCCAGCAACACCAACAGCACCACATAAATACCGCCCTCTTTCAAATAAGTGAGCAGGCTTTTCTTATTTAACGCATTCATAATAAGAACCCTTAAAATTAAAGATGCACGGAGGCAAGACGTAAAATTTCATTCTGGGAGGTCTCCTGGGTTTTGACAATCCCCGCCATTAGACCATTACTCATCACTAGTATTCGGTCAGTAATTCCCAATAGCTCCGGCATCTCAGACGAAATAATAATAATACCTTTTCCCCGTTTCGCCAGCTCAATAACGAGTTGATAAATCTCAAATTTGGCGCCGACATCAATGCCACGGGTCGGTTCGTCCATCAAAAGAATTTCCGGCTGTGTTAATAACCAACGACCAATAATAACTTTTTGCTGATTGCCCCCGGATAAGGAACCGATACTGGTTTTATGTCCTGGCGTTTTCACGTGCATTGAGTCGATGACCCATTGGACATCACTTTTCATTCGGCTATTATTCAATAATCCGAGTTTGTTCTTATAATGACGAATATTGGAGATTAAAGAGTTGAAACCTACATCCAGGTAAGCATAAATCCCGGTGGCGCGACGTTCTTCCGTCACCAGGGCGAAACCATTATCGATCGCTTCATTGGCGCTGTTATTTTTAATGGCCTTGCCATGCAATTTAATCGTACCACTGGCCTTTTCGCGAATACCAAACAGGCTTTCCACGATATCGGTGCGCTTGGCGCCCACCAGCCCGGCAATACCAAGAATCTCCCCTTTACGCAAATCAAAGCTGATATCACGAATCGACGGCTGACGCAACGAAGTCAAATTCCTGACTTCAAGTATGACTTCTCCCGGTTCTCCGATACGGTCCGGGAAACGTTGGCTTAAAGTACGGCCGACCATCATGGCGATTATCTTGTCCATGGTCAGCCCTTCCACCTGCTGAGTGGCGATCCATTGGCCGTCGCGCAGAATGGTGACTTCATCGCACAACTGGAATATTTCCTCCAGTTTGTGCGAAATATAAACAATACCGCAACCGCGCGCTTTCAGTTTACGAATAATACTGAAAAGATGATTCACTTCCCGTTCAGTTAACGAGGAGGTGGGTTCGTCCATAATAACTATTTTGGCATCGTAAGAAAAAGCTTTGGCAATTTCGATCATTTGCATTTGCGAGATCGATAATTGCGACACCTTTTCATAGGGATCGATATTGATATCCAGCTCTTCAAATATCGCTTTAGTGTCCTGGTACATTTTCTTCTGATCAACAAACATCCCCTTCAGGGGATAGCGTCCGAGCCACATATTATCCATTACGGTACGCTGCAAAACCAGGTTCAATTCTTGGTGTACCATAGAAACGCCATGCTCCAAGGCTTCCTTGGAGTTTTTAAAATTGATTTCCTTGCCCTGAAAAATGATTGTTCCCGAATCCTTGCTATAGATACCGAACAAGCATTTCAATAAGGTGGATTTCCCCGCGCCGTTTTCTCCCATTAATGCATGAACGGAATGTGAGTGAACTTTGAGGTTCACATTATCCAATGCTTTGACGCCCGGAAATGATTTACTGATATTGTTCATTTCCAACAGCCATTCACTTGGCTGTGCGGTCGTAATGTCGGCCATAATGTTACCCGGCTAGGATTAATACAAAAAATCCCCCGGCGCGGAATGCGACACCGAGGGGAGTCAGGATTATTTCTTGGTGAATTGCGATAAATTGTCTTTATCCACGCCTACATAAGGAATGCGGACAATCTTATCTTCAACTTTCCATTGGGTACCCGCAGCCGCCGGTTTACCCGCAGCCAGGTTTTTAGCCAGATCAAAGGTCGCCTTGGCCTGGTTTTCAGCATCGTTCAGCACTGTACCGGCCATCGCGCCGGATTTCACCATCGCCAGCGCTTCAGGCAAAGCATCCACGCCAAAGACGGGGATCGCTGATTTATTATGGGCTTTCAATGCTTCAACCGCGCCCATGGCCATGGCGTCATTATTGGCGATCACCATTTCAATCTTGTTGGCGTCCGGGCCTGAGAACCAGGCATCGGTCTTGTCTTTTGCCTGTGCGGTATCCCACATGGCGGTATCTAAATGCAGTTGCTGTGTTTTAATGTGTTCTTGATCATTAAGGGTTTTAACCACATAAGTGGTACGTGCTTCCGCATCTGGATGACCCGGTTCGCCTTTCAGCAGAACATATTGGATCACACCGTCTTTATTCAGGTCCCATTGCGGGTTAGCGCGCCAATGCTTGGCGATCAGTTCGCCCTGGATAATGCCGGACTGTTTGGATTCGGTGCCGACATAATACGCTTTGGCGTAGCTGTTCAGGTCAGCGCTGCTCGGTTCCTTGTTATAGAAAACCACCGGAATGTCGGCGCTGCGCGCTTTGGAGATAATCACCGGCGCCGCTGCCGGGTCAACCAGGTTTATCGCCAGCGCTTTGACGCCTTTGGCGATCAGGACATCGACCTGGTCGTTTTGTTTGGACTGATCGTTTTGGGAGTCATTCATCAGCAATTGAACGCCCTTGGTTTCCGAAGCGTCTCTTTCCAGCGCTTTACGTACCTCGGACATAAAATTATCGTCGTACTTATAAATTGTTACCCCAATGCGGGTATCGGCAGCCCGTGCGACAAATGAAAACAACAGGCCGGCGGCCAGGGCGGTAACAGTGAATGCCTTTTTATTCATTAGGTTCTCCGGAAATTTGTAGGGTTACGCATAGGCGGACATATTCCTTCCCCGGCAAAACTTTTCCTTTTCAGGAAACCCGGTTATGCCGGGAAGGAAGACATAACGCGGAATGCTGATGTTTATGGTCCGGCTGGACAAGCATTTTGTCCATGTCAAGCGTAAAACATGGCTAGCATAAAGGGATGTATGTTACTAATCTGTGAATATTCTCACAGTTTGAAAGCGGTTACATCCCATCTTGTGATGAGGAAGTGATCGCTGCCACATTTCTCCAGGGCGCCACCGAATGGCGGCGAACCACAGTCGGCATGAACAGATGCGTTTGCTTGGGATCCAGTTTACCGGCGGTTCCCTGCAACGCCAGCTCCGTGGCCGCCACCGCCATGGCGAAAATAGGATATCTGATGGTGGTCAGATGAGGGCAGGTATAACGCGAGATGGGAAGGTCATCGAACCCCACCACCGAGAATTGGTTGGGCACCGCGATACCGTTTTCCCGTAACGTGGCCAGCGCGCCCACCGCCATGGCATCGTTATAGACGAAGACCGCGGTTAGCTGCTGATTGCGACCGAGCAGTTCCACCATGGCCGACTCCCCGCCCTGAAGATCCGGCGAGGCGAAAACCTGCCAGCTTTGCGCCGGGGTGATGCCCTCTTCCTGCATCACTTGCAAATACCCTTGATGCCGTTGTTGCTCGTCTTCGATGGGATGGTCGGATCCGATATAGCCTATGTGCCGATGGCCTTGCTTGACCAGGGTGCGGGTCGCCATCAACGCGCCGGTGACGTTATCCAGCCCGACGCAGCGATGCTCGAAACCGGGTATTATCCGATTTATCAATACCATGCCGGGTTCCCGTTCCATAAAAGGGATCAGTTCGGCGTCGGTCAGAATTTTGGCGTGCACCACCAGCGCGCTGCAGCGCTGACGGATCAGCACTTCGATGGCGTGCCGTTCTTTCTCGGCCTGATGATAGCTATTGCTGATCAACAGATTTTTTTTATGCCGCTGCGCCACGGTGTCCACCGCTTTGACCAGCGCGCCGAAAAAAGGATCCGAGACATCCATGACCACCACGCCGACGGTATCGCTGACTTGCGAAGCCAATGCCTGTGCGTTGGCATTGGGATGATAGCCCAGTTCTTTTACCGCTTGCATGACCCGGTCGCGTGCTTCCTTGCTGGCGATGGCGCTATCGTTTAAAACCCGTGAAACGGTCGCCACCGAGACTCCGGCCAACCGCGCCACATCACGTATGGTGATCATGTCATCCCCTGTTGTTTATCGTGGCCGCCCGGTTAAACTTTTGACAGCAAAGCCGGAGCAGGTTGTGATCAGGCACCGCTGACGCTCCTGATTGTCATAACACTTCTGAAACATAAAGCGCTATCCTAACGGGTTTGCGCACAGCACAGCGTGAAACAGCTCACAGGACAGAAAGCGCTTACATTGGCGGAGTGAAATTTATGCCATGCGCGGCAGGAGAAATGCATAACAGGGGGGGCGGATGACCTATTTCATCCCTGGCTGGCGGGCAGGATTAAGCGGGCGATGGTTCCTGTACGATCTTGCCGGTTCAGCAATTCAAATTTGCCATGATGCAATTGGGCGATGCGCGTGACAATGCTCAAACCCAGGCCGATGCCATTGTAGCGCTGATCCATGCGGACGAATTTTTGCGTCAGTTCCACCGCTTTGGACGGATCGATGCCGGCGCCTTGATCAATGACTTCCAGGACAATATCACCAAGGTCGTTATGTTTCAGCTGGACCTCGATGACACTGTTATGCTGGCTGTAACGATGCGCGTTCTCCACCAGATTACGCAGTAATAAACGCAGCAATATCGCGTTGCCTTGTACATCGATGTCTTGCTCGGGCAACAGCCACCGCATCGTTTGTTCGTGCAGTTGCGCCATTTCTTCCAGTTCTTCCTGTTGGGGGATCACCACATCCCGGGTCAGTTTCACCGCCTGATAATGTCCGGAAGAAAAATCATGCCGGATGCGAGCCAGCATCAGCAGTTGTTCCACCGCATACGTCATGTTGTCCACCCGCTCGATCAGCGGCTGGTTATCGAGATGGAATTTTTTTTCCTGCAACTCGAGATGCAATCTGATGCCCGCCAGCGGCGTTCGTAATTCATGGGCGACATCGGAGGTGAATTGCCGGTCTTGCTGCAACGTATCATTCAGGCGGGTCAGCAAGCGATTAAGGCTACGGGTGACGGCGATAACTTCTTTGATATTGCCCTGTTCCGGCAAGGGTTCGAAACTTTCGGCATCGCGCGCCTGCAGGTCGTTTTGCAAACGGGAAAGCGGCGACGTGATCCAATTCACCGCCTGAAAACAAAAGCCCAGGGTCACGATGATCATGATTAAGGCCGGCAAACTCAACGCGGCGATAGCTTCGCGGATTTCCTGATTGACATGCTCATCGCGAACGCTTTCCACCAGGGTTCGGTTAACCAGTAAGTCGATCTGTTCTTTACTTTCGTGCCATAACCAAATCACGGTAATAAACTGGCAGGTGAGCAAAATAATGCCCAAGACCACAATCAAACGCCAGCGCAAGCTGATAAGCGGATTGCGGTCGGATGAAGTCTTGCTCATTCATCCTTATCCTTTGTCAGCAAATAACCGAAACCGCGCATAGTGCGTATGCGGTCTTTGCCTATTTTTTGCCGTAAATTATGGATATGGACTTCCAGTGAATTGGAACAGGGGTCATCATCCCAGTTATACAGATCCTGATGCAAAATTTCCCGATGAATGCGATGCCCGGCACGCAGCATCAACCGGGAAAGAATGGCGAATTCTTTGGGCGTGATATCGATGGGATTGCCGTCCACGGTCACTTCATGGCTGTTTAAGTCCAACGAAATATTATCCACTTTGATGGCGTTGTTGCTGACGCCCTGGTGACGACGGATAATCGCCCTTACCCGCGCCAGCAATTCGGATAAAGCGAACGGTTTGACCAGATAATCATCGGCGCCGAGATTAAGTCCTTTAACACGTTCGTCAATCCCATCACGGGCGGTAAGAATCAGCACCGGTAGATCGTTGCCTTTTTTACGCCATTTCGCCAATAATGAAATGCCATCTCCGTCAGGCAAACCCAGGTCTAGAATCGCTAAACTATAGGGGGCGCTTTCCGCCAGGTTTTCCGCTTCACGCAAGGTCCCCGCGCAGTCACTGGCGTATCCCTCTTGCTGCAGCGCCAATTGCAGTCCTTCCTGTAATAGTTGGTCATCTTCAATGATTAAAATTTTCATGGCTAAGTTCCATCAAGTCCGAGGGCAACAGGCCTCTCCCGACGATGATGATTGTATTATCATACTACTACATTAATTGAACCTTAAGTTTACCGCCGGTCAATTTTGTCAATTTGCGCCATAGCCATTCCATGGGGCCTTGTTGGAACTTTGACAGCCACAGTGCGGAAATAACGATATTGATAAACCAGATGAGCGGAACAAACAGCAGCAATCCTGTGCGGCTGAAGGTCATAAATAAACCCAAATGATCAAATATCAGCGTACACAACACGGTTTGCAGCAAATAATTGGTCAGCGCCATGCGCCCGACATTGCTTAACCAGCGACCGACGCCCCAACGGGATAACGTTGGCCACCAGCCGTAACAGAGCGCGACATAGCCCAGCGCCTGGAAAGGCGCGCTTAACTCCCGGGGGAGTTGCAGCACAAAAGCGCTCCAGCGGTACGTCCAATCGAGCTGCCATTGCAGCACAACACCGGGCAAATTAATCGCCACGCCAAGCGGGATCAATATCGCCGCCATCTTGCGATAATGCGCCATGGGCATATCGCCGGCCAACCAACCGGTTCGCATTAAACCGGCGCCGATGAACATCGCGCCGGCCAGCAACCAGCCATATTGCATCACCAGCGAATCCAGGCTGCCGTGCAACAACCCCAGCCGCGCTTGCCAGGCTTCGGGACCGCCGGTGGTCTGCCAGTAATTCTCGTAAATCTGCTCGGCAATGTCCGGTAGCCAGAAACGGCCGGGCCGGCCATCGGCCGAAAACCACTGAAACAGCAGCAACACGGCCAAGCCGAAACCATAAAACAACGCGCCGGAAAAGAATAGCGTGCGCGGGCGGCGTATCCGGTCAATGCCTTGCAGACAAAGCAACCCCACCAGACCGTAATCCAGCAGAATATCGCCGTCCCAGAAAAAAACGGCATGCACAAAGCCGAACGCCATTAACCAATACAGCCGCGAGGTTATCCAGCGGCGGCCGCGCGGCAACAACATCTGCAACCCCGCGCCAAACAACAAGGCGAACAGCGTCAGGAATTTGACTTGCGCCACCAGATCCATGACAGCCCAGGTCCAGGCATCGGCCAGTGACGGTTGACCCGCGTACGCCGGATTAAGGTAAGCCGCTTGCGGTAAGCCGAAAGAGACAATGTTCATCAGCAGGATGCCGAGTATCGCCATCCCCCGCGCGCAGTCCAACATCACAATGCGCTCGCGCATGGCCGCCTCTTTAATCAAAAATCATATGGCGCAACCCGCGCCTGAACCCACAATAAAGATAATGCCGCGTTAGTCGTCATGATGGCGAACCGCACGTAAAAATTCCTGCCGGGTATTTTGGCTTGATTTGAATAATCCGCCCAGCGAGGTGGTGGTGGTGGCGCTGTTGGCGTCGCGAATGCCGCGCGCTTTGACGCAGTAATGCACAGCGTCGATGGAGACCGCGACATTGTTGGTGCCCAGCAATGTTTGCAGGGCGCAAAGAATTTGCTGGGTCAGACGTTCCTGCACTTGCGGCCGTTGCGCGAAAAATTGCACAATCCGGTTGATTTTCGACAAGCCGATAACGCTTTCTTTTGGGATATACGCCACGGTGGCTTTACCGTCGATAATGACGAAATGGTGTTCGCAGATGCTGGTCATCGTGATATTGCGCACCGTTACCATCTCATCCACTTTCATTTTATTGGCGATCAGCGTGATTTTGGGGAAATTGGCATAATCAAGGCCGGAAAAAACTTCATCCACATACATTTTCGCAATACGGTGCGGCGTTTCCGCCAGACTGTCGTCGCTCAAGTCGAGATTCAGTAAATTCATGATCTCGGTCATGTGTTCGGCAATGAGCCGCTTCCGGGTTTCCTTATCCAGCACTTCGCCGCGTAACGGCGTTTCCAGCCCGCGCGCCAATAAGGATTCATGCACCAATGATGCTTCTTTTGTCAGCAATACCATAGTTTATTCTCCAGCACCCGTTTCGGCTCGCTTCTTATTACAGCGAAAGGCGCAACCACTCTAGATGAGCGCACGGTGATAATCCAGTGATTATGCTGCGTGCTAAATGAAATTATTTCCTATCGCCATAACCCGGCGGCGGCCATTGCTGTTTAAGCGTCGCCGACGTCAGGGCTGCCGCCAGGCCAACAGACCGGCCAGCAGCAACGCCGCCAAGGCCGCCAGCAAAACCGGCTCCAGCCGGCCGACCAGCGCGCTGGATAGCGCCGAAAGCATCGGTCCGATCAGCTGTCCGATACCATAGCCGCACGTCAGCAAACCGGCCATATAGCGCATATGGTCCGGCGCCTGACGCCTGCTGCATTCCAGGGTCAGTTGCACGACGCTGAGAAACCCGCCGCCAGTCAATAACGCGCCGACGATCAGGCTGCTCACGCCGGGCAGGCTGACCATCATCGCCACGCCCAGCGCTTGCGCCCATAGCGTCAATGCCAGCCGTTTTCCGGCGGTCAGACTGTGCCGGGTGATAATGCCGACACCGATGCCCGCCACGCCGGCGGCGCCGAATACCGGCCAGACCCATTGGCCGAATACGCTGTCGGGAAAGCGCTGCGCCGCCATTTGCGATAAAAAGGTCGCCGGCAGTATATAACCAAACCCGGCCAGAGAATAACTCCACAGCAGTTTTTTCAGCGCCGGGGTGAGATGGGGAATAGCCGCGATGGGCGCCCGGCTTTTTAATGCGCCGCCGCGGGGCAGATTGAGGGTGATCGACGCAATAATCACCAACGCGGTCAGGCCATAGACCAGCCAGGCCGTGCCGACGTCGACCTGGTAATGATGCAGCATCAATGCCAATAGCCCGCTTATCAGGATGCCGGTGCCGGGACCGGCAAACACCGCCGCGCTAAGCGCCGGTTTGCGCAAGAGGACCAATTGATCGCTCGTCCACGCCGATACCATCACCATGGCCCAACCGCTGGCGATGCCGAGCGCCAGCCGCACAACGCCATGCATAACTGCTTGGCTGACGAAGGCGGACAACAACGTTAATACCACTGCGCCCCATAGGCCAAGCCATAACCGGCTGGCTAATCCGGTTCTGGCCCGCATGGCATCATAAGCGCCAATCAGATACCCCAGATAATTGACGGCCGCCACGACCCCGGCGCTGGTCAGCGTCAGTTGGCCCGCCCCGATCATCAGCGGTATCTGCGGGGTAAAAGCAAAACGCCCGATGCCCATGGCGACCAATAAAGCCAAAAAACCACTGAATGCGACTTTTATTGCCATACTTGTTCCCGAAATCATTTTTTTATTGCCAATAGCATGCATGATCAATAAACTCACGAAAAATGAATAATAAAGACTAAGTTCATTACATAATGAGAACACATGGATCTGACCCAGCTTAAAATGTTCAGCACCGTAGCCGAAACCGGTTCCTTGGCGCGCGCCGCCGAACTGCTGCACCGGGTGCCGTCGAATCTCACCACCCGGCTGCGTCAATTGGAAACGGAACTGGGCTGCGATCTTTTTATCCGCGAGAAACAACGGCTGCGGCTCTCGCCGCTGGGTCATAATTTTCTTTGTTATGCCACCCGTATTCTGGCGTTGAGCGAAGAAGCGATACACATGGCCCGCGCCGGCGAACCCAACGGCAATTTTGCGCTCGGCGCCATGGAAAGCACCGCCGCTATCCGGTTACCAGCCCTGCTGGCAAGCTATCATCATCGCTATCCCGAGGTGGCCCTGTCGTTGTCCACCCACTCCTCCGGCGAACTGATTGACCAGATACGGGCCGGTACGCTGGCCGCGGCATTGGTGGATGGCCCGGTCGCCTATCCGGAAATCCATGGCTGCATCAGCTTTCAGGAAACACTGGTGCTGATAGCCGGCCTTGATCAACAGCCCATCGCCAGCGCCCGCGATATCGCCGGTAAAACGCTGTTCACCTTCCGGCCCAGCTGTTCCTATCGGCAACGGCTTGAGCGGTGGTTTCGGCAAGACGACGCCACGCCCGGTCCGGTCATGGAAATCCAGTCATACCATACCATGCAAGCCTGCGTCGCCAGCGGCGCCGGCATCGCCGTTTTGCCGCTGGCGGTGCTGCGTCAATTGCCCGGACAGGATCAGGTCAGCGTTCACAGCCTGCCGGCGCATATCGCCGACGCCGCCACCTGGCTTATCTGGCGCCGGGACGCATTCAGCCCCAATGTCCAGGCGCTCAAGCAATTAATCATCGAACAAGCCGATAATTTATCCGCCCGCCCCGCCCTAGAACATGCAAAAGGAGCCACATTATGCAAATGATAAAAACCCGCGCCGCCGTCGCCTGGGGTCCCAATATGCCGTTATCGGTGGAAGAAGTTGATCTTATGCCGCCGCAAAAAGGCGAAGTGCTGGTGCGGATTGTCGCCAGCGGCGTGTGTCACACCGATGCCTATACCTTGTCGGGCAAAGACCCCGAAGGCGTTTTCCCGGTCATTCTCGGCCATGAAGGCGGCGGTATAGTGGAAGCCGTGGGCGAAGGCGTCACCAGCGTGGCGGTGGGCGATCATGTCATCCCGTTATATACGCCGGAATGCGGCGAATGCGAATACTGCCGCTCGGGCAAGACCAATTTATGTCAAGCCATCCGCGCGACTCAGGGTAAAGGGCTGATGCCGGACGGCACCACCCGCTTTTTCAAGGATGGCAAACCCATTTTCCATTATATGGGCACGTCGACGTTCTCCGAATATACCGTCGTGGCGGAAATCTCCCTGGCGAAAATCAGCCCGGAAGCGCCGCTGGAAGAGGTTTGCCTGTTGGGTTGCGGCGTGACCACCGGGATGGGCGCGGTTATCAATACCGCCAAAGTACAGCCCGGCGATAGCGTGGCGATTTTTGGTCTGGGCGGCATTGGCTTGTCGGCGATTATCGGCGCCAAAATGGCCGGCGCCGGCCGGATTATCGCTATCGATATCAACACCAGCAAGTTCGATTTGGCGTTAAAACTCGGCGCGACCGATTTGATTAATCCCAAGGATTACGATAAACCGATCCAGGAAGTGATCATTGAACTCACCAAGGGCGGCGTGGATTTTTCTTTCGAATGTATCGGCAATGTCAACGTTATGCGTTCGGCGCTGGAATGCTGCCATAAGGGCTGGGGCGAATCGGTGATTATCGGCGTGGCCGGCGCAGGAGAAGAGATTGCCACCCGGCCGTTTCAGTTGGTCACCGGGCGGGTATGGCGCGGCTCGGCTTTCGGCGGCGTAAAGGGGCGTTCTCAATTGCCGGGACTGGTGCAGCGCTACCTCGACGGCGAATTCCAGCTCAACGATTTTATTACCCATACCATGGGTCTGGAACAGATTAACGATGCATTTGAATTGCTGCATGCCGGCAAATCCATTCGATCGGTTATCCATTTTCGCCCGTAACCGCTTATATCCGTTCATAGCCGTCGATAACCGTTTACACTGTCTTTGACAACAGGAGCCGCAATGGCGAGCAAACCCGAATGCATCGATGCCCACCGGTTGTTTGGCGGCTGGCAGTATCGGTACCGCCACCACTCAATCAGCACAGGCTGTTCGATGACCTACAGTGTGTATCAGCCGCCGGAAAACCAAAGCGTTCGCCCGCCCCATGCCGTTTATTGGCTCTCCGGGCTGACATGCAATGACGAGAATTTCACGCTGAAAGCCGGCGCTCAGCGCCTGGCCTCCGAACTCAATCTGCTGTTGATCATGCCTGACACCAGTCCGCGCGGTCCCGAAGCGCCGGATGACGAGGCCTATGATTTGGGCCAGGGGGCGGGGTTTTATATCAACGCCACCCGTGCGCCCTGGGCCGGTCATTATAATATGCTGGATTATGTGGCGACCGAACTGCCGGCTTTGCTAGCGTCGCAGTTTACCCTGAGCGGCCGGCAGGCGATTATGGGCCACTCCATGGGCGGCCATGGCGCGTTAATGCTGGCCTTGCGTTATCCGGGGCGCTTTCGTTCCGTCTCGGCGTTCGCCCCCATTGTAAATCCCTGCGAGGCTCCGTGGGGCCGCAAGGCATTCAGTCAGTATCTGGGCGATGATGAAAGCCAATGGCGGGCCTACGACAGCTGTCATCTGCTGGCCGGCGACCACGCGCAACCGTTGCCGATATTAATCGATCAGGGGGACGCCGACCCGTTTCTCCAGCAACAATTGCAGCCGGAGAAACTGGCCGCCCAAGCGAGATTGAAAAGCTGGCCGCTGACCTTGCGTCTTCAGCCGGGCTATGATCATAGCTACTTTTTTATCGCCAGCTTTATCGAAGATCACTTACGCTTTCACGCCGGTTATCTCAATGCCTGAAGCGCGGCGGCTATTTGCCGCCACTATTTGCCGCCACCTGTTCGACGGCGTGCATCGCCGCCAACAGCGTCTGTTCATTCAGCGCAATCGGCACCAAATGAATGGATTCGCCCGGCTGCAAGGTGCGGGCAATGACCCGCGCCATGGCGGGTTTATCGGCGATATCCACGTTCATCGCCGCCAACGACGTGGGCAAGCCGAATTCTTGCCAGGCGGCGCTGAGCGTTTTCAGCCATTCATCTTGCCCCAGCAACGCGCATTGCACCAAAATGCCATACGCCACTTTGGTGCCATGCAGAAACGAAGCGGTGGCTGGCAAGACGGTCAAGCCGTTATGCACCGCATGGGCGGCGGCCACCCTGGTATAGCGTTCACCTAATCCGCCGACCATGCCGCCGCCGGCAATGATGGCATCCACCACATCAAGAAAATCCTGGGTCAACTCGCCTGCAGCCTGTGCCGCCAGCGCGGCGGCGCTTTGATTAAGCAGAACGTCGCGCACCGCAAGCGCGGTCTGTATCCCAAGCCGTACTGTGAGCGGCAGGCTTGCCGGCTCGGGCGAGAGCACTATCGCTTCATACCATTTCGCCAGGGTATCGCCGATACCCGCCAGCAGATATTCGCTCGGAGCCGCCAGAATAATCCGCGGTTCCACCAGCACCAGTTGGTTGGCATCGTCGAAGATTTCAAAGCGCAACGCTTCCCCCGCATCGTTATACCAAACCGACAGCGGCGTCCAGGCGGCGCAGGTGGCCGCAATGGTGGGGATGGCCACCGCCGGCGTGCCCAACCGGCGGGCCACGACTTTGGCCGTATCCAACACCGCGCCGCCGCCGATGCCGATCACGACGTGACGATGGTTGCCGGCCTGACGGACCAATGCGGCGATTTCCCGCTCGCTGCAATGGCCGCCAAAAGGAATGCGCACCGCGCCCGGCGCGGAAAATTCCGCCGGCAGGTATGGTTGCGCCGCCGCCAGCGCGCGTTCGCCATAAATCCATACCGCATTGGCCAGCACATCCGCTGGATAAAATGTCGTCAGTTTTTCAATCGCGCCGGGGAAAGAGAAATAGTTATCAGGGGCAACCTGTACTCGTATCGCGTATGACATGCCAAGGAACCTTATTGAATCGTATCGCGTCAACGGCCGCCGGTGGCCGCATTAACTGGTGAAAGGTTATCTTATGCAATAGCGCGAGGCAGGCTAAACACCAATTCGGCATATGGATATGCTTCATTGCTACATAGGGTAAATACCCATCATCTTTCAGGTTGCAGGTGTGTTGGCTACGATCACTCACCCGAATCACTTACTCATAACGTAAACCGGTATCAATCTTGACAGGTCTAAAGCGCGGTTTGAGCCGAAAATATCGGACTCGCCAACCGCGCTTGTTTTAGATGTGTTTCGTGGGAGCTCAAGCAATCACTTCAGGCTGCGGCCCGGGAAGGTCATGTCCTGATAGCGCACCAGGCGGCTGCCGTGACGCCATTTATATCCCAGCCAGAAGATCAGGAAGAGCGGGATACCGATATAGGTCGCGGTCACGCCATACCAGTCGATGTTGTTTTGCAAAAACGCCTGGTAGTTTTGGCCCAGCGTAATCAACAGGCACAAGACGAAAGCGAAAATCGGCCCGAGCGGGAAAAATTTCGCGCGGTAAGGCAATTCCGCCAGATCACGGCCCTGCAGCTCATAGCCGCGGCGGAAGCGGTAGTGGCTGATGGCGATGCCCAGCCAGGCGATAAAGCCGGTCATGCCTGAAGCATTAAGCAGCCACAGGTAAACCGTCTGGTTGCCGTACATGGAACTCAGGAAACACAGACCCGCCATGACCGTCGTCACATAAAGCGCATTGCGCGGAACACCCCTTTTGGTCAATTTGGCGAATATTCTCGGCGCTTTGCCCTCAAGGGCCAGGGTGTACAGCATTCGGGTCGAGGCATACATGCCCGAATTGCCCGCCGACAACACCGCGGTCAGAATAACCGCGTTCATCACCGCCGCGGCGGAAAGCAGGCCGGCATTGCGGAACACCAACGTAAAGGGACTGACGGCGATGTCTTTCACATCGTTACGCAGCAAATCGGGATCGGTATAAGGGATGATTAAGCTGATAACCAGGATCGCCAGAACATAAAACAGCAGGATACGCCAGAAAACCTGCTTGACCGCCCGGGGGATATTTTTACCCGGTTCAGCGGATTCGCCGGCGGCGATGCCGATAAGTTCCGTGCCCTGGAATGAAAAACCGACGATCATCGCCACCCCGACCATGGCCGGGAACCCGCCGACAAACGGCGCCCCGCCCACATGCCAGTTAGCAAAGCCGGCATGTTCGCCGCCGCGCAAAATTCCGACAATCATCAGTACGCCCAAGGCGATAAAGATAATGACCGTCACGACTTTGATCAATGAGAACCAATATTCCGCTTCGCCAAACCCTCTCACCGAAATGGCGTTCAAGCCGAAGATGACGGAAAGGAACAGCGCGCTCCAGATCCAGCCCGGCACTGAAGGAAACCAATAACCCATGACCAGTTGCGACGCCACCAGGTCGACGGCGATGGTCACCGCCCAGTTGTACCAGTAATTCCAGCCGAGGGCGAAACCGAAACCTTCTTCGACATACCGCGATCCATAGGTGGAGAAAGAGCCGGAGACCGGCATATAGGCCGCCAGTTCACCCAGGCTGGTCATCAGGAAATACACCATCAGACCGATCAAAATGTAGCATAACAAGGCGCCGCCCGGCCCGGCTTGCGAAATAGTCGCGCCGGAGGCGACGAATAAACCGGTGCCGATGGAACCGCCAATGGCGATCATTGTCAGGTGTCGCGCTTTGAGTTCACGACGAAGCTCCGGTACATAGCCGGTATCGCTAGGAGTTAATAGCATGATTGTTCTAATTGCCCATACAAAATTCGACGGCGGATTGTACCAAATCATAGCCTACGGTATAGTTTTGCATGCCCGATATAAGAGACCTTCATAATCGGCGATGGATTATTAGTAATTTTTAAATTTAGGTACTTCAAGGCCACTTTTTGGCCACCTGCTCGGTTTTTTCTAAACTTATCCCCCTGGATTTCCCTACCCATGTGCTTTTTAGATGTAGTTTGTCATAGCCACTATGAGTGGCAAAAAAGCATTGAAAATTGCGGGGTACCAAGCAAAAATCAGTATAATTTATAGTAAAATAAAACAAAATCGTGGTATTTACTGTGATTTTTTATTTATACTTATGGCAAATTTTCGACTGGCACTTATATAGATGAAACTTATCATACAAATACCTTGTTTTAACGAGGCACAAACACTTCCTGTTGCACTTTCTTCGCTGCCTCGAACAATAGCAGGTTTTGACTCCGTCGAATGGTTGATTATCGATGATGGCAGTCAAGATAATACCACAGAAGTTGCTAAAGAATATGGGGTACATCATATTATTAGACATGCCAACAATAAAGGTCTAGCTGCGACGTTCATGACTGGATTGGATGCCTGTCTAGGTCTCGGCGCCGATATAATTGTTAACACCGATGCAGATAATCAATATAACGCCGAGGATATCCCTTTACTCGTAGAACCTATTCTTAAAAATCAGGCTGAAATAGTCATTGGTGCTCGCCCCATACCGGCCATCGAAAGTTTTTCGACCGCTAAAAAGTTGCTGCAAAACATAGGTAGTTGGGTAGTTCGAGTCGCCAGCAATACCGATATTCCTGACGCACCAAGTGGTTTTCGGGCAATGAGCCGCTCAGCCGCACAACAGCTTATAGTTTTCAACGATTATACTTATACACTTGAAACTATAATCCAAGCTGGACAAAAAAATATTCCTATAACTTCCGTTCCTATTAGAGTGAATGGGGAATTGCGTCCTTCAAGACTAGTAAAAAGCATTACCAGCTATATCATACAAAGTATTGCGACCATCATCCGTATATTTGTAATTTATAGATCTTTTAGATTTTTCGGCATGATTGGTTCCATTCTCTTTGGTGCGGGATTTTTGATTGGCATTCGATTTATTTGGGATTATTTTTCGGGAGATGGTTCGGGACATATCCAATCTCTTATTCTTGCTTCAGTATTATTAGGTATGGGTTTTCAAACTATTCTTATTGCTTTTATTGCTGACTTGCTATCAGCGAATCGTAAACTTTTGGAAGATATCCGTTATAAAACGGCAAATTTACCAAAAAAAATAAATAAATAAATATTATAGCGAAAATTGATAAAGCTTGGAGCAAAAAAAGGTGCGTATGGTGAATATCAAAATTTCAGGTGGAAAGAGCGAAAATGGCATTATTGTCGGCAACTCTTTCGATAAGTATGGTTCCCAAAACCCCATTGTAAAATGGATGATGAGTGGATTTGAACGAGCATTATCTGATTTTGTCAATAATTGTTCGCCTAAGACTATCCATGAAATTGGGTGCGGGGAAGGTTATTGGGTTTTTCAATGGAAGAAACAGGGATTCGACGTAAGGGGTTGTGATTTTTCAAAAGACGTTATCGAGATAGCGCGTGAAAATGCAAGCAAGTATGGAATAAAGTCGCTTATCTTTAGTCAAAAAAGTATTTATGATCTCGATATGAAAAAAGATAAGGCAGATCTAGTCGTCTGTTGCGAAGTGCTCGAACATTTGGAAGATCCTCATCTAGCACTACAGTCATTGCAGCGTATCGTGGGTCAACACTTAATTATTAGTGTTCCTAATGAACCTCTTTGGCGGATTTTTAATGTTGCCCGTGGCAAATATTTGACCCATTTAGGCAATACTCCAGGGCATATTCAGCATTGGTCAAAAAAGGACTTAATAGAATTAATTTCCCATTATTTCAATATTATTGAAGTAAAAAGCCCATTGCCATGGACAATGCTTCTTTGTAATCGAATCAGGTCACTATGAAACCTGTAATCCGACAAGCGCTCCATTGGGCTGGGAGCGGAGCAGCATTCATTGGTATAGTCTTTGTGACAATCCGATTGAAAAATTATTTGGCGAATCCGGCTCTTAATAACATTAGCCCAATGATCTGGGTTTCATGTGGAATATCAGCTACGTTATATGGCGTGGCCAATGTACTCCTTGCACTAGCTTGGCGCCATGTTTTACTTCAGTCCGAGGTAAAGGTCACCCGTCAATGGGTGATTAAGACATATGGAATAACTCAGCTCGCAAAATACGTTCCCGGCAATTTTTTTCATATTGCTGGAAGACAAGGTATAGGCATGGCTGCGGGTATATCTGCCGGTGTGTTGGTCAAATCAAGTATCTGCGAGCTAGGCTTGATTGCTTTAGCTGGTTTATCATATGGATGGTTAGTATTACCATTAATCGTACATAACTTATCTATTTTAGTACCTTTAGGATTATTATTTTTTTCGCTTTGGATTATTACTTCATTAATAAAGCGTAATTTGGGCGCGCATATTTTGGTTTGTTTCTGGTTGCAATTATTATTTCTTTTTATCTCTGGTGCAATATTTGCGATGCTTTTGTCAATATTTGCCAAGGATGATAATTTTTCTCCACAGACATTTTTACTGCTAGTGAGTTCTTATATTATCGCGTGGCTAGCCGGATTTTTAACACCCGGCGCTCCTGCTGGAGTAGGCATACGTGAATGGATTCTGCTTTTTTTGTTAAAAAACAATATTGCAGAAGCCGATCTGATCATGGTTATTGTATTGGGGAGAGCTATAACTGTCATCGGTGATTTTTTATTCTATTGTATTTCGTGTTTGATTCCAAAATGTAAGGTGTAAACTGAGAATGGATAAGATTAAGGCGCAACCATGGCGTCTGAAAGACTCAACCATATTGGCTTCGGCTATTATTTTTATTTTATTATTAAATGGTACAATACCTTTTTTAATGATGCCGACCCTTGGCCAAGCAGTATGGTCTATGGGATTCTCACAATCATTAGCCAATGGTCCATGGTACAGCGTCTATTCCCATGATTTTGGAATCCCTCATCCAGCGGCCATTGCCTTTGGACTATCGGGAGCTTGGCCAGCTAGTATATTAATACGATTTGGTTTGCACCCTTCAGATGCATACGCTAGTATATATGCTTTCTTTTTGATATTATCTTTTTATTCCGCTTATAATATTTGTATTAGACTTAGTGTTAAACGTTATACCTCAATTTTAGGAGCGGTGGCATGGACAAGCATGCCAACAATATGGGCCCATAGCAGTTATAGCATGCTTGCATTAGGTATTAGTCTATTTTCATTTTATTTTTTATCCTCTCTTAACATGTTTGAGTGGTATACCGAGAAATTAAATACTAATAAGGTCACAATTCTTATGTATTTCATGGCAACGATCATTTCCATCTTTATGGATGGATATACATTTGTCATGTTTGCAGTTGGATCAAGTATATTTTTTATAAATGTTTACGTTTTTCGACCAGAGCTACGTAAATCGTTATTGAAGATAGGCCTGCCAGTGCATATGATTAGCTTCATATTCGCCTATATATTATTTGTTATCTACATAGGAAAAAATAATTTCGATGCTTATGATATAAATTTCTTCAGAGGTTGGGGGCTTGACCTGTCTTTTATGATGATCCCAACCCAAGGTGTTTTTTGGTTATTTGATTTACTTGGTATAAGTCTACCTCGTAGTGATAACTTATTTTTTGGTGATAAATCCGTCTGGGAAACGACATTCTGTTTACCCATTTTATTTTTCGGATTGATAGCTTGGTGGCTGAATAAAAAAAAAGTAGAGCTGGCTACAGGGGCATTGATAGTTGTCCTCTTTGCCTTTTATATGGCATTAGGACCTTCCTTGAAAATTAACTCAATCAAGCCCGAATCTCTTTCGATTGATTTTCCAGGACAGTTAAGCGCTGGAATGCCTGCTGAACTAGCAATTATGCCCACTGGCGGCTCTTTAATTTCAAATTATGTTCCTGGCTTTGATGTCATGCGCGCATCCTATCGTTGGTCTGCACTAGGAATTTTTGCTCTGTGGTTATTAGTCATGATACAAATGGCACAGACAACCCATAAACGTAAGCCAATATGGACAGGAATTTTGTTGAGTATAGTTTTGTTGAATCTACCCGATCTTGTAAAAATATGGCATTTGACTCGTGACTCGCGCGCTATGTTTCATCAAATAGATAATGACTTAGTCAATAGATTGAAAAAATATATCGCTAAAAATGAAGTGGTGATTTTTTTACCTTATGGAAATGATTTTATCGCAAACTATATTGCTCCAAAAATAGGGTTCAAAACATATAATATTGGCGGAGATAAAAATTTAGCTGAAGCAGAAGATAAATGGCCTTCAGCATTAAGCGAAAATAACCTAGATCTGAGTAAAAATGATGAAAGTTTAATACTTAAACTATTATTAACTGGTGATGCTGATGTTGCAATAATTCCTTATTTTGATATGCTGCATGCAGCAATTAACTGGCCATGTGAAGCTGAGAGTCTTACCGGGATACGTTCTTATGGACCAGAATGGGATAAGCCTATCACTTTAACGTCAGATGATATACGACAAATTGAGATACCAGTAGCAAGTTCAAGTTATTCAGAGAATATTTATATTTCCGTTCCTGATGCGACATCCCCTGCAGCGTCAAGCGGTTCGCCCGATAATAGAGCCTTAGGTATTGCTCTCCGCCAAGTCTCATTGAAAATGGATGGACCCGATGAAAATTTCAAAACCCAGCTTGAAAAAATTTTTTATTCTCTTGAAATCGGTTCGAAATTAAAAGATCGTACCTTTATTCTTTCAGAAGGTTGGTATAACACTGAGGAAAAATTTATTTGGTCTAGCAAGGTAGCTACTCTTGCTCTTCCTGTTCCCAAAGTATGTTCTTTTGGAAAATGTAGGGCAGTGCTTGAATTTTCAACTTTTGGTGCTAATCAAAATCATCCTATAAATGTAAATTTCAGTAATGCATCCGGAACCTGTCCTGCGCATTTCAAAGATAGGTTGACAAAATTCATTAGTATATTGAAGTCCTCGCCATACTTGAACGTATCAGATGGGGATTTATTTGCAACAGTCAGGTTACGACCAGAGTTCTCAGGAGCAGCTAATCGGGAGGCTTTAAAAAAAGCAATCATCAATAGCCTCCAGTACCCTTTGATATTTGGTAAGGACTTAAAATGGGCAGAGTTTCTTCTTCAATCTGGTTGGAATACCTTGGAGAAGGATCATGTTTGGTCGAAAGATAAATCAACATTGCTCCTCCCTGTCCCTAAAGACTGTTCAAAAAGGACATGTTTTGCTGATCTAAGGTTCAATATTTTTGGTTCAAGTGCGACCAGACCCGTTGTCGTTGAATTTAATACGGTGGAATCTGATGGGATTTGGCACAAAGAACTCACTTCAGTTAATGAAAATGATTATTCAGTTTTAATACCTCTCAATAGCCTCAACGGAAGTCAGGAGATAGAGATTTCTCTCCCAAAAGCGACATCTCCGCATGCTATAGGAATTTCCGACGATATGCGCACACTTGGTATTTGTCTACAACGTATTGATTTTATTAAAAAATAAACCCCTCATTTCTAATGGCATCTTGACTGCAGAAATGTATAAACCATAAGAGTTGGAAAGTGCTTCAGCTTCAAACTTGAACGCCGGAAAACAACCGGCGTTCAATTTGATCAGATGTAATGTTGACAAAAGGCCATAAAACGCATGAGCGCCTGAGATAAGTGTTTTTGCTGATGGCGAACCAGATAAAGATGACGTATCAGCGGCGGTAAAGGCACATCCAGCGTGACCAGAGTGCCAAGCGCCAGCGCTTCCGCCACGACTCGCCGCGACAGGCAACTGATGCCCAACCCGTAGCGCACCGCATGTTTGATGGCCTCGGAATTCCCCAGCTCCATTACCGGCTTGAGACTCGGCAATCGAGCCAATAACAGGTAGTCGACGATTTCCCGCGTTCCCGAACCCTGTTCCCGCAAGATCCAGGGCGCGTCGGCCAACTGCTCCAGCGACACGGGGGCGCCGGCCAACAGGTTATCCGGCGCGGCAAACACCACCAGTTCGTCTTGCAGCCAGGGCTGCGTTATCAAGGCGGGATTGTGACTGGGACCTTCAATCAAGCCCAGGTCGACCCGAAAATCCATTACCGCGTTGATGACATCCAGACTATTGCCCACCTGCAACGCCAGCGGCGCGTCCGGAAAATCACGCCGATACGCGGCGATAATCTCAGGCAAAATATAATTGCCGATGGTGCTGCTGGCGAACAAGCGCAACGCGCCATTGCCCTGCTGGAATAACCGGCCGATTTCTCCGGCTTGCTCCAGCAACGCCACCGCGCGGGGATACAGCAGACGGCCATGTTCGTTCAACACCAACCGCTTGCCGACCCGGTCAAACAATTTGACCGTCAGTTGATTTTCCAAATCGGTCAGCGCCGCGCTCACCGCCGACTGAGACAACGCCATAACCAGCGAGGCCTGGGTGGTGGAACCGCTTTTCAACACCTCGGTAAAGATTTCCAATTGGCGCAGAGTGATGTGCATGGATGGCGCGGTTCCTCTATCAAGGGCTTAGCGCCCCAAAATGGTATATGCTCCAGCATGTTAACCCAACAAATTTCGAGGAGAAAGACATGAAATATATCGGAGCCCATGTCAGCGCCGCAGGCGGGGCTTTTCAGGCGGTGGCCCGCGCGCATGAACTCGAGGCCACCGCGCTGGCGTTATTCACCAAGAACCAGCGGCAATGGAAAGCGCCCGATTTGGATGAGCAAGACATTGAAAAATTCAAAGCCGCCTGCGAAGAATATCACTTTTCTCCCCGGCAAATTTTGCCCCATGACAGCTATTTGATTAACCTTGGTCATCCCGTGCCCGAGGCTTTGGAAAAATCTCGGGAAGCTTTTATTGATGAAATGACCCGCTGCCAACAGCTTGGATTGATGTTGCTCAATTTTCATCCCGGCAGCCATTTGCAGCAAATTGATGAAGAAAAGTGCCTGGCGCGCATTGCCCAATCCATCAATATCGCATTGGAGAAAACCGACGGCGTAACCGCGGTGATCGAAAATACCGCCGGCCAGGGCAGTAATCTGGGTTATCGCTTCGAGCAGTTGGCGGCGATCATCGATCAGGTTGAGGACAAAAACCGTGTGGGCGTCTGTATCGATACCTGCCACGCGTTTGCCGCCGGCTATGATTTACGTACCGAACAAGATTGCCAGCACACCTTTGAGCAATTCGAGCGAATCGTCGGCTTCAAGTATCTGCGCGGCATGCACCTTAATGATGCCAAAAGCGCCTTTGACAGCCGGGTCGATCGCCATAACAGTCTGGGCGAAGGTAATATCGGCAAAACGGCTTTCGCCTGGATTATGGGCGATGAAAGGTTTAACGAAATCCCCATGATTCTGGAAACGGTCAAACCCGAAATCTGGCATGAAGAAATCGCCTGGCTGAAATCAATGGCTGGGGATTGAACCGCCGTTACATTTTGCTGGATTACATTAGCGGTTCACAGAATACCACTTTGATAAACTGCGAAACGGTCTATGTATGCATAACTCAATCCATTCAATTCCCAATGGTTCGACCCCTTGGGATTTTTCACTCAAACTCTCTAATATTGATCTGTTGAATCACCTGAATATTGAATCAAAAGTCTATTCATCTCACTGCATTAACTTTCGCCAGTGGCGGGAGATGATTTGGGAAGAGATACCCTTCCAGGCTTCCACTGACGCACGGATAGGCTTCATCAAGGAATTAGCCTATCAGATTTCACAGGTTAGCCCTGACAAAAACAAACCTATCATATTGATTTCATTGGGGTCAGGCGGGTTATTAACCGAATATTACATTGACAGATATTTAGTCCGGGAAGGATATCAAGACTTGCGCTGGCGGCTAATCGATCCTTGTTATAAAGAGCAAGAATTTTTGCCTTGTCTAGGGAGTTTCCAATTAGAAACCGGGACGGACAAGGTAAAGGCATTTTTCAACGAGCAAGATTATCTCAATGTTTTGACCGATGGATATGAAATGGCAAAAGAAGATCGACGCCTGGGTATGGCGGTATTGTTGTCGATACATGGGCCGAAGGCGGAGGATTCGCTGATGCCTGAACAGCTTCCACCGGGTCAAATGCAATTCAGGTTCAAATATGTTGGCGTGGAAAAGATGGAAGAAGCCAACAGTGTGTTTATTTTTATCAGCGACAAAGCCTATAAACAGCTGATGGATGAGAATATTGATAAACTAGCTGAAGCTGGAGAAAGCGTGAATTGTGATAATTGCCTCAGATTTTCAATCAATTACTTTGGCGAAATCGATATTACCCTATGTCCTTCCATGCTTGGCGAAAAATTGCGGCATTATTTTGTTACCCTCCTGAACGATGTATCCAGCAACAGCCTGCTACAGGGATTGACACGTCACCCGGACAAGCTGCGACACCTGCATTATTGGATCAAAGAGAAAATAGCGCAGTTGAAAAAAGAGGATGAAGGCGTTTATCTGACCACCTGTTTCGCTTCAGATTATGACGTCAGCTTAACCAACTTGCTTAATCACTGCTGCGACGGCCAGGCCAGCCTGTTCGCCGAACTGAATTGGAATAACGCAAGATTTTTTGATTTGAAACGGAGCGGACTGCCGGACAGTCTGCCCCGCTGAATGCCGTTAACTCAGACCGCCGCCCAATGCCGGCGCGGCGTCCGGCGTTTTAGGCCAACGCTTTGATTAATTCCTGATCCTGGCGTTTAATCACCGAGTAGATAACGCCCAGCAACACGGTACCCACCGCGATAGCCAGCAGGTAGCTGAGCACCGGCGTAATGGCGCCGGGGATCAGCAAGACAAACATCCCGCCATGGGGCGCCATCAGTTTCACGCCGAAAAACATGGACAAGGCGCCGGTGACCGCGCCGGCAATCATGCAGCTTGGAATGACGCGGAACGGGTCGCGGGCGGCGAAAGGGATAGCCCCTTCGGTAATAAAGCATAACCCAAGGACGAACGCGGCTTTGCCGGCTTCCCGTTCATTTTTATCAAACTTGTTGCGCGCCAGCAGCGTGGCTACGGCAATGCCCAACGGCGGCACCATGCCCGCGCCCATGACAGCCGCCATCGGGGCATAGGTCTGGGTACTGAGCAAGGCTACGCCAAAGGCATACGCGGCTTTGTTGATCGGCCCGCCCATATCGCTGCACATCATCGCGCCCAAAATGGCGCCCAGCACAACGGCATTGGCGGTGCCCATGGACTGCAGCCAACTGGTCATGGCGCTCAGGATTTTAGCCACCGGCGTGCCGACGACATAAATCATGACCAAACCGGTTATCAGGCTGGCGATCAAAGGAATGATCAATATGGGTTTCAACGCCGCCATGCTTTGCGGCAACGGCAGTTTGGTGCTGATAAGCTTAGCAACATACCCCGCCAGGAAACCGGCGATAATGCCGCCGATAAAGCCCGCGCCGCTACTTACCGCCAGCATCCCGCCCACCAGCCCCGGGGTCAACCCCGGACGGTCGGCGATGGAAAATGCGATAAAGCCCGCCAGTACCGGCACCATCAAAGCAAAGGCCGATTTGCCGCCAATCTGCATTAGCGCCGCCGCCAGCGTGCCCGGCTGTTCAAAAGCGTGAATACCGAAGACAAAAGACAGCGCGATGCACAAACCGCCCGCCACCACCATCGGCAACATATAGGACACGCCGGTCAGCAAGTGACGATAGGGTCCGGTAGAGGTTTTTTTATTCTCCGACGACGCGGCGGCGTTGCCTGCCGTTTCCGGATGGTAAACCTTGGCTTCCGATATGGCTTTGTCCAGTTCCTGTGCGGTTTTCTTCAATGCCAGACCGGTACTGGTGCGATAGATGGGTTTACCGGCGAATTTCGTCAGGTCGACCTCAATGTCCACCGCCACCAGAACCGCGTCGGCCTCTCTGATTTCTTCTTCGGTAAGGGCATTGCCGGTCCCCACCGAACCGCGGGTTTCGACTTTAACCCACCAGCCGCGTTTTTTCGCTTCGCTTTCGATGGCTTCGGCCGCCATATAGGTGTGGGCCACACCGGTCGGGCAAGCGGTCACGCCTACCAGCCGTTTAGGCCGGTTAGTCGATGCCGCCGCCGTTACGCCGCTCGCTGGCGCCTGGAACACCTTGGCTTGGGTTTTCGCCTGTGACAAAAAAACCGCTGGCTGGCTGGCGGCTGATGCCGCGTCGCCGGCGAATACCCGCTTGCCGTTCAGCCCGGCATCGGTTGGCTCGCCGACGCCCACCCAAACGACCAGTTCGGCGTCAGCCGCCGTTTCGGTCAGGGTTAACCCCACCTCCGGCGCAGCCGCGACCAAGAGTTTTTTCACCAGATGGCCGCACGCCTGCCCCAGTGAACCATCAATTTTCAGCAGCGTTTTCATTTCGCCTCCTGATGATCATTAAAAGGTTTTAAATCCACACGGGCCATCATGGCGGCCAATTGCGGACGATCGGTTATACCGACATTGCTTTGGCTAACCGCCAGCGCCGCCACGGCAGTGGCCAAACGCAGTGTATGTTCACTGGATTCGCGCATCAGCAAGCCATAGATCAGGCCGCCGACCATGGAGTCGCCCGCGCCAACCGTACTGACCACTTCACATTTCGGCGGTTTAGCCAGCCAGGCGCCGGAAGCGTTGACCCACAGCGCGCCTTCCTCGCCCAGGGAAATGACCACATGAGCGATACCCTGTTCACGTAACGCATGGGCGGCGGTCACCACATCATTTAAGGTCGGCAGTTTATGGCCGGCCCAGATTTCCAACTCGCGGCGGTTGGGTTTAACCAGCCAGGGCGCGGCTTTCAGGCCGGCGACCAGCGCCTCGCGGCTGCTGTCGAAAATGATGCAAGGGCAATGACTGCGCAGTTTTATCATCCAGTCGGTAAAGGCTTCCGGCGCAACCCCGGTCGGCAAACTGCCGCTCACCGCCACCATGTCGAACTGACCAAGCCAGGTCAGTGAATCATTGACGAAACGCTCCCAGTCCTGCGGGGTAACATTGAAACCCGAGAAGTTGAAATCGGTAACGTCGCCCTGTTTTTCAGTCAGTTTAACGTTGATGCGGGTTCGGCCTTGCACCACCTGAAATCGATTGGCGATGCCCAGGTCGCTGAACAGTAATTGGAAACCGTCCTGATTTTCTTTGCCGAGAAAACCGCCCACCGTCACATCGATACCCAGGTCTTTCAATACCTTGGCGACGTTGATGCCTTTGCCCGCCGCGTGCAACCCGGTCGTTTGCACCAGATTCACCTCGCCACGCTCGATGACCGGGCAAGATCCGACCAAATCATAGGCCGGATTTAAAGTAATAGTGGCTACGCGCCTGCTCATGCAACACCCTCTCCAAGTCCCGAGGCGATTGCCTCGCCAATAGCTTTCAGCGCCAATTCAGCATCGGCGCCGTCGGCAGTAAACCGTAATTTGTCGCCGCTCTTCACACCGAGGGCAACCACCTTCATCAAACTGCGGCCATTGGCCGGCTTGCCGCTGCCATCGAGATTGGTCACGGTGATAGCGCTATTGAATTGTTTAATGACATTAACCAATGCGGTACCGGGACGGGCATGCAAACCATGCTCGTTGCGGACGATAAATTCCGCGCTCAACAGCGAACCCTGCGCAGGCGCATCACCGTTCAGTATGGATAGCAGTTGGGGAGCGTCGGCGGTCAGCAGACGTTCAGCCTGGCCGGCCAGGATCAAGTCGCCCAGCACATTCAAGACCTTAAGCGGCTGATCATCGGCCATGGCGACCGTTACCAGCAAAGCTACCGTTTCGCCATCCAGATGACAGGCGGCCAGCGGACGGCTTATCGCCACCGCGCTAAGCAAATTGCCGCGGGTCGCATCGTTCAGCCAGATACCCTGGCCGATATGCAGCGGACGGCCGCTGATGACATCGCTGACGAACGTCGCGTCCACCGCGCCGGCCTGTTGCAACCGACCCGCATTCAGCGCTTTAAGCGTCATCATGTCGTCGGCGGCGGTATCCAGCGTCATTAATGAACTATCGAACAGAAAAGGCGAAGGCAACCGTTCCCCCGCCAGCACACTGCGCAGCTCTTCAGCATCGGCGGTGGCGGCCAGCCGATCCGCAACGCCTTCATCGCTTAAGACATGCGTCAGCTGACGCAATAGCGCGAGATGTTCGTCGGAGCGGGCGGCGATGCCGATAACCACGTAAGCGGTTTGACCCTCGCCCCAGTCAATCCCGTGCGGGAACTGAAACACCTGTACGCCGGTGTTCAATACCTGATCCCGTGTATCGGTGGTGCCATGGGGAATCGCGATACCGCTGCCCAGAAATGTCGAGGTTTGTTGTTCGCGCCGCAGCATGCCATCCAGATAACCTTCACTGACATAACCTGCTTGCACCAGCGCTGATGCGACTTTGGCAATAGCCTCTTGCTTGTTCGGGGCTTGAGCACCGAGATGAATATCTTTTAAAGACAACTCAAACATACATCTCCTCGCTTGCTGAAATTGAATCGATTCAGCTCAGATGGGCCGGAAAAACGCCATTGCGCGGCAGACCGTCGCGGAACGACGCTGAAACGTTTCAAGAAAGTTTCTTACGATACCGATTTTAATGCAAGCATCGCTGAAATAATCTTATTGGATCTTTGAAGCGTCGCACATTTTAACGGAATACGGTGTTATTCGACCACGTTTTAATGCCAAAAGCTGACTGTCTGCTGAAGCGCTTGCCGGCGCAAGGACGCATTAAGGCAATAGGACAGGAATCGAGACGGCGATAGCGCGTAACGGCGAAGATTGCGGACCGGCGTCGCTTGCCGTCAATCCGCTGAGCGGGACGCGTGTTGACCGGCAACGGTTAACCGGCATTTTTAGCAAAAAATGTCAGTTGCACGGCGAGATTGTATTTTTTTTCACCGCAGACTTTTGTTTTGAAGCAACAAGCGTATTATGCCGCCGTCCATCTCCGTTTTTTGATTCAGATCTCATTATTATGCATATGCCTATCGCCCTCGCCCGGCGCCTCCCGGATATGACCGCTTCGTCATTTCTGGTGATTGCTTTTCTTTCCGGTATTGCCGGCGCGCTGCAGTTACCGACCCTGAGTTTGTTTTTATCCACCGAGATACAAACGCGTCCTTTTATGGTGGGGTTGTTTTATACCGGTAGCGCGGTGATAGGCATTGCGGTCAGCCAGCTATTAGCCGGCCGTTCCGATAAACAAGGCGACCGGAAATCGCTCATTTTCCAATGCTGCGTTCTCGGCGCGGCCGGTTGTGTGCTGTTTGCTTTTAATCGGAACTACTTTGTCCTGCTGGTTTTCGGCGTGTTGTTGACCAGTTTCGGTTCCACCGCCAATCCACAGCTGTTTGCGCTGGCGCGCGAACATTCCGACCAAAACGGCCGCGAATCGGTGATGTTCAGCTCCATCATGCGCGCGCAGGTTTCCCTGGCCTGGGTCATCGGGCCGCCGCTGGCTTTCGCTCTGGCATTGGGATTCGGTTTTCAGGTGATGTATATGATGGCCGCGGTGACCTTTGTGGTGTGCGGCGCCCTGGTTTGGCTGATGCTGCCCACTATGCGCAAGACCCGGGTGAAAACCGCGGCGGTGATAGAAGCCCCCCGCCGTCACCGCCACGATACGCTGTTATTGTTTATCGCCTGTACCCTGATGTGGACCTGCAATTGCATGTATCTTATCAATATGCCGTTGTATCTGATCCACGAATTGCAATTACCGGAAAAGATGGCCGGACTGATGATGGGCACCGCCGCCGGGCTGGAAATCCCCACCATGCTGATTGCCGGCTATGTTTCGAAACATTATGGCAATCGCTTATTGATGCGGGTCGCCGTGACGGCCGGGCTGCTATTTTATCTGGGACTGCTGATGTTCACCGACGCGACGGCGCTGCTGTTGCTGCAACTGCTTAATGCCATATTTATCGGTATCCTGGCCGGTATCGGCATGATCTATTTTCAGGATCTTATGCCGGGCCAGGCCGGCGCGGCCACTACGCTGTTCACCAATACCGGACGGGTCGGCTGGATTTTCGCCGGATCGCTCGCGGGGTTGATTTCGGAAATATGGCAATACCATGCGGTGTTTTTTGTGGCCTTGCTATTGAATGCCTGCGCCGGTTATTGCATGTGGCGCATTCGTGATGTAGATTCGCGGCTGCCACGCGACACGCTCAAGACCCCCTTGCCTGGAGCCTCCGATAACGGTAACGTGTCGCCATAGATTCCGACATTATTATACAGGTCCATTTAATGGCTAGAGCAAACGAAATTAAGCGCGGTATGGCAGTAAATTATAACGGCAAATTACTGCTGGTGAAGGATATAGACATTCAAAGCCCTAGCGCACGCGGGGCCAGTACGCTTTACAAGATGCGCTTCTCCGATGTCCGCACCGGATTGAAAGTGGAAGAACGCTTCAAGGGCGACGACATTCTCGACACCATTAACCTGGAACGCCGTTCGGTCACGTTTTCCTATATCGATGGCGACGAATACATTTTCATGGACAATGAGGATTACACCCCTTATCCGTTCAAGAAAGAACAAATCGAAGACGAATTGCTGTTTATCCCTGAAGGGGGCATTCCCGGCATGCAAGTCCTGACCATGGACAGTCTGGTTTTGGCGCTGGAACTTCCGCAAACCGTCGATTTGGAAATTGTCGAAACCACGCCGGGCATCAAGGGAGCGTCCGCCAGCGCCCGCACCAAACCGGCGGTCATGAGCACCGGTCTGGTCATTTCGGTGCCGGAATACCTGAACAGCGGTGAAAAGATTCGCATTCACGTGGCTGAACGCCGTTACATGAGCCGCGCTGATTAACGTCCCCCCGGGCAGCCCGCTATTTTGCTACCCGTCGCTGCCCGGTAGGGCGCTTTGCATAGCGTCCGTCCCGGGCAGCCACCGATTTTTTCGCTCGTTCCCTATCACGGCCTCGGCGCCCGCGACGTGTTGCCGCCACATGCCACGACGCGCGTTGCCTTGGCAAATGCCGCGGCCAACAGTAATATAGTCGGCTCGATTCATACCCGGTAGAGAACAGCCTCGCGATGATAACGCACACCACGCTGGTCACCGGTTTTCTCGGCAGCGGGAAAACCACCGCCATTCTGCATTTGCTGGCCCATAAACCAGCGACGGAACGCTGGGCGGTATTGGTTAACGAATTTGGCGAAATCGGCATCGACGGCGCATTGTTGGCGGAAAACGGCGCCGTGCTGAAAGAAATTCCCGGCGGTTGCATGTGCTGCGTTAATGGCTTATCCATGCAAGTGGGGCTGAATATGCTGTTGCAGCGCCACCGCCCGGACCGGCTGATTATCGAGCCGACCGGCCTGGGACATCCCAAACAAATCCTTTCATTGCTGACCTCGCCGGTTTATGAAAGCTGGTTATCGCTTAACGCCACCCTTTGCTTGCTTGACGCCCGTCAGCTCAGCGATCAACGGTACCGCGATAATGAAAATTTTCGCGATCAGCTGGCGGCGGCCGATATTATCATCGCCAATAAACAAGACTGTTATCTGCCCCGGGATCAAGCGCAATTAGCCGACTGGGCGCGGGAATATGCCGGTAACCGGCAGATTATCGCCGCCAGCCGGGGGCAGATATCGCAAGCGTTGCTGGACAGTCCGCGCCTGAATGAGCGGCTTTTGCCCGATGGCGAACATCATCATCACCGTGACAGCGGCGCAACCGGCCTGGCGGCGCTGCGGTTGCCGGGCAATAGCGGTTGGCGCCGGGCACTCAATAGCGGCCAGGGTTATGAAGCCTGTGGTTGGATTTTCAGCGGCGAAACCCTTTTTGATACGATAAGCTTGCTTGAGTGGGCGCGTCTGGCGCCGGTGGAACGGGTTAAAGGCGTGATGCGCATCCAGGAAGGAACGCTGATAGTCAATCGCCAGGGCGATGACTTGCACATCGAAACCCGACCCGCACCGCCGCCTGACAGCCGTATTGAATTGATCAACCCGGGACCGGCGGCCTGGAATACCTTGCAAGCCGCTTTATTGAAGAGTCGTTTATGATAGCGCGCTTATGATATCACATGGATTTTGGTGAACCTGAGTAAGATAAAATGGATCGTTTGGCGACTGTCATTTTGCTGAATCTACTTGCCTTTGGCCTGCTCCTGTCCTGGTTTCTTCCCCCGGTGCATCTGTTTTGGTGTTCCATCAACTCGTCGATCTTTGTATTTCTAAACCATTTAGCCATCCAAAGTCACGCGGATGTCCTGCTCTAAACCGCAACGACGAGTGCATATTAAGTACGCTATCGATAGGATTAAATTATGTCTATCGGTTACAATTTGGCGGACAATGCTCGAAAAAGTTAACGTGACGTTGCGGGGTTTACCGGTCATTCGTCGTCTGCAACCCCATCTGGCGGGATTTTTGCTTGCGTTTTATTAAAAGTGATCTAAGTTTTAACCTAATATTAATTTAACAGTCACATCATGAAAAGTTATAATCCGATGGATAAAAATTCTCGCTTTCCCTTATTCATTACGGTAATCTCGGAATTCCTGTACTCTTGGACTGATATTCGTGCCAATAAATTATGTGAGTAAAACCACACATTGCAGGAATACTATTTGGTCAATCAGTATTTGCGCTCTATTCTCGATTCGCTCGGTATTTTATAGCGGCGTTGTCGCTAAGGACTAAAAGGGATAACATTCATAATGGTCAAATCTCAACCTATTTTGAGATATGTTCTGCGGTTAATCCCCGCAGTAGCGGTGGCAGCATTGCTTTCCGCTTGTAGTTCTCAAAGTGCTACAAATACAGCTGAGATGCATGCAGTTAACGATAATAATCATTTTTTACTGCAAGCCTCTCAGGATCAATTCGCAGAGATGGTCCGTAATGTTCAAATAAAGACCAAAATTATGGATCAATACGCCGTTTGGAAAGGCGTCCGCTATCGGCTGGGCGGCAGCACCAAACGAGGAATAGATTGCTCGGCATTTGTCCAGATGACGTTTAAAGAACAATTTGGACTGGAGTTGCCGCGTTCCAGCACAGAACAGCAGGGTATGGGCGCCAAAGTCCAGCGGACCAAGTTGCGTCCTGGTGATTTGGTGTTATTCCATGCGGGTTCAACTGGCAGTCATGTGGGAATATATTTGGGCAACAATGAATTCGTCCATGCTTCCACGACGAGTGGCGTAATGATATCCAGTCTCAATGATGTTTATTGGAGTCAACGTTATCGTGAAGCGCGCCGTGTACTCACGCGCGGAGCACAGAGCTGACAAGAATATTATTCTTGATGTCATAATGCCGAACGAGAAAAAAAGAGCTGTCCTTTAGTGGATGGCTTTTTTTTAATCATTATTAAAATACTTATTCACAAATTTAGATATCATCATCATTATTTTGTTTAATGTTTAGCGGAAATGGGATTAATCCAATATTGACTTTGATTTTAAATGATGCCTATTAGCGTTGGCCAGTATCATTTTTCAGCGGATAATGGCTGTCGACATCAAGGATAATCAGCCAATGTCTTCCGGCATTTAGCTTTAAACGCCCGCCAGCGCGCGACTTGGCTGCCAGCCGCAATTGATTCCCGCCATGCAATCAACCCGCAACGCACATACAGCTCATCTTGATATTTTTACATTAAGGTTATTAAAACCTTTCACGACACGATTATACTAGAGTCATTAATAGACCTTTTATTGGTTTTAATCAGTATTCGCGGGAGCGTAACCTGATGTTTTTACGTCTGTGGATTGCGCTGGTTTTCAGTGTTGCCTGTGTCGGCTTGCACGCAGAGGCCATCAATGAGGGCTATGCGTTTGCGTTATTGGGCGAACCAAAGTATGCCAGCGATTTCAGCCATTTTGACTACGTTAATCCGGCCGCGCCCAAAGGGGGCGCAATAACCTTGGCCGCCATCGGCACCTTCGACAACTTTAACCGTTATGCCGTGCGTGGCAGCGCCGCCATCAGGACCGATCAGCTTTATGATAGTCTGTTTACCACGTCCGATGATGAGATGGGCAGCTATTATCCGTTGGTGGCGGATTCCGCCCGTTATCCGTCGGATTTCAAATGGGTGGAAATTTCCATTAATCCCCAGGCCCATTACCATAATCGCCAACCCATTACCGCGCAGGATGTGGCCTTTACCTTTAACAAATTCATGACCGAAGGGGTACCCCAGTTCCGGCTGTACTATAAAGGCGTGACGGCCAAAGCTATCTCGCCTTTGACGGTGCGCTATGAATTTCCACAGGCTGATAAGGAGAAAATGCTGGGCCTACTAACCTTACCCATCCTGCCGCAGAACTATTGGCAACACCACAAACTGAGCGATCCCCTGGCTTCGCCGCCGCCGGCCAGCGGCCCGTATCGCATCACCGCCTGGCGCACCGGTCAATATGTGACCTACTCGCGCGTCAAGGATTATTGGGCCCAGAACCTGCCGGTCAATCGTGGACGATATAATTTTGATAGTATCCGTTACGATTATTATCTGGATGACAATGTGGCTCTGGAAGCGTTCAAAGCCGGCGCCTATGACATGCGTATCGAAAGCTCGCCCAAAAATTGGGCTACGCAGTACCATGGCGGCAATTTTGATCGCGCTTATATCATCAAACAGGAAATACCCAATGACGCCCCGGTGGATACACGCTGGCTGGCGTTCAACATACAGCGGCCGCTGTTTGCCGACCGCCGGGTACGCGAGGCCATTACGCTGGCGTTTGATTTCGAATGGATGAATAAAGCGCTCTTTTTCAACGGTTATCAACGCGTCGATAGCTACTTCCAAAATACCGACTATGCCGCCAGAGGTTATCCCGATGCGGCCGAACTGGCCTGGCTGGCGCCGCTGAAAGGGCTGATACCGCCGGAAGTCTTCACCGATATCTACCAGCCGCCCATCTCGGACGGCAGTGGTTATGATCGCAAAAACCTGATTAAAGCGATGGCGTTACTGAAACAAGCCGGTTGGGAATTGAAAAACCAGCAGTTGGTCAATAGCAAGACCGGGAAACCCTTCCAATTTGAAATCATGTTAATGAGTGGCGGCAATAGCCAGTATATTCTACCGTTCCAGCATAGCTTGCAGCGGCTGGGCATAGGCATGACCATACGCGAAGTGGATAACTCGCAGTTTATCAATCGATTACGTAAGCGGGATTTCGATATGATGCCCTCACTCTATTCCGCCATGCCTTATCCCAGCGGAGATTTGCAGATTGTTTGGGGATCGGCCTATGTGGAGTCCACCTATAACCGTCCCGGGGTACAGGATCCGGCCATTGACCGTCTGATTAACGAAATCATCCGCCATCAGGGCGACGAGAAAACCCTCCTGCCGCTGGGACGGGCGCTGGACCGGGTTCTGACCTGGAATCACTATATGATCCCCATGTGGTTTTCCCATCAAACCCGGTTAGCCTATTGGGACAAATTCGCCATGCCGGAGATCCGTCCGGTTTATGCGCTGGGATTCGACACTTGGTGGTACGACGTCAATCGGGCCGACAAACTACCAGCGGAACGACACTAAGCGGAGGATCGATGACATCATATTTGCTACGCCGCCTGCTGCTGGTGATCCCCACATTATGGGCGATCATTACGCTGAATTTTTTTATTGTGCAGATTGCGCCGGGCGGTCCGGTGGATCAGGCTATCGCAGCCATTGAAACCGGGCAGCAAAGCGGTTTCGCCGTCGGCGGCAACGCCGACCCGGCCAGCCGCGTTCAAACCTTGCATGGCGGGCAAATCGGCGATAGTCAATACCGGGGTTCCCGCGGGCTTGATCCCGAAGTTATCGCTGAAATTACGCATCGTTATGGTTTTGATAAACCTTTGCATGTCCGCTATTTCACTATGCTCTGGCATTATATCCGGTTCGATTTCGGCGATAGCCTGTTTCGCGGCGCATCGGTCATGCAACTGATCAAGGCCAGCCTGCCGGTCTCCATTACCCTGGGACTATGGAGTACGCTGATTATCTATGCGGTTTCCATCCCCCTGGGCATCAGAAAAGCGGTACACAATGGCAGTGCGTTCGATGTCTGGAGCAGCAGCCTGATAATCGTAGGTTATGCCATTCCGGCCTTTTTGTTCGCCATCTTGTTGATTGTCCTGTTTGCCGGCGGCAGTTATCTGGACTGGTTTCCATTGCGCGGTTTGGTCTCAAGCCATTTCGACAGCCTCCCCTGGTATAAAAAAATCACCGACTATCTGTGGCACATCACCTTACCGGTGCTGGCGACGGTCATCGGCGGCTTCGCGACGCTGACCATGCTGACCAAAAACGCCTTTTTGGATGAAATCCGCAAGCAATATGTCATTACCGCGCGCGCCAAGGGATTGGATGAAAACCAAATCCTTTATCGCCACGTGTTCCGCAATGCGATGCTATTGGTCATCGCCGGTTTCCCCGCCACGTTTATCAGCATGTTTTTTACCGGTTCATTGTTGATCGAAGTGATGTTTTCCCTTAACGGGCTGGGCTTGCTCGGTTACGACGCCACGCTGCAAAGGGATTATCCGGTGATGTTCGGCACCTTATATATTTTTACCCTGATTGGCCTGCTACTCAATATCCTCAGCGATATGACCTATACGCTAGTCGATCCCCGTATCGATTTTGAGGGACGCCAATGAGTGGATTAAGTCCGGCAAATCAGGCGCGCTGGGCGCGTTTTCGCCATAACCGCCGCGGCTATTGGTCGCTATGGCTGTTTTTGCTGCTGTTTATCATCAGTTTGTGTTCGGAATTAGTGGCCAACGATAAACCTTTACTGGTGCGTTATGAGGGGCATTTTTATTGGCCATTGCTGGTCAGTTATAATGAAACCACCTTTGGCGGCGATTTCGCCACCGCCGCCGACTATCGCGATCCTTATATCGCCAAACGGTTGGAACAACAGGGCTGGGTGATCTGGGCGCCCATTCGTTACGACTACCGTACCATTAACTTCGCGACGCAAACCCCCTTCCCTTCCCCGCCCAATGCGCAGAACTGGCTTGGCACCGACAGCAGCGGCAAGGATGTCCTGGCCAACCTGCTGTATGGCTTCCGGATATCCATGCTGTTCGGTCTGGCCTTAACCGTGCTGTCCAGCCTGATAGGGATTATCGCCGGGGCCAGCCAGGGCTATTACGGCGGCTGGGTGGACCTCTGGTGTCAGCGTTTTATCGAAGTCTGGTCCGGCATGCCCACGTTATTTCTGATTATTCTGTTATCCAGCGTCGTGCCGCCGAATTTCTGGTGGCTATTGGGTATTACCGTGCTCTTCGGCTGGATGAGTTTGGTCGGGGTGGTGCGGGCGGAATTTCTGCGAACGCGCAATTTTGACTATATCCGCGCCGCCCAGGCCATGGGCGTTAGCGACAGCATGATTATGCTGCGCCATATGCTGCCCAACGCCATGGTGGCTACCCTGACGTTTGTGCCTTTCATTCTTTGCGGTTCGATCACCACCCTGACTTCCCTGGACTTTCTGGGTTTCGGCTTGCCCATTGGTTCACCCTCGCTGGGCAACTTACTGCTGGAAGGCAAAAACAATCTCCAGGCGCCCTGGCTGGGCATCACCGCCTTTATCATGCTGGCCCTGGTGCTGTCATTACTGATTTTCATCGGCGAAGCGGTGCGTGACGCTTTCGACCCCGGCAAGGCCCGTTAACCATGACCACATCTTTATTGGACATCCGTCATCTCAGCGTCGCTTTTCGTCAGGGCGAGGCGCTGCAAACCGTCGTGGAAGACGTGTCGTTGTCGATTAACGCCGGCGAGACGCTGGCGCTGGTGGGCGAATCAGGCTCAGGCAAAAGCGTTACCGCGTTATCCATTCTGCGTTTACTGCCTTCGCCGCCGGCGGTCTATCGGCAGGGTGATATTCTGTTTCAGGGACAAAGCCTGTTGCATGCGGAGGAATCCGCGCTGCGCAAAATTCGGGGCAATGATATCGCGATGATTTTTCAAGAACCGATGTCGTCATTAAACCCGTTGCATACCATTGAAAAACAGCTTAAGGAAGTACTGATCCTCCATCGCGGCTTGCGAGGCGATGCGGCCAGGGCCGAAGCGCTGGCCAGCCTTGATCGGGTGGGAATTAGGCAGGCCCGGAGCCGTCTGGGCGATTTTCCCCATCAGCTATCCGGCGGCGAACGGCAGCGGGTGATGATCGCCATGGCCTTACTGACCCGGCCTAAGCTATTGATTGCCGATGAACCCACCACCGCACTGGATGTGACGGTACAGGCGCAAATTTTAAGCTTACTGGCGGATTTGCGCCGGGAAATGGGCATGGCGCTGTTGTTTATCACCCATAATCTGACGATTGTACGCCGGCTGGCGGATAACGTCGCAGTGATGAAAGATGGCCGCTGTGTGGAAATCAGCCCTTGCCAAACCCTGTTCGAGGCGCCCCGCCATGAGTATACCAAGCGGCTGCTGGCCGCCGAACCAGGCGGCGACCCGCAACCGATGGCCGACAACGCCGCAGTGCTGCTCAAGGTTAACAATCTGTCGGTAACCTTCGCCATCCACAAAGGATGGTTGCGACGCACGGTAGCGGAAAAAGCGGTGGTGAAAGCGGTTAACTTCACCTTGCGTCGCGGCGAAAGCCTGGGCTTGGTGGGCGAATCCGGGTCCGGTAAAAGTACGACTGCGCTGGCGGTATTGCGTCTGCTTCACTCCACCGGCGAAATATGGTTCGACGCCCAGCCGTTACACCAATTCAACCGGCGGCGAATGCTGCCGGTACGCCGACGCATCCAGGTGGTGTTCCAAGATCCCAATTCCGCGCTCAATCCCCGGCTGACCGTGGCGCAGATTGTCACGGAAGGGTTACGGGTTCATCATGATTTCCCGGCGGCGGAACAAGAACAGCGGTTGATTGCGGCCCTGCGGGAAGTGGGGATCGACCCGCAAACTCGTCATCGTTACCCTGGCGAGTTTTCCGGCGGACAGCGTCAGCGGATTGCCATTGCCCGGGCGCTGATTTTACAGCCGGATCTGGTGATACTCGACGAACCCACCTCATCGCTGGATCGTTCCGTTCAGGCGCAAATTTTGTTATTGCTGAAGAATTTGCAGGAAAAGCATCAGTTAACCTACTTGTTTATCAGCCATGACCTGCAAGTTATCAAAGCGATGTGCCATCAGGTTATCGTATTACGTCAGGGCGAGGTGGTGGAACAAGGGGACTGCCGACAAATTTTTACAGCGCCGAAAGCGGAGTATACCCGGCAGTTGCTGCAATCAAGCAATGACTGATAGCGCGTCAATTAGCGAAAAATTCACACAAGCGGAGCGGCTGAAAATGTTCTCGGCCCTCAAGCCAAATATGGGGCGGCGGGTTCGGCGATCACTACGCCCATATTCTTCAACCGGCACAAACCGGTGCATTCATCGTCGCGATGCAAAAACAGGCAAGGTTGTCCCTCGCATTCCAGCACCGAGCAGGTGATTTGGATATCCACCAGTGAATGCGCCATGTCGCGCATCACTTCCCAGGCTGCATCGCCCTCATGGCTTATCAGAGTCAGTCCGATTAAATCGTTATCACTCTCGTTTAACGAAACAACAGGTTCAACTTTGCTCCCGCAGAAACCGTTTAACCAACGATAATGTTGTGGCAAGCGATGGACTACCGATAATTGTAAATTTTTCATTGTTTTCCCTCCATGCCATTTTTACTTCAGGTAACAATCTTATCACAATATTACAATCATAATATGACAAATACAGGCAACTTGTTTACATAATGACATTTTTAATAAAATAAGCGTGAACCTGATCGCTAATCTTGCGGGTAGCTATTGCATCATTGAATTCACTACCTGCTTTTTAGTACATCAACATAACTTTTAACAAGCTTTATTTTTACATTTAATGATAATTGGTCACAATCTAATTATATTGATGGATTATTGACCGAATCGTGGGGGGATTGGCGGGCAAACCGAGGCATAAAAACATCGGCCTCGGTGCGCGTTATTGCGCGTGGCGCGAGTGCAGAGATTAAATAGCGATAGCGGGAATTTTGCCCGGCCGGCTGGCGTAGCCATAACACAGCATGGCGCAGAACGTGCAAGCCGCCATGGTGAGCACCATAGGCCAGGCGCTGTGAAAAGTCGCCAATGATAACAGCGCGCCGATCACGGCGCCGGCGCCAAAACGCAGGGTGCCGGCCAGGGATGAAGCGGTACCGGCCATATGGGGAAATTCATCCAGAATGACCGCCATGCCATTGGAGGTGACCATCGCCACGCAACCGACAAAAACCGCCACCCCAATGACCAACGGCCAAAACCCCAGACTCAAGGCGCAGACCATCACCAGCCAAATGCCCATCAGGAACTGGATAATCAACCCGAGACGAAACATTCTTTGCGCGCCGAACCTCGTTACGCTGCGACTGTTAATCAAGGTCATGATAAACAGAAACACCACATTGAGCGCGAAATAATAGCCGAAATGCTGCGGCGAAACACCGTTCAGATTGATATACACAAACGGCCCGGCGCTCAGGAAAGAAAACAGGCCGGCAAAGGAAAAACCGCTGGCCAGCATATAACTGAACACTCTTTTATGGCGGAACAGCGAGCCGAAATTGCCGATGGTGGTGCGCAGGCTGAACTTATGCCTTAATCCTGGCGGCAGGGTTTCCCTGATATAGAGCATGACCAACACGGAAGCCACCAGCGCCGCGATACTCATCATCCAGAAGATGGCATGCCAGTTGAATACCAACAGCAACGCCCCGCCCAGGATCGGCGCCAGCAGGGGCGCAACCGTCATGACCAGCACGACGAACGACATCATGCGGGAAAAATCGTCTTTGGTGAACATATCGCGCATCAAGGCGTTGATGACCACGCTGGCGGCGGCGGCGGACAAGCCATGCAGAAAACGCATGTAGATTAGATGCTCTACCGTGCGAGATAACGCGCAAGCCGCCGCCGCCACGGCAAACAACACCGTTCCGAACAGTATTACCGGCTTGCGGCCCAGGGTATCGGCCAAGGGACCGTAAAACAGCTGGCCGACGGCAAATCCCAACACATAGGCGCTCAGCGTCATTTGCACGCTGCCGTCACTGACGCCGAACTCGGCGGCAATGGTGGGCATGGCGGGCAGATACATATCGATAGCCAAAGGCATCAGCATCGACAGTAAGCCAAGGATAACGATTAACCCCAGGTGAGATTTGCGGGAAGCTTGCACGTTGTACGACTCCTTAATCAGCCTGGCGCCCGGGGAAAGTGCCGCCAGTGGTTTATTTTACCGGCGCGCCGACACTGTCGATTTCCTGACGGGTCAGCGGGCGATATTCGCCCGGTTGCAATTGCGCATCCAGGACGATGCCGCCAACACGTTCACGATGCAGCGCCACCACGTGATTACCGGTGGCGGCAAACATCCGTTTTACCTGATGATAACGACCTTCACTGATCGTCACCCGAACGTCCTGTTCGCTCAAAACTTCGATCGAGGCCGGACGGGTCGGCAGTTTTTCACCGTTGAGCATCACACCCTCGGCGAACCGGGCGGCGGTGTCCTCGGCCAGGGGCGCTTCCAGCGTCACTCGATAGGTTTTCTCGCAATGGTGTTTGGGCGAGGTGATCCAGTGCGACCATTGACCATCGTCGGTCATCAGCACCAAGCCGGTCGTATCGATATCGAGGCGACCCGCGGCATGTAATTTATCCGGCACCGGTTCGTTCATAAAATAGAGTACGGTGGGGTGATCGGGATCTTCGGTGGAACAAACATACCCTTGCGGCTTATGCAGCATGAAATAGCGCGGCCCGATTATCTGCTGCAGGACGTTGTCATCGAAACGGATTTCGTGTTGCGGCAGTAAGATAAACGAACCCTGCTTGATGATTTCGCCGTCCACCTTGACGCGTTTCGCCCGCAGTTCCCGTATCACCAGCGCCCGGCTGATACCTAATTGTTGTGATAAAAATTTGTCCAGTCGCATTGAGTCTGTTTTGCCTGTAATCTCTTATAACCTGAAAACTTCCCGCCCGGCTGAACTCGGCGCGTCACGCAATCCGCTTGATGGCCGGGGGGTTGATGGGTTCGAACGAATCGAACAGAAAGGGCCGCCGCATTGACGGTTATTACCCCGCAGTATAACGGGGCTTGCGTCCCGAGCCTAGCGGACAAAGAGAATCATTTATTATCACAACATCATTTATGCTAAGCAACGTCGTAACACATCTTGATAATGTTGTTCCCGGACGCGCGGGCTAATGGCCTTCACGCTTCGTCCATACCAACGCGAGGCAGTGGACGCCGCGGTTGCACATTTTCGGCGGCACGCCGAACCGGCCATCATCGTGCTGCCCACCGGAGCCGGCAAAAGCCTGGTCATTGCCGAACTGGCGCGTTTGGCGCGCGGCCGTGTATTGGTGCTGGCCCATGTCAAGGAATTGGTGGCGCAAAATCATGCGAAATACCAGGCGCTGGGCCTGGAAGCGGATATTTTCGCCGCCGGATTGCAGCAGCGGGAGAGCCGGGGCAAAGTCATCTTCGGCAGCGTCCAATCGGTGGCGCGTCACCTGGATCAGTTTGAGCAGGCTTTTTCGTTACTGATCATCGACGAATGCCATCGGCTCAGCGATGACGATACGAGTCAATACCAGCAAATCATCGCGCATTTACGTTTAGCCCGGCCCGGGCTATGCATTCTCGGACTGACCGCTACGCCATTTCGTCTCGGTAAAGGCTGGATATACCGCTATCATTATCACGGTATGGTGCGCGGCGACGAAAACAGTTTTTTCCATGACTGTATCTATGAATTACCTTTGCATTACATGATCAAGCACGGATATCTGGTGCCGCCGGAACGGCTGGATATGCCGATTTTACACTACGATTTCAGCCGTCTCTCCCCCAATGTTAATGGTTACTATACTGAAACGGACCTGAATCGGGAACTGGGCCGCCAACGGCGGATAACGCCGCTGATTGTTGATCAGATTCAGCAGTATGCCGACGATAAACGCGGGGTCATGATCTTCGCCTCGACCGTCGAGCATGCCCGTGAAATAGTCGCGTTGCTGCCACCGCAACAAACCGCATTGATCAGCGCCGACACGCCGTCGGCGGAACGCGACCACTTCATTGCCGATTTCCGCCGCCAGGCGTTGCGTTATGTCGTCAATGTCGCGGTATTGACCACCGGTTTCGACGCGCCCCATGTGGATATGATTGCGATACTGCGCCCCACCGAGTCGGTCAGCCTGTATCAGCAAATCATCGGGCGTGGTCTGCGGCTATTTCCGGGCAAGACGCATTGCGTGATTCTGGATTATGCCGGCAATGGACATGACCTGTATTTCCCGGAAGTGGGACAACCCAAGCCGCCCGGCAAGGGACAACCGGTGCAGGTGTTTTGTCCCGATTGCGGGTTTGCCAACACCTTCTGGGGAAAAACCTCGCCGGACGGCGAAATTATCGAACATTATGGCCGCCGCTGCCAGGGATGGCAGGAAACGGAGGACGGCCAGCGGCGGCAGTGCGATTTTCGTTTCCGCTTCAAGATTTGTCCGGAATGCGGCGGTGAAAACGATATCGCCGCGCGCCGCTGCCAGCAATGCGATCATATTCTGGTCGATCCCGACGACATGCTCAAAGCGGCGCTCAGATTGAAAGACGCCCTGGTGTTGCGTTGCAGCGGCATGACGCTGACTGGCGGCCAGGACGATAAAGGTCCGTGGCTGCGGGCGACCTATTATGATGAAGACGGCGCCGATGTCAGCGAACGTTTCCGGCTGGCCACCGCGGCGCAGCGACGCGTGTTCGAGCATCAATTTTTGCGGGCGCATCAGCGCGCGCCCGGTCTGCCTATCACGTGGCTCACCACCGATGATCTTTGCGCCGCTATCGGGCAATTGCGCCATCCGGACTTCGTGGTAGCCCGCCGCCAGGGGCATTTCTGGCGCGTACGGGAAAAAATATTCGATTATCAAGGCCGTTACCGCCGGGCGGATGAATTACGCGGTTGACCGTTTTATTTGCCCCTGGCCGGATAATCCGGTAGAATTCGACCGCTTTACTTTAAAGCAAGACCTTCCAGCCTGCTGCTGGGTCGCCTGTAGCAGGATCATTCGTATGTATCGAGAATTCAAATGCTGATTATTAATGCAGAAGTGCGTAAAGAGCAGGGTAAGGGTGCGAGCCGCCGCCTGCGCATTGCCAACAAATTCCCTGCCATCGTGTACGGTGGCCCGGAAGCGCCAGTCGCTATCGAAATGGAACACGAAATTGTACTGAACACCCAAACCAAGCCTGGTTTCTACACCGATGTGTTATCACTGGTGATAGACGGCACCGAAACCAAAGTCAAGGTTCAGGCAGTGCAACGCCATCCGTTCAAACCGAAACTGACGCATATCGACTTTGTTCGCGTTTAATCGCGGATAAAAATGATAGGTTGAAAAGAACGCCGCTCGCGCGGCGTTTTTTTATGGCTGGCGCTAGCGCCAGTTAGTCCGGCCGCATCACGACTGGCGATGATCGCCGCCAAGCCGGCGCTGCAACTGATCGCGCAGATTCGGCGGGGTGCCCTTGATGGTCAGGGTGTCGGTGGCAGAATCCCAGAAGACGCGTTCACCCATAAGCTGAGCATCGAAATTCAGGGTAATACCGCCGCCGCTGCCGGCGTATTTGGTCAGTTGGCGCAAGGTGCCGCGATCGGCGGGAAAGCTCTCGGCCAAGGCATAACTTTCATCACTGGAGAATTCCTGAAAGGTTTTCTCGCCTACCGGCGGCAGACTTTCGGACAATTCCGCCAGCGCAATCTCTTCCCCCGCCTGCATCTGGTCTTTGCAGTAGCTGTAAACCTGCTGCCGGACGGTTTGACGTTCTTGCTTATCCAACTGCCCGTCGTCGCAATAATCATCCACCGCCTGCAACAGGCCCCGATTTTGCGCCTTGGCGTCCAAGCCTTCGGCCGCGGACAGAAAATCCATGAAAAAATCGGATACTTTCCGGCCCACCCGGCCTTTCAGGAAGGTCAGATAGCGGCTCGATTGCGGCTGAGTCTCCCATTCGGTAAGATCAATGCGCGCAACGATATCCGCATGGTTAATATCAAGATAATGGGTACTGCTGATATCCAACTGTTCATTGACCCGCATACTGCTGCAACTTGACAGCACCGCGATCAAAAGATATTCCACCGCCAGATAGCGATATTGGCAAAACAGGACGATGCCGCCCTCGGCAAAAGGGTATTTGGCGACCTCGTCACGCAATCTGCCCGTCGCCGCCCGGCTGAAAGCCAGGAAATCCACGTCTTTGCGGCGGCATTGACGTAAAGATTCAGCCAGTTCGCTTTCAGGGTTGAACAAACCGTAAGCTTTGGTTCTTGCGCTGTAGACCCGGTGTAATTCCTCCATCATCTCATTGACTGCCGCGGTCGGCTGTAGCAGCGTATCACGCAGTACCAGCTCCAAGGTTTGTTCATCGCGCTTGATGAGTTGATGCAAAGCAATCTGGTCGATATCCAGACTCATGATGTCTTCTCCTTCAGTTCAGACGCGTATTCAAACACTGAATAGCCCCGCGCTGCAACCGATGTCGCAAAGGGAACCGATAATCAGGATGTCCGGCGCAGGAAAAATATAAAAATGCGGAAAAAGCAGTGTTGATACGGTAAGATAGCGGGCTTTAAGGGGTTATGAAGAATATATTATGCCGCAAGCATCACGTTACAGCGACGAGCTGGTTGAAACGATATTAAGCGAACTGTCGGCGGTGCTGACGACGCACCGTACGCCTACGGATTTATCATTAATGGTGATGGGAAATATGATTACCCATGTGATCAATACCAGTGTGGCGCCGGAACAACGCAAGGCGCTGGCGCGCTCGTTTGGCGAAGCCCTGTTGTCTTCCGTCCAAGAAACTGATCTTCACTGATTAACTGCCAAAACTGATTATGGTGACCAATAGCCAGCGCTACCGTGACAAAGTTTCCCAAATGATCAGTTGGGGTCACTGGTTCGCCCTTTTTAATATACTGCTGAGCCTCGGGCTTGGCAGTCGCTATTTGCTGGTTGCCGATTGGCCGGGGTCGCTGACTGGCCGCATCTATGCGTTCGCCAGTTGGCTCGGCCATTTCAGTTTTATCGGTTTCACGCTGTATCTGCTGGTCATTTTCCCGTTGACGTTTGTGGTGACGTCGCAGCGGCTGCTGCGCTTCCTGTCAGCGATTGTCGCCACCGCCGGCCTGACGTTGATGCTGGTGGATACCGAGGTGTTTACCCAGTTCCATCTGCATCTCAATCCGGTCGTCTGGGAGTTGGTCGTCAATCCGGATGAAGGCGAGCTGATGCGCGACTGGCAACTGATGTTCATCAGCATTCCGGTCATTTTTCTGGTGGAAATGCTGTTCGGCACCTGGAGCTGGCAAAAACTGCGCAGCCTTAACCGCCATAAGCTCGGTAAACCTATCGCCGCGCTGTTTATCTGCGCTTTTCTGGCTTCACACATCCTGTATATCTGGGCGGACGCCAACTTTTACCGTCCCATCACCATGCAACGGGCCAATCTGCCGCTCTCCTACCCCATGACCGCCCGCCGTTTTCTGGAACGTCATGGTTTACTGGACGCGCAAGAATATGAGCGCCGGTTGATCCAGCAAGGCAACCCCGAGGCGGTCGCGGTGGAATATCCGTTAAGCCCGGTGACTTTCCAGAAAACCGATAAAACGTATAATCTGCTGATCATCACGACCGGCGCGCTGCGCAACGATACGCTGGACCAACACATGCCGGCGTTGAAGCAGTTTGCCGGTGAAAACGTCCGTTTCATCAATCATTACAGTACCGGCAATCGCATGGATACCGGGCTGTTCGGCCTGTTTTACGGCATCTCGGCCTCTTATCTGGACGGGGTCCTGGCGTCGCGCAAAACCTCGGTGCTGCTGGACTCGCTGGATAAACAGAAGTACCAGTTGAGCCTGTTCTCTTCCAATGGGTTCAGCAGCCCGTTGGACCGGCAGGCCTTGCTTACCGATTTCAGCCTGCCCGAACCCATCAGCCAAAGCGATACGCAAACGGCCCAGCAATGGCAACGGTGGCGCACAGGTTTCACCGGCACTCTGCCCTGGTTCTCATTTGTGGAATTTAACGGTACCGATATCGACGAAAGCCAGAATGACACGCCGGGCCTGGTTCACCATTACCTACAGGGCGCGCAGCGCCTTGACGATAATATCGGGCGCCTTATCGCCACGTTGCGCGACAAGGGCGATCTGGACCATACCGTCATCATCATTACAGCGGCCAATGGCGTGGAACTCAATGACGCCGATAGCGGGCGCTGGGAATCCGGTACCCGCCTAGACCGTTTCCAGTTGCAAGTGCCGTTAATCGTGCATTGGCCGGGCACCCCGCCGCAAACCGTGGATAAGCTGACCAATCACAACGATATTACCGCGACGCTGATGCAACGCCTGTTGCACGCCACTAGCGAACCTGGCGACTATACGCAAGGGGAAGACCTGTTTGCCCCGGTACGACGCAATGACTGGGTGGTCAGCGGCGACGGCAACACACTCGCTATCAATACGCCAACCCAGACCATTATTGTCAACGGCGATGGCGATTACCGCACCTACGACCAGATGGGCAAAAGAATCCGTCACGCCAAACCCCAACTGGCGTTGCTGTTACAGGTTCTTACCGACGAAAAACGCTTTATCGCCAATTAATTTTCGTTAAATGCTTAAATCTAAAGCAGTCATTTCAATGGGCTATTGCAATCGACGCAGGAAAAGGTAGTATAAGCGCCCATGAAGTCGGCATGTAGCGCAGCCTGGTAGCGCACCGTCATGGGGTGTCGGGGGTCGGAGGTTCGAATCCTCTCATGCCGACCAATCCATCCCAAGAAAACCAACCACTTATGGTTGGTTTTTTTATGCGTGGAATTTGGCGATGGTAAATGGACGGTAAAATAATGGTAAAATTCACCTGATCCTCTGTGCATTCATATCTATCAAATCACCAAATTTTCGTCAAACTTGCCTGCCCGCATATCGTTGATGACAGATGTCACGACGCCAAAAATGATGAGCCCTTCATCCCCATCCAGATTGAAAAAATTAACTAAAAGTCCTTTCCAAAAATGCCTCGCCGAAGTACTGTATAAAAAAACAGTTAGCGACGAGGGGATAGTTTCCATGGATCAAGAATCCAACATCGGCCATATGCGCCAGCTCAGTAAATTTGCCATGACACATCTTGCTGTGGGTGAGCTTGTCATTCTCAGAGCTTCATACATCGATAGCCTGGCCGGCGTGAAATGGTTCACTCCCGAGGCGTTCCCTGACCAAACCATCGCTATCAAGCTGGCCGACGCCAAGCGCCTACTTGCGGAGCTGAAAAAGTCCATTGATTACATCGAAGCCGGCATTGAACACCCCGCCAGTAAATTCCTTGATTGAGGATAAAATCATGTATGTCGAAGTGGCTATTGCGAAAGAAAAAGCCAAGGCTATGCCGAAAGGCTCAATCCCTGCCCTGCAAGATGAGTTAGTGCGCCGCCTGGGTAAAAATTACAGCGACATAACCGTTGAGATTAAGGCCGGTTAAGACTGTATATGCCGTTGCGGTTTGTATCTGACTGGCGGATAAAAATCTCGCGCTGCAAATTACTACACTTGGCGTTCCCGTGTAAGACGCTGACACATCTGATGCGATCACGACTAACCCAGCAGTTGGGAACGTTATAGGCAACGTTATTGTATTGGGATTAATTGAGGCATTGTTGCTAATACCCCACTGAATGATTAATCCGTTCGGGAGTTTTGTATACCCATTCTGAGAGGCGTTGCCTACAAATTGCCCGAGATTTACGGCGTGATTTGATTGCGTTCCTGCCGCAACCTGGAGTGGACCCCCTGTAGTTTGGCCAAGCAGGGAAAACGCAGTGCCGCCGCCATTTAATGCAACGCTGATTAGGCCGCCAGGAAGCCCAATTTCACCACCCTGCAGCGTACTGGCGCCCCCGATAAGTGGCAACGCGCCGAGGCCATTAACATTGATCGTCACAGGTCCCGTATTGGGATGCGCAACAGAAATGAGGATCGGCAGACCCGGCGTTAATGCCGTCAGCCCAGGAATGGTCACAACAATGTTATTGGCTGTGCCAGTGTCTAAATGAAAACCACCTAAGCCAAGGTTTGTGAGAGCGGCCGCCTGGGCAACTGCGCCAGCGGATTTTATTTCCGAGAAGTTATTGGTCTTTTGCAAGAATAACGCCTGAATTGCCGACAATACCTGCGCATCATTGGTCGGATCGAGCGTTAGCCCCCCGTCTGGACAATATTGACCAGTTCACGCTGAATAGTATTAAACCAGGCAGCATCCGGTATTGTCGGTGGTACGCCACCAGCGACATTACCATCGGTAAATTCACCGGCGACTGTCGCGGTATTAGTGATATTGCCAATTTTTTGCATAGGAAATCCCTCGCCAACTAAGGCGCTTATAAAATGAAATTTTTAAGAAATTATCCGGCGTAGCCGAATTTAACGATGGTGTGTGATGGTGATAACTCAGTCAGACGACATTCAAGCCGTTTATTGCCCCATGAACGGAGCGGATCGCCGCAGTAGCTCCGGCCGGCCTGAGCATAAATTATGGTGGTTTCTGGCGCGGTGATTAACCAAACAAACGGCCAAGCGTCGCCGTTCAACGCATCGCCGCACACAGACATGCCTGCGCGGGCCTGACGGTACTGCGTGATCGTTATGGTATATCCCAACGCCGCAGCCACACTGATAAAATACGCGGCAGATTGACCGCCGGTGCTGAATAATTTAGCCGTTACCGCTGCCTGGCGAAGCGCCATGCTGTCAGTTTCCCCGATGGTGCAATCATCAGGCAGCCCAAGAGTGCTCATGCAAACAAGTTGTATGGGCAGACCGGAGATTGAAATGATCTAATATGATGCCGCCCCGACACATAATGTTATGTGTCTTGTACACATGGCGCCAGGTTATTAATTGATGGAATTCCCGTCTAAAACCGGGGGTACTTCTTTTAGGATTACCCTGCTTTGGATATGCCTTTTATCGGATAAGTTACCAGTGGTTTTATTTCTTTCAGGACAAACATACTTTGCATCGCTTTTATACCAGGTAGGCGGCGAACGACCGACATGGCAAAATCAGCATAGGAGTCCAGGTCATTTGCGACAACCTGCAATAAAAAATCAGCATCCCCACCTATGCTATAACAGGCTACTACGTCTTCAAGAGCCGTAACCTCTTCTTCAAATTTTTTAGCTTCAGCCTCACTGTGGCTATCGATGGCAACGCGCACAAAAACCATAACACCAAGCCCGATTTTTTTCCTGTCCAGTACCGCCCTGTACCCCTGGATGACTTCATCTTCCTCAAGCTTCCGCACTTTGCGCCAGCATGGAGAAGCAGAAAGACCGATCTTATCTGCCAATACTTGGTTGGTAATGCGAGCGTCATCCTGTAGAAGCCGCAAAATTTTCATTTCTGTCTTATCAAGTGCCATAAAAGCAAATCTCTTTCTGAAATAGCGTTCATTTGGGTAAAACTATCCTATTGACATCAGAAATGAAAGACAGATAGGTAACAAATTTCCGCCAACCGCAGGCATAATAATTACTCAGTCTAATAATTCAAAGCCTAAGAATGGCATGGTATTTGAGGTGAAAATGCTGCTACATATTGTCTTGTTCACTTTTAAAAGTCCCTGGAACTGGTCATCGCTTGAAGCTATCGATGCAGAACGGGCAACCCGGAAACACCATCATTACATCAGTGAGATTAAAGGGTGGATTTCTGGCCGAAACGTTACCCACCGCAGCATTGCTTCCGATTTTGCTGTCGTTGGCCTATTTGAAAACAAAGAAGATATGAATGCTTACCTTGTCCATCCCGATCATCAGGCCGGGGTAGACAAATGGAAGATAATTGCGGACTGGGCAATAGTAGATCTTGAACTGAATAGTGACTTTACGCTTAATACGGGCTTATTTGAATCGCTTAGTTCTATCTGCCACTTTCCCCAGGAATAAAAGGACTAAATATGAAATTTGATGCCAGTATTCATCGCTGCACCATCATCATTCACAGCGACCTTTCCACCGGATTGGCAATAAATGCCGCCAGTGTGATCGGTATAAGTTTCGGGAAAACTATCGAAAATCTTGTCGGCCCGGATATGCAGAGCCTTGACGGTCTGAATTATCCGGGTGTGATTCACTCTCCTCTGCCAGTACTCCTCTCTTCTGGAGATTATTTACAGGAACTGCAGCGTACAGCTAAAGAAGACGCAGATATTTATGCAATGCCGTTCAGTGCGCTTGCACAATCCTGTAAAACATATGATGAATATGGGGGACGTATTTCTTCCGTAAGCAGCACAAACATAGAATTGGTGGCTATAGGCTTGATTGGCCCCAAAAAGAAAATAACCGGACTTACGGGTAACCTTCCACTTTATAAATAATAAAGTAAACACAATTTATTCAAGTAATTTCAGAATAGTTTAAATCCTGAGTCGAACTATGCCATTAAAGTGATGGTGTGATTTTTTAACACGAGAGGTTTTTATTATGTATGCTGTTTTCAAAGACGACCTCCTCCTGAAAGCCAGGGGTGTGTATCAGCAACATAGGGATTTCGAAGCAGGAAAAATTAGCCGGAGTCAGCTGATTAAACATCAAAACGACAGTTTTAAAGATGTGCTGAATTATGTGTCTTCAAATTCGCAATTTTATAAAAATCATCTTTCTGGAATAACAAATCATGACATCGAAAACATTACCATTAATGAAATAAATTCACTCCCGTTTACCACAAAGGATGACTTAAGAAAATATGGGGCGTCGCTTGCGTCTGCCCCTCTTCGTGATAGTTGGATCTATTATGAAACGACTGGAACGACGGGATCTCCGACGCCATGTCCACGAGATGAGATCGACTCAATACATAACAACACACCTCTGATCATTCATTACCGGAACATATTTAATCAGCATGGTACCGGACATATAGTAGGCGTAATGGGGCCCAGCGAACTGCATTCAACCGGTGATACTTTTGAAGATGTTTTACGCAGCTTAGGCCACAGCGTTGTAAAAATGTGGCCGCGTTCGCCCGTCGTTGGAATGAAGCGTGTGATGGCACTGATTGATGAACTGAAAATCACGGCTTTAGTCTGCACTCCTGCTGTCTCCATTTCGCTGGCCCGCTTTATGAGGCAATCCGGTCGTTCTCCCGCCGAGAGCAGCATCCGTTTGATACTCACCGTCGGTGAGCTCACCACTCCCGCCCTATTAAGAAACATTGGCGACGTTTGGAACGCCCAGATATATAACTGCATGTATGCTTCACAGGAATCTTCCATTCTCGCGGTCTGCAACCATGATGGCTATCTGTATACCGTTCCGCTGAACAACTACTATGAAATCATCGAGCCTGTCAGTGGTAAACCTTTTGATAGCGCCAGCGAACAAGTCACAGGTGAACTGGTCATTACCCATCTTTATAAGGGACAAAAGCCCCTGATACGCTATAGAACCGGTGACATGGTGCGTTCAACGTTAATGCCGAATGGATGTCAGCGGCTTGTTCCGATAGGGCGTGTGCGAGATGTCCTCAATCTCAACGGGACCCAATACTGCGCGTGGGACCTTGAGGCTGCATTACTCGACAAGTTGACCGGCTGCCTCGATTTCGCCATCCAGATTGAACGCCATCAAAGAACGGACACACTCAATATCACCGTGGAATTATTTGATTCCACTACAGACTCCGCTGCCCTGCTCTCTGAAGTCAAAAAACATATGGAAGATAAATTAAATGGCGTGAGAGGTTAACCTAGCAACAGGAGAGACCACAGCCATTACCGGAACCTCAGCGATGGTGAGCTGGAAAGCCGCACCCATAATTAATTTTTCAATTTTCATCTGTTGATGGACAGGGACATCAATGAACTTACGAAACAGGAACACAACATGTTAGGAATCACGCAGATTTTAACTTATGTCGCGGCTCTCGGGCTGGCCGCCGCCATCCCGGGGCCGGGAATGACGGCCCTGGTTGCCCGCAGTGTCAGCGGCGGGGCTATTTCGGGCTTTACCATGCTGGGCGGTCTTATTATTGGCGACCTTGTTTACCTGTCCTTTGCTGTATTCGGACTGGCGGTGATTGCGCACAATTACAGCTCTGTTTTTATATTGATAAACTGGGCAGCTGCCTCGTATCTGTGCTGGCTCGCCTGGCAGTTCCTGAAATACCAGCCACAGGCTATCAGTATAGGAAAACCGGCATCGCGACACGAGCTTGCATCTGCCTGGCTGTCAGGTTTTACCATCACCCTGGGTAATCCCAAAACGGTGGCATTTTACCTTGCCATCCTTCCTCTGGTTATCTCACTTGATAATGTGTCGCTGATGACGTGGGGGATGATGCTGGTGCCGTTGACAATCCTTGTTCTTTTAAGCGTAGGTGCTGTATTTATTCTGGCTGCGCTGAAAATCCGTCATTTTCTTACCAGCGCAAAAGCGCAAAGGAGACTGTTCCGTTCGGCTGGAGTAATCATGCTGTTGGCCGCGGCGGGAATGGTCATGAAGACTTTCTGAGTTAGTCAATTTGACGCATTGATTCGCTGTGTTTGTTTACATGAATAGGCCGATAGCCAGATGGCGGGATGATGTCCCTATTTCGTGTAGCAAATAAATGCGATATTTGTGATGATGCTCAAATATTTTTCGAGCCATTTTTTAGGCATTGATTTAGGCATATTTTAATGATGTGTAATTTAACTTTTCATTATTTTACAAATAGATAATTATTTAATATTAACTCTCTCATGCCGACCAATCCATCCCAAGAAAACCAACCACTTACGGTTGGTTTTTTTATGCGTGGAATTTGGCGATGGTAAATGGATGGTCATCCTCACCTGATTTCTCCTACGTTCACCCCGGTTTTTGCTCCACCCCCCTGTTTGTATCATTGGTAGCATACGTTTACGGACCGAAAAAATAACCCGAGCTCACTCAAACTCTTTTTTGATGTACACACAACACACATCCGATATTGACGCAAGTGTGTACCGTGTGTATATCAAAGTCATTAGCTAAGGACAGGGAAGAAGACCGGTGAAAAGCTCGGAGCTGATAAAACTATTGGAAGCAAATGGATGGGTACTTGAACGAATAAAAGGTAGTCACCATCAGTTCAAACATCCAGATTTCCACGTTGTCTGTCATAACCGTACCGCATCCACGCAAAGACATTAAGCCCGGCACGCTAGTGCAAATAATAAAAGATGCGAAACTAAAATAATCAGGGCGGGGTTCAATGGAACGCGCCTTCTCATGCAGGAGACATCATGTTTTATGCAGCGTATGTTCATATCGATCCAGACGGATCAGCAAGTGGGTCATTTCCTGATGTGCCTGGTTGTTTTTTTGCTGGCGATACATTCGAAGAAACCATGGCTGACGCGAAAAGTGCATTGGAGGCGCACTTTGAATTAATAGTCGATTCAGGCCAGGATATTCCCGAATCCACCGGAGTCATGGGTACAGCCATGAACGCGTTATCCCAGGGGAAAGAGACCGGCGGCATCTGGGCGGTTGTTGATATCGACACCACAAAATTCATGGGCAAAGCCGAACGTATCAATATCACCCTCCCCCATCTATTGATCACCAAAATCGATAGGATGGTAAGTAAAAATGCCAAATACGGCAGTCGAAGTCATTTTTTAGCTGAAGCAGCTATAAAAGTGATGCACCAAGAAACAAACTGACTGAATTGGCCCCCTTTTGGGGCCAATCGCACGCACTGAATCCAGCCCCACTATGCTGCATATTTATATACTTTCTTCTTAATCCCCCACAGCACAAATCGATATTAGCTAATGCACAATTGATAATGTCATCATTTTTCGCTTTGCGGTACCCTCCTAAGCAAGGATACCGAGCGCCTGTCGGCGTGACAAATCAATCAGTTGTTTCGGAGTTGTTATCAATGTCATCGATTTTAAAATGTTTAGCCTTGGCGGGCATCGTCGCCTTGCCCTTGGTCTTGAGCGCCTGCGATAAAGCCGATAAAGATGCCAATCATATCAAAGTGGGCATCAGCGCGGGCATTGATCAGCCGTTGTGGGACGCGGTGAAAAAAGTCGCCAAAGAGAAGTACAACCTGGAGGTGGAAACCGTCACTTTTACCGATTATGTGCAGCCTAATGAGGCGTTGAATTCGGGGGATACCGATGCCAATGCGTTCCAGCACGGACCCTATCTGGAACAGCAAATCAAAGAACATGGCTATAAACTTGCTGCGGTGGGCAATACCTTTGTTTATCCCATTGCCGGTTATTCCCGTAAATACAAATCCATCGCCCAATTGCCGGATGGCGCGCAGGTGGCCATCCCTAACGACCCGACCAATCTTGGCCGCGCCTTATTGCTGCTGCAACAAACCGGTTTGATTACCCTGAAAACCGGCAACGCACTGCAACCGACCTCGCTGGATATTCTCAACAATCCCAAACATCTGAAAATTATCGAAATCGAAGCGGCGCAATTGCCCCGGACCCTGGATGACGGCAAGGTGGACTTGGCGATAATCAATACTAATTATTCAACGCAGATAGGTTTATCGCCGCATAAAGATGGCTTGTTCGTGGAAGATAAGCACTCGCCTTATGTCAATTTGATCGTGGCGCGGCAAGACAATAAAGACAGCGCCAAAGTGAAGAATCTGGTTAAAGCTTACCAAACCGATGAAGTGGCCGCGGCGGCGGATAAAATTTATCATGGAGACGCGGTAAAAGGCTGGTAAGGATAATCCCGTTATCATCCACTTTATAGAGGTTGGCACGCTCTCCAGACAGAATTAGGGTGAACCTTATCCCTGAGGTTCACCCTGCGGAACAGGGCAAGCGCTGTCCAAAGATATTTCAGACAGACTTGTTTCGCGCTCGCCGCCTTCCTGTAACTCGAAAACGTTCGCTTCTTGATGCTTGAATTGCAAACCCGTTGACGAACTAACCATTAACCGGAATAACCGCGCCTTTATATTTGGTGCGGATAAAGTCCTGGATGGGCTTGGAATGCAAAACCTTCACCAGCGCCTTAATATCAGGCTTGTTCTCATCGCCGCGATGCACGGTGATGATATTCGCGTAAGGATTGTTTTCGCCGCTTTCCACCGCTATTGGATCTTTAACCGGATTCAACCCGGCATCAATGGCATAGTTGGCGTTGATAACCACCGCAGCCCCTTCGTCGTTTTTATACATCTGCGGCAATAACGAGCCTTCGATATTCGGCAGAAATTGCAGATGCTTTGGATTATCGACGATATCAGTGATGCGCGCGTCCACCTTGCTGACGCCGGGTTTAAGTTTAATCACGCCTTCCCGGGCAAAAATCGACAATATGCGCCCTTCTTCCGCCACCGAATCGCGCATGATCACTTTGCCGTTTTGCGGCAAATCTTTCAGGCTCTTATACCGTTTGGAGTAGATGCCGATGGGTTCGATATGAATCGCCCCGGCGCTGACGAAATCATAACTTTTATCGCCGGCATGATCCTTGAGGACACTATTGAGATAGGGAACATGCTGGAAATAGTTGGCGTCGATGTCGTGGCTGGCCAGCGCGGTATTCGGCAGGATATAGTCCTGAAATGGCGTGATCTCCAGGTCGATGCCCTGCTTCGCCAGTATCGGCTTCGCCTGTTCAAGAATTTCAGCGTGCGGCACGTTGGAAGCGCCGACCTTGAGCACATCGGCCCAGGCGGAGGCGGACAGGCTAATAGCGGCAAAAGTTGCGACGGCCAGCAATGTAAAGGTTTTTTTCATAGGTTGTCCCGGAGTCAGTTTAACGTTTATCGAGTAGTGTGGTTATGGCGTCGCCCAGTAATTGAATGGCGAACACGATGATCAGTATCATCACGGTCGCCGCCAGGGTGACGTCGTTGTGGTTACGCTGGAAACCTTCCAGATAGGCCAGGTTTCCCAATCCGCCGGCGCCGATGACGCCAGCCATAGCGCTGTAGCTCACCAGCGCAATCAGGGTCACGGTGATACCGGACACCAGCGCCGGGGAAGATTCCGGCAATAAAACACGAAAGATCAATGTACCGACGCGCGCGCCCATGGCGCGGGAGGCCTCGATAACCCCTTTGTCCACTTCGCGCAGGCCGATTTCCACCAAGCGCGCGTAGAAAGGCGCGGCGCCGACGATCAACGCCGGCAGAGCCGCGTTGGCGCCTAGAATGGTGCCAATCAATACCTTGGTGAAGGGGATTAACAGCACAATCAGGATGATGAACGGGATGGACCGGAACACATTGACCAGGAACGAAATCACGCGATAAGCCGCCGAATGTTGAAACAAACCGCCGCGCGCGGTCAGAAACAAGGCCAAGCCCAACGCGATGCCCAGCACAAAGGTGGCGACGCCCGATAGCGCGGTCATATAGAGGGTTTCGCCGGTGGCCGCCCAGAGTTGATCAAGGCGCAGATGAGGAAACAGTTGTTCAACCATGTGCAACCACCTCGGCGGCTATATGTCTTTGCCGCAGGAAATCCAGAATAGTGTCGAGTTGGCCTGAATCAAGCACCGCATGCAGCCATAACTCGCCGAAGATGCCATTGGCGGTCTGGGTGATATTGCCATGCAAGATGTTGAACGGCAGGTTGTAGCGCAAGGTCAGTTCCGAGACCACCGGCTGGTGAACACTGTGGCCGATAAAGGTAAGTTTTATGATGCTGCCCGGCAGATCCTGCGCCAGTTGTGGTTCAAACCCCGGCGCGAGTTCTTTGAATTGCCCAACCTGTTTGACAAATTGTTGGGTGATGGGCTGCTGCGGGCGGGTGAAAACATCCAGCACCGTCCCTTCTTCCACTATCCGGCCATTATCCATCACCGCGACGCGCTGACAGATTTTGCGAACCACATGCATTTCATGGGTAATCAATACGATGGTGAGATTCAGACGCTGGTTGATATCCAGCAATAAATCCAGGATGGCGTCGGTGGTTTGCGGATCAAGCGCGGAAGTCGCCTCATCGCACAATAATACCGCTGGATTATTGGCCAACGCGCGAGCAATGCCGACCCGCTGTTTTTGGCCGCCGCTGAGCTGAGAAGGATAAGCGCCTTCCCGCCCCTGTAAACCCACCAGTTGAATTAACTCAGTCACCCGTTGGCGAATCGCTGCTTTAGGCGTACCGGCGATCTGCATGGAGAAAGCGATGTTTTCGCTGACGGTTCGGGACCACAATAAATTGAAGTGCTGGAATATCATGCTGATTTTCAGCCGTACCTGGCGCAAACGCTCGCCAGTGGCCTGGACAATATCCTGGCCGTCAATAACAACCGAGCCGTCGCTGGGTTTTTCCAAACCGTTAAGTAAACGAACCAACGTGCTTTTGCCCGCACCGCTATAGCCAATAATGCCGTAAATTTGCCCTCGGTCGACCCGCAGGCTGACATTATCGACGGCAATAATCGGCAAATCCTTTTCTTTAAAAACTTTAGACACGTTCGTCAGAACGATCATAGTGCCACGATCCTTTTTGCTGCTATATCTTTCATACTTCACGTTGCAGATGCGCTGGGCATACACCGTATCGAGTCAATTCAATTCAATTCAATTCAATTCAATTCAATTCAATTTATATTAGTGATTATTTTTTATTCGGAATCAACAAAGCTAATAATCGTCAGGATACTAGGGTAAGGTCGCCACAGGCAGAAGAATCAATATTCTATTAGATATATTTAATAATTATATATGACCCAATTTCGGCATTACCCAGCCAATAATAGAGAGGGTTGAGGAATTATCTCGATTCAGCATTTGCATTATCGGTTTTGTTATTTGCTTTATCGCTAAACTCTGCGATCTATTTGCTATAAATTTCTTTATGCTTTTTTCAACCATGGATATCTAAATATATTCTTTCAGCTTGCTGTTTATTTGCCTGATATTGACCTTGATCATATTTCAGCGATTATTTTTATTGCCGTCAATACATCAAGGATGTCTTTATGCAAAACCTCTTCAATTCAAGCAATATCAGCCGCGGCCTGGCCTGGGGCGCGGCGATGGCCTTCGCGCTGTCAACCGTGGCCTCGGGCGTCGCGGCGGACGACAACGTTCCGGTCAAAGGCGGTACGCTGATTTATCTTGAACAGCAAGCGCATACCAACTTGTATCCGCCGGCTGGGGGGTTTTATCCGAACGGCGGCATACTCAATCAAATTACCGATAAACTGACCTATCAAAACCCGCAAACCCTGGCGATAGAACCCTGGATTGCCGAATCCTGGACCACTAACGGCGACAAAACCGAATATACCTTTAAACTCCGACCCGGCGTGACATTTTCCGACGGTACGCCGCTCGATGCCGCGGCGGTGGCCAAAAATTACGATACCTTTGGCTTGGGCAATAAACAGCTGAATCTGCCGGTATCGGAAGTCATCAATAATTACGATCACAGTGAAATCGTCGATCCGCTGACCATTAAATTTTATTTTAAAAAACCCTCGCCGGGATTTTTGCAAGGCACCTCCACCATCGGATCGGGATTGGTTTCACCAGCGACGCTGGCGCGTAAATTCGATGCCCTGGGGGATGCCCGGCATATTATCGGTTCCGGCCCCTTTGTGGTCAGCAATGAAAACCTGGGCCGGGAAGTGGATTTACGGGTACGCGAGGATTATCGCTGGGGGCCTAAAAATCTGGCCCAGCAAGGGCGAGCCAACCTTGACGGCATTAAATTCATTATCACCCCTGAAGACAGCGTGCGTATCGGCGCGCTGCTGGCGGGACAGGCCGACTTTATTCGCCAGGTGCAGGCCTATGACGAAAAACAAGCCGAAACGCAACATTTTATTATTTATGCCGCGCCGACGCGCGGCGTAAACGACGGCATTTCCTTCCGGCCGGATAATCCGCTGGTGGCCGACGTCCGGGTCCGGCAGGCATTACTGCATGCCACCGACACCGGTCAAATCGTCACTACCCTGTTTTCGCCTCATTATCCTCGGGCTGCATCAGTCATCGCAGCGCCGGCGGCTGGTTTTATCAACCTCGCCGATAAGCTGAAATATGATCCCGAGCTGTCCAGGCAGTTGCTGGATCAGGCGGGCTGGAAACCCGGCCCCGGCGGTATCCGCCAAAAAGACGGCCGGACGCTGGCGCTGACGGTGTATGAATCGCCGCCGCAGCCGCAGAATAAGGAAGTCCTGCAATTGGTCTCCCAACAGTGGAATAAAGTGGGCGCCCGGCTGACCATTCTGGCCGGCGACGCAGGCAGCAAAACCGTCGACAGCCTCGATCCGTTGAAAACCCCGGCCAACGTAGTCGAAGTGGGACGGGCCGATCCGGATGTGATTAAAAGTCAGTTTTATCCCACCAACCGCGATGCGCTGCTGCAAAAAGGCGGCCTGAGCAGCAAGGTGAAAAATTTCAGGGACGATAAGCTTAATAGCTTACTGGTCGCCATCTCCGCCGAAGTGGACGCGCAAAAGAGACTGCAATTGGCCGGCGATGCGCAAAAATATCTGCTGGATCAAGCCTATGTTATCCCGATTTTCGAGGAACCGCAGGTCTTCGCCGGCGCGCCTTATCTGCATGGCGTCAATTTCGAGGCCGTCGGCCGTCCGGCATTTTACACTGCCTGGCTGGCTAAACATTAGGCTTTGGCATTATCAGGAGGTTACCTTATGCATCGTTATGTTTATGGGCGTCTCGGTCAGGCCCTGCTGGTGCTATGGGCTGCGTTCACCGTCTCCTTCGTGTTGTTGCAGGTTTTGCCCGGCGATGCCGTTTTGATAAAGTTTCAGGATCCCGACATGGGGCTCAGCCCGGCGCAAATTGCCGATATGCGCGCCGTGTACGGCGCCGATGAACCATTGTGGCGGCAATACCTGCACACTTCCGGCAATTTTCTGCGCGGCGATCTGGGTTATTCCATCGCGGCCGGCGTTCCGGTGACGGAACTGTTGGCGAGCAATGTGCCGCCAACGCTAAGGCTGGCGATAGCCGGCTTTTTGCTGGCGGCGATATTGGCGATATCGCTGGCTTTTCTCGCCGGCCTGACCCCGTTTGGTTGGCTGCGGGGGCTATTGCACGCCGTGCCGCCGTTGTTTATCTCCATTCCGACTTTCTGGCTGGGTATCGCGTTAATTCAGATATTTTCATTCCGGCTTAAATGGGTGCCGGTTATCAATCCCGGCGAGTGGGTCGGTCTGATTTTACCCATCGTAACGCTGGCGGTGCCCATCAGCGCGCCGCTGGCGCAAATTCTGATGCGCAGCATCGATGAAGTGCAGACACTGCCCTTCGTGGCGGTGGCAAGGGCCAAGGGGGCCAGTCGCAGCGGAGTGCTCTGGCGGCATGTAGCCCGTAATGCCATGCTGCCCGCGCTGACCATCGCCGGGTTATTATTCGGCGAACTGATCGCCGGCGCCCTGATCACCGAAACGGTGTTCGGTCTTAACGGCCTGGGCCAATTGACCCAGCAAGCGGTCAATAATCAGGATGTGGCCGTATTGCAGGCCATTGTCATGCTGTCCGCCACAGTATTTGTGGTCATCAATCTGCTGGTGGATTTAATTTATCCTTTGCTGGACCCCCGGCTTAAAATGCCTTCCGGAGCCGCATTATGAGCAGCCTGCCCTTGCATGATCAGACGCCGCCCCCTTCCCCCGCCGCGTCGCCGCCGCCCTTCGCCGTATCGCCGCATTATCGGCGCCCGGGATTGTTGCGGTTGCCGCCGGGTTTAGTCATCGCCTGGCTGGTGATGGTCTTGGTCTTGATGTGGGCGCTCGCTCCCGGGCTGTTCACCGCCTACAGCGGCACCGATGGCATAGCCGGCGCGCAACGCCTGGCGCCGGGTCCAGGCCACTGGCTCGGGACCGATCAATTGGGCCGCGATCTGTACGCCCGCATCGTGTATGGCGCGGCCTGGTCGCTTTCCGGCGCGCTGGCGGCGGTGGCGCTTGGTCTGGCGGCCGGCACCACGCTGGGGATCATCGCCGGCGCGGCGGGTCGGCGCACGGACAACACTATTATGCGTTTTATTGATGTCCTGTTATCTATACCCGGCTTGCTGCTTTCGCTCAGCATCATCATTTTGCTGGGTTTCGGCACCGGGCATGCGGCCATCGCCGTAGGGATTACCTCCATCGCCAATTTCGCCCGGCTCGCTCGTTCGGAAGTGGTGCGGGTGCGGCACAGCGATTATGTGGAAGCAGCCTATGGCAGCGGAGGCACTTTTGCCGCCGTGCTGTGGCGCCATATTCTGCCCAATTCGCTGACCTCGGTCATGGCCTTTTCCGCCTTGCAGTTTGGCAACGCCATTCTGGCCATATCCACCCTGAGCTTTCTGGGTTATGGCACTCCGCCGCCCACTCCGGAATGGGGGCTGTTGATTGCCGAGGGCCGCAATTACATCTCCACCGCCTGGTGGCTGACCACGTTTCCCGGTCTGGTGGTGGTGGCGGTGGTGCTAAGCGCCAATCGCATCAGTCAATCCTTCGCCAGGAGCAGTCGATGAATCTGTCATTATCGTGGTTGCGCGCTCCGGCCGGGCATCCATCGCCCTTATCCGAGCCGGTATTGGATATAGAGAACCTGTCTATCGCTTACCGCGACGGCAATGAAACCCGGCGGGTGGTGCATGACGTTTCATTCCGTATCTATCCCGGCGAAGTGGTGGCGCTGGTAGGCGAATCCGGCTCCGGCAAGACCACCACCGCCCAGGCGATTATCGGCTTATTGGCGGAAAACGGCCGGCGGGAACAGGGCGCGATCCGCCTTAACGGCGTCGATATCAGTCAGTGGTCCCAGCGTCGACTCGATGCGTTGCGCGGCGCGCGCATCAGCCTGATCCCGCAGGACCCCGCCAGTTCGCTCAATCCGGTGAAGACCATTGGCAGCCAGGTGGCGGAGATTCTGGCCATTCATCGCCGTTTGCCGCGTCGGGAGCGGGACGCCAAGGTTATCGAGTTGCTGACCAGGGTCGGCTTATCCCATCCGGCGCAACGGGTGAATCAATATCCCCATGAACTTTCCGGCGGGATGAAACAGCGGGTATTGATAGCCATCGCCATCGCGCTGCAACCGGCGCTGATTATCGCCGATGAACCCACCAGCGCACTGGATGTCACGGTTCAAAAACGCATTCTTGATTTGATCGACGAACTGCGCCGGGAGTCCGGCACCGCGGTATTGCTGGTGACCCATGACTTGGCGGTGGCGGCCGAACGGGCCGACCGTTTGCTGGTATTTCGCCACGGACAGGTTCAGGAACAGGGCAAAACCGCCGACATCCTGCGCGCCCCGGCAAATCCCTATACCCGCCAGTTATTCGCCGATGCGCCGGCATTGGCGACCGGTCGACATAGGGCGCCGCGCCGTCCGTTTTCAGCGACGCCGGTCATTGTCGCTGAAGGACTCAGCCGGCATTTCCGGTTTGATGGCAACGCGACGGCGGAAATTCGCGCGGTGGACCACGTGTCGTTTGCCGTTGAGCGCGGCACCACCCATGCGCTGGTGGGCGAATCCGGTTCGGGTAAAACCACACTGGCGCGGATTTTGCTTGGTTTTCAGCGCCCGGACGCTGGAAGAGTCTTGATCGATGGGACCGATATCACCCGTCTTAAAGGCGAGGAACTGCGTCAATTCCGGCAGAAGATCCAACTGGTTTACCAAAACCCGTTCAGTTCTCTAGACCCGGTGCAAAACCTCAGGCAAATCATTGAAGAACCACTGCGAAACTTTGCGCCGCTGTCCAGCGCGCAACGGCGCAGCCGGGTTGAGGAAATGGCCGAGCGGGTCGCTTTGCCGTTGCCGTTGCTGACACGCAAACCCAGGGAGTTATCCGGCGGACAACGACAGCGGGTGGCCATCGCCCGGGCGCTGGTGCCGCACCCGCAGATTTTGGTGCTGGATGAGGCGACTTCCGCGCTGGATGTCACCGTGCAAGCGCAGATATTGGCCTTACTGCAATCGCTGCAAGAACAATTGGGGCTGACTTATGTGTTTATTTCCCATGATCTGGCTACCGTGCGCCAGATTTCCCACAGCGTCTCGGTGCTATTCAAAGGGCGGCAGGTGGATTACGGCGCGGTCGGCCAGATTTTTGAAAACCCGGGCACCGATTATACCCGGGAATTGATTAATGCCATTCCCGGCAATGGGCGGCGTTACGCGTTATGAACGACGGTCACTAAGGACTGATTTATGAGCAACAAACGTTTAGGTTTTTTTACGCGGTTATTGGATGAGGCCGATGCGCAGCAGCGCTATCGTCTGGCTACCGAACAGATTATTCATGCCGAATCACTGGGATTCGATGCCGCCTGGGTAGCCCAGCATCATTTTCACGAGGACGAAGGCGGATTACCGGCGCCGTTGGTCTTTCTGGCGCACGTGGCGGCGCTTACCCGCCATATCCGTCTGGGCACCGGAGTCATTACCTTACCGATGGAATTGGCGTTGCGGGTGGCGGAAGACACGGCGGTACTTGACCTGCTGGCGGATGGCCGCCTGGAAATCGGTCTGGGTTCCGGCGGTACGCCCTCTTCTTTTCCGGCGTTCGGTCTCACCAGCGACGAGCGCGGCGCCGCTTATGCCGCCAACCTCAAGATACTGCTGGATGCCTGGCGCGGCGAAACCTTAAGCGACGGGATTAATCGCTTATACCCAAACGCGCCGCAACTGGCCCATCGGGTCTGGCAGGCCACGTTCTCGGTTGATGGCGCCGCCCGAGCCGGCGCCGCCGGAAACGGACTGATGTTGTCACGCACCCAGCCCCGCCCCGCCGCAACCCTGGATTTGCCGCTGGACGATATTCAAAACCCGATTATCGATGCTTATCTCGACGCGCTGCCCGATGGCGTAACACCGCGCATTCTCGGTTCCCGCACGGCCTTTGTTACCGATCGCGCCGAAGAGGCGCGGCAATTGGCGGAAAAAGGATTGCGCCGGCAGGCGGAAAACGCCAGGGCCAATGGCCAGATCATCGCCGGAAACCAGTTGGACGATTTCATTAAAGCCTTTGACGTGCATCTCGGCAACGCCGAGGAGGTATTGGCTTCGCTGCAACAGGATACCGCCTTGGCGCGGGTAACCGATCTGGCGTTTCAGGTCCATTCCATCGAACCGCCCCATGCCTATATTCTGCGTTCGCTGGAACTTATCGCCGGCCGGGTCGCGCCAGCCCTGGGCTGGACAAGAAAAACCCCCATTGATGACACCGCGCCGCGTCGGTTCGGCGCCTTCGCCAAGGAGATCCTATGACCACCAGTTCAGCCATCACCCCGGATTTACTCGACAGTTTGGCGGAAATTCCGCCGGATTCGCCGCTGGCGGCAGCCCGGAAGACCCGTGACCAGGCGACCCGGCATATTCAAGGCAGTTATATGGCCCTCTTTGATCGGCATGACGGCACTGATTTCACCTTGACTGAACGGCTGACCGTGGCGCGACAGGTGGCCGATTGGCATCAGGACAGCCGCTTGGCGCAACACTACGCCGATCGCCATCATAACCCTTCGTCCGCCACCGTGGCGGCGGATACGCGATTACGGGCAGCGCTCGTTCATGCTGAAAGGCTCACCCTCCGCCCGGTTTCCGCCACCCCTGCTCATTTGGATGAATTACACCGGGCCGGCTGGTCGCTGGATAATATCGTCACCTTGTCGCAGTTGGTCGCTTATGTCAGTTTTCAAAGCCGACTGCTGCGGGGTTACCGGCTGATTGCCGGGCAGCCGGTGGAAACGGCCAGGCAGGGCGTGGCCGCAAGCGCGGCAACCTGGCGCATCGCCGCCGCCACCCATGGCGGACGCCGCGCTCCGCCGGTTTTTACCCAACAAGAACTGGGTTGGGAACCTTGGATTGCCGCCAAAAAACTCAGTGATTACTCGGCGTCGCAGCAGGCCGTACTGGAAAAAAACGGCCACGCCGATTCCGATTATTTCCGGCTGCTCGGTCGCAATCTGCCGGTATTGGAGCAACGCACGCTGACCGATAAAGGCATCTTTTACACGGCAGGCGGTCTGACGCGGAAAGAGCGGGAACTGGCCGCGGCGGTGGCCAGCAAAATCAACGGCTGTATCTATTGCGCCTCGGTACATGCCCGCAAGGCCGCGCAATTATCCAAACAAACGGCGGATATTGAGCGGCTGCTCGGCACGCCTCCCGGGGACATATTGAGCGAGGGGCAGGCGCCGCGCTGGCAGGCTGAAATCGATTTCGCCGCGGCATTATCCATCACCCCGCCCGCCGCTGCGCCGCGACACCTGCTCCGCTTACGCGAATTGGGGTTAACCGACCTGGAACTGCTTGATTTAGTGCAAGCGACTGCCTTTTTCGCCTGGGCGAATCGGCTGATGCTCACCTTGGGCGAACCCTATGAGCATTAACCGGCGCAAAAAAGCGCGCTGAGGTTATTTCTCACAAAATGAATGTTATTGATATTTACTTAACTCACTCTTTCAGTCGGTATAAATTATTTTACAGCCTCACCTTATGAGGAGGGGCTATAAGATAGCAAACTCGCGGGTGGACGCAATTATTAAAACAAAGCTGAATTTAATATATATTAATGCTATTTATTGCTTATAGTTGAAATTTCTTCAGTTAAGCAATTAGAAATACTTCAACTTTAAGATCATAGATTAATTAGTTATTAACTATAGCGTAATTATCATACCCAGTGGGTATGAATTTCGCTATTTTCAAATCCTATAATAAGCGTTTGAAGATGGGTTATTTTTCAGTCTGGGCAGTCGAAAAACTTGAGGCGGGAATAATGAGCATAAATGATAATAGCAGCACCGTAATAAAATCTCCCGAACAACACCAACATGGCACATCGCAATGGTGGCGGCAAGAGGATTGGTGGTCGATTATTTTGGCCCTGATTTTGATTGGCGCAGCCTATATCCCTTTTTCACAAGGCGGCAGCCTGAAATGGCTGGCGACCGGGCCGACCAAATGGACCACCCTGGGGCAAGCCGGCAGTGATATTCTTCATCGCCTGCCGGCGCTGGCTGGCCTATATCTGGTCTGGGCGGTATTATTAACCATCAGCAGCGCCATTATCGGCCACGACGCTAAAAAATTTCTTGGCGGTTTTACCGTCTTATTTATCGTTTCGGTCTTTATCTTTGAGCTCGGCGCGTGGGCCAGCGCCTCCCGTTATAACCTGGAGCCGCCGTTGCTGGCGTTGATTCTCGGCCTGGTGGTTTCCAATATCTGGCATATTCCCGATTGGCTGGCGCGCGGTTTACGCGTCGAATATTTTATTAAAATCGGCATTATTTTATTAGGGGCGACTCTGCCGCTGACATTGATCGCCTGGGCCGGACCGGTGGCTATAGGCCAGGCGGCCATTGTTTCGCTGGTGACCTTTTTCGCCATTTTCATTACCGGACGCTATCTCGGGCTGGATAAACGCTTCGCCGCCGTGCTGGGCGTCGGCGGCGCGGTCTGCGGCGTGTCGGCTGCCATCGCCGTGGCCGGGGCTATCCGCGCCAAACGGGAACATGCGTCAGTCGCCATCTCGCTGGTTATCATCTGGGCCATTGTCTCATTGTTGGTATTGCCCTTTATTTCCCGGGCGCTGGGACTGTCCACCGGCGTGGCCGGCGCCTGGATCGGCACGTCGGAGTTCGCCGATGCCGCCGGTATCGCCGCCGCGCAAACGTATAGCGATTTTGCCGCCCATTCGGCGGGCGCCATTCAGGGTCAACCGGATGCCGCGGTCCAGGCTTTTACCCTGATGAAAGTCATTGGCCGCGACATCTGGATCGGTATTTGGGCTTTCGCGCTGGCGATTGTGGCCACTACATGGTGGCGCGGGGATCAAGATGGCGCCATTGCCGCTAACGTTGGCGCCGGAGAGATCTGGCAGCGCTTTCCGAAATTCGTGCTCGGTTTTGTCTTGGCATCCCTCTTCGTAACCTGGCTGAGCAGCCATTATTCGTTACCGGAATTTCGCACAACCGTCACGCCGTCCTTTATCGCCCCCATCACCGCATTACGCACTTGGGCGTTTATCTTCTGCTTTCTCAGCATCGGCCTCAGTACCCGTTTCTCCAGCCTGACCAGCACTGGACTGCGCCCCTTCTGGGCATTTACCGTCGGGGTGTTCATTAATGTTATCCTGGGTTATCTGTTGTCCGCCCATGTTTTCGCGGACTTCTGGAACCAATTGGGCGCGCATTAATGGCAACGCCTGTCGCGCCGCAGCCGTTGATCGGGCAACGCTGCGCAACCTGCTGTTTTCGACTAGATGATCGCGCCGAACACGAACGCTCGATCCCCGGCTTAGCGGTAATGGGATCGGCGTTCGGCGCCAGCATTGGCCAGTCGCGACTCTGTTTGCGTCATGATTGTCTGATTTTGCCGAACGATAGTTGCCCTGATTACCACTCGATATAAAGCAATGCGTTATTTTGCCGGCCGGGCTTCAGCCCGGCCATTCGTGCCCATGCTGTATCCGTGCCTGTCCCGTTTCCATGCCTACGCTTATCTTCGTGCCTATCCCTGTTCCCCCCTATTCTTATGACGTCAGCCGTTTAAGATTCAATAACCAGAACCCGATCACTGCATGGCCGACGGAAAAGTACATGCTGTTGATGACATCACAACAAGGGATAACATATTGAGTCTTTTTCCAGGAAGGGACTACCTTATGAAACAGAAAGTCAAACCTTTCATCTCTTCCGCCGCCGAGGCGGTATGTTTGTTACGAGCAAAATCTTTTAATGAAAAAAGGGATTTTTATAAAAGCGATGATTTTATCGCGGTCCTCATCGGGCAATCCTTGAAGTCTTCCCTATCCCTAAAGCATCATGCGTTTACCCTGGCTTTTAATGACTTGCTGCCAATGTTGCCATCCGGCATCTACGAATATATCGTCGCCAGAACTCGCTATATTGATAATCTATTTGAAACCGTGATGAACGATGTTTCACGCGTTTTCATCCTGGGCGCGGGTTTTGATTCAAGAGCATGGCGTTTTCAGCAACAATTACAAAATTGCCTGGTGTATGAGTGTGATCATCCGGACATGCAGATGAAAAAAAGGCATATGCTGCAAAAAATAGATATCGGTATCCCAGCCAATTTCAGTTTTATACCCATCGATTTCTCAAACGACTCTTTTGCGGATTTTATCAAAACCCTGGCTATTGTAAAAAATGAAAAATGTGTTTTCATACTGGAAGGTTTACTGATGTATCTTACCCCGCCGCAGGCCGATCAATTAATGCAGACGATAAAACAATCGGGCAGCGAGCATTGTGTTATATTTTTCGATTATGCTTATTACGAGGTTATCCAGGATAAGGCGGCCGACCACAGCGCGGCCAAATGCTATGAATATTTGAAAGTTTTAGGCGAAACCTGGCGATTTGGCATTGAGCGGGGAGCAATACGCAATTACCTGCAACACTATCAGCTAGGACTATGCGAAGAATTAACAGCCCGCGACATGCAGAAGATATTTTTTACCGACGATAATGGGCAATGTCATGGCAAAGTGATGGATGCGACGGCCTGGGTCTTGGCCGAGAGGTCATAACCACTGTTTTAACTATTTGACAGATATAAGCTTGGCATCATTATGCTGGCATTGAAGAATTGCTATTATCAATGCCTAAAGGGTTGCTCTGAACCAGGCAAAAAAAACATTGCCATTATTATAACCGCCCGGAATATAGGTCGTTTGGAAGGCCAGTCCGCGATAACTCACCGAGGCCAATGGCAACAATGCGGGAAAAGGAATATAGCCCCAATTATCCCGTGCAGTCATGCCTAATGTAAATCCTGCGCCCAAGCGGAAATCCTGTTCATTAAAAGGGCGCCATTGATATTCTTTGGCATAACCCACAAAAGGTTCCCATCGGTTAAATGAATCTTTAAATGCCATGGCGTACAAGCCATGCCAATTCCCCGCGTCGTCATAGCGAGAAATGCCCATACCGGCACCCCAAGGCCGTTCATTATAACGGTGAATATGCTCATCATCATACATGTATCTATTGTGCCAGGTAATAACAGGCAGGTAGAAATCTTGCTGGATGGCATCATTCCAAATATCAGCAATTGGCGATGTGAATTTTTGCCAAATGCTTGATGAATCATTCACATTATTTTTATTTATAGACTGAGCAAACAAAGTAGGAGACGTGCACATTAAAGCCCAGAAAACCATTCTGTTGATAATCAAAACCACACCACTCCGTGATGATAACATCACATATTCAATAATATAATTTAGTCACTCATTTTGTTGAGTCGGATATTATTTATCCTTGAGCTAATTGAACGCAGGTTATGCCATATATAGTTTAAATATACATTAAACGGAAAACAGATATTTCCTATAAATTGGGGTGAACACGCGCAGCCAACGCACCTGCGGCGCGAAAGATGACGGGTATATACCCTATAGATTTCTCGTTGCAGGCAGGCGGCAAGGGAGAGAACCCGATGAGCTTACATCGGTAAGTGATTCGGGTGAACGCGCGCAGCCAACGCACCTGCGGCGCGAAAGATGACGGGTATATACCCTATAGATTTCTCGTTGCAGGCAGGCGGCAAGGGAGAGAACCCGATGAGCTTACATCGGTAAGTGATTCGGGTGAACGCGCGCAGCCAACGCACCTGCGGCGCGAAAGATGACGGGTATACGTTACCAGACCAGCCCTATACCTGTGGTCAGCCTACGCTCATACACATTTTCACGCGCTCGATTCACCCGGTCGTGACCATAAGAGAGGTTAAGAGCCGTATTTTTCGTGATCTTATAACGTAAGCCAACATCGGCATCCAGGCTTAGGGTATTTTTATTCAGTGCTCGCTCCAGATCGCCCCTGGTGTAGAGTTGCAGTTGTTCACCATAAATATAGCGTTGAAAATCCCAGCGGAGCCCAGCGGCATAAAACTGCTCTTCTTGATGATCGCTATAAAGATAGTTGAACTGTTCCAGCAGGGCGGTCAGGGAAAAAGCGCTGAGTTCATCATCCCAAAACTGATAACCGGGGCCAGTCCCGAAAGCATATTGCCGCGAGAGTTCCTCCACCCAATCCCGTCGATATTTCACACGTTCCTGCCAAAAAAAGTACTGGCCGATGAAATAGTCCAGTGCATAACCCAGACTGTAATTATCGACATTGGTCGATGCGTCGTCCGCTTCGCGCTCATAAGCGGCGTTAATGTCATGGCGCCACGGGTCGTGGATGAGTTTACTGTCCAAGGACACGTTGTCATTTTGCAAACGTGATGAGGAGCGGGTTACCGTGATGCCGAAATCGGCATTGCCACGCCACTCCCAGTCAGCGCTGGGTTGTATGGGTTTACGCAACTGACTGATATTGGCAAGCGGTACCTCCTGCTTCATCGCCGTGTCCGCCAGCACGACATGACCGGACCTCGCCGCTTGTAATTTGGCCAACGCATCCACGCTATCAGACAAGGAGCGTACGATTAACGGGTGATGACATTCGAGCGTACTGACGGCTGACCAGTCCAGGGTTAACTGGCCGCCATAAGACGACTGCACGACTAATTTCCCATTTTCAAGAGATTTTATTTCGCCGCTTAATCGATCGCCGTTTTTGAACCAGACAGTGTCGGCAAATACCGGCATGGACAGCAAGGCGAGCCAGGTCGCCAAGGCGATAGCGAGGCCAAACCGAACTATCAGAGTCATAAGCGAGTCCGCGGTGAATGCCTATTTTCGATCATAGAAAGTCCATGCTGAACGTCACGAACCAAATTAACTGTTTGACGGCTCAAATAATGTGCTCAAGAAAACATCCATTCAATTGCAGCCGGAAATGTTGAAAAAAACGTCCTGTATTAATGCTAGCCGTAGCAACCAGCGTGTTAAAGCCCGTTGTTGTGAAATGCCTTGCTTGTCACAGCCCTCGGTATTCACTTTGGCTATTATTCATTAAGAGGAAATGGAGGTGACTTATGCGTACACACGATATCGCATTTCTCGTCGCACTGACCCTGGTCATTATCGGTTTTGTTTCTTTTATGTATGCCTGATTTTGCATAGGTAACCGTAGACCGGCGGCAGGTTCGTTACGAATAAGATAATGGACAGAGAAGCGCACCGACAACTATTGCTGTACTTCCGCTTTCGAGGAGGTTAGTGGCCGATGCGCTTTTCTGAGTGACAAACCCATTCATATCGGGATGGATGTAAATGCTGAAATTTGTTACGGCGCGGGCTTATCAGCCTTACGCCAATTATCGCACCATAAGCCTAAAGCTGGAGCTTAACGCAAGATAATGTAAAGTATAATTTATATAAAAAAATTGATCAGTGGTCATTGTCACACTTTCAAAAAAGTCGTTTCTCAGGTTTATCACAACCTTGTTCTTCTTACTTTACACTGTTGTCCTAGATCAATCATTGCCTTGTCCACCTGGGTAGCATAACGCCAACAATAAAATCAAAGGAAATTCTTATGAGGTTGTCCGGTGGTTTATTCATTAATAAATTAACCATTTCGCTGGTTGCTTGTTTTACGTAATGCACGGAGAATAGCGCCCCATCCATCCAATCCCATTTTTAACAAACGATTTTAGGCCTGAGCGTCAAGCCGATATCGCTATTACTCATTAGCTTTTTCAAAGTGTAAAACAGAGAGCATACGTTAATAGAAAATATTTTATTTTAATGTCTTTCCGCTGATCTTCAATAATATGCATTCCTCTTTAATGTGGTTTTGGCAAAACCGCGCCTTGTATTTGACCATCGACAACTGGAAATTTCAAATGAATAATGAAATTTATACATCTCCCATGAAAAATAATTCATCTGTAGTATATGTAAACAGCTCGCTTAATTCATATCCGTCAGATCAACCCATCGATTTAACTTGGAAAGTAAAGACCCGGAATAAACAAGTGTATGAGCATGTTTCAACTTCACGGGAAAACGACCATTTTGGCAATTTACAGCATGTCGGTAATACTCACATTATCGCTGCCCAAGGTAGTTCAAATGTTGATAAGACAGATAAAGATCCGATACTAAGGGCATTGTTGAATAAGCCAGCTGCGCCGCCGCCACATAGAATGCAGGCGCATCATACAGTGCAACCAGTCAGTTATGGATATGGAGAGAATGCTGTCACGCAAAGCGGAATAATCATGCTAAAACCGTAAAAGCGATCCCAGCCAAGATAGAACGTGATAATGCCTATTATTGCTGCGCCCCACTCATGGCGCAGCGTAACCAGGCCCGATCGCCCAAAGGAACCCAAGGGGGAGTATTCCCCAATGAAGACCACTAGCCGGTCATAGCGGTTGGCTATGTAATATAACCGAACAGTATTTCCCGCTTTTTAACATTACCCGGTAAGATACATTCTCATTTGCTAAAAACGGTCCTGATCTATGTCTGGCAACCTTGCAGAAAAATTGATTAATTGTCGACGCGAACTGCACTCCCATCCTGAACTCTCCAATCAGGAATTCGCCACCACTGAAAAAATTACCGGTTGGCTACAGGACGCGGGGATACGGATTCTACCGCTCAAGCTTGAAACCGGGGTAGTCGCGGAAATCGGCTCGATTGCCTCGCCCGTCATCGCGTTGAGGGCTGATATCGATGCATTGCCGATTCAGGAAATTTCTGGTGTTCCTTTCACTTCGCAGCATGATGGCGTGATGCATGCCTGCGGCCATGATATTCATACTTCGGTTATGCTGGGGGCAGCCTTGCTGTTGAAACAGCAGGAAGCCAGCTTGTCGGGCACGGTGCGACTGTTTTTTCAGCCGGCGGAAGAAAATTTCAGCGGGGCGAACCAATTAATCGATGCCGGCGCGCTGGACCATGTTGCGGCGGTGTTCGGTATGCACAATGCTCCCGAGCTTCCCCATGGCACTTTCGCCACCCGCGGCGGCTCGTTTTATGCGCATATAGATCGTTTCCAGATTACCGTCACCGGCAAGGGCTCGCATGCGGCGCAACCGGAGCAAGGCATTGATACCATCGTGACCGCCAGCCAGATTGTCACGGCGCTGCAAACACTACCCAGCCGCAACTTCAGTTCGCTGGAGTCGCTGGTGGTCAGCGTGACGCGGATACAGGGCGGCAATACCTGGAATGTTTTACCGCAAACAGTGGAATTGGAAGGTACGGTGCGTACCCATAACAGTCAGATACGGGCGCAGATCCCCGAGACACTGACCAGGGTTATCAACGGCATCGCCAGCGCCATGGGCGCCGAAGCCTCGCTTAACTGGTATCCGGGACCGCCGGCGGTGGTCAATACGCCCTTCTGGGCGCAATTTAGCCAACACGTCGCTGCTGAAGCGGGTTATGTTGTGCAAGAAGCGGAAAGGCAGATGGGCGGCGAGGATTTTTCCCTGTATTTACAACATGTGCCGGGCGTTTTCGTCAGCATTGGCTCAGCGAGCGAGTACGGCCTGCATCATCCACGCTTTATTCCGGATGAACAGCTTATCTATCCGGCCGCCAGCTATTTCGCCCGTCTGGCGCAACAGGCGTTGACCCACCTGCAAACACAACATGCCCCGCGGCAAACCGAGCCGGTGGAATAATTTTCGCCGTGCGGCCTGAATGTCCCAATGTCAGTCATAGATCAGGCATAGATTTGGGCATCAAATCATCACGCCAGCGTTATCATGATCATGTCATGCCACCCGCGTATCGGTGGCATGCTACCCTCAGATTTGATAATCCAGTACCTGTTCGGTCCCATGGGGCGCCAGGACTTGCTCTTCGATTTCGGTCAACGTCAGTTGGGGATTACATAACTGGATAAAGCGCCAGGCGTATTTGCGTTGCAACTGACCGCGCTTGACGCCCAACCAGACGGTATTGGCATCAAATAAATGTTCGGCATTGATACTGACCAGACCGATATCCCGTTCACGGTTATACGACATATCCGCCAATAGGCCGACCCCCAGCCCCAGTTCCACGTAGGTTTTGATCACATCTGAATCCTGAGCGCTCAACACCACTTCCGGTTTCAGCCCGGCGGCCTGAAAGGCGATATCCAGACGTGAACGCCCGGTAATGCCATGACGATAGGTTACCAGCGGATATTGGCTCAGGTTTTCCAGCGTGATATCCGTTTCCGTGCTCAAGGGATGGCCTTCAGGCACCAGAATGGTGTGATGCCAGCGATAATAGGGGAATGCCGCCAATTGTTCTTCACTCATCAGTTTCTCGCTGGCGATGCCCACGTCCGCTTCGCCGGATTGCAGCATGGCGACAATTTCCTCCGGGCTGCCTTGATTAAGCACAAGGCGAACCCGGGGATAAAGCTCGCGAAATTCTTTAATTACCGCCGGTAAACTATATCGAGCCTGAGTATGGGTGGTAACAATGGAAAGTTCGCCGGAATCTTTATTGGCAAAGACATCGGCAATTCGGCGGATATTATTGGCATCGCTGAGAATCCGTTCCGCCACGGTAAGCAGCGCTTTGCCGGGTTCGGTCATACCGATTAAGCGTTTGCCGCGCCGGATAAAAATTTCCACGCCGAGTTCTTCTTCCAATTCACGAATATGGCGGCTGACACCGGACTGTGAAGTAAATAGCATACTGGCCACATCGGTCAGATTATAATTGCAACGAGCCGATTCCCGAATAATGCGTAGTTGCTGAAAGTTCACCGTCATGCCTCCATTATCTAAAATATAGCTATATTCATACCGAGGAAGCGCTAACAGGACAAATAAGAAAAACAGGTAACTTATAGTTTTTTATGCTAAGGACAAGCAATTTTTTTTGCTTGGAGGGGGAGTGTTTTAAAATGGCGCGAATTCAATCAATTAAAATTGTGATAACGGTTCCAGACAGACAATTTTGCTGTTAAACAAGTAAGGGGCCAGGCTCAATGCTTAAATTCATCTAAGCTCTTATTCTTTTCAGCTTTAGCGAGTGACTTGCGCCACCCGCTAAACGACTGAAACGCCGTGCGCGGTTATTCCTTGCGGTATCCGCGACAGACCCGTCTCAGAGGGACAAATTCAATTGCCGCCGTCCCGATATGCCAGCCACAAACGGACCGCCGCCTGCGCCAAAGCGCGGGTGGGGTCGATGCTGATCCGTTGCAGCGGGGAATGAATGGCCGCCAAGGCCGGCGGCACCTCGGTACAAGCCAGCACCAATCGCTCAGCGCCGCGTTGCAGCAACGCCTCGCCCAGCAGGCTGATTAATTCACCACCGGTTTGCAATTCCCCCCGTTTCACCGCATAGCATCCCGGGACGAACCAGTCGATCATCTCTTGCGGCCGCGGCAATACCGTGGCGATATTCAACCCGGCGAAACGCTGTTGGAAGATACCGGCGTCGAGCGTTCCTTGCGTGGCGATTAAACCCACCCGTCCGCCGCCTTGTTGTTGCAGGCTGTCCAGCGTGGCGTCGGCGATATGAATAATGGGCGCATCACTGGCGGCGGCCAAGGCGTCATACCAATAGTGGGCGGTATTGCAAGCAATCAGGATGTGCGTGGCGCCAATGCGGTTGAGTTGCGCCAAAGCCGGCAGCAAATCCGGCAATGGCGAAGGACCGGTGCCCGCCAGCGCCTGCTGCCGGTCCTTGATTTGCGGCACATTCCAGACCACGACCGGCGCATGCTGCTGATCACTTTGCGCCGGCGTCTCTTGGATGATTTTCTGCAGCAAATCCACGGTGGCCAATGGCCCCATGCCACCCAGAACGCCCAACAGGAAACCGCTCATCATTAAGCCTGTTGTTCCAATACCTGGCGATAACCGAACAGTCCGGCTGATCCCCCGGTATGGATAAATACGATATGGTCATCCTTGGCGAAATGGCCTTTGCGGATCAGGTCAATCAAACCCGCCATGCCTTTACCGGTATAAACCGGGTCCAGCAAAATACCTTCGAGCCGCGCCAACAGGCGAAGGGCTTCCAGCGTCGCTTCGGTAGGCAACCCATACCCCTCGCCGACATAGTCGCTATTCACTTTCACCCAGTCGCGAGACGGCTCGCCGCGCGCGCCGATCAATTGCCAGGTACGGTTCACCAGCGAAAAAACATTTTCTTCTTGTTTTTCGCGCGGCGCCCGCACACTGACGCCCAGTACCGGAATGCCGCTGTTGCTGGCGTATAACCCCGTCACCAAACCAGCCTGAGTGCCGGTACTGCCGGTCGCGTGCACCACATGATCTATTCGTAGCCGTTGCTGGCTTGATTGATAAAGCAGTTCTTCGGCGCAGGCCACATAACCCAGCGCGCCGATAGGATTAGAACCGCCGCCGGGGATGATATAAGGTTTATGGCCTTGTTCACGCAACGATTGCGCCAGTTTTTCCATAGCCAACTGCATATCGGTACCGGCTGGCAGGTGTTCAACAATGATGCCGCCCAATAAATCGTCAAGCAGAATATTGCCGGAACGTTGATAATCCTCGCCAAAGCGTTCGACGCGTTTTTCCAGTAATACCTGGGTTTTCAGGCCCACTTTCGCCGCGGCGGCAATGGTTTGGCGCACATGGTTCGACTGGGTGGCCCCCTGGGTGATCACCACATCGGCGCCCTGCTGCAAGGCATCGGCCAGCAGGAACTCAAGTTTGCGCGTCTTGTTGCCGCCGGTCGCCAGGCCGGTATTATCATCACGCTTGATAAAGATCGAAGGACCGCCGAGGAAACGGCTCAGATTGGCCAATGGCTCCAACGGTGTCGGGAATTGTCCTAAGGAAAGACGGGGAAAACGGGCCAAATGCATAGTTAACGTGTCCTGTTGAAATGTGATATGGCAATAGTATTAGCGCAAAGAATCATCTTGGCGCGCCGGCCTATCTACCAGGCCAGTGATTCCAGCGCGGCTAATTGCCGCCAACTGGTATCGTCAATCTCAATACCTTGTTGTAGTCGTTGCTGATACTTTTCATGTTCCGCGTCGCCCGGCAACAAGACCGAATCGTCAGTGCGTGAACTACGGACCCACGCCATCAAGCCGGCAATTTCATCTTGGTAATGCGCCGCCCCGCCCAATTTTTGCGGATCAATCAATATCGACAACATACTGTTAAGTATACGTTGTGTATCCCGATTATCATGCTGTTCGGCCATGCCGCCGGTTAAGGCCGCACCCAAGAGCGAACAGACTACCGACAGGCCGGAACCTTTGTGCCGGCCAAAAGGCAGTAATGCGCCGAAGGGTTCCTCCATCAGCCAGCGAGGATCGACAGCCGGTTGCCCGTTATCATCGACAATGCAGCCTGGCGCCAAATCCTGTCCGGCGTTCCAGGCGATGCGGGCTTTATTGCCGGCGATAATGCTGGTGGCAAAGTCCAGAATTAATGGATGGGAAGCCCCGTCTACCGGTACGCCGACGCAAAACGGATTGGTGCCTAACCGAGGTTTCAGCCCTTGCCATGGCACTACCGGCGAGCGGCTATTGACATTGGCGAAGTGGATTGAAACTAACCCGGCGGCGGCCGCTTGTTCAGCCCAGGCGCCTATACGTCCGAGATGATGGGCGTTGGCTAATCCCACCACCGCCACACCGAACTGGCCTGCGCGCTCAATGCCTTGCGCTATGGCCTGCCGGCCGACCACTTGGCCAAAGCCCTGGCCGCCATCAAAAGAAATCATTGCGCCGGCGTCAAGGGTCAAGACGGCATTGGCATGGGGATGCAGACCTCCTTCGCGAATAGCGGCGATATAACGCGGAAGCATACTCACGCCATGAGAATCGTGGCCTTTCAAACATGATTCCACCAGATTATCCGCAACCTGCGTTGCAATTTCTTTTTTCACCTGGCTTTCTATCAGGCGTGCAGCCAGAAACTCTCTTAGATACCCATGTTGAAAGGTAGGCACTACTCATTCTCCGGTAAGAAAGATGGCACTATATCGCCAATGGACTTTCGGCCCAAAGATAAGAATTAACTAAGCATAGTCGAATTAAAGCTAAAAAAACATTTTCCGCCATCCATATAAATACCCAGAAAAAATAAATTGTTTAGTCAGGATATTTCCTTTAGCAAAAAATTTGCTAAATAAAGTGAATTTCATTCCCATATTTCTTCTTCTAACTTTATTCCAAAATGCACTTTAACGATTCGGCTGGGCTGAGGCTAAGATGGGCCATTAAGAAAAAGCTTATTCCTTTCAGGAATCCTTCATGAAATATTTTTTCAATCGAGCCGGCGGCATTATTATGCTTGGCTTGTTATCAGTGGCAATAACTGCTCGGGCGGAAGGAACCATCAGTATCGCGCAACAATTTGGCATCGGTTATCTGATTTTGGATGTGGTGCGTGATCAACACTTAATAGAAAAACATGGCAAACAACAAGGATTGGATATCAAGGTGGAGTGGCATAATATTTCCGGCGCCACCGCTATCAATGAAGCGCTATTGACCGGCTCGCTGGATGTGGCTTCGGCCGGCGTGCCACCCGCGCTTACGGTCTGGGACCGCACCCGCGGCCGACAGAACGTCAAAGCGATTGCGTCATTGGGCTCTATGCCTAATTACTTGTTAAGCAATAACCCGGCGGTTAAAAGCATCAAGGATCTAAGCGATAAAGATCGCATTGCGGTACCAGCGGCCGGCGTCGGTTTTCAGTCGCGGACTTTACAGATTGAAACCGCCCGACTTTATGGTAATGCCAATTATGCCCGCTTCGATAATATTACCATCAGCCTACCGCACCCGGACGCTACCGCCGCATTGATTGCCGGCGGTTCGGAAATTGACACCCACTTCTCCAGCCCACCGTTTCAATATCAAGCGCTGGAGCATCCCGGCATTCATAAAATTCTCAGTTCTTATGACGTACTGGGAGGGCAAGCTACGTTTAACTTGCTATATACCACCCAAAAATTCCATGACCAAAATCCAAAGACCTATCGGGCGTTTTATGATGCGCTAGCGGAAGCCGCCACTATTATCAAAGCAGATAAACATGCGGCCGCCTTGACCTACATCCGGACAGAACAATCCCATCTGCCTTTGGCTTTGATTGAAAAAATCATCAACGATCCGGATAACGATTTCACTATTACGCCGCAAAAAACCTTTGTCTATGCACAAAAACTTCATGAGCTGGGCGTTCTGAAAAATCAGGCCGCTTCATGGAAGGATTATTTCTTTCCTGAAGCCTACGCATTGCCCGGCAGTTGATTCGCAGGCTTGACGAGTGGAAGGAATGGCCTATGACATCCCAATTTCAGCCTCTTGCGGCAACACCCTTGTTGCGGGTAGAGGCGGTAAATCTTGATTACCATGATCGCCAGCGGGTGGTTCGCGCCACCCAAGAGGTAAGTTTTGACGTTTATACCGCAGAGAGGTTTGTATTATTGGGGCCATCTGGTTGCGGTAAGTCCAGTTTACTGAAAGCCATCGGCGGATTTCTACCCGTAGCGGACGGGCATATAGCATTGGAAGGCAGAATCATCACCCAGCCTGGACCGGATCGGCTGATGGTTTTTCAGGAATTCGATCAATTGCCGCCGTGGAAAACCGTATTGGAAAATGTGATGTTTCCCCTGTTGGCCAGCGGTAAAGCCCGGCGCGCCGAAGCGCGCGAGCATGCCCGCTATTACCTCGATAAGGTGGGTTTGACGGCGTTTGCCGATGCTTACCCCCATACCTTGTCCGGCGGCATGAAACAGCGGGTCGCCATTGCCCGCGCCTTGGCAATGCAACCCAAAGTGCTGCTGATGGATGAACCCTTTGCCGCCCTGGACGCCTTAACCCGGCGCAAAATGCAGGAAGAGCTGTTGGCATTATGGGAAGAAGTGCATTTCACCTTGCTGTTTGTCACGCACTCTATTGAAGAGGCGCTGATGGTGGGCAGCAGGATATTACTGCTATCGCCTCACCCCGGTCGGGTTAGGGCCGAAATCAATAGCCATCAATACGGCATTGACGATATCGGCAACGCCGCATTCCAGCATACCGCGCAACATATTCATGATCTGCTGTTCAGTGAACCGCGCGTCGCCGCTACCGAGACGTCGCCCGCCCGGATCAAACCGCGTTTCAAGGTGGTGGGCAAATGACATCCATGACTTACGAGGTGGCCCTATGAGCCTACAGCCGCCGATACGCCCGGAATATTTTCACGATTTGCCGCCATTGGAACCTATTACGCTGGTTAAATCCTTACCCTTGACAACCCGGTTATGGAATCACGCCTGGCTGCGCAAG
>Ga0224527_1000054_pt1 | contig 85851 bp, 61 predicted proteins | sample CBST0metaG_FD_179882 | JGI IMG/M metagenome (GOLD analysis project Ga0224527, IMG submission 179882) | Peat soil microbial communities from Stordalen Mire, Sweden - C.B.S.T0 | ecosystem: Environmental > Terrestrial > Soil > Wetlands > Peat | place: Sweden: Norrbotten County, Stordalen Mire...
AGATCATGCGCCAACCGTCAGTATCACACCTGATATTGTCGGCACAAAGATTATTGACATTCTCGCCACAGCAGGCATCTTCCCATCCAAAAGTGAAGGGCGCAGACTGATCCAGCAAGGCGGACTTCATGTTGGAGACACTAAAGTAACCGATCTAGACTTCTTACTTACTGCCGACCTCTTTGAGGACAATAGCCTCTTGATTCGCAAAGGTAAGAAAAGCTACCATCGCATCATTATAGAATAAGTTTCCTATAAAATTATAAAAACGAGATTATATAGTAATATAATCTCGTTTTTTGTGTTATAACCCAGCTTTTACACAACTTATTTAGGGTTATTACGTTCTTCCATTTGTTTTAAAAAGTTGATTTGGATCGCATTTTTTCCAGCATACTTTATTTTTTCCATAGCCTCATCGCTCATACTGCTCGCAGTATTTAAATCCATTTTCATCTTATTAAATTGTTCTGCAGTTAATTGGATATAACTTCCACAATTTGGACAAGCGATGGCATAGCGAGTTTTATAAGGGATTACTGGAATAAAAAATAGTGTAAACCATGTCCTATTTTTACACAATTGCCACAAATGTGTTTGATTGCAATAACCACACGTTTTTTCAAACATTTGTCCTACTACCTGTCTTGTGACCTTGCCCCAGCCAAAGAGGATAAACAAACCATTCACTCCCTATCTATTGCATTACAATTATACCCTGACATTATATCATGTTATCAGAGGTTGGGAATGAAAAATACACCTTACTTACCCGCTAAAATTACTTTTTTTAGTAATTTATTTATATTAGTAAAAATTCAACATTAATAAAAGGGTTTTTATTAAATTAATGGGATTATATAGAAATAAATTATAATCATGTTGAGGAGGGATCATCTTTATGAAAAAACTTTTTTCAACTTATTTCTGGGGTCTAGAAAACATTGGCCGAGTCGTATTTACCCTCAGACTCGTTTTGTTTATGATCGTTTTGCAAGGGTTATTAAGCATACACCCCGATACATTCAGCTCATTTGTTCCTCTGGCCTCACTACTGATCATACTCTGTGAATTAACAGTACTTTGGAGTATCGGCCTTAACATTCTACGCCGTTGCATTCATGTAGGCCTTGCTTGGCCATGGTCACTGCTAGCCATCGTTCCCTATGTTAACTTTGTATTTTATCTATACTTAATGTTAAAACCATCCTCTGCCGATTGCTTACACCAAGCGTAGATGTGGTGATAGAGCCCGATCTTCCATTCCTGAAGAATAATATTTAATCATACTATATATGTCACACTAAATCTTCTACATGGCAATAGACAGGAATAGAAGCTAGGGTTGAGCGAAGCCTTACGCAAGGAGCAAGCGATGCCCTAGCTTATGTTCCTGGCAGACCACCAACATATATGTTACTTTCTTAGTATATTATATATATTTCAGACGCCCCTGCTTAGTTACACTTAGAAAGGGAGCGACCTCAAACTTTGAGGTCGCTCCCTTTTAAAATTAAGTTCTATCCTATCATCGTTACTACTTTTATTAAAATCTCGCCCTCCAACTTAGGTTCGACAAACTTATTTCTTATCTGCCAACGCTTTATAAGCTTGGTACTTTTCAATCGCTGCTTTTTCTGCTGCTGTAAATAGCTTTTCTGCTTCTTCAGGGAAACTTCTTAATAAGGATGAGTAACGTACCTCGCCCATTAAAAAATCTCTAAAGCTTGCTTTTGGTTCTTTGGAATCCAGTATAAATGGATTTTTACCAGCTTCCTTCAGATCTGGATTATAGCGATATAGATGCCAATAACCAGCTTCCACTGCATTTTTGGATTCTAATTGCGTACAACCCATTCCTTTCGTCAAGCCATGACTAATACATGGCGCATAAGCAATTACTAGCGACGGTCCCTTGAAGGCTTCGGCCTCTTGTAATGCTTTAATTAATTGGGATTGATTAGCGCCCATGGCGACCTGTGCTACATATACAGAACCATAGGTTACTGCTAGCATACCCAGGTCTTTTTTGTTGAATTTCTTGCCGGATGCGGCAAACTGTGCCACAGCACCAATGGGGGTAGCTTTGGAAGATTGCCCACCAGTATTGGAATATACTTCTGTATCCACAACCAAAATATTCACATCTTCCCCGGATGCTAGCACGTGATCCAAACCCCCATAACCAATATCATATGCCCAGCCATCGCCACCATACATCCACAAGGATTTTTTCACTAGATGTTCTTTATTATTGAGAACATATTCTTTTAATGTTGCTTCTTCACCAACAAGAGTTGCAGATTCTAAGGCCTTTACCAAAGAGCTACTGATAACCTTACTCATACTACCTTCATTAATCTGCTCTAACCATTGGTTGATTGCCCCTTTGAGCGCTTCATCCTTAGTAATTTTCAATAATTCTTCTAATTTCATAGCCAGTCGTTGTCGTTGTTGTCTAACAGATAAACACATACCTAAACTAAATTCAGCATTGTTTTCAAACAAGGAGTTTGACCACGCTGGACCATGACCATCCTTATTGGTAGTATACGGGAAGCATGGCGCAGCTGAGCCCCAGGCTTGTGTACATCCAGTGGCATTGGCTACATACATCCGATCACCATACAACTGTGTCATGAGTTTCATGTAAGGAGTTTCACCACAACCGGCACAGGCACCAGAGAACTCCAGAAGTGGTTGCTCAAACTGACTACCTTTTACACTAAACTTATCTAACGGATTTTCTTTGTGAGAAAGGGTTAAGGAATAATCCCAGTTTTCAATTTCAGCCTTTTGACTTTCTAAAGAATTCATGGTAAGAGCTTTTTCTTTTGCTGGGCAAACTTGTACGCAACTTCCACAACCATAACAATCCAATACATCTACCTGCATACGGTAACTGTACTCTTCAAATTTAGCGCCACCATTGGCTTTTTTGGTTTCATACCCCTCTGGTGCTGCTGTTTTTTCTGCCTCCGTAACTAGGAACGGTCTGATGGCGGCATGAGGGCAAACATAGGAGCACTGATTGCATTGGATGCAGTTATCGACATTCCACTTAGGAACGTCAACAGCGACCCCACGTTTTTCATAGGCAGATGTCCCCATAGGGAAGGTACCGTCTGCCATTGCAGCAAAGGCACTAACAGGGATATCATCACCTTTTTGGGCATTAATCGGAACTAGGATATTCTTAATAAAATCAGGGCGATTATCATGGGTCTCTACCGCTACGGACACATCTACAGCATTTAGCCAGGCTGCTGGGATCTCAACCTTTTGTGCACCATTTACACCCTGGTCAACAGCAGCATAGTTCATATTCACAACTTTGTCGCCTTTGTTACCATAAGATTTGAGAATTGCGGCCTTCATGTATTCAATCGCCTGCGGCACGGGAATGACATTTGCCAATTTAAAGAAGGCAGCTTGCAAGATGATATTGGTGCGATTTCCAAGGCCAATTTCTTTAGCCGTTTGGGTGGCATCAATAATATAAAATTGAACATTCTTTTTAGCCAAAGCTCTCTTTACACTTGCTGGCAGATTTTCTTCTAGCTCGTCACCCGTCCAGCTACAATTTAATAAGAAAATACCGTTATTTTTGATATCATTTACAATATCATATTTGGTAATATAAGAAGAATTATGGCAGGCAATAAAATTCGCTTTTTTCACATAATAACTAGAACGAATTGGTGTTTTGCCAAAACGCAGGTGGGATTTGGTAACCCCTCCTGATTTCTTGGTATCATACTCAAAATAAGCCTGTACATACATGTCCGTATGATCACCAATGATTTTAATCGAGTTTTTGTTGGCTCCAACCGTACCATCCGAGCCAAGGCCCCAAAACTTACAACTAATGGTTCCCGCAGTGGCAAGATCTACTTCTTCGCCAACCGTTAAGGACAAATGAGTAAGATCATCGTTAATCCCTACCGTAAAATGATTTCTAGGTTTGTCTAAGATCATGTTGTTATAAACAGCAATAATCTGTGCTGGGGTCACATCTTTCGAAGATAGACCATAACGTCCAGCAAAGATTTGCGGTCTAGCAGCGCTATCAATAAAGGCCGAGCAAACATCTAAGTACAATGGTTCACCTAATGCGCCAGATTCCTTAGTGCGATCTAGTACCGTTACTTTTTTAACTGTACTTGGCAAATCTTTTAAGAAATGCTCAAGGGAAAATGGCCGATACAAATGAACTTGCAAATAGCCCGTTTTTTGACCTTGGGCATTTAAGAAATCAACTGTTTCTTGAATGGCGCCACTTACAGATCCCATGGCAATAATGATGTACTCTGCATCTGCTGCGCCATAGTAATTAAATAATTTATATTCTCTACCTGTGAGCTTATTAATCTCATTCATGTAGTTTTCTACAATGCCAGGTAACTTATCATAATAAGGATTACAAGCTTCTCTTGCTTGGAAGAATACATCCGGGTTTTCTACCCCACTCCTTTGGACAGGTCTTTCTGGATTTAGGGAATTTTTACGAAATTCTTCTAAAGCTTCTTCATCTAGCAATTTATTGAGATCTTTATAATCAATGCATTCTATTTTTTGCACTTCATGAGAGGTCCTAAAACCATCAAAGAAATGCATAAACGGAACTCTACCTTGGATCGCAGCCAGATGTGCAACCCCGGCCAAATCCATAACCTCTTGTACACTGCCCGTGGATAACATCGCAAAGCCAGTTTGTCGACAAGCCATTACATCGGAGTGGTCACCAAATATTGAAAAAGCATGGGTCCCTACGGTACGTGCCGACACGTGAAGTACGGCTGGTTTTAATTGTCCTGACAAACGATACATGGTTGGTATCATTAGCAGTAACCCTTGAGATGCCGTATACGAAGTTGTCAACGTCCCTGCTTCTAACGAACCGTGCATGGCACCGACCGCTCCAGCTTCTGATTGCATTTCAACCAATTTTACGGTTTGTCCAAATAAGTTTTTTTTGCCTTTTGCAGACCATATATCCACATGTTCTGCCATCGGAGATGATGGCGTAATTGGATAAATTGTTGCAACTTCCGTGAAAGCATACGAAACATATGCTGCTGCCTCGTTGCCATCCATTGTTTTCATTACTTTTTCCATAAAATTACCCCTCTCTGAAGTTGTTTTTTATAAACTTATGGCCTGCCCGACTAACCCCTTCTTCATTCCAATCATCGATCTGAATGATACCAGAGAATTAGATGCCATGCTACTACCAGCAACTAAAAAGATTCTTTTACCCTAAATATACCACAACAACAAGAATATTCAAACTTTTTTTTGCCAATTTGTCCCTCCCAGCAATACAGATCTGAAGTGTAGCAAAGAAATAAGAAAGTTTCTTTACTACACTTTAGGTGGGGTAAATGGTCCATCTGAAATTTCGTTATTCAGCTGTGCTTCAGTGAGTTCGTTTTTTTGTTGCAATTGTGCTTGCTTGCGTTTTAGACCATCGTTTAAGCGACCGATATATTTGATATTCATAAACGTGATGAGTACAGCAAAGGGCTCCGCAATCGCCAACGCAACGAACGTAGAGCGTAATGGTTCTCCCCAAGAAGCAATAACACTGCCAACCAAAGTAACCATAGAGGTCAGCAGATAAGACCAGGAAAGGTTTTTGCAACCATATTGATACATTAAGATTGCTGAAATGTTGCATACGGCACCAATCATGACACCCGTTAGTGAACTGGTGGCCAAATGATGTACAGGATTTTCGACCGTATATACAAACAACAAGCCAATGCCTACCAGTAGTCCAATAAAGGCTGCACTCAATAGATTTAAAGCAATTTTTATGATCCTGCAGCGCATAATGACTCCTCCCATAATGATTAAATTTCCAGGAAACGCTTAAACTCTCGGACGTAGTTCCTGGATACTTCCACTTCATTTTTGTTTTTTAATTTAAGTAGTAATTTGGAGCCGAACCAAGGAATGATTTCCGTGATATTCATAATGTTAACTAACAAGGATTTGCTAATACGAATGAAGCCTTGTTCACACAAGGTGGTTTCTAATTCGTACAGCTTGTTTTTTACTCGAAATTTGTCCTTGCTAGTCATGCAATGGACATTGTTGCCTTCGGCTTCAAAATACAAAATCTCTTCATACCCGATCACTTCAAAGATTTCGCTGTCTGGTCGTCGGCCAATTATAATATTCTTGTTGGTTTCGGTTTTTTTGCCCAGTAAAGCAAAGAAATTATATAGGTCATCCAAGGATTGATAGTCAAAAACAACTGCAATCCCTTCTTCTGGTAGTTCATAGCCCTTTTCTACCAATGATAACCTGGCATTGGGGGCGATGGACAGACCACGTGACTCGATGATCTCGGTTAAGAGTTTCTTCAGTTGATTGGAGCAAACCAAATTGATCTGCATAATTGACGCCCCCTATCGTATCCCTTAATCCTCTTTAGTAACTTGTCAGGATTTTAAGACTATCTTTCCTTATTTTTATCCTCCTTGATTATCATGTATATCCCCCCTGCAATCAGTATCAACGGAAAGAAATAAGCCTTAATCTGAGATAAGATTAAATAATACACACCACTACCCTCAAACATCCGATCGACAAGTGCCAGCGCACCAATCAAGATTAACATCCATGCTAGTACTAAGAAACCTCTCTGGTCCCTCGAAAAATTACCCATATTAAAACTACTGCCGTTATGCCCTTGGAATACAAATTCGCTATCATTGACTGATTCTCCTCGATTTACTTTGGCTACAATATTAAAAGTATCAAAAAATGTGTAGAACCAAAATGGTGCTAGAATAATATTATTCAAAAAACCGATGCCAAGCAAGGGAAAAAAGTGTTTGACCAGCAAAAATAACGCCAGTGTTTGCACTCCCTTTTTTATTAGCCCAAGGTACATATAGCCCACACCTGGAATTAAGGCGGCAATAAAGGTTAAAAAACTATTTTTTCTTTCCATCATAGTCACGCTCCACAAAAAAGTTTTTACTAGCAATATTGTTTTCAAGTAAGGTTATACCCGTTGCTACTTGATACTCGGCGTTAATCACATTTGAGTGCAGCTCTGCCAGTTGCATAAAAATCAACATAAAACCTGCCGTAATTAAACTCAAAGCCGCAATCCATCTTTCATTTTTCCCCCATGCTTCTTGCCTTAATTTTAGACATCAGAACTTGATTATAATTCGCCCTCGGTTCTATTTCTGTATTGGAAGTTGCTATTATTTTATCGAAATCGTCCCAATTTTGTTGCATGGCATAGAACCTCCCTCTTCTAGCTTTTCTTTTAGTTTTTTCTTGCCACGATAGATTCGCCCTTTTAATGCCTCGACGATATTACGATCTTCCAAAATAATCACTCCTGATTTAAAAACCGAATCGTCCCATTTGTCACTTTTAAATCAAAATTGCTCGCTCCTGTACCAAAAACAGTTGGCACGCCACTTACTACTTTTCGTCCGTTCACAATACCTACCCCATTATTAAGAGCAAGTTTTACACTAGCGTCCTGATTATTAGTAGTATAGCTTAGTACGCCATTTCCAATTTGAACGGTAGCAGCTTTTTCATTATTGTTGTTTATTTCAATGTCACCATTTGTTAATTTTAATTTCATATTATTTACATGTCCAGCAATGTTTATCTTACCATTGGATATTTTAGCCTGCAATCAACTCCTATTAATATAGACGCCACAAAACCTCTATATCCCACGCTGTCTTTTATTATAGATAACACATCAACTATTCTACAGGCAATCGCTCAAAATCTACACAAAAAACCGCACCCCGAAAAGGATACGGTTTTTCTACCTACACTATTTTTTTAGCTATTCAAAAACATTAATGCGACATCTTCTTCAATCTGCTGAACCATTTGCTGATGAGTTTGACCTTCTTGCCATTGTCGATCATTCCATTCCTGATCACTTTCATTATCGTGACGTTGCAATTCTCGCTCATAGCGTTGCATTTCTAATTCATTCAGATGTTGACGTTCTTCGTTCTGCCGGAGATAACGTTCATGTTGCTGATCTTCTTGCCGTTGTCGATTATGCCAATCTCGTTCACTTTCATTTTCATGTCGTTGGCTTTCTCTATTATGTCGTTCATTTTCCTGAAACTTCCATTTAATTTGTTGTTCCTGCCAATCACTTCTAGGCGAAGCTTCTAACAGCGCTGTATGTAAACCAACTTGTGTAATCCCCACCAATAAGGAGTAGGCAATTATTTTCTTTACAACCTTTTTCATAATACAAAACCCTGCTTATTCATCATATTATTTTTGCCCTCCTATCATTTTCTATTTAAATTATAACAATACGCTATGACAATTTTGTGACAATTCCCCATTTATAAGTTTGGATAGAAAAATATAGGAGAGTGGGTTATGATAATACCTTTGCCATGAAGTAAGCGACTCCAGCAGCCATGCCACCAATAAAAGTAGTCTGTACAGCACTATACCATGGTTTGTTGCCTAAGAAATAACCTTTCATGTAACCGAAAACAAATAAAGCAACAATGGTTACTGCAACTGACCATAATAAGGCATGATGTCCATTATTAAAGAGCATGTAAGGTAATAGGGGGATTACTCCTCCTAAAATGTACGATCCAGCAATCGTACCAGCACTAGCAACTGCCCGCTGAGGATCTGGTTTTTCTAAGCCAAGTTCAAATTTCATCATGAAATCAACCATAATTTCAGGGTTCCGCTTTAAAGCCTCCACTACAGGACGACTGTCATCGGGAGAAATTTCATAAGAACTAAAAATATCAATAATCTCCTGCTCTTCATCCGCTAAACGATACTTAGTCTCCTGTTCTTCACGAAATCTTTCATGATCATAATGCTCCGCTTCGCTACGCGCTGCTAAATAGCCACCTAATCCCATTGCGATAGAGCCAGCCGCGATTTCAGCAATTCCAGCAGTAACTACAATCCCCGTTCCATCTACCACACCCGATAGACCAGCTGCGAGAGCAAACGGTACAGTCAGCCCATCAGACATACCGATCACAATATCTTTTACCATATCCGATGATGCAAAGTGGTGTTCTTTATGTTGTTTATGTTCCATAATCGCTCCTTACAAAAACATATTTTCCCCTTTAAAACCAGCTCACATGGCTGTTGAACAATATTATATCTCTTCTATGAACTTTTTGCATTGATAAGCATATGTTTTCGCACAATAAAGGTATTGACTTAACCAACACAGAAAGTGTATTAACTGAAATTTAGGAGGTGCCCTATGAATAGTGTCATGGAATTACTACAAAATCATACTTCCGTTCGAAAATTTAAAGAGCAACCCGTTGCTGATCAATTACTGCAAGAAATCGTACAGGCAAGTCAATATGCCTCCACTTCCAATCACATTCAAGCCTATACAATGATTCGAGTGAAAGATCAAGATAAAAAAAACACCTTAGCTACCTTATCGGGTAATCAACCCTATGTAGCAGAATGTCCTATTTTTCTGGTATTCTGTGCGGATTTAAATCGACTAGGAAAAGCTTGCAGCATCAATCATGAAACCATTGAAAGTAGCTCGACAGAAATTTTTATTATGGCTACTGTCGATGTGGCCTTAGTTGCACAAAATATTATGATTGCTGCTGAATCAGCAGGCCTGGGAGGGGTATACATCGGCGGCATACGCAACAATCCCCAAGCTGTTTGTGACTTGTTGCAAATACCCCAGCATGTTTACCCTGTTTTTGGCATGTGCCTTGGCTATCCTGAAAAAATAAATGCTACAAAACCCAGGCTTCCATTATCTTTAATACTGAAGGAAGACACTTATTCTACTGTTGGCGATGAAGAACATCTTAAAGAATATGATGACCTCATCAGCAACTATTACAAGGAACGAACTAACAATAAGAGAAGTAACACCTGGACAGAAGGTATTGCAGCCTTTCTCAAAGAAAAACAACGACCTCATATGAAGGCATTTCTAAACGATAAAGGTTTTGAAATGAAATAATAAACTCGTGGTTATTTCATTGTTACAAAACAAACCTTAAATGGCATAACCCAAGACCGTACGGCAAGTACGGTCTTGGGTTATAATCAGGCTGCCATTTCATAACTTAGGTACGCAAGCAATTTGAGAATCTTTTATTAACTTATAGTATTCCTCTCATAATTATCATCGCTATTTTATCTGCAATCCCTAACAAGACAACAATATCTCTGTCAATTGTTTAGCATATTGTATCTGATTCTGCTTTAAAAAACTATTTTCACTTTTAATCTTAATGATATATGATTTATTTCAGGTTAAAAACAGGTATCTAATTAACCTATTTTCCCCATTCTTTGTTATGTAATAACTTATTTATCATAATTCCCTTACTGTAACTACCGTTATGTTAGATTGATATTATTTTGTAAAACTACCTCTAAGTATGGGCTAGTGTAATCTGTATGCCTATCATCAATCACTCATTTTTACATTATAACTATTATTGGCACAATAATTGCAATATTTCATAAAGATATCTTTACAAATATTCCCGATAGGATAATTCAGGATTAATTATCCACCCCTATCTGCTTTTTATGAATTTTCACGACTTTAGCACATTCCGTTAGATTTAAGATATTGTTATGACCACCTCATACATAAACCTGTGCAACTGACTTTATTACTTATCTTGCAAATTGATGTGCGCGAAAACTTCAGTCCAACCATTTTTCCCAAGATACTCACATTTTATCTTAGGCCCATGGGGCACTCGAGGAGGAATTTATATGTTTTTATGGCAAAGAAAAAAAACTGAACCTAATATTACGAGCATGGCATTGGTTGCTCATCAAGATACTCTCCCAACACAAACAAAACAGGAAGACCTGCTTCTACTAAAGCATAATCAGAAATGTATCGTTAATAAAATTGGTATTAAAATTGAAGAAACCGGTATAGTCGCTGATAATTTAATCGGCATTACAAATAACATTACACAATGTGTCGCCGTTCAAATCAACTCCATGGAAAAATTAGCAGATGAAATCAATAATTATTCCGCTCTCGCTGAGGAAGTTATGGCCAGTACGGAAAGCTCACGACAAATTGCAACCCAAACCTTAGATATCGCAAAGCAAGGAAGCATCGCAGCCACTGACTCCATTCAGGCGATGGATGAAATAGCACTCTCTGTTGATCAAGCCAAACAAATCGTCAATACCCTCAACTCTAAAGCCAAACATATTGATCAATTACTTACCGTAATAAAAGACATTGCCCAGAGTACCAATCTGCTGTCATTAAACGCTTCGATTGAAGCAGCACGTGCAGGTGAAGCAGGAAGAGGTTTCGCGGTGGTAGCCCAAGAAGTAAAAAAGCTGGCGCAACAAAGCGTTGAATCAACAAACTATATCAACAATACCATTAATGAAATTAATCATAGCATCAGTGAAACCATTGCTTCAATGAACACCGTCATTGATAAAGTAAAAATTGGTTCTGACATTGCTCATAACACTTCCAATGTTTTTAGTACCATCATTTCTGCAGTAAACAATAGTAGCACGATTTCAGCAGAAATTAACAGTGCAATTTTCCAACAATCCGCTTCATTAGAGAATGTGGTTAACTCCACACAAGAAATGAGTGTCGCTTCCAATCAGCTCATGTCTATCTCGGAATTAGCCTCCTTATATACTCAGTTTACACAATCTTCGTTAAACTCTCTTTGTGAATCGTCTAGTGGTCTAAAGAAAATTACTACCCACATGCTTGATACCATTGAAAGCCATTCCTATCAGGGCTTTATTCTAAAAACATGCTTGCCCGATGAAATCACCACTTTTGATCCCGCGTTATCAACACAATACATTGGCGGTCATATCTTATCCAATGTTCATGCCGGACTACTGACAATCGATTCTTCAGGGCATGTTGCCCCTGGAATCGCGAAAAGTTGGCATTTAGATGAAAACAATACCTGGATATTCAACTTAAGACGGGGAGCAAAATTCCATAATGGTCGTGAAATCATTGCCGAAGATATTAAATATAACTACGAACGGCTTTTACATCCTCATGTCAAATCCCCTAATGCCTGGTGCCTGCAACCAGTAGACGGGGCCGAAGATTTTCAGAATGGGACGGCCAAAGAAATACGAGGCATTACAATACTTGATAAGTATCGCATCAGCATCAAACTGTCTACACCCTATAGCGGATTTCTACTAAATCTTGGCCAGTTTTATTCTGGCATTATCGCTAGCGAAGAACTAGGTAAAGGCAAAATCGTAGGTTGCGGTCCTTATATGTTAAACGTTGAAGGTTCAAACTGCACACTCGATGCTTTCCCGAACTACTTTAACGGTGAGCCTTATATCAAACAAATTCAAATTAAACTTACCAATGAAGATATTGCTACGGACTTTTCTGATAAGAAATATGACTTTATCTTTATTGATAATAAAAAAACCATGGAACAAGTCAAAGATGATAGAAATGCAACTTGTAATACGGCCAGTATAATGGGAACCTATTACGCCGGCTTCAACCTCCTCTCAAATTCCATTTATACCAAAAACAGAGAACTACGCGTCGCAATCAATCATGCCATCAATAAAAAAAGATTGATTGACGATCTCTTAGGTCCACTGGCAATACCATCTAAAGGACCATTTCCGCCAAAAATTATCGATGATCCAACCCTTACCGGTTATAACTATAATCCGAAACTTGCAAAAGAACTGATTGCCAAGCACAAGCTAGGACACAACAACGAAAAATTTAAAGTGTTATGCCGGGAAGATGCTAGCACTGTACTTTTTAACAAAATTACCCATTATATCATACAAGATTTGCAAGAAGTCGGCATTGAGTGTACCCTTGTAAACGTTCCTGCCGCTAGTTACTTAGACCCTGCCACAATCGCCAAATGCGACTTGTATGTAGCCCGCTGGATAGCAGACACGGGAGATCCTGATAACTTCCTACAGCCAATGTTTGCTCCTGGTCAAGAAAGTAATCGTTCTAATTATTCAAACGAATTTGTTGATAGCCAACTGCTTGAGGCAAAAGAAATTATCAATCCCAATAAACGGATCGATCTATATAGGGATATCCAGAAGACCATTGTTGAGGATGCTCCGTGGATCTTTTTATATCATCCCAATATGGGATTCGCTCAACAAAACACCATTTCAGGTCTCAAGATGAACCCACTAGGCTTATTCCGCTATGAAGATATTATCGGCGAAAAAGTCTAAGAAAAGATTTTTTAAAAGGCATTCATTCAGGATACGCCACTCTGAATGAATGCCTAAATTTTTTATTTTATATTTTTTTACTGCTCATGACAAATAAGGAATAGTTTACGTTGACCTCAGCAACTTTTTTTTCATCATGATAAAAGGTGTGGGATTCGACTTGTACTAATCCAACCTTTTTAAGAATTTTCTTTAATTCCTCTTGATTAAACCCATTATGCCCTTTAAAGTCGTCCTCTGCCTTATGAAAACTTCCATCATCCTCATCCAGTTCCACAATGCATAGATATCCGCCTTTATTCAACAGCAGATATAAATTTTGCAAAGTTATTTCAATATCGTCGATATGGTGCAATGCCATGCAGGTATAAATCACATCATACTTTGCCACTAGCGGGTATCCATCATTAATATCCTGTTGATAAGCGATCATATTAGCTACTTCACATTGTTTAATTTTTGAAAGTACTACATCAATCATACCTTCTGAGATATCAATACAAGTAATATCTTTCAGTTCATCGCGAAGATTAAAGCTAATAAGACCCGTTCCACACCCGAAATCTAATGCACGATAATGATTTTTAAGATCAATACTATTAACGATCTGATCGGTAATAATTTTGCCTCTTTGTATTCTTGCTTCATCATCCCAGACGATAGCCTTCACATCAAAATTCACCCATTACCCCACCCTTTCTACGACATCAATCTTCTTTAATGAACATACAATGTATAACACACTAATGATTCTACAGGCAATGGCTAGGGCTGCCTTCCCTTTCATTCCCAGCAGATACACAATCCATCTATTACTTTCTTAGCGTGTTGTATCTACTTGTATTGGCAATACCTACTTACAAAAACAAGATTTTTTTACCAAAATATTCCTAATGTTTATACTATATTCCCATAAAAAAAATAATACTCTGCAATTTTTAAAAAAATGCAGGGTATTATTTTTTGCATTATTTGCCGATCACATCAACGCCCATATAGGAACGCAATATTTCTGGCACCACAACCGAACCATCGGGTTGTTGGTAGTTTTCTAAAATGGCCGCTACGGTCCGGCCAATGGCTAACCCTGAACCATTTAGTGTATGTACAAATTCTGGCTTTGCCTTTACTTCTCGCCGGAACTTAATATCGGCGCGACGTGCCTGAAAATCTTCAAAGTTTGAACAAGAAGAAATTTCTCGGTAAGCATTAAAGCTTGGCAACCAAACTTCCAGATCATAAGTCTTAGCTGACGAGAAACCTACATCCCCACTACACAGTGCCATACGACGATATGGTAATTTTAATAATTCTAGTATCCGCTCAGCATTTTTTGTTAATTTTTCTAATTCATCATAAGAATTTTCGGGTAGCGAAAATTTAACCATTTCTACTTTATTAAATTGATGCAACCGAATCAAACCACGAGTATCTCTGCCTGCTGATCCAGCTTCAGCCCGAAAGCATGCACTATATGCAGTGTAATATAGAGGCAAGTCCTTGGCGTCTAGAATTTCACCACGATGGAAGTTGGTAATTGGCACTTCAGCCGTTGGAATTAGATAATAATCTAGCCCCTCCAACTTAAACATATCTTCACTAAACTTAGGTAGCTGCCCAGTGCCGGTCATACTGTCTTTATTGGCAATAAAGGGTGGGAAAAATTCAGTATAGCCATGTTCGTTAGTATGAACATCAAGCATAAAATTAATTAGAGCTCTTTCTAGCCGCGCGCCAAGACCACGGTAAAAAACAAACCGCGCACCAGTTACTTTGCCCCCCCGTTCAAAATCAAGGATATTAAGTTTTTCACCAATCTCCCAGTGGGTCAATGGCTGACTTGCAAAAACAGCTGGTTTACCCCAGTTATGTACCTCTACATTACTATTTTCATCCCGCCCAATCGGTACGGACTCATGTAGCATATTAGGAATGTTAATGATAATATTTTGTATCCCGATTTCAACTTCTCGAACTTTGGCATCAAGCTCAGCAATCTGATCGCCCACTAGCCGCATCTCGATCACCAACTGATCAGCATCTTCTTTGGCCCTTTTCAAACGACTAATTTCCTGGGACGTAGTGTTTCGCTGATTCTTCAGTACTTCTACTTGACTCAGTAACTGACGGCGCTCTTTTTCCAATGCCAAAAATTCATCTAAACTAAGATTATTACCACGATTCACCAATGCCTGCTGAACCAATTCCATATTATCCCGAATAAATTTAATATCAAGCATATCGATGTCCCCCTATTAATATATAGTAAAAAACTCCCGTCCGCTATCCAGAAACGAGAGTCCTGAATAGGACTTTGCTAGGCTGCACTAGGTTATCAGCCAAGTCTAATACTATTACATTCTACAATACTCACCATTTCTTGTAAAGGATTTCACCTTGTATGGAGGTTAGGTGCTACCCCTTTAGCTCAATTAGTAATTTTCTTTGATAATTGTTTCATATTATTACACTGCCCTACATAAGAAGAATATATATAGGTTGCATTAAAGAATTAACATTAATCTTGCTGATCTTCCATTCTTAATCATTGCCATTTAGAATATTTGATTCAACTTATCTATACCGAATCCAAATTTTTTAATGCACTCTCTAGTAAGGATTTTAAAATGAAGGAGTGATGCCATGTCCAGAAATACCATACTAAATATCCTCCGCATCGCCGCAAATTTTGCAGGTACCATCATGGGTGCTGGCTTTGCTTCTGGGCAGGAACTTACCCAATTTTTCGGCATCTATGGGGGCATGGGCCTAGCGGGATTACTAGTAACCTGTTTACTATTCACCTGGCTCAGTATCCAAATATTAGAAATTAGCTATAAAATTCACGCCACAAGCTACCATGAACTTTTATACTATGTCTGTGGTAAAAAGATCGGTTTACTGTTAGATATTTTGATTACATTTTTTCTCTTTGGGGTCTTAACAATTACCTTAGCCGGTGCAGGGACCCTTTGTCAGGATACTTTTAACCTCCCCTATGCCTTAGGTCTTGGCATAATGTTTCTCAGCCTGTTACTGACTACCTTATATGGACTAAAGGGCATTACCGCCACCAATCTAATGATAACCCCCTTAGCAACCCTAATACTAGTGGTCATTGGTCTATACTCTTTGCTACATCACCAGTTAAGCTTGTCCATTATTTATTTTCCGCCCCAGACTACGGATTTGCCTATTTGCCATTGGTTATTAGCCAGTTTACTGTACCTATCTTACAACTTGGTCATCAGCACCACCGTGCTTGTCCCCCTCGGTTCAGATATTCCCCAGCGATCAGCGCGGATCTTAGGTAGCATAGTTGGTGGCATATTACTGTTACTCCTAGCAGGCCTGATCACCATTGTGGTCATGGTCCATTATCCCCAGTCCTTAGACGCTGAAATCCCCATGCTCTTTATTGCCAGCTCTCAACACTTTATACATCACGCCAGTTATATCTTTATATTTATGGCCGCCCTTTATACAACAGGCTTAGCTTGCCTATATGGTTGCGCCACCAAGTTAACAGCTACGACGGGGCTCTCCACAAACTATAGCCTGCTCATCCTCCTTGTCCTTAGCCTCTTCTTCGCCACGGCTGGTTTTTCCGACCTTATCGGGATTATCTTTCCCATCTTTGGTTATGCAACCTTATGGTTTACTGGCAAACTGCTTTATTTATCCTTTTTTCCTAAATAAGCAAGGGCGCTAAATACAGCAACTAGTCCTTCTCCCGTAGCTTTAGAAATTTGCCAAGGTTTACCGGTACAATCTCCAGCCGCAAATACACCAGGAATATTCGTTGACATATCACGCTTCACTTTAATAACTTCACCATCTAATTCTAGGCCTGGCAGTACGTTTTCCACTGGGTCAGAATTTCGAATAATAAAGATCCCATGCACCGCTAATGTTTGCTTCGCCATAACCAAGCTTTCTACCACCACATCACCAGTAATGGTCTGGGGCTTATCCTGTATGATATTCACGTCCGACCTCATGTTAGAAACATCTTTGTATTGCGGCAGATAATATACGTTACGACATAATTCCTTTAGATACTCCGCTTCATGTTCTCCTTCCTCTGCATAAGAAATAACAGCCACATCTTTGCCACGGTACATCATACCATCACACGTAGCGCAATAGCTTACTCCTTTGCCTAAAAATTCTTTTTCCCCATTAAATAAACCTGTCGCTACCACACCGGTGGCAATAATGACGGCCCGAGCTTCATAGGTATTGTCCGGTGTTAAAAGAGTGAAAACACCATCCCCCGGAAAAACAGTAACCACTTTTTCTTTTATGATTCGGGGGGTATGAGCCATGGTGTGAGACAAAAATTGTTGCATCATTCCTTGACCTGTGATTTGAGGCATGCCTAGATAATTATCAACTACATGAGCTTGTTGCAGCTTCTTACTAAAATCCATATGTTCAAATATAGCCACGTTTTTATTGCGTATGCGGCCTGTTAGAGCTGCTGATAAACCGGCTGGACCACCACCAATGATCGCAATATCAAAAATTTCATTCGGCATTTTCAAAAGTCCTCCTTTAAATTAAGCTTGAGGTGATTGTATGTATAATTATATCCTTACACGCATCGCTTATTTTCCCATATTTTTAATTTTCTTTGTCAGTGGCCTTTGCACTGGCAGCGTGATTGGCTTGATTTTTATCCTCATGGATCACTCCATCGGCATTTTGGGTGGTGCATTCCTTGCCCTACTGTCCGGACTGCTCTGTGGCCTATTGGGGCTCACCTGTACTGCCGTTTTCAACATACTAGCTCCTACATTGGGAGGCCTTCCCTTAAAAATCCAGTCTTGCCTAACCACATCCCTGAACAATGAGGGCATTGACCCACCTGATTTGCCATCTTACTAGTAGCTCCAGCTAACCTTGTACATCCAAGCTCTACTGGAAGGCTCCACGAGTGTAATTATATTATTGTTTATTTTGCCCAATTATTAAGTAATCCTGCATATAAATGAAAATATTATTTAAAGCGGGAGACAGGTTATCCTGTGCTCCCGCTCTGCATGTTTATCCATTTTTCCGTTTAAAATCTAACATGAACTCTTTTAAGGCTAAGCATCCACCTACTGTCATCGCATTATACATAGAAGCCCGCAAACCACCTACCGAGCGGTGCCCCTTAAGACCGATGAGCCCTGCTTGCTCGGCCTCCTTAGCAAATGTTTTTTCCAGCTCTTCCGTTGGCAAGCGGAAATTGACATTCATCAACGAACGACTATCAGCCTGGGCATGACCGCGGTAGTAACCACCACTTTGATCAATGGTGTCATAGATCAGAGCCGCTTTTTCCTCGTTGCGTTTGCCAATGACAGACAAGCCTCCTTGGCCTTTTAACCACCGCAATACCAAATTGAGCATATACACAGAAAAAACGGGAGGGGTATTATATAAGGAATCATTTTTTGCATGTGTCTCATACCGCATCATGGTTGGAATGGTTTTAGGATTGTTTGCCAGTAATTCTTTGCGCATAATAACAACCGTCACACCCGCTGGTCCTAAGTTTTTCTGAGCTCCTGCATAGATCATCGAAAATTTTTCTGCATGAAAAGACCGATTTAAAATATCCGAGGACATATCAGCAATCAGTGGCACCTTGCCAAATTCGGGAAACTCCTTCCACTGCGTGCCAAAAATAGTATTATTGGAAGTAATATGAACATAAGCCGGCTGATCGCTTAACTGAATTTCAGCCATCGTAGGAATACGCTGATGATTGCCTTCAGCCGTCGTGGCTGCCACATGGGTATTACCAATTAATTGTGCTTCTTTAAGAGCTTTTTCCGACCAGGTACCCGTTATAATATAATCGGCAGTCTGCCCTGATGCTAAGAAATTCATCGGTATCATCGCGAACTGAGTGCTAGCTCCGCCTTGCAGAAATAATACGCGGTAATCATCTCCCAGTCCCAGAAGTTCCTTGATGTTAGCCTCCGCTTCCTCATTAATATCTTCATAAGGTTTGGAGCGATGACTAATTTCCAATATGGACATCCCCGTCTGCTGATAATTAAGTAATTCAGCCTGGGCCTCTATTAACACTTCCAGGGGTAATGTTGCAGGCCCAGCATTGAAATTAAAGATACGATTATTCAAATTACTTCCTCCCATCTATCAAGTGCACCACCATTGCATCCCTGAGTTTTGGTTCAAACCAAGTTGATTTTGGTGGCATAATTTCACCAGCATCAGCGATTGCCATTAATTGTTTTATGGAGGTAGGAAACATGGAAAAAGCCACAGCATACTCACCGTTGTCTACTAAACGCTCTAATTCCTTAATGCCACGAATACCACCAACAAAATTAATTCGCTTATCTGTGCGAATATCCATAATTCCCAGCACTGGTTTCAGCAAATTATCTTGCAAAATACTTACATCTAACTTGCCAACGGGACTAGCTTCATCATAACTACCTGGTTTAGCGACTAATTTATACCAAGCCTTATTGATATACATGCCAAAATAATGAGGATATTCAGCTTGGCACGACACCCGCGTACAGGGCTGAATTGTAAATTTTTCCTGTATCTTGGCGATAAATTCAGCTTCTGATAGACCGTTTAAGTCTTGAACTACCCGATTATAATCTAAAATCTTGGTCATGTTATGAGGTACTAGAACGGTTAGAAACCTTGTATATTCTTCGTTGCCAATATGATGAGGATTCTTTTTCTGGGTATCATAGATATGAGAGGCTGCCGCTAACCGATGATGACCGTCAGCTACGTACAAGGTTTCTACTTGAGCGAAAGCCTCTTCAATGGCCTTAATTTTTGTTATTTCATCGATGACATATAAACTATGTTTAATGTCATCATCAGTAGTAAAATCATAGACAGGTAGTTTATTCATACACTGGGCAACTAGGGCATTAATATGATCACTAGCTCTATAAGTCAGAAAGATAGCACCCGTTTGTGCCTCTGTCGCTATAATATTTTTAATACGGTCTTGTTCTTTGTCTGGCCTGGTTAATTCATGTCTTTTTATAATATTATTTTGATAATCTTCGACAGATGCGGTTGCCACCAGACCAACCTGAGTATGGGTCCCCATCTGTTGTCTATACACATAAAAACATGGCTTTTTATCCTGAATCAAAACACCCTTTGCGATAAATTCCTTGAGGTTTTCTCCAGCTTTTTGGTACACAGCGTCGGAATAAAGATCGACATTAGGTTCAAGATCAACCTCAGACTTCGTAACGCGCAAAAAGCTGTTACGATTGTGGTCAGTGATCTGCCGAGCCTCCTCTGAATTCATTACATCATAGGGTAAGGATGCTACTTGAGATGCCAACTCTGATACTGGTCTAAGTCCACAAAACGGTTTTACATTAGCCATAATAACTCCTCCTATATTCCGCTAAAATTCACTAATTTGGCACCGACGATTCCATCTACTGCCTTGATTTTCAACATAACCGATGCAGGGATATCTGAATCCACACCCATAACCATAATGTTGGTACCAGCGACTTCCGTACGTCCGACCTGCATACTGTCAATGTTGATTCCTGCATTACCAAGAATGGTGCCCACATTACCAATAGTGCCGGGTCGATCCAAATGTGGTCCCACAATGAGCCAGCCCTTAGGGTCTACATCCACCCGGTAAGCATCAATCATCACGATGCGACCTTCCTGATGACCGAATAAGGTTCCAGCCACAGTATGGCTTTTTTTGTCCGTATGTACACGCACAGTAATCAAATTAGCAAAATTGGCCGTATCCTTGCTTTTTACTTCCCGTATTTTAATACCGCGAGATTTTGCCACCCCTGGAGCATTGACATAATTAATGCGTTCGGTCAAAATCGCATTTAACAAACCTTTAATAATGGCAGTGGTCAGCATCTTCGTATCAACTTCGCTAATGTCACCATTATACTCTACATCAATGGCATTCATGCGGCCTTCCGCTAAATTAATTGCTAAGCAGCCCATTTTTTCCGCCAAATTAAAGTACGGACGAATTACTTCTAGTACATGAGACTGAATTGGTGCCATATTAACAGCCGTTGCAATAGGTTCACCCTGCAGAGCAGCAATAATACCTTTTGCCACATCCACCGCTACACCTACTTGTGCTTCCGCTGTGGACGCTCCTAAATGTGGAGTAACAATAACCTGATTTAGTTTGAGTAGTGGATTGTCATTATCAACTGGTTCCTTTTCAAACACATCGATAGCAGCCCCTGCTACAATACCTTGTTCGACAGCCTGAGCTAAATCGCCTTCATTTACCACACCACCACGGGCACAATTAATAATACGTACACCTGGTTTCATTTTGGCAAAAGTCTCTTTATTTAGCAGATTTTTTGTTTCTGCTGTCTTGGGTAAATGCAGCGTAATAAAATCAGCTACGGGGAAGATTTCTTCCAATTCAACCAGCTTGATTCCCATCTCCTGTGCCTGCTCCGCACGGATGAATGGATCATAGGCAATAATCTTCATTTCCATTGCCAAAGCCCGTTTAGCAACACCGCTACCAATGCGACCGAGCCCAAGGATACCCAGGGTCTTGCCCCGCATTTCAACCCCCATTAGCTTGCTCCTGAGCCACTGACCATCTTTCAAACTAGCATGAGCCTGAGGAATATTTCGTGCCAAAGCCAGCATCATGGCCATGGTATGTTCGGTAGCCGCTACGGTATTACCATCAGGGGCATTGAGTACGATAATGCCTTTTTTAGTTGCTTCCACCACATCAATATTATCAACACCAACACCCGCTCGGCCAATGACTTTAAGTTTTGTCGCTGCATCAAGGACCGCTTTCGTTACTTTAGTTTCACTACGTACCACCAAAGCATCATATTCGGGAATCATGCGAATTAATTCTTCTGGTGCTAACTGGGTTTTAACATCCACCTTATACACTTGTTGTAATAATTCTACCCCTTGCTGAGAAACTGGATCACTCACTAAAATTTTCATAGTACGCCTCCGTCTTATTTTTAATTGGAAATATCTAATTTTCACTCTTACGCTCGTTATTTTTTTGATGATGCCGAACTCGAAAAAAAAAATAAAAAAAGCCCTCCATCCCACATCAAGGGACGAGAACTATTCCCGCGTTGCCACCCAAATTGCCTTTACGGCCATCTTTAGCCGCTGTATCGGGCGGAACCCGTCTTGATTCATCATCAGACACTCTAGGGCGGAACCAACTACCAAAATGACCGACTCTCACCAATTGTCGGCTCTCTGCGCACTCTGTATACTCAGCTTCCCTATCATCGTGTTTAGCTATTAATTTTAACTCATTATATTTTATCCAGTAGTCAAAGTCAAGTGTATTCTAGAAAAAAACATTTAATTATATAAATCATCTTTTTGAGCTTTTTACTTCACTAAATTGTAAGAGGGCAGGATTGAGTCCTGCCCTCTCTCTTTAGATATGAAATTTACTGATTTTTTCCTGAAGCTTTTGAGCCATATCAGCAAGATCATGACTAGAAGAAGCAATTTGTTCCATTGATGCCGCTTGCTCTTCCGTTGTTGCTGATACGGTTTGGGTTTCGTCGGCTACTTTTTGGCTCAAACCATTGATCATTTTCACAGAAGACATAATTTGTTGACCACCGTCTCCCATCTGCACCACAGCCGCGGAGATTTCTTTCACTTGCTCCGAGACTTGGGCCACCAACTGAGCAATTTCATGAAACGCATCATTGGCACCATTTACCACTTCAGCACCAAGACTTACTTCTCTTGTCCCATTATTCATCGCCGCAACAGCCTTGGCCGTATCCCCTTGGATTTCCCCAATGAGAGCAGCAATTTGTTTGGCTGCTTCCTGTGACTGCTCAGCCAACTTGCGAACCTCCTCTGCAACTACGGCGAAACCACGCCCCTGTTCGCCAGCCCGCGCTGCCTCAATCGCAGCATTCAGTGCTAACAGATTTGTCTGACCAGCAATACCAGCGATGGTATCAACAATCTGTCCAATTTCTTTAGAGCGCTCACCGAGATTGCCAATTACCTTGGCTGACGTGTTAACGGTTTGCTCAATAAGTGCCATCTGGTCAATTGCCTTACCAATCGAAAGACCATTTGCGTTTGCCTTATCAGCAGCCTGTGAAGATTTCACAACGGCATGATTGGCAACTATGGATATTTTTTCAACATTAGCTAACATTTTCTCCACGATAATCGCAGTTTTTTCCACGCCCTGCAGCTGCTCATCTGCTCCTTGCGCGATGTGTATCACCGACTGTGCTACTTGATTCGTAGCCTGAGCGGCTTCTTGTGAACCAGCTGTTAATTCCTCGGAGGAAGCTGCCAGATAGCTAGCACTACTATCAACTTGCACGATTAATTCACGTAGATTGCGCACCATGGTATTAAAACCAGTTGCCAAAATAGAAATTTCGTCCTTACCAGTTACCTTCGCCTGTACCGTAAGATCTCCCACAGCAACTAATTGAACCTGTCGAGCTAACTCTTCAACTGGCTTGGTTATACGTTTCACCACAAATAGAGTAACACCAATTACAATGAGTATCGATACAATGAACAGTGTCACAAACAACCATCTCAGCGTCACAAGGGGTTGGTAAATCACGTCTTCTGGCACGCAGATTGCCAAAGTCCAGCCTGTAGAAGGTATTTTCTTATAAACCATCATTAGATCTTTTCCATTAAAGCTATAACTGGCATGACCACTGTCTTTTGCTAGCACCTCTTTGAACATGGTCGACAGTGCTTTAAACCGCTCATCCTTAAATAAATTTTTTGATACAAAATCCGCATTGGGATGAGCCAAGAGATTTCCTTGGGTATCAATTAAATATGCATAGCCTGCGCCATGTAGTTTAATATTTACCACATTATCTACGAGGGTTTGTAGCAATATATCCTCACTCATAACTCCGCGCAATTGTCCGGCGTTATTTTTTACGGGCATAGCCACTGATACTGCCATTTGCTTTGTTACCATATCTAAATATGGATCTGAAAAACTAAGTTTCCCCTGTTCCTTAGTCTTGGTATACCATGGTCGCATACGCGGATCATAATCAGCAGGTGGCACCCAGCCACTGCCATCAATCATTTTCCCATCAACCGTACCAAAGTAAAAATCAGATACTTCTTTATCCCTCTTATAACCCGCTAGCATAGGGATGGTCATTTCAGCATCACCGAAAGTACTTTGTATTGTACTTGCTGTTGAATCAATCATTTTAGCTTTACTAAGCAGCCACCCTTCTAATTGATTTACATAAGCAGATGAACTTTGATTCATTTCTTCTTGAATTCCTAAGATGACCTGTTCCTTGGTGAACTCGTACCCAACAATCGATGATACCAAGAGAATAATGGCAGACACTACTGAGAATGTTAGCGTGATTTTAGTCTTTAAATTCATTTTTTCATCCCCTTTTTTCATGAACTTAACAGCCTACACTAATGGGATTATGTTTATTAGTTGCACCTGAATATTGAGTCTTCTAATCGTAAATTTTCACAATATTGGGACTATTCAAAGATTTATTCTTCCAATCTTTGAATTACAATCGCCAATCTAAACACTACTTTTCTTACAAAACACATCCGAATCGTTATTATGACTTTTTAAAAATTCTTTAGACCCTTTTCAAACTGCAATTTACGATTACACTCTATACTTGCATTATATCATATAAAAGAGTCAAACCTAGCAAATTCTTTGTTTATTTGATCAATTTTACTCATTTCTATCATCTTTGGTTTCTTATTTTATACACGTTGTTAACGATTTACTATATAAGAGACAACAATCATCAAACATCATTTTAAATAAGAGAGGTGTCAGGCATTACTTGCCCCCCCTCCACAGCAGGAAAATTTTATTTCAGCAAGAATACTACACAAATGAACTGGTTCAGTTGAGGCTGACATCAGAACTTCAGGTGGATTCTTTTCCCTACTTGAAGCATACTAAGGAAACTCCTGCTTTTATAAGAGGGAGTCATCAAATTTTGACATACTATTAGGAGGTAATAAACCATGAGTAAAGAAGTCGCGTATAATGAATATGCCAATAAAGTAACAGAAATACTAAGTAAAGGTGCTTTTTTAACCACCAAAGTGGATGAAACCGTTAATACTATGACCATTGCCTGGGGAAGCGTTGGTTTCATGTGGGGTAAGCCTGTATTTATGGCAATGGTAAGACCTTCCCGTTTCACCTATGAGCTCCTTGAAAAGAGCGGCGAGTTTACGATTAGTATCCCTTTTAAAGACATGAGCAAAGCCCTTGGCATTTGTGGTTCAAAATCAGGTCGTGATACCGATAAGTTCGCCGCTGCCAATTTAACAACAGCCCCAGGTACAAAAATCCCTACCCCAGTTATCGCCAATTGTGGGTTGCATTATGAATGCAAGGTAGTCTACAAACAAGAAATGGTGCCAGAATTGTTGACTTCTAGCCTACAAGATAAATGGTATGGAACTGGCAATTATCACACCTTGTTTTTTGGAGAAATTTTAACTACCTATATAGACGAATAAGAAACGCCTTACATATAGCAACATGAGCTTATGTCGTTATAAACATAGATTAACTATTAATGATATTATGCTTGTCATAAGTTGCATTAAAGTTTCTAAATGGCAATCGTCAGGAATGGACGAGAGGGCACAGTAACAATATAGCTATTACCTTAATGCAACCTATATAGGACAAAGCAAAGACTTGCCAATTCATCATTGGCAAGTCTTTGCTTTGTCCTATATCTACTTTTATACCTTAAATTTACCGATTTCTTGTTGTAAGTCTTGGGCCATTTTGGCCAGTACCTGGCTAGAAGAAGCAATTTCTTCTGCTGTCGCCGAACTTTCCTCAGTGGCTGCCGATACGGTTTGAGTTTGCATTGCTGTCTCTTTACCAATTTGCTCTAGATTATTCATAACGCTAACAATTTCTTGACCACCAGCCGACACTTCTTGTATCGAAGCTGTAATATCTTGCACCTGCTGGCTTACATTGCTGATCATCGTTAAAATTTGTCCAAACATCAGCCCGCTATCCCGCACAACCTTACTACCAGTCTTAACTTCACGCGTACCATTTTCCATGGCCACAACGGCTTGGGCTGTGTCATGCTGAATGCCAGCAATCAGTGTCTCTATTTGCTTGGCAGCCAAAGCCGATTGTTCCGCTAGTTTGCGCACTTCTTCGGCAACTACGGCAAAACCTCGACCTTGTTCACCTGCCCTAGCAGCTTCAATGGCGGCATTTAAGGCCAACAAATTAGTTTGTCCTGCGATTCCAGAGATAGATTCTACAATTTGTCCAATTTCCTGGGAACGTTCACCCAATTTGGCTACAACCGCTGCTGACGTGATTACTGTCTGTTCAATGGTCGCCATCTGTTGTACCGCTTTGTCTACAGACTCAGTACCATCTTGCGCCTTGTCGGCTGCCTGCCCAGAAGTAACCGCTACTGATTCTGTTTTATTTGCAATTTGCTCAATGGATGCTGCCCGCTGATCAACCGCATTTACCACTTTGACTAATGCACCCATTTGCTCATCAGCACCATGAGCAATATTAGTAATAGACTGCGCTACCTGCGTTGATACCTGAGCTGATTGCTCAGCACTGGCCGTCAATTGTTGAGATGCAGAGGCTACATGTTCAGAAGAAACCGACACCTGCTTCACCAAATTGCCAAATTGCATTTTCATACTATGTAAATTCCTTGTCAAATCGCCAATCTCATCATGCAGTGCCACTTCTGCCAATTTAGTCGTTTCTATTTGCAAATTCCCCTGTGCTAAATGAGTGACGACTGTTGATAATTGTTTGATCGGTCCCACAATATGATTGGTTACTACTAGGATAATACCGCCTAAAATCAGCAGACCAACTAAACTTGTCACTAAGGAAACGATACCTAGTGTAGTAACACTTTCAAACACTTCCGCCAGCGGTACACCAACTACAAATACCCAGCCACTTTTCCCAATGGGAGCCGACACATAACATTTTTCCACTCCATCATCGGTGTACTTAATGCTAGCTAGTTTGCCACTCAAAAAAGCTTTACCAGCTTCAGCAAATGCACCATCCTTTATTTTCATAACATTATCGCTAAATGTTAGGCTAGGATGAGCTATAAAATTACCTTTTTCATCGAGAACAAAAGCATAACCCGTATGGGCTATTTTAACACTAGAGACCATCGCCTGATAGTCTGCTAAGGACAAATCAATGCCTACGACACCAATAAGCTGCCCATTGTTCACAATTTTCTGGGCAATACTTACGGTTGGTTGCTTAGTTCCTTCATCAATATATATTTCCGAATAGGCTGGTCCATCCGTTGCTACCGCTTTTTTATACCAACCACGAGTACGAGGATCATAGCCAGCTTTTGGTATGGCACCATTTGCTTCTAAATAAGATGCATCCTCAAAACCAACAAAAACATTCAGTACGCCAGGGTTTGATTTTTTTGTTAATTGTAAAAATCCTAATAATTGCTCTTTGGTAATAAAATTGTTTCCTAACATTTGAGAAACATTGTTTATCACGGCTTCTTTATTTTCTAATTGCTCATCAATTTTAGTACTATTAGCATTCACCATCCAATTTAGGGTTTGTCCAATTTGGTCATTTAAGGAATTTCTTGCATTATAATAGCCGTATACACCTAGGATTCCTAACATAATGATCATGGGAATCAACAACATAATCAACATTTTCTTCTTTAGCTTTATATTCTTTAGCGTCAATTCTTATCTCCTTTTGTTCGCGCTGCCCGCATTTCTTGCCACGCATCACGGGCTAAATCACCAATTCTTTTTTCGATCTTGGCTAATGGGCTGGATACCACTTTGCTGAGTTGGGCTATCGCCTGTTCATTTTCCCCTGTACGCCTTAGTAAATCAGCAACCAGATAGGTAACCGCTAATTCTGACATATTGCCAATGGGCATCCTTTCTGTTGACAACGCTTTCTCATAACATTCGCAAGCCTTAGCTAAGGTTTTATGCTCATCGTCAGTCATCCCGCCCTCACGGTATAACCAACCAAGCCGCAAATATAATGCTGCCAACTTACTAGCTGCCACCCCAAACATTTCACTATAAAAAATAGCCAACTGATAGCTAACAATCGCCTGTTGTCTAGTTCTATTACCACATAAATTAACCCTTACATCTCGGTCTGATAGAAATTTCTTTATTTTCGCTATCATGGTCGACGTAATTTCAGGGAATTCCTTATCCCTTGCCGCATAACCACAGTGTGGGCATGCCCATACCGTATAATAATAAGGGTTGATATCTTTATAATAAGCACAAAAATCCGAATCTTGCTTAATCAGAAACAAACGTGAACGTACGCATGTGGCTGTAAATTTTTCTTCGCACACTGCGCATTCCTTTTCTACAGAATATAAATAGTCTGACATCATTTCCTCCTTAGCGCATGATAGCTATTTCCGATTTTTACCTTTATAGAGTATTATAGCACATTGTGTTGTAAATTCCATAACTGATAAAATAAGTGTTTATTTTCCAAAAGTTCTATTTGACGTCCCTGTTCTACCACTCTACCTGCATCCAAAACAATAATTTGGTCCATATCCTCTAAGCCCACCAAACGATGAGTAATCAAGATGGTCGTGCGGCCTGCCATCAATTTACCAATGGTCTTCATGACCAATTGTTCTATTCGAGCGTCAAGCCCTACTGTAGGTTCGTCCAAAATAAGAATAGCTGCATTTTTAAGTAGAGCTCTCGCAATAGCAATTCGTTGCCGTTGCCCTCCTGATAAAGCATGACCATTTTGTCCCACCATTGTATCATACCCTTGGGGCAAAGCTGCGATAAACGTCCTTAGTCCAGCACTCTCAATCACCTGTTCAAGTTCAAGCTCGCTAGCCTCTGGCTTCGCCAGTAGAATATTATCACGAATACTCGCATTAAACAAATGGGTTTGTTGGGAAACCACCCCAAACATACTACGCAATTTTTCAGGATCATAGCTTTTAATTTCATGACCACCTAAATAAATGGCACCTTGCTCATAATCCCAAAATCTCAGCAATAGGTGAAGCAAGGTGCTTTTACCAGCCCCACTCGGACCAACAATTGCTAGCTTCTGCCCAGTACCAATCGCAAAGGAAAGATTGTTTAGCACGAAGGGCCCTCGGCTACTATACTGAAAACTTACATTTTGTACTTTAATACTGGCATCATTAGCAATAACACCACCAATAACCGGGTGTACGGCAGGGTCCTCATCTACAATTGCAAATAATCTTTTCCCCGCGGCCATACTTTCTCCTAAATAATGTACAACTAACGGCAACGGTAATACGGCTTCAAAACTACTTTGTACCATTAACACCATTACAGCCAGGTATATGCCTGCCAATTGTCCATCGTGAACTAAGGGAATCGCCAGCCACAATATAAGCCAAACCGTACCATTCACGATCAATAGGCCAAGGGCATCGGTTAGTCCCGCTAGCTTCGATACATCACTCTGCAACGTAAGCAGTCGCTGATTTATCTCATTAATTCTCTGAATTTGGCGATCAATTTGTCCGCATGCTGCAAGATCTACAATACCGGTCATACTATCTACCAACTGCGTACGAAGCTCGCCACGGGCAGCAACTAATCTGTGAGCTGTAGATTTTTGTATTAACCTGACAAGAATCGGTGTTACTAAGCCAGCCATAATAAACGCCCCGCTTACTACATAAACAAAACTCATACTATATTGGCTCAAAAATATACACGTCCCGCATAATACTGCAATAGCAATAACAGGGGGAGCTAACACCCGCAGATAAAATTCTTTTAGAGTTTCTACATCCCCCACAATGGCGTTCAACAGTTCACCACTTTGCCACTCCATTAAACGTGCTGGCGCCACTCTCTCTAGTTTTGTATAAAACCATACACGAACAGCCTCTAGCAGACGAAAAGTAACATCATGGGAGATATAACGTTCTAAATAACGAAATACAGCGCGAGCAATGCCAAAAAATCGGACCCCAACAATCGCTATGGATAACTCCGTAATCGCTGGATGTAAAGCGGCGCTAGAAATCAAATATGCCGAAGTCGCTAGTAATCCCATATTACTGGCAATCGTTAAAAATCCAAAAATAGCAGCTAGCAACATGGTTGCCCATGCCGAACCCATTATGGTTAGCAACCTACGAAAAATATTCATGCTACACCTCTAAAGGCGATGACTAATTCGTAATAAAGTCCCTTATTACTCATTAATGCCTCATGCTTGCCTACTTCGGCCACCTGTCCCTGATTAAATACTACAATGGAATCTGCATGATACACCGTGGTTAAACGATGAGCAATAATAAGTACGGTACGCCCCACCTTAAGTCTAAGCAAAGCTTCTTCAATGACCGCCTCACTCTGAGGATCCAGTCCAGCTGTAGCCTCATCCAGCAATAGAAAAGGAGCATCTCGCAAAAAGGCCCGAGCAATTGCTAAGCGTTTGCACTGTCCACCACTTAAGCCCTGTCCACCTTCTCCCACTAAAGTATCATATCCCTGGGGTAATTCCATAATAAACTCATGGGCGCCAGCATCCCTTCCTGCCTGCATCACTGCAGCCAAAGATGCATGCTCCCTGCCCAAACGAATATTATCAGCTACACTTCCCGCGAATAAATGAGGAGCCTGAGGCACAAAAGCCACCTGCGCTAACCAATTTTCCCGATTTATCTTTGCTAAACACATACCATTGATATAAATATTTCCTTGATCAGGATTCATAAACAATAGTAACAAACTTGCCAATGTACTTTTTCCAGAACCACTTGCTCCGACCAAAGCCACTTGTTGCCCTTGTTTAATTTCTAGAGAAATACCTCTTAATGCTGGACGTCCACCGTCATAAGCATAATGTACATTGTCAATCACAATCCCCACCCCAGCTTTATAATCTAAAGTGCTCTGCCAATGAACCCCTGCCGGTTTCGGGGCTAATGCTAAAATGCCAAAAATACGTTCCCCTGCGGCCACACCAGCCATCCCAGCGTGAAAATGAGTGCCCAGTTGCCGCAAAGGAGAATAAAATTCTGGCGCTAATAATAACAAGAAAAAAGCGTGGGTAAACCCAATATGAAAATATAACAACTTTAGCCCAACCGTCACTGCCACTAAAGCGGTACTAATCGTTGCCACCAATTCTAATACAAGGGCTGATAAAAAGGCGATTTTTAATACCCGGAGTGTAGTGTCGCGAAAATCCCCACTCATGCGCCTAATTACCTGTATCTGTTCAATACTACGGCCAAAAATTTTTAAAATTGTCAACCCTTGTAGCACATCCAAAAAATGTGCACTCAACCGTGATAAAGTCTCCCACTGCTCTTTATTCAACTTTTCCGCCATACGACCAATGAGAATCATAAATAGGGGAATCAGGGGTGCTGTTAGCAGCAAGATCGCCCCGGTTGTCAGATCCACGGGGAAAACCCATGCCAAAACAAGGACCGGTACCAATAATGCCGTAAATAAATGTGGTAGAAATTTTGCAAAATAAGGATCTAAATTTTCAATCCCCTCCACTAACACATTAACCAGTTCACCAGTTTGTTGACTGCTGGTATATATAGGTCCTAACTCCAGCAAGCATTTCAGCACCCGTTGCCGAATATCAGCCTTGATACCAGAAGCCAAGCCATGGGCTGTTATTTCAACCAGCCAAACAACTACACTGCGTAATAGCATAATAATAACTAAAGCCTTCATCCAAAGCCATACCTGCGTTAAATCTAGCCCATCTAAAAATACGCCCTTTATAACATTAACCAAATAATCAGCCTGCAATACTGTTAATACCCCACTAATCACCCCCAATCCAACCAATATAGCAAATTGTTGCTGATGTTTTTTCAATTGTTGTATAAGACGCTTATCAATCATATCGATTCTCCTATCCATTCTGCATTAAAGTGCCTTTCTTCCATATTATCATAAGCATTTGTTAAATACTAATGTCTCCTATATAGCAACATGGCACAAATCTTGCATTACTATAATATTAACTACAGGAGGTGTTTAATCGTGGAAAGTTGTATTGAATTGTTAAAAGAACTCATCTTGGTACAAAGCGTCGACCAAAATGGTGCCAACACACTGATTGATTACTGCAAAAAATGGTTAACAGAGCGAGGTTTGACATGCCACATTATTGAAAATGCTGGTTATAAAAGCCTCATTACTACAATTGGCTCAGGTCCCAAAACGTTGATTTTAAATGGTCATCTTGACGTGGTAAATGGCAGTCACCATCAATTCTCTCCACACGTTATTGATGATAACTTATATGGTCGTGGTGCTGCCGACATGAAGGCTGGAGTAGCGGCCATTATGTCAATTATGGTAGAGTTGCAAAATGTCGCTCTTTCCTCCCAAGTGCAATTACAACTAGTCACCGACGAGGAAACTGGTGGCAACAATGGTTCTCGCTATCTTGCTGAAAATGGCTATCGTGGTGATTTTGTGATCTGCGCAGAACCTACTCAACTCGGACTTGGTATTCAAGCTAAGGGGATTTTACAACTTGATATTGAAGTAAGAGGAAAATCTGCTCACGGCAGCAGACCTTGGGAAGGCGAAAATGCAATCTTGAAAGCTCACGATATTTTTCAGCAAATTACACAATTGCCGTTCTGTACAAAAAAGTCACCGCTGTATGACTCTCCTTCGATTAATCTGGCGAAAATAGCAGCTGGTGATGTCTACAATAAAGTACCGGACTACTGCCTAATGAGCTTAGATATTCGTTTTTTACCTACTCAAGACGAACATGAAATCATTGAACAGATCAAGACGGTTGCTAAACATATAAATGTCCATGCCATTGGCTGCCCCGTAACCACTCTACCTGACAATCCCTATGTACAACAGCTTGCGATGATGACAGAGGAACAAACAGCCTGTCCCGCAAAAATCTTTGGGCAACATGGTTCCGCTGATACTCGCTATTTTTCTAAGTACCAAATTCCTGCAATAGAATTTGGCCCATCGGGTGCTAACTGGCATGGGGATGAAGAATATGTTGAAATCCCCTCCATCCAAAAATATATGGCAATTCTAAAACAATTTATTGCTCATTTTAGTTGAAAAATTGCCTTCGTCCTGTATGAGCAGTGGCGAGGGCTTTTTTATTTGCCCTTAGGCATCTTCAAAAAGATAACTAGTCAGATTCTGGTCTATTTTGCGCTAGCCTTCATCACGATAACCCTTACATAGTCTGTGCTTGTGCGGGTTATCGTTCTTCGCCTAGCACAAAATATCCTCAGAATCTTTGACTACTTATTTTCTTTCAGATGCCTTAAAGCAGGACTGACACGATTTTAATAGAATTGACAGTTGAAGCCTAAAGGAGGTTAAGCAGAAATAATGAAAAATATTGCTATCATAACCAATAATCATACTTTACCCTTAGGATCTTTTCTCAAAAAAAATTTGGAACTTGTATTAGGTAATTATGTTAACATAAATACCTACTTCTTCAGTCAATTTACTGCTGATACTGTAATTGATGATGATATTGTTTTGGTTATGACTAAAGGTAAATCCTTAGAATTCAAGAATTATATTGCTGACATGCGGCGTATCGTTGTGGTACAACGAACCATTCGCGAGGCTGAAATCTATAAAATTTTTTCGATTCCTTCTAACGCCAAAGTGTTAGTCGTAAATGATAATTCGGAAACCACGTTAGAGTTGGTATCCATTCTTTACCAGCTAGAAATTGCCCACTTACACTTTATTCCCTATGAAGAAGACAGAGATTACCACGACATTAATATTGCAATTACAGCTGGTGAAAGTTGGCGCGTTCCAGCCTATATTCATGCGGTCATTGATATCGGCAATCGCTACATTGATATTGCCACCTTTATCAAAATCATAAATATACTAGAATTAAGCGATAGGGAACTCAGTAGGCAACTAATTAAATATTCTGATAGTGTTGTTGCCCTCGATACCGGCATAAAAAAGCATTACAAAGAGTTATTTATGCGCAATACGGAGTTAGACATGGTACTGAACTTATCACGTGAAGGTATCCTATTATTAAACACTGCTGGGTTCGTTAACTTATGCAATGAAAGTTTGATGACAATGCTAGATATCAGTCAACCAATTCTCCACGCTAAAGCAGAAGCGGTCTTGCCAGTGATGATTGCCAACATTATTAATCAAGACTCTGTGAATAATGAGGTTGTAGAATACAAAGGACGCTCTTTGGTCATTAACAAACGAGACCTGCATCATTTCGGGGAAAAATCAGGAACGTTTTTTACTTTCCAAGAAATTACTTATATTAAACAATTAGAAGATAAGTTAACTAAAAAGTTACGTGAAAAAGGTCTCGTGGCAAGATATCACTTTACTGATATCAAAACACAATCCCCCCGAATGTTGCAATGTATCGAATTTGCACGGGGAATTGCCAGCTCTGACCTAACCATTCTAATTACCGGTGAAAGTGGTACTGGCAAAGAGCTTTTTGCTCAATCCATTCACAATGCTTCAGAACGCAGTAAACAACCTTTTGTTGCTTTTAACTGCGCTGCGGTGCCAGAGAGTCTCATGGAAAGTGAACTTTTTGGTTATGAAGGTGGCTCCTTTACGGGAGCCCTAAGGGAAGGAAAAGTAGGATTATTTGAGCAAGCAAATAGCGGTACTGTATTTTTGGATGAAATTGGCGATATGCCCTATACCTTGCAGGCAAAATTGTTGCGCGTACTACAAGAACGACAAGTCACGCGCGTTGGTTCACAAAAAGTATTTAATGTAAATATCCGGGTCATCGCTGCCACCAATAATAACTTGCGAGAAAAGATCAAAAGTGGACAGTATCGTTCTGATCTTTACTATCGGCTCAATGTACTTCCTCTAATCATTCCACCCCTGCGGGAGCGTCAAGAAGATATTATCTATCTTTTGCATCATTTTTTTGAAGAAAAAAATAAACCCATTACGGCTATCTCATCAGAAGCCCATGATTTGTTACTACAATACAAGTGGCCGGGCAATATTCGTGAATTAGAAAACGTGGCCTCTTATCTCTCCTATATGGCAAATGCCTTTGTTGAGCCCCGGCACTTACCACATGATATTATCAATTGTCAAGAAAGCTTTGATTGGGAGTTTAACGTTTTAGTCAGTAAGTGCTATTGGGAAAAATCACTGCAAGTTCTCAGTATTGTTGCTGAATTTAATGCGCTAGATAAGGGCGCTGGTCGTAAAAGTATTGAAGAAACCCTTGCCAATAAAAACGTTGTTTTACGTGAAGGAGAAATTCGCAGAATTTTAGCACTCTTGGCTGAGCTAGAGTTTATCCATTCCGGTATTGGTCGGCGGGGAAGTGAAATTACGTTTAAAGGAAAATCACTGTTAAACTGGTCGCGAAACAGGTAATTTTAACTACCCGTTTTGTTTATCAATTGTTATAACTTCACCTTTTTTAGATAACTTCTATAGCAGCTATTGCCTATTAATAACCTATCTATATACAACACACTAAGAAAGTAACATATAGGGGCTGTCGCACTAAGCGTATAATCCTAATAAATATGCAAAACTAATTTGTTAAGCCGCATAAAAGCAGCGCATTAACAAGATAAATTGCATAGATATTTCGGGAAAATGCTGAGTGCGACAGCCCCTTTAAGTATATTGGCATAAATATTGCAATATACTTGTTCTAATATTTTGAAACGTTTTGTAAAAAGGAGGAGTTTTTATCAAAAAGCCGATCATTGGCATCCTGACCAATATGCTCATTATGGAAGGTGGATTTTTTCCTGGAATGGAGAGAATCTACATCAATCATGAATATGTCCGCGCAATAGCAATGCTTGATGCAATACCTCTATTGATACCTCTTGTCCAAGATATCAGCATTATCGAAGCACAAATTAGTCAAATCGATGGTTTATTGTTATCTGGTGGCTATGATATCAATCCCCTTTGCTATGATGAAGAACCAACTGCGGAACTGGGGTTTGTTGTTCCAGAGCTTGATGAACATCAGCTCACGGCAGCACGTATTGCTGATCAACTAGGAAAACCCATGTTGGGAATCTGTCGCGGTCTACAAATCATGAACGTCGCCTTTGGCGGTACCTTATATCAAGATTTGGCTACCACTTCCGAGCCTGTCATCCAACATTTCCAAAAAACACAAATGCACGCCCCAGGACACACGGTAAATATTCTACCTTCTACTATTTTAGAAAATATCTTTGGTCGTCCCTCGATTATTACTAATAGCTTTCACCATCAGGCCGTCAAGGATATTGCTGCTGGATTTATTGTTAATGCCCAAGCCAAAGATGGATTTATTGAGGGGATTGAACGAATAAATGGTTCCTTTGCTGTAGCTGTTCAGTGGCATCCTGAAATGATGATCGCTCATCATCCCAACATGCTCAACATTTTCAAGAGATTTGTGGAAGAAGCTAAAAATAACAGCTCCTATTAATCCCTGTGGAATTTATTAAATTTCGATATGAGGTGAATCACAAAATGACAAACCCAGATAAAAATAAATTTGGCTTTTGGAGTATTGTATTATTGGGTTTTAACGGTGTTGTTGGTTCTGGAATCTTCCTTTTGCCAGGAAAAGTCATGGATCTAATTGGTCCAGGCAGCATCTTCGTGTACCTGTTTATGACAGTCGTCATTATGACCATCGCCCTTTGTTTTGCAGAATGTGCGGGAAAATTTAGCCGACATGGTGCGGCCTATGTCTATGCCAAAGAATCTTTAGGTGAATTTATTGGTTTTGAAGTTGGAATTATGAGTTGGGCAATTCGCATCATTGCTTGGGCAGTCATGGCAGTCGGTTTTGCCACTGCACTGAGCGCGATTTGGCCACCAGCCCTACAAGAACCTTACAAAACCTTGATTGTTTTGACGATTTTGATTGGTTTAGGCATTGTTAATATTATCGGTGTTAACATCACCAAAATATTGAATAATATTGTGACGGTCGGCAAAATGGTACCATTACTCCTCTTTATTCTCGTTGGTGTTTTCTATATTAAAGGCAGTAACTTTATACCCCTGTTTCCTAAGGGGCTGGAAGTTGATTCTTTCGGCGTAGCTGCCCTTATTATCTTTTATGCTTTTACTGGTTTTGAAGCAATGGCCGTTGCCGCTGAAGATATGAAAGATCCACAGAAAAATCTCCCCATTGCCTTAGTGGTCGTTATGGGACTTTGTTCTATTATTTATATTTTAGTCCAAGCAGTTGCCATCGGAACTCTTGGTGCAGATTTGGCAAAGAGCTCTGCTCCAGTGGCCGATGCAGCCAGTGCCTTTTTCGGCCCTATCGGCAAATGGCTCGTGACAATTGGCGCCCTTGTTTCCATCGGCGGAATTAATATGGCTGCTTCCTTTAGTAGTCCACGTACTGGCGTTGCCTTGGCACAAGATGGGCTACTTCCTCGTAAGATTGCTGAAAACTGTAGATTTGGTACCCCTTATATCTCAATCATTATTACCGTCTTACTAACCATCCCTGTAGCACTATCTGGCAGTTTCGTGCAATTGGCAGCCATTAGCGTTGTCTCCCGTTTTGCCCAATATGTGCCAACCTGCCTTGCGGTAATCATCTTACGTAAAAAACGCCCTGACCTAATCGGTTCTTTCACCGTTCCCGGTGGCCCTCTGATCCCTATTTTTGCAATTGGAATTAGCGTTTGGCTACTCACTCAAGCCAATACCCTACAATTATATTGGGGACTGGGTGCGCTAATGATCGGTATACCCCTATATTTTATTATGAAATATGTGGATAAAGGGAATAGAAGTGCAATATAAAATTCAGTTATGTTGCAATAAACAATGATTCTTGAAACATGTCGATTTGGGACTTGCCCTTATGAAAAAAACAAGTAATTTTCATAGGCGCTCTCCTCTAATCGTAATGCTTTAGAATAAGAAATTAATGTTAGGAGGTTCTTTATGAAAAAAAATCTAGTTTTTATTTTCATGGTAGTGTTTGTATTATCCCTTTCCAGTACTGCATTAGCTGGTCCCTTTGCTGATGTTCCAGCTAACAATTGGGCCTATAGTGCGGTAAATCAATTAGCTAAAGCTGGTATTATTGAAGGTTATAACGAAGGTGCTTCTAAGGAGAGCAAAGTAATTACTCGGTATGAAATGGCCATTCTCGTTGGTAAAGCCATGGAACATAGCGATAAAGCCGATGCAACAAACAAAGCACTCATTGCCAAATTATCGACTGAATTTGCGCCAGAACTATCTACAATGGGCGTTGGCATTTCAACATCCAAAACCGCTGCCGACAAACTACAAGTCACTGGCGACTTCCGTTTACGTGGCTTAGCACTTAATGATACCATTTCAGGGGCAAATCCTGATGTAAAGAAAACATATTGGCAATTGCGGGATCGTCTTAACTTCAATGGTATAATTGATAATGACACCACTTACTTTGCCCGTTTCACCAACCGAAATAGCATCGGTGGTACGGTGGCCTCAGTTGGTAATACAAACCAAGATAGTTGTTTTGACAATTATGGAATCAAACTAAAAAAGAATTCTTGGAATTTCAGCCTTGGTCGTCAGGATGTTAATCTTGGCCAAGGATTAATTCTTAACACGGGCAGTGATGCCTCTGGTGTTGACAATAAATTTGATGGCTTAGTGGCTAGCCACACCGTTGGTAACCTTAAATTTAGTTTCATTGGCGGTAAAACAGACAAAATAACCACTGAAAGTGCACCCAACTGGCCACTTAACGTGAATCAACCAACAGAGTGGTACGGTTTTGATGCTAATGCTAAACTGAGCAACAATCTTTCCGCTGGAATTGCTTTTGCTCATGCCAAGCAAGATGTTTCAACCTCTTCTGGAACATCGGTGAATTATGCAGCAGCTAATACTGCGTATAATATTAGTTCCCATTTTATTATCAACGCAGAGTATGACAAATCAAATGCTGCTGACCAAAACAAAGCGTATGTAGCATCTGCTACTTATAAGTGGGATCGTGACAGCTTTATGATACAACATATGGATGTTGAGGCCTTTGCCGTTGATTCCTCAAACAGTGGCTACGGCGGATGGTCCTATCCCTGTGGTGGCAACAATATGGGCAGTGCCTATAAAGCCTATATTTATCAATACTCACATGTGCTAACGAAAAATGCTACTTTCAACATTAAGTATTGTGACTTCACCGTTCCTGGTCAAACTGGTTCCGATAACGAAGTTATTTCCAATCTAATGTGGACTTTTTAATTCTTTAATCCTCTATCGTAAACCGTCTAGGTAAAGCAAAAACCTCCCTGTAGAATTGAGTGCTATCATGTGCAACTCAACTAAAGGGAGGTTTTTGCTAGATTACAGAACTAATACTCGCTTGGTAATTTCAATAATTTCATCCAAATCAAAGGGTTTACTCATATAATCGTCAGCGCCAAGATCCAATCCATGTTGCATATCACCAGCCTGACATTTAGCCGTCAACATAACAATGTGAACATTCTGCATACCTAACTCGTTTTTAACTACATTACAAACTTCCAACCCTGTAAATTTAGGCATCATTAAATCCAAAAAAACCAATTCAGGTTGTTCTCTCTGGATGATGTCAAGAGCCTCTTCCCCATCGACTGCGAAAAAAAGTTGCACGCCCTGGTCAACCAATTCCTCTAGTGTTTGTTCTAATAGCAACCTTATATACTTTTCATCATCTGCAATCAATATTTTTGCCACGTTACATTCCCTCCTGTATGGGCAATGTAAAGAAAAACACACTGCCCCGCCCTAGCTCACTTTCTGCCCAAATTTGTCCACCATGCATTTCAATAATTTGTCGACAAATTGCCAGCCCCAATCCCGTCCCCTGGGGTTTGTTAGTTAATGCATCGCCTACTTGTACAAACTTATCAAATATTTTTTCCATGTCGTCCTGCGCAATCCCCATACCAGTGTCGACAATGCTACACACCATTTCTTGCCCTCTACGTACTGCCTGACAAGTAATGCTACCACTGGTAGTAAACTTCTCACCATTAGAAATCAAGTTGATTATTGTTTGCAACAACCGATCCTCGTCCCCCATAATCAGTGGCAATCCTTGTTCAATCGCAACAATTAATTTTTTATTGGGAACATCAAAAAAAGGTTGCATATTTTGGGCTGCCCGCTGCATTACCTGTTCGATCGACAACAGTTGCATTTTATATTCCATCTTATCGGCTTCCATTTTGGTAATATCCAACACATCATTTATCAATTTAGTTAACCGTTGCCCTTCGATCATAATAATATCTATATTCTCATACACTTGTTGTATGGCCTTTTCTACCTTACTACTTGTAACTTGCACCTGAGGAAAAATCACTTCAGACAGGCGCTTCTTAATCATTTTAGTAAAACCTAGCATAGAGGTCATGGGAGTGCGTAATTCATGAGATAAAGCAGCAATAAACCCAGATTTCATACCATCTAATTCTTGTAGTTTATAATTGGCTTTCAACAACTCATGATTTTGCTCTTCGAGCCTGCACCTGGCATCCTCTAACTCTAGCACTCGCTGATTTTCTCGCAAACTAATATTAGCTGACATGGCGGCAAAGGTTTGCGCCAATTTACTTATTTCATCTCCCGAAGAATGCGTCGCTATTTTCAGCACCTTGGGCCTAAATGATAATTCACCTTGGGCTAATTTTTGCGCCCATTCCGTTAACTCAACTAAAGGTCTGGTCAACTGCCTAGAAATAAAAAAGATAGTTACCATTAACAGAAAAACTGCTACCATATTAATGGCGATATACCGCCAACTAAAGGTTTCTAGGGATTGGTATATTACTCCTTCAGGAACTATAATACCTAATGTCCAACCCGTTGAGGGAATTTTCTTATAAAACATCATTTTATATTCCCCAGTGTCGGGATTCTTGTATCGTACTAACCGACTATCCCCCTCCCTAATCGCTGAAATCAATTGAGAGGAATCCCCATCATCATTAATATTAGTATCCATTCGTTTGGAATCTGGATGTGACAAAATAACCCCATTTGAACTAATTAAGATCCCATAACCAATACCATCAATATTCATATCCCTAATTTTCTTATCTAACTCTTTCGTCGGGATATCCATCCCAACAACACCACTAACATTGCCATTTTTATCTTTAATTGCTTGTACGATCGCTACTTCAAAATCATTTTTCATCGATACAAAGGGTAATGTAAAACTGACACCCTCATTTTCTACTGCATGGCGATACCAAGGCCGTAACCGCGGGTCATAACCATCAGATTTATTCCGTGGTTCATCAGTGATTGCTCTACCGTCTTCAAAAGCGAAATAAAGCTCACCTTTTTTTTCCCCGTTTATCCCTAAATAAGTGCTCGGTGCAGACTCTGCTCCTAATGAATTCTCAATACCACGAGCAACCATGCCCACTAATTGAACTTTATTAGTTAACCAGCCATCAATCTGATACACTTGAGCATTGACCACGGAATCCATTCTGCCTGTTATATTATCGATGAGTTGCGTACGTGCTTGGAAATAGCCTAATAGCGAAACATCAATTAACATTAAACATGCTACTAAATTTATAGCCAGCTGTAACCGATATTGTAACTTCATTGTTGTGCACCCCTATATTGTTACATGCCCTAGCTTTGTTCCTAGCTGGCCACCAATCTATCTGTTACTTTCTTAATGTGGTATATATGGTTAGAAAAAGACTTGGCATGCACCAAGCCTCTTTCTAACTACTAAAAAATCTTTGCTTCTTATGGGTTCTATTTTCTACACAAACTTACAAATCCCTTCATACTATTCTATTTTATTTAGGCATCTGAAAAAATACATCATCAAAAATCATGAGAATATTTCTCGTTAAGAAAAGAACCATAGTCCATTGATTACGATCATTTTTGCACCAACATCACAAAAGCCGTTGCTGATAAGCAACGGCTTTTGTAGTAAATAAAGTAGTTAACGGTTATAATCCGTTGTTTTTTGTCTTTTTTGAGTAATTCTCTTGAAAAAACCATTGATTGCTCTAGCATATCTAGACATGGGAGAAGTCTCAAAATGCAGGAAAATAATTGGAATGGCAACCAGAGTAAAGAAGGTTGACGAAATCAAACCGCCAATAATTACCCATGCCATACTTACCCTTGTTTCCGAACCAGCAGTCATAGCAAGAGCAGTAGGTAACATCCCTACAATCATGGTTAGCGAAGTCATAAAAATAGGTTTCAGCCTAGTTTTACCTGACTCGATGATGGCATCTCGTGCGCTCATCCCTCTTTCCATTAATGTTAACGTATAGTCTAAGAGTAGTGTCCCGTTTTTGGCAACCACACCGTCCATGACTAAAATACCAATCAACGAGTATAGGTTAATCGTGTTACGCGTAATCGCCAAAAACACGAGTGATCCAATTAAACCAAAAGGCAAGGAACATAACCGGATTGCCGCCGTGGAAACCGATTCATACAATGTTGCCAATAGCATATATACCAGGATTAAGGATAATGCTAAAGCCTGCGCCATTTCACCGAAGGTATCATGCATATTATCTGCCTGACCCGTAAACTGGTAAGTCACATTGTTGCCTAGATCCTCTGGTTTGATCTTTTGGGAAATTTCATTTAATACCTCTTGTAACGGACGGTCGTTAAGATTAGCCGCGATATTGATGGACTCCTGCTTATCAACGCGTCTTAGCATAACTGGCCCCACATTGTCTTCCAACTGGGCTACATCACCTAATTGCACTAATTTAGTACCGGCTTGTAGCGGTATGGATCTGATGTCAGAAGCCTTAAAACCATCGCTTCCTTTAAGTCGAACATAAATATCTGTATCCTGACCATCGTTAGTGGGGTCATTGGCATAATAACCTGCCAGATAGCCAACAATAGCACCATTAAAAACATTATTGACCTCATTGACAGTGGTATTATAAAATCTCAACTTTTCGCGGTCAACATTAAGCCTAATCTCTGGGGCACCTTCGCTATAAGAACTACGTACATCCTTAATCCCCTTAATCTGAGACAAAATATCTTGCACCCGGTAAGAGGCCTTTATAATACTATCTAACTTCTGCCCCCGGAGTTCGATTTGCACGGGAGAAGTATTAGGTCCAGCGCCACCAGTACCAGTACCGCCCGATACCCCTGCAATGGAAGATTGGGTTTCACTGACCTGGCTGGTTGCTTGTGGCATATTTTCTCTGAGGTATTTCCTTACTTCATCTGTAATCTGCCAAATCGTTTTTTTGCGATCCTTGCGGTCAACGACTTGCACACTAATGCTCGCATAGTTGCCTGCTGGTTGACCAACCCCTGAAAGGTAAGTACTTACTTCAGGAATGGTGCTCAGGTAATCCTCAACTTTTCGTGTAGCAAGATTACTGGCATCAATATTTTGCCCCACGGGGAATTGCATCATAATGCGAAAACTTCCCTCATCGGTTTGTGGCATAAATTCTGAACCAATAATCCCTGTGGGAATCAAAGCAATTGCCCCAAAGAGACAGATTAAAACAGTTACAATTACTTTCTTGGTATTGGTAAGACTCCACCGTAATACTTTTTCGTATTTGATGACTGCCGTTCTCTCCAACCAATTCATGAAATCCCATATTTTCCCTTCCGGTTCTTTAACCCCTTTACGGAAGAGTTTTGAGGCCAGCATCGGAGTTAAGGTAAAGGATACAAACAAGGAGCATAAGGTGGCAAACACAATGGTAAGACCAAATTGCCTAAAATACTGCCCCGTCATTCCATTCATAAAGGCAATTGGCATAAAGACCACCACGTCACAAAGGGTCATGGCAATCGCCGCCATACCAATTTCATTTCGGCCATCTTCCGCCGCTAGTTTTGCATCCTTGCCCATGCCCAAATGTCGATGGATATTTTCCAGTACAACAATAGAGTCATCCACTAGCACTCCTATACATAGAGCCATCCCCATTAACGACATCATGTTAAAGGTGAATCCTGCCACATACATTACAAAGAAAGTGGAAATTAGTGAGGTAGGTATGGCAATTAATACGGCAGCGGTAGAACGCCAGCCTCGCAAAAACAGATACAGCACTAATCCCGTGGTAAATAACCCCTCAATTAACGCTTCCATGGTATTATGCAAGGAATCATCTACGAATTGCGACTGATCGGTGACAACTATAAACTGGTAATTAGGATATTCTGCACGCAAACTATCCAATTGCTTCTTGGTGTCTTTTACCGTATCCACCAGATTGGCATCACTATTTTTATACACCGTTAGAGAAACTACATCCTGGCTATTGGTGCGCGCATAACGAGTAACCCGTTGATCCTGTTCCTTAACGGTAGCAAGGTCACTCAGGGGAATGTTAACCCCTGCTGTATTCGTTACGTGAATGGATGCCAGTTCCTGGGGAGTTAAATATTGTGCTGTCAAGCGGACCCCAGTCTCTTTATTATTGGTAAATACCGAACCCGCAGGCGTCAAGATATTCTCTTGTTGCACCCGAGTACTAATTTGACTTAAGGAAATATTGTAATAGGAAAGTTTATCTTTATCAACTTCAACGGCGACCTCTTTGTCCCGGCCACCATATAACTGAACATCAGATACGCCACTGGCTCGCTGCAATCGTTCAGAAAATACATCATTAGCCAGGGTGTATACATCAGCCAAGGGCTGATCAGAAATAACTGAAATTTCTAGAATAGGAGTAGCATTGACATCCCGTTTCATTACCACTGGCGCTTGAATGCCAGTGGGTAACTTGTTGATTACAGCATTGACATACTGGGTGGCATCAACAGCAGAAGTGTCTACATTAGCCCAGAATTCAAATTCTAGCGTGATTTGCGCTTTTTCAGGTCTTGCAACCGCAGTCATATGTTTTAAATTGGATAAGGAAGATAATGAATTTTCTAAGGGTTTGATGACATCTTGCTCAATTTCTTCTGTCCCGGCTCCAGGATAGTTTACGGATACCGTTACGTAAGGAATATTAATGGCTGGCAACAGTTCCACACCAATACGGTAAAAGCTAAATAGCCCTAACACCACAAACAGCATCACAATCATGGAAATACCGACAGGCTTATTAATGGCATAGCGTGTTATATTCATTGGTTGTCACCAGCATTCTGTGGGACAAGGTGAGAATTAATAACCAAACCGGTGCGTAACCGTGATAAATTATTCAGGGCAATATTTTCACCTTCGTTAAGGCCACTTAGAATTTCTATTGTTTCATCTCCCCGAGCTCCCACCTGCACAGTACGCTGTTCCACTGTGTTTTTATCATTTACTACAAACACAGAGTATTCTCCATTTTTCTCCAAAACGGAATCTTTGGCTACGACAAGGGTGTGAGGCCGCAGTACCGTATTAAGTACGGTTCGCGTAAACATACCGCCTTTGAGAGTTAGATCCGGATTATCTAACGCAATACGTAAGGTAAAGGTCAAATTGGTAGGATCACTTGCCGGACTAAAATAAATAATTTTGCCAGGGAAGGTCTTATTTAAAGATTCAATGCCCACATTTACATTCATACCGATACTTAAAGCCGGCAGATCTTGTTCGGAAACTGTGCAGTCCACATAGAGTTGACTATTGTCATAAATACTCAACAATTTTTGTCCGACTTGAACCATATCGCCCACTTCCACTTGGCGATAACCAATAACCCCAGATCGTGGTGCCTGCAGCACTAGGTCATTGCGCTGTTTTTCTGTCGCATTCACCGTATGCTGTGCCTTTAAGGCATTGGCCCGTGCTGACTGAATGGCTGCGGAAACTCCTGAGTTCATTTGATTGGTCATGGTATCTAATGCTGCTTTCGCATCCGCCATTGTCTGTTGAAGTACTTCTAAACTATCCAAAGATATCGCACCACAATCATACAAGTCTTTATTACGGTTATACGTGGCTACTGCTTTTTTGTAATCAGCATTCGCTTTATCATAGTTGGCATTAATTGTAGCTTCTGCGGTTTGTGAATCGTCCATTGCCTGGGCATACGCAGCCTGATTTTGCAAGACAGCAATATCTGCATCGCCTGTATCCTGCACCACTAACACTTGCCCTGGCGTTACCGCCTGCCCCAAAGCAACATTCACTGCAACTACTTTCCCCATATATTTTGCAGCAATATCGACTTGGGATAAGGGTACCGTTTGACCGGTTAGAGATATACGCTTTATTAAGTCAGTGCGCTGCACGGGCGCAATATTGACGGCAGCCTGGACTCTAGCGTTTTGACTACTGCTCGCCGCATGCATATGTTTATAAACCGCAATGCCACTACAAAGTAAAACAATTACCCCTGCAACAATCATTACTTTGGTTTTACTAGCCTTTTTCCACCACTGATATCTCATTCAGATAATCTCCTTTTCCAATTTTGCTTATTTAACCTACACTCCAATATCAATAAATAATCCTTTCCTATATACCCTACTACCTAGCAGTATATTTTTTTACTCATTCCCTCCCTGGGACTAAGTTTCATTACGATACCTACCCTTCTTACTATAGTGTACTTCCACACATAATCTATCTTTAGTAGCAAAAGGATTATCCGCCTTATCTTTTAATAATTACTATGTTTATCCTATTTTTCCTTACTTCCCATTTTTCGCATAAACATAGCAAAAAAAGATATGGCTACTGCTAATTCCGCATTTTTCAGCACAGTAATCAAAATACGTGCGTCTAGTACGACCTAAGACAGTGATCCATCTCCCTACATAGGATTCCTTATTCATTCTATAAATTCCTCTTCCCAAATTATCACATATCTTTATGACAAAAGTATGACAATGCTAATAAATCATAAAAAACAATTTCCGTAGTTACTGCAGAAAGGGTCACTTCTCACTTTATGCAACAACAAAAGATGTTATACAACAGTATTTACTACTGCATAACATCTTTTGCATTTTTGCCCATAACCGTCTACCTATGGCTTATCACTTACTTACAGTACATCGATCTACTAGATAAACAATCGACTGATAGCTAATGCCACTACGATGCGACAAGCCCATCTCACAGGTACGACTATTTGAATAACCAGCACTACAGTCTGCTGGCAAACAATCCTTAAGCTCTGCTAATGCAGACTCATTCAGTTCAGGGACCTCAAATCCTTTATCACCAGCAAAACCACAACACCGCACCTTTGCTGGCATAACCACAGTCGTAGCGCAAGACTCTGCAACCTTCCTAAACTTTTCCTTAAGGCCAAGTTTGGTCGAACTACAAGTAACATGCACAGCCACTGTTTCAGGTCCTTTGGTAAACTCCAATTTATCCATCAGATAATCATGAATAAACTCCAAAGGCTCAAACATTTTCAGTTTTTTGTTCATTACCTTCCGCATCCGATAAATACAAGGGCTGGTATCACACACAATTGGATATTCACCATCATTGCTACAGGCCATTAAGGCTTGCTCTAATTCACTACTCATATTATTAGCGGTTTCAAATAACCCCTTACTTTCAAACGGCATGCCACAACATAATTTATCCATATCCCGAGGGAAAATAATTTCATAGCCCGCTTTTTCCATCAAATGAATCATCACTGCACTAAGTTGCCGTTGATCCTTGTCACCAGACGCTGCTCCCCCCATCGTGCGACTCACGCAGCTAGGGAAGTATACCACCTTACGTCCTGGCACTCCCGCTTTTGTCCTAGAGGGATCTGGCGTATGCCCCGCGCCAGCTATATACTCATTCCACTGTGGCATATGGTTACCGCTTAAAGAACGTAGCCCTTTTGTAATACCGCCCATTAGGGTTGTCCCCAGTATCGAATGAGCAACACTAGCAGTAGAAAGCCCCAGCCGAGCGATGGTTGTAACAAAGGAGAAGTTTTGGTGAATCAATCTACCAATTGATTTTCCGTTATCCCCCATTGCCTGCGCCCGTTGTTTCTTCGTATACTCTCCCGTATTAATGCCCACTGGACAGCTAGTAGAACAAAGCCCATCTGTGGCACAAGTTTCATCACCAAAATACCGATAATCCTCTTCCAAACGTTTAAGTCGTTCAGGATTTTCCCCAGTTAATTTGAGGCGAGCAATTTCTCGTTGCACCACAATGCGTTGGCGTGGTGTTAGGGTCAAGTTTTTAGAAGGACAATTAATCTCGCAGAAACCACACTCAATACATTTATCAATAATATCATCGGCCATAGGCATTGGTTTAAAATTCTGCAAATAAAGTAACTGATTTTCCGTGATAACAACATCTGGATTGAGGATATGATCCCCATCAAATACTTGCTTTAATTTTCTCATCAGCTCATAGGCGACTTTGCCCCATTCCAATTCCACAAAGGGTGCCATATTACGCCCGGTACCATGTTCTGCTTTCAAGGAACCATGATATTTATCCACAACCATCTGACATACATCGTTGATCAGAGACTTATACCGCTGTACTTCTTGCGCTGTATCAAGTTTTTGTGTAACTACAAAATGCACATTACCGTCAAGAGCATGTCCATAAATGATGCCATCTGCATAATTATACTTATCCATCACCGCTCTAAGTTCTAATATTGCTTCTGCCAATCGTTCTCTAGGGAAGGCCACATCTTCAATAATAACCGTTGCACCTGGTTTTCTCATGCCCCCAACTGCTGGAAAAATTCCTTTGCGAATATGCCATAACTGTTCATACTCATGTTTGACATCCGTAAATGTAATCGGCAAAACCGTAGGGATCGACGCTAAACATGTTTTGGCACCGTCCATTAAACTCCGCAACTGGTCTTTGGTTTCTGCCCGCACTTCGACTAGCAGAGCAGCGGCCTCTGGGGTTAGCGTCTTTAGGTAGCTAGGCATACCCGTTTCTTCTTCAACCGAGCGCAAAGCCGCACGATCCATTAATTCCGCCGCTGAAACCAACTGCCGATCTAGTTTCATGACTGCCAAACAAGCGGTGTTCATATCAGGAAAAATAATGAGTGCTGAGGCCTTGTACTCATGATCAATAATCGTTTTATAAGTAATCTCCGTAATGAAGCCCAAAGTACCTTCTGAACCAATCATTACATGTTTTATGATATCAAACGGATCATGAAAATCCACAAATGAGTTAATACCATACCCCGTAGTGCATTTAATTTTGAACTTACGCCGAATCAGTTCTTTTAATTCATTGTTATTATTAATTTCATCACGTAGTTGTTCAATGCCTTGAATCACCATCGGATGAGTTTTAGAAAATGCCTTACAGGAAACTGGATCAGCAGTATCAAGCATACTGCCATCGGCAAAAATAATTTTCATATCGGCTACTGTTTTATAACTATTATCGGCTGTGCCACAGCACATGCCACTGGCATTATTAGCTGCAATACCGCCAATCATTGCATTATTAATGGTCGCTGGATCAGGGCCAATTTTGCGCGCATAAGGTTTTAGATAATCATTTGCATCCGATCCGATAATTCCTGGTTGTAAAGCTATACGTTCTCCGCCCTCACTGATGGAATACTTACTCCACCCTTGGGTGGCAAATAACAATACGGAATCCGTAATGGACTGCCCTGACAAACTGGTTCCCGCTGCACGAAAGGTTACAGGAATTTTCAAACTACTGGCAACCTTTAAAATCCCCCCCATTTCCTCTGGTGTATTTACTTTTATGATCAACTTGGGAAGGAGTCGATAAAAACTAGCATCAATACCATACGCTAACGTTCGAATTGGATCAGCAAAAATTCTAGTTACAGGCACAAACTTTATAATAGTATGATAAAACTCTTGATATTTCTCAGGAAGATTTTGAACGTCACCATCTATACTTGTCATCGCCATCCCTATGCCTCCCTATTCTACTACGAGTATTTCATTATAAATATAGCATATTTCGGCATAATTCACAAAATATTTTCACAATACACTGTTTCTCCCCATTATCCGCCTTCGAAAAATCGAAAAAGGCCTCTTATTTATCGAAAATATTTTTTCAAAACAAGAGGCCAACAACCTTGTGGTTAATATTCTAAGTGTTTAACACTAACCCTTTTACGGAATATCCAATAAGTAAAGCCTTGATAAACTAGCACGATGGGCACTAAAATCACTGCAGCAAAAGTCATTATTTTTAAGGTATATACACTGGATGACGCATTGTAAATGGTTAAATTCCATGCTGGATTTAGGCTTGATACCATCAGCCGCGGGAATAACCCACTAAAAAAAGCTAGTGTGGTAAAGACAATCGCCAGCCCGCTCATGGCGAAGGCCCAACCAAACTTTCTCATCCATGCAAGTGCGTAGGATAGCACAAATACTAGGACTGCTCCCCATAAAGCCATGGTTGCTAGTGAACTGTTAAATAAATCGGTATTTGTATAGGTTAAACCAACCAAGGCCAAAAAAGCGACAGCGGCAAAAATACCTACTTTGGTTCCAACAGAGCGCGCCCGTTCAATGAGCTCTCCCTCAACTTTTAGTGTCAAAAACAAGGTTCCATGGAATAAAAATACTAGTAAAAACGCCACTCCACCGACAAGGGTATAGGGGCTTAGTAAATTAAAAAATGTACCAGCATACTGCATTTTGGCATTAATCGGCACTCCTTTGATTAAATTCGTAACCGCCACCCCCCATAACAAGGCAGGTACTGCACTACCGATAAAAATCATCCAATCCCAAGTGTTACGCCAACCAGGAGTTTCATCTTTGCTACGAAATTCGAACGCCACAGCCCGCACAATCAGCGCCATTAGCATCAGAAATAAGGCAAGGTAAAACCCACTAAACAGGGTGGCGTATACATGGGGAAAAGCGGCAAACAAGGCACCACCTGCTGTCAGCATCCACACCTCATTGCCATCCCATACGGGACCAATCGCATTAATAACAATACGTCGTTCTGTATCGTTTCTACCAAAGAAAGGTAATAACATCCCTACACCATAATCAAAACCTTCTAGAAAAAAGAAGCCGGTAAATAATACGCCAACTAATACAAACCAAATTATAGTTAGTTCCATAATGTCGCCTCCTTCTTATTTGCAGCATTTGGAGAAGTTTTTGGCTCTATCGGCCCTGCTAACACAAATTTGCGCACTAAATATAGGGCGGCTAATGCTAATACACCATACAATACGGTGAAACCAACCAAAGAAATCCAAATCTCCGTACCTGTCAAATTGGTTGATATGGCGGTATTGACCTTTTGCAGACCCACCACAATCCAAGGTTGACGTCCACCTTCGGTCAAAACCCAGCCTGTGGAGTTAGCAATATAGGGTATAGGTATACTCCACAACAATAGCTTCAACACGATGGTATTTTTTTCCAACTTACCTTTATACAATAGCAAGCTACTTAACCCCGCTAAAGCAGCCATCCACATTCCACACAAGATCATGATCCGAAAAGTCCAAAAAGATTGGGTAACAGGAGGAATATAATTGCCTGGTCCATATTTAAGCTCTTCTGTGGCCTGCAGCTCTTTAAGGCCCTTTACTTCCCCCTGCGCCTTATCATAAATTAACAAGGACAACACTCCTGGAATGCCAATTTCAGAAGCATTACGTTGCTTGACTTCATCAGCCACTGCTATAATCGCAAAAGGAGCAGGATTCGCCGTCTCCCATAAGGATTCCATTGCTGCCATTTTCATTGGTTGGTTCTTGCCTAAATATTGGGCCTGCAAATGCCCTGTACCCATGACCAGTATGGTACTAATGAGCATACAACCCAGACCCAATTTCATCGAAGAACGAAAAACCGGTAAATGTTGTTGCTTTGCTAAATAATAGGCGCTAATTGCCGTGATAAATACACCTGCGGTTACCAGTCCGCTTAACACCGTATGAGGGAATTGTCCCAATACATAGGGATTGGTAATCAGCGCAACAAAGTCCACCATCTCAGCTCGGCCATGTTGCAATGAATAGCCAATCGGTGACTGCATAAAAGAATTGGCAACCAAAATCCAAAATGCCGATAGGTTACTGCTAAACGCCACCAACCAAATACAGATCAAATGAGTCTTCTTCGACAGCTTCTCCCAACCAAAAATCCACAAACCGAGGAAGGTTGACTCCAAGAAAAATGCTGTCAAAGCTTCTAGGGCCAACGGTGCGCCAAAAATATCCCCCATAAATCTAGAATATTCTGCCCAGTTCATGCCAAACTGAAACTCCTGAACAATGCCGGTTGCTACGCCCATTGCAAAATTTACCAAAAATAACTTGCCCCAGAACTTAGTCATCTTTTTATACAGTTCATTGCCGGTTTGCACATACATAGTCTCCATCATGGCTACCAATACAGACAAGCCTAATGTCAAAGGGACAAACAAAAAGTGATACACTGTGGTAATCGCAAATTGCCATCTTCCTAATAATACTTCTTCCATAATCTTTCCCTACCTTTCCTCATTATCTTTTGAACTCAGGCTAGAAAAATTAACCTTCCCCAATGCTTGTGTAAAATCATGCTGTATCGTAGCTAGTGCCTTATGTACCGAGCATTGAGGTGCACAGCCCTTGCTACATGCACTTGTCTCTTTTAAACATCTTTGTAAATCAACGGATCCTTCCATGACCGTGATAACATCCAATAAACTAATTTCCTCTGCTGCTTTGGCTAAGGCAAAACCGCCATCAATTCCTCGATAGGACTTTACAATACCACCTTGAGTCAACGTTCTCATAATTTTTTGCAAAAAGCCAACTGGTATATTTTGCTCCTCTGCAATCATTTGGCTCTTACCAATTTCTCCGCTAGGCAAACTGGCCAAATGTAGAATTACCCGAAAGGCATAATCAGTCGCTTGATTAAACTGCATACCCTCACCACCTCAATGTAATTAATACTGTACTCGTTCAGTATTAATTACATTGTATGCTCTAAATCTTAATTCGTCAATATTTTTTTAGAAAATTCTGCACTTTTAGGTTGCAAGTTGTAGGAGAGGAATTATGATACAACTTGCAACAAAATAATAAAACACGCAAACATTCTGCCCAAGGACATCCTCTTTACGTGTCTTATTAAGTGCTCTCATTCACATTTTATCTGTTATATTTATCTGCTAACTGGGTTAGTTTAAGGCTCAGTTCCTTTGTCAGTAATTCTCCTGGGCAGCGCCATCCCCAGTTATTACCTACGGTACCTGGCAAGTTCATACGAGCCTCATTGCCTTGGCAGAGTATATCCTGTAGAGGCACAATTATGGTATTGGCATTACTCTGATAAACAACTTCGACTAATTTCCAACAAGTCGGTTCATCTGCATGATTTGCCCCCAACTGACGTTGTATACACTGTTCTACACACTCAGCCAATTGAGGATCGTCGACTAATAATTTTTCATACCAACTAGCCGTTGTATCATTATCATGTGTCCCCGTGTACAAGACACTGTTACGATCACAGCTAAAGGTAGCACAGCGACCACTCTCTCTATGATAGAAGGAAAACTGTAATACCTTAATACCAGGAAGGTAAAATTGATGTTTAAGATCATCTACCTCTGGTGTAATGAAACCCAAATCTTCTACAATGAGCGGCAGAGCTCCCATATGTTTCTGCAATACCGCAAAAAATTTAGCACCTGGTCCTTTCACCCAACGACCATTTACTGCATTCTCTGCCCCTGCGGGTATTTCCCAAAAGGATTCAAGACCGCGAAAATGATCAAAACGAACAATATCCACTAATTTTAATAATACTTGTAAGCGCTGACGCCACCAGTGATAATCATCACTAGCCATTTGCTCCCAATCATAGAGTGGATTGCCCCACATTTGCCCCTTTTCACTGAAGTAATCAGGTGGCACACCAGCTACCGCACAAGGATTACCTCTGTCATCTAAATCAAATAACTGCTGATTAGCCCATACATCACTACTATCATGAGCGACAAAAAGAGGAATATCACCAATGATTTTAATGTTACATTTCTCAGCATATTGTTTTAGTTCTTGCCATTGGCTGGTGAAAACAAACTGCAAAAATTTATGATAGGCAATTTCATCCGTTAATACGGCTCGTTTCTTTTCTAGCTCTCGTTTTTCTCGCTCCCTTACATTTTCCGGCCATAAACTCCATGATTTACCTTGAAATTCATCTTTCAAGGCCATAAATAAGGCATAATCCAATAACCAGAAGCTATTTTCCCCTATGAATTTCTTATAGGCAAGAGATGCACTTTGTTGTTTAAACTTTGCAAAAGCCACTTGTAGCAACTTCTCTTTATATCCTTTTACTTCATCAAAATCAACCTGTCCACGGTTAAAGACCGGGCAATCTGTTAAGTCCTCCGCTGATAATAAATTCATGCTCACTAGCTTATCTAGGGAAATCACTAAATGATTGCCAGCAAAGGCTGATAAGCATTGATAGGGCGAATTACCATACCCTACTGGATTCAAAGGCAAAACTTGCCACAAACTTTGTTTGCTTTGCTGCAGAAAATCTACAAATTCATATGCGTCTTTGCCTAAATCACCAATCCCATACCGGGAAGGTAACGAAGTCGGATGCAGTAATACCCCTGCCTGTCGTGGAAATGATTCCTTTTCAAGTTGAAGTAGTACCTTGCCTTCTAAAGGTTGTAAGCAAACCGTCAATACTCCATTAAGAATCGGCAGCCGTTGATCCCCATTGATAATATCAAGCATCACGCCATAACACCAAGCTCGCACCGTCAAATGTACAGTAATATATTCCGTACTCCGATTTAATAATATGATCGCCGTATTATCTTGCTTGGGCTGTCCAAACATATCTTGACCATTGGTAATGGTACGAATGTAACCATATACTTGTTCATGGACAGGCAATGAAATCCATTTCCCTGTTTTAAAAACATCATATTTATTACGTAATGCAATCACTCGCTTGTACCAATCTAAAACTTCAGCATTTTCCTGCCCCCAAGGATAGGTTCCACGATTAAAGGGGTCTTTGTAACCCTGAAGTCCAGCCTCGTCTCCATAATAAACAGAAGGTACACCAGGGAATGTCATTTGCCATAACACCATCATTTTCAGCCTGGCAATTGCCAATTGCTGCTGCTGCATAGGTAAACGATATTTAGCCTGATCCGCAATCGTTAAATGTTCATGAGGCGGTGCCTCACCTAGTAGAGTGAGTACCCTAGGTACATCATGACTGCCAATTAAATTCATCATGGCATAAAAATTATGACTAGGGTAATTTTCAGCTAGGCTCATAAAAGCCCGGTGAACCCCATGAGCATTCATCGTACCCAGCATAAAATCCAAAGTGATTTTCCGAAATGGATAATTCATCACCGAATCCATTTCTTCACCCTGAAGATACTCCCTCGTTTTCCCATAGCTTTCTTTATTCGATGCGTCTTCCCATACCTCGCCAATCAATATGCTATCCTTATCGAATTCTTTCATGGTCTTGTAGATTTTTTTTATGAATGAATCAGGCAATTCGTCAGCCACATCTAGGCGCCAGCCTTTGGCACCTAGTTTTAACCAATGCTTGATGACACTATCTTTGCCTTCAATAATAAAATCACTATAGGATGGCTCATTTTCTTCTACATTCGGTAGCGTATCAATGCCCCACCAACTTTCATACCGATGAGGATATTCACTAAATCGATACCAAGGGTAATAGAGAGATTGCTGGGATTGATAAGCACCGATTTCTGAGTAATTGCCATCTCGATTAAAGTAGATACTATCACTACCAGTATGACTAAACACACCATCCAAGATTATGGAAATTCCCTGTTCTTTTGCCTTGGCACACAACTGGGCAAATATTTGATTATCCCCAAGCATGGTGTCAACCGTTTTATAATCCCCTGTATCATAACGATGATTACTTGCCGAGGAGAAAATAGGATTAAAGTAAATTACATTAATTCCCAGTTCTTTTAAATAAGAAAGTTTCTCAATAACGCCCTGCAAATTACCACCAAAAAAGTCATAGGATACAATTCTTCCCGTGTCCACATCTCGAATATAATAAGGAGTGTTACCCCACTGCCCATGAATTACACTATCTTTTTTAGGATTTAGTACTTGAGGCAGCCCATTATGAAAGCGATCAGGAAAAATTTGATAGATAATACCATCCTTAAACCAACTGGGTGTAATTGCTCCCTCTTTATAGATGGTAATCTGATAAGCAGGTGGTGTTACTTCATAGAGCTGACCAGCACCGCCCAAACGGTCTCCACAGTTGCCATAATAATAATCTTTATCCTGCACCGTGATGATAAAGTAATACCACAGGATACCAGCTGCACTGGGAGCGTTTAGTTGGACTTGATAGATCCTACCACCGTCATACTCCCTTTCTAATTTCATCTCTATTTTTTCCTCACCAATACCATCCTGCCATAACCTGAGCATCAGATTATCCGGCGCAGCGGCACCTTGGATCTTAAGTCGTAATAACAGTTGCTCATTACAACAAACAGCCCCAAAGGGGCTGCGGAAAAATTCCATCTGAGAATCATGGATTACCATGTTTTGATTCATAACTGTCCCTCACTTTTTAATAATAAAACATAAAGAAGGAGAATAAGTATGATCTTTAATCTTTGGAATGAAAATAATAAGGTAAAAAAAGAGATACATGAAAATTCCTTTGCAAAAAATCCCATTGTATCTCTTTTCTATTTTCCCCTTCTATCCCAGCATTTTTTTATAAATTTCCTGATATTGTTGAGCAGATTTCTGCCAGCTATAGTCGCTCTTCATGCCATTGGCTATGACTTTATTCCATTGTTTTTTATTGCTGAACATCTCAACTGCTGCATCAATCGCATCCGACATTTCATGAGCATTGTAGTTGGCAAAGGAGAAACCATTCCCTTTACCAGTCTCCTCATCGTACGGTTGTACTGTATCCTTAAGTCCACCTGTCTCTCTTACAATTGGCATACAACCGTAACGCATGGCAATCAACTGTCCAATCCCGCATGGTTCATACAGTGAAGGCATTAAGAACATATCGGCACCTGCATAAATCTGGCGAGCAAGTGCATCATCAAACATAATACTGGCTGAAATTTTCCCTGGATACTGCCAGGCAATGTATCTAAAGAAATTCTCATATCTAGCTTCACCTGTACCGAGCACCACCAATTGAGCATCATGATTATCGATAGACATTTCCTTCAGCATATCTACCAACCTACGTTCCATCAGGTCAATACCTTTAGGACCCACCAAACGAGAAACTATAGCTACTATCGGTATGTCTGCATTAACTGCCAAACCTAATTGCTTCTGCAATGCCAACTTGTTCTCCACCCGTTTTGCCAATGATTTTACATCATAATTGGTAAAGATCTTCGTATCTGTTGCCGGGTTATACTCATCATAGTCGATGCCATTAATAATGCCCACTAAGGACTCCTGACGTTTTCGCAAAAAGCCATCAAGTTGCTCACCAAAATAAGGATCTTGAATTTCCTCGGCATAAGTACGACTGACAGTAGAAATCATATCGGAATAGGCTAACCCGCCCTTCAAAAAGCTTACAGCATCATTAAACTCCACTCCGTCAGCATTAAAATATTTCCAATCCAAACTCAATATGTCATGTAATATTTCTTTAGGAAATACACCTTGATAACGTAAATTATGAATCGTAAACAATGTTTTAATATTTTCATACTCTGGCAAGTGGCGATAATGAGCATCAAACAGCACACTAACCATACCCGTATGCCAATCATGACAATGGAGTATGTCGGGCATAAAATCAATTTTATCTAAAGACTCCAGTACGGCTCGGCATAAGAATCCAAATCTTTCCGCATCATCATCATAGCCATATAAGCCATGTCTTTTAAAATAATCTTCATTGTCAATAAAATAGAAGGTGATACCTTGATATTCCATTTGAAGTACACCACAATATTTTTGACGCCATCCAACCTGCACAAAGAACTTATCCTTTAGCACCATTTCTTTTTTATATTTCTCGGGTATATCTTGATAATTGGGTAGCATTACTCGTGCATCTACACCTTGCTGTTTTAATTCCTTGGGCAATGAACCAATTACATCACCCAAGCCACCAGTCTTACAAAAGGGTACCGCTTCAGCAGCCACAAATAATATTTTCAACATAGCTTAAATCACCTGTCCTTTCTTTATTACAAGGGGGTAATTCGACTCTCCCTTTAAATGCTTATTGGCTGTAATAAATACGTCTTTATCACAAATTACATTTTCCAATACTGCACCTGCGCCGATTTCACAGCTTTGCATAATAATACTATTTTTAATATATGCCCTTTTATGTACTTTTACGCCACGAAATAAAATGCTGTTTTCCACCCGTCCCTCAATATAGCATCCACTGGCAACTAAGGCGTTGGCGACGTCAGAATCAATCATATATTTCGCGGGCGGTTCATCTTTTACCTTAGTATAAATAAGACCTGATTTTAAAAATAATTCGCGCCAAATTTGAGGATTTAATAATTCCATACTGTGTTTATAGTAACTGCGCAGTGAACTAATTCGCGCTACATAGCCTTGATGACAATAACCGTAAACCCGATATTTATTAATGTTCTTGATAATGCAATGTTTAATGAAATCATAATCACCCCGTGCAATACAATCATTAATCAACTCTATTAATATTTTCTTTTCCATAATAAAGGTTTGCATGGATAGATTTTGATACCCACCTAAGGCGTGATATTCTTTCATATCCGTTACTTGTCCATCTTTTTCTATCTCTAACACATTAGCCCGCAGACAATCATGAGTGCTGCAGTTTGCTTTGGTATACAAAATAGTGATGTCGGCCTCTGTTTTTTTGTGTAATTCCAAGGCACTCCGATAATCCATATTACTTACCATTTCTGGGCCTGCTACCACCACATACTTTTGCCGGCTACTTCGAATATAGTCTAAATTACTATAAAAATTCTCCACATCGCCCCGATGCATCTGCATGGGAGTTCTAGTATAAGCAGGTGGCAAAATGAAGAGTCCATCTCGTTTCCGGGCCAGATCCCATTCCTTGCCTGAGCGCAAATGGTCCATTAAAGATCGATATTTATGCTGTATAAAAACTCCTACGTTAGAAATGTCTGAATTGACCATATTCGATAGCACAAAATCAATTAACCGATAACGTCCAGCAAAAGGAATAGCAGCTAAGGGGCGAGAGCGATTCAATTCACCTAAATACTCTTCTGCTTCACTAAGATTAATAATTCCCATTAACTCACCCATCATAACTGTTCTTCCTCCTTTCCACAAAATTCTTCATTTGCTGAGCGGGAAATACTGGTCTTAATTATCGTATGAGGAGGAATGACCATATCAGCTGCCACTACCACGATTTGTTGTCCATCCAGTTCATGAGCTGCAGATACTACAGCCCCTTGCTTAATGACTGTCTTACGCCCAATAATCGCTTTGTCGATCACCACATTGTCCTCAATATGAGCCCCTGCCATAATAACGGAGTTTTTCACAACAGCCCCTTCCCCAATATAGACATCAGGAAAAATCACTGAATTTTTAACCTGACCAAAAGCCAGGCATCCCTCACTAATAATGGAGCTTTTTACTTTAGCAGTAGCTGCAATATAATGCGGTGGCCTTGGTGGATTAGCCGAATAAATACGCCAATTGGAATCATACATATTTAATTGAGACTTCTCACCTAATAAATCCATATTAGCCTGCCAAAAGCTCTCAACAGTACCTACATCTTTCCAATAACCTTCAAATGGATAAGCCACTAGCTTAGCCTGATTTCTAAGTAACTTTGGTATAATATCCTTGCCAAAATCATGACTAGATCTTGTATCATTCTCATCATCTAATAGATATTTTCTTAGAATTGGCCAGCTAAAAATGTAAATACCCATGGAAGCATGGTTACTCTTTGGCTGGGCCGGTTTTTCATCAAACTGAGTAATGCGATAATTTTCATCACTACTCATAATACCAAATCGACTGGCTTCATCCCAAGGAACCTCAATCACACCAATTGTGACATCAGCCTCTTTATCCTGATGAAATTCTAACATTAGAGAATAATCCATCTTGTAAATATGATCACCAGATAATATTAATACGTATTCTGGTTTGAAACGATCAATAAAATTTACATTCTGGCAAATGGCATCCGCTGTACCTTTATACCATTCTCCACCTTGTTCTTTTACAAATGGCGGCAATACATACACTCCACCATTAATCCGATCTAGATCCCAAGCGCTACCAATACCAATATAACTATTTAAAGCTAACGGTTTATACTGGGTAAGTACACCAACAGTATCAATACCTGAGTTATAGCAGTTGCTCAAGGGAAAATCAATAATTCGATACTTGCCACCAAACGGCACTGCTGGTTTAGCTATTTGCTGTGTTAAAACGCCCAGACGGCTACCTTGACCACCTGCCAGCAACATGGCTACACACTTCTTTTTGTGCATACTAACTCCCCTCACGATTAAAACTATTGTACAATTTATGCTTTATCTGTTTTCATTAAAGTTGCTATTAATTATATTCGTGATTCCGTCTTATTTTTTTCTACAAGTTTTAAGTATACTGTAGCCAAGGGTGGAACCGTCAGAACGATAGAGTATTGTTTGTTTTGCCAATTATGTTCTTCTGCTACCAATTTTTCTTGATTTCTTTGCCCTGAACCACCAAATCGTTCATTGTCACTATTAAAAACTTCTTCATAGGCCCCCATCACTGGCACGCCAATGCGATAAGACTGATGCACCTGTGGCGTAAAGTTACATACCACAATCAGCATTTCATCCTCATTGGTAGATTTACGCATAAAACATATCATACTCTGATTATAATCACTACAATCAATCCATTCAAATCCTTGCCAGTTACCATCTACTTGCCATAATGCCGCCTCGTGCTGATAAAAATGATTTAGCTCGCGGCAATATTCTTGTAGTTGGTGATGCTTTGGATGCTGCAAAATATGCCAATCCAAACTTTGATGTTCTTGCCACTCAATAAATTGACCAAATTCCCCACCCATAAATAAGATCTTTTTACCTGGGTGAGCCATCCAATACCCATAAAACGCACGCAAATTTGCAAATTTCTGCCAATAATCTCCAGGCATCTTGTCAAGCATGGACTTTTTACCATGCACTACCTCATCATGTGATAGCGGTAATACAAAATTTTCTGAAAAAGCGTACATAAAGGAAAAAGTTACTAAATTATGATGCCATTTACGATGGACGACATCTAGCGCCATATACTTAAGCATGTCATTCATCCAGCCCATATTCCATTTGAAACTAAAGCCTAGCCCGCCAGCATGGGTGGGCCAGGATACCATGGGCCACGCCGTAGACTCTTCCGCAATCATGAGTGCATTCGGATGCTCTGCAAAGACTACCTCATTTAACTTTCGCAGAAAATCTGCTCCCTCTAAATTACCATTACCACCATAAATATTAGGGGTAAAGCAATCATCATCTTTGCCATAATTCAAATATAAAATATTGGAAACAGCGTCTACGCGTATACCATCAATATGGTATACATCCAACCAGAACAAAGCATTGGATATTAGAAAGCTCAGCACTTCAGCACGCCCTAAATCAAAATTGGCTGTACCCCACCCAGTATTTTCACTCCGCTCTAAGCTGGCGTATTCATAAAGGGTTGTGCCATCAAAACATCTAAGCCCATGATCGTCTTTGCAAAAATGTCCTGGCACCCAGTCCAGGATAATACCAAGGCCATAAGCATGACACTGATCAATCAAATACATAAAATCTTTTGGTGTCCCATAGCGACTGGTAACAGCATAGTAACCAGTCATCTGATATCCCCATGACCCATCAAACGGATGTTCCGCGACTGGCATGATCTCAATGTGTGTATAACCCATACTGGCCGCATACTCTGGCAAGGTTTCTGCTAATTGACGATAAGTCAAAAGTTCATTACCAGGCCCTCGCCTCCAGGAACCCAGATGTACTTCATAAATAAGCACTGGACTTTCAAAAGCCGGTCGCCTTTCCTCTTGTTGCCACTTGTCATCCTGCCACTGATAACCCTGCAAATCATATACTACCGAAGCAGTATCAGGTCTAATTTCAGAATATACAGCATAAGGATCAGCCTTAAGAATCCACTCACCAGTAGCTGTTTGAATTTGATATTTGTAAATGCACCCTGCTATAAGTTCAGGGATAAACAATATCCAAATACCAGAATTAGGCACTCGTTTCATTTCATGTAACTCGCCTTGCCAACCATTAAAATCACCAACAACTCGCACGGTACGAGCATTTTGTGCCCACAGAGTAAAGCGCACGCCAGATTGATCCTGTTCACGAGCCACATGAGCTCCCATTAATTGATAACTGCGAAAGTTACGACCTTCATGAAATAGATAGACATCTTCATCACGTAATTGTGAAACCTTCTTAGCCATCGTACCCCTCCCTCAGCGCTATTTTCCTGGTAAGCTCTCTAGGATTTTGACAGGCTTTGTCTGCCAGATGTCTTCTGCATATTGGTGAATTGTGCGATCACTAGAAAATATTCCTGCGTGAGCAATATTCTCAATACTCATTTTTATCCATTTTTCTTTATCCTTATACCGATCATCAAGCTCCATCTGAGTCCTAACATAAGAGTCAAAATCTTCTAGCACAAAGAATTCGTCATTATTGGAAAGCAGTGACTGATAAATAGCCCTAAACTCTTCTTTTTGATATGGCAAGAAACCATTCACCAGCTGCTCTAATATCATTTTAAGCCTTGGATCACTACTATATTTCTGCCAAGCGTTATAGCCGCCGTGGATATAATAGTCAAATACTTGCTTACTCGTTAGTCCGAAAATAAAGATATTATCATCGCCTACCGCATTATGTATTTCCACATTAGCTCCATCTAAAGTGCCAATCGTAACGGCCCCATTGAGCATGAACTTCATATTACCGGTCCCAGAGGCTTCCTTACTAGCAGTAGAAATTTGTTCACTCACATCTGCCGCCGGAAATAGAATTTCACCTAACGAAACGCTATAGTTTTCTAAAAACACTACTTTTATTTTGTTTTTTATGTTTTTATCCTTATTAATCATCGCTGCCAAGACATTAATCAATTTGATCGTTTGTTTGGCGATGTAATATCCTGGTGCCGCCTTACCAGCAAAAATAAAGGTACGTGGGGTCATTTTTAGATTTGGATTTTCTCGTAAACGGTTATACAAATCCATAATATGAAATAAATTAAGCATTTGACGTTTGTACGAATGAATCCGTTTAATGTGTACATCAAATATTGAATTCACATTCACTGTAATTCCGGTATGTTCTTTAATATATTTGACCAATACTTTTTTATTATTTAATTTTATGTTACGCACTCGCTCCTGAACTTGCTGGTCTTCGGCAAAATCCGCGAATTTCACTAAATTTTCTGGTTTTTGTATCCAATCCGATCCGATATATTCCGTAATCAACGCCGCCAATTGGGGATTTGATTTTAGTAGCCAGCGACGATGGGTAATGCCATTGGTTTTATTATTAAATTTGCCTGGATAAAAATCATGAAAATCTTTCATAATGTGTTCTTTTAAAATATCTGTATGTATTTGGGCTACACCATTCACGCTATGGCTGCCTACTACCGCTAATCGAGCCATATGTACCATTCCATCGCAAATAATTGCCATATCTTTAATTCGATTCCAATCTCCCGGATACTTATCCCAAAGATTATGGCAAAAGCGTTGATTGATTTCATTGGTAATCATATGGATACGAGGTAATAATGATTTAAACATGTCTTCCGTCCATGTCTCTAAAGCCTCAGGCATGATGGTATGATTGGTATATGACATGGTTTTAGTGGTAATATCCCAAGCATCATCCCAAGACATTTCCTCTTCATCCATCAATATGCGCATCAATTCAGGTATTGCTACTGCGGGATGAGTATCATTGATATGGATAGCTATTTTTTGAGGTAATTGTAACATACCAATATAGGTCTTCTTATACCTTCTAAGAATACTTTGGACCCCTGCGGAAACAAAGAAATATTGTTGCTTTAAGCGTAGTACGCGTCCTTCATAAAAATCATCTTGTGGATATAAAATTTTTGAAATCTGTCCAACTGAATTCTGATACCCCATTGCCTGCAAATACTCACCACGATTAAAAGAAGCAAAGTCAAACCCATCATTCACAGCTTCGGCACTCCAAAGTCGCAGGGTATTTACTGTGTTATTTTCAAAACCAACAAGAGGGACATCATACGGTACAGCAAGCACATCCTCATAATCTTCATGAATAAAGACAGTTCGCCCCCGTTGATTTTCTTCCCTGATATGCCCACCAAATTTAACTTCTACGGCTTTATCAGGTTTACGAAACTCCCAAGAATAACCATCTTTTAACCAATTATCAGGTAACTCAACCTGATAGTTATCTACAATTTTTTGTTCAAATAAACCATATTTATAACGAATACCACAACCATGACCCGGTAAACCCATTGCCGCCATGGATTCCATAAAGCACGCTGCTAAACGGCCAAGACCGCCATTTCCCAGCCCTGGATCTGGCTCTTGTTTTTCCAATTCATCTAAATCAATCCCCAGTTCGGCCAATGCCACCTGACAAGTATCTTTGAGTCCACCATTTACTAAGTACATATCTAGCAAACGACCTAGCAGAAACTCCATGGAAAAATAGTAAACTTGTTTTTCTCCCGATTGGGAATATTGATCATTGGTTTTCACCCAATTTTTACTAATTGAATCCCTAACGATACGACTAAGAGCCATATATTTATTATTATCAGATGCTTCATCGAGCCCCTTACCAAACATTGTCTGTAATTTTGTTACAAAAAGTTTTTTCAGTTCGTCCTTATCAATCATAAAATATATACGCCCCCTATTCAAACTCTATTATTGGTTATTATTTCCCGTTATTTTTGATAATTCCTGCTATTTTTTAATATTTTTTGTAAGTTTTTGACTAACTAATATGTTCTCCTTAAAAACACTACTTTGCAAAAAAAAATCGTGTAAGAAAAAAATAGAGATATACTGTATAGTATACCCTAAAAAACATTTATTTAATCACAATTGATGGTTTTATCTTCCAGATACCCACGGCATACTCTGCAATAGTCCGATCACTGGAAAAATTGCCCGAGTGAGCAATATTCTTCACACACATCGCCAACCACTGTTGCCGTTCCCGGAATTTAACTTCAATTAATAATTGAGCCTGGGAATATACCGAAAAATCTCTAAGTACAAAAAACTCATCATTATTTTGTAATAAGTAATTGTAAAGTGGTCTAAACTCTTCCTTCTCATTTGGTAGAAAGCCATTGACCAATTGTTCCATTACCTTTTTTATCCGCATATCCCCATTATAAACGTCCCAGGCATTATAACCACCATAGTTATAATAATTAAGTGCTTGCTGAGCTGTAAGCCCAAAAATAACAATATTTTCTTCACCCACTGCCTCTTTTATCTCCACATTGGCTCCATCTAGAGTACCAAGGGTAACTGCACCATTCATCATAAATTTCATATTTCCTGTTCCAGAAGCTTCTTTGCCGGCTGTGGAGATTTGTTCGCTCACATCGGCTGCCGGAAACAGTATTTCGCCAAGAGATACACTATAATTTTCTAAAAATACGATTTTCAGCTTATCGTTAATGGTTTTATCATTGTTAATGACGGTTGCTAACAGATTGATTAATTTAACAGTTTGTTTAGCAATATAATAACCAGGAGCCGCTTTGCCTGCAAAAATAAACGTCCGCGGAATCATATCAAAATTAGGATTTTCTTTTAGTTGATTATACAAATGCATGATATGTAGCGCATTTAAAATTTGCCGTTTGTAAGCATGAATACGTTTAATTTGCACATCAAAAATAGAATGAGGATTCACAATAATTTCGTGCTTCTCTTGAATATATTTTGCTAATTTCTGTTTGTTATGCAGTTTTATTTCTGCCAATTCCCCTTTGAATCCAATATCCTTCGTAAATTCGCACAGGCCCAGAAGTTCAATCGGATATTTTATCCAGTTATTACCGATGGCATTAGTAATCAAGGTCGCTAACCGAGGATTGGCTTTTAATAACCAACGCCGATGAGTAACGCCATTGGTCTTGTTATTAAATTTATAAGGGTAATATTTATGAAAATCATTCATAATGTGCTTTTGTAAAATGTCAGTATGTAACTCTGCTACACCATTCACGCTGTGGGTGCCCACAACTGCTAAACGAGCCATGTGTACCAAACCATCGGCAATTACTGCCATCCTACTAATATGTTCCCACTCTCCAGGATATTTATCCCACAATTCATGACAAAACCGCTCATTTATTTCTTGAACGATCATATAAATACGGGGTAATAGGGTTTTGAACATTTCGATTGGCCATACTTCAAGAGCCTCTGGCATAATCGTATGATTGGTGTAGGATACGGTGCTAGTGGTAATCTGCCAAGCCTCATCCCAGCCCATTCCTTCCTCATCTAAAAGTAAGCGCATCAACTCAGGAACAGCCAAGGCTGGATGGGTATCGTTTATATGTACTGCAATTTTTTCTGGCAGTTGCCTAAGATTATTATCTTTGCGTTTTAACCCTCTTAAAATACTCTGTAATCCTGCAGATACAAAAAAATATTCCTGTTTTAGCCGTAGCAATCTTCCCTCTAAAGAGCTATCGTCAGGATAAAGGATTTTAGAAATTCGCTCTACAGAATGTTTATATTCGATTGCTTTTAAATAATCATTCCGATTAAAGGACGTAAAATTAAAATCACTTTCCGTAAGCTCAGCACTCCATAACCGAAGGGTATTCACGGTATTATTTTGATAACCAACCATGGGGATATCATAAGGTACTGCTAATACGGTTTCGTAATTTTCTTGCAGATACCAAATTTTCCCCTCGGCTCCTTCACTCATTACCACATTGCCACCAAACCATACCTCCACCGATCTGCTAACATTACGATATTCCCATATATATCCATCTTTCAACCAATTATCAGGTACTTCTACTTGATTATTATTAACCACTTTTTGCTCAAATAATCCATACTTATAACGAATTCCACAACCATGTCCTGGTAAACTTAATGCTGCCATGGAATCGAGAAAACAAGCTGCCAACCTTCCCAGTCCTCCGTTACCAAGACCAGCATCAGGTTCTTCCTGTATCATGTCGTTTATATCAATACCCAGTTCAGCTAACGCCTGTGTACATACTATCGTGAGTCCCATATTGAGCAAATTCATATCCAATAATTTACCCAATAAAAATTCAATGGAAAAGTAATAAAGTTGTTTTTCACCTTTATCCCTATATTGCTGATTGGTCTTTGTCCAGTTAGGATTGATATAATCGCGAATGAGACTGCCCAGAGCTTTATATTGATCATTAATACTTAGCTCTTCAAGATTTTTTCCATACATGGTCTGTATTTTAGCAAGATAGGCCTCTTTAAAACTTTCTTTATCTATCAACAAAAATACCTCCCCAAATCAGAAAACACTCTGCTCTTAAATCACTGTCCCCTTTTCAATTACCAGTGGATAATTTCTTTCACCTTTTAACCATTTTTTAGGGGTAATGATAACATTTTTATCACAAATAACATTTTCAATGATTGCGTTTTCACCAATTTCACATCCCTGCATCACGATGCAATCTTTAACATAGGCGCCTTTACGTATGGTTACACCACGAAATAAAATACTATTCTCTACACGCCCTTCAATGATACAGCCATTACCAACCATGACATTGGCAACCCGCGCATTTTCCTTGTATTTCACGGGCGCTTCATCCTTTACTTTTGTATAGACCAGCCCAGATTTGGAAAATAATTCTTCCCATTTTTCGGCTTTTAATAATTCCATATTATGCTTATAGTAATTTTTTATACAATCTACTCGCCCAACATATCCGTTGTAAGCATAACCATAGATCTTCAGTGTGCTAATATTTTTAATCAATATATCTCTAACAAAATCTAAACCGCCCCTTGCTCGACAATCCTTAACTAACCGTACTAATAGACTTTTTTCAATGACATACATCTCCATCGAAACCTTATTGGAGAGAGCCCTCGAAGGATTAATGATCAAATCGGTCAAACGACCATCATGCTGGCACTCTAAAATAGTATGTTCGACAAACTCACCATCACCATCATCTTCTTTATACATGATGGTAATATCAGCCCCCGTCTCTTGATGAAACTTAAATACTTTATGATAATTTAAGTTACATACAATATGGCTACCAGCAATCAATACATACTGTTGCCGACTGCTTTCAATATAGTCCAAATTATTATAAAAATTTTCTACATTCCCCTGATAAGCCCCCCCTAAGCAGCTAAGCTGGCCGGGTGGCAAAATAAATAATCCATCCTTTTTTCGCGCCAAATCCCATTCTTTTCCAGAACGTAAATGATCCATTAGTGCTTTATATTTATCCTGCACTAGAATACCAACGTTTTGTATCCCTGAATTCACCATATTAGATAAAATAAAATCAATTAATCGATATCTACCACCAAAGGGAACGGCTGCCAAAGGACGCTGTTTGGTCAGCTCTGTTAACATATCCTGGCTATCATTCAGATTGATAATTCCCATTACATTGTTCATTTCATCCCACCTGCTTCTGTATTGCCATGATACTATTTGTTAACACATCAATCTCACTAGGAATTACGATATTTTCTTCGGTAACCGTTACTTCTTTATCATTGAGGTTACCAACAATCGCTCCTGCTTCGACAGTCGTCTTGCGTCCGATAATGGATCGATACACCTGGGCATCCCCGCCAATATTTACGTATGGCATCACAATAGAATCCTTAATCTGTGCTCCTTTGCCAATATAAACGCCGGGGAAAATGACTGAATTATCAACCTCACCAAAAATCGAACACCCTTCGCTAATCATGGAACGGGTTATCTTACCTGTGGTTCCTATATAATGAGGTGGCCTCGTTGCATTGACCGAATAAATCCGCCAATTGGGGTTATATAAATCAAGCTTAGGGTCCTCCCCCAGCAAGTCCATATTAGCTTCCCAAAAGCTTTCTACCGTCCCTACATCTTTCCAATAATCTTTAAAATAATATGCGGATAAACGATGATCAGCCGCCAATAACTTCGGGATAATATCCTTCCCAAAGTCATGACTAGAATGATTATTTTTGCTATCATCATTTAGAATTTTTCTCAGTAGACGCCAATTAAAAATGTAAATACCCATGGATGCCAAATTACTATTCGGTTCTTTAGGTTTTTCAGCAAACTCTGTAATTCTACCGTTCTCCCCTGCCGTCATAATGCCAAAACGGGAAGCTTCATGCCATGGAACTTCAATGACCGAAATCGTAACCTCTGCTTTCTTAGCCTTGTGATGCTCTAACATCAGAGAATAATCCATGTTGTAAATATGGTCGCCTGACAATATCAATACATAATTGGGATTCATCATATCAATAAAATTCAAATTTTGATAAATGGCATCTGCTGTGCCTTTGTACCATTCTCCTCCCTTTTCCTGAGCATAGGGCGGTAAAATAAAGACGCCACCACCTCTACGATCCAAATCCCATGTACTACCATTTCCAATATAACTATGTAATGCCAAGGGCTGATATTGAGTAAGCACGCCCACGGTATCAATTCCTGAATTGTGACAATTACTGAGCGGGAAATCAATAATACGGTACTTACCACCAAAGGGTACCGCCGGTTTTGCAATTTTTTTGGTCAAACTACCTAATCGACTTCCCTGCCCACCAGCTAAAATCATTGCCACGCATTCCTTTTTACTCATCATATCAATCCCCCATTTTTCTTCTAACCCCAGCACGAGCACTCAGGCAACCCACTTTGTATCATATTCGCTGACAATCAAAAATATGACTGGATTGTTTATGATTGCTGAAAGGAGCCAGGAAAGGGGTTTCTAAAAATATAAATATTATCCATTAAGCAGGTATTATTTGTTGTATGTAGTATATAGTCAAATGACAGAACCTTCAAAATCTATCATCAAATTATTTGCAACACAAACTAAGGGAAAGGAGATCTTTTTTGAATACTTTACACGATGAAAAAGTACCCGTCATCTATATTCTATCTGATTCCATTGGCGAAACTGGCGAAATCGTTGTAAAGGCCGCGATTAGTCAGTTTGACGGAGCAGATATGGAAATCAGACGCAAACCGTATTTAAAATCAATTGAACAAATCGAAATCGCCCTGAAAGAAGCATCCCAAACCAATGGTGCGGTAATGTACACCTTAGTGCGCCCTGATTTAAAAGCCGCTTTAGAAGCTGGCGCCAAACTGCTAGGTCTTACACATGTAGATATTATGGGTCCTGTCGTCCATGCAATTACAACAATTTCTCATTCACTACCTCGTAACGAACCTGGACTGATTCGCAAAACCGACCAAGCTTATTTTGCCAAAATTGAAGCCATCGAATTTGCTGTGAAGTTTGACGATGGCAAAGAACCCCGCGGCTTGCTACAAGCCGACATTGTGATCACTGGTGTTTCTCGCGCGTCCAAAACCCCACTGTGTATGTACTTGGCACACAAAGGCATCAAAGCCGCCAATGTACCTCTAATCAAGGACATTCCGCCACCACCAGAACTTTTTCAGATTTCTCCTCACAAGGTTGTTGGACTAATGATCAAACCTTCCTTGCTCTTTGAAATCCGCAAGGAGCGTCTCCGTACAATGGGCTTACAACAATCTACCTCTTATGCCAATATGGAGCGCATTATTGAAGAGCTTGATTACGGGCAAGAAATTATGCGTAAAATTGGTTGCCCGATTATTGATGTCACCAACAAAGCTACTGAGGAAACTGCCGTCAAAGTTATGGAAATTTATCGCAAAGGAGTTATTAAATAATGGAAAAACATGTATATCTTTTCAGTCAAGGCTCTGCTGACATGCGTTCATTACTAGGAGGCAAAGGTGCTAATTTGGGCGAAATGACCAATATTGGTTTGCCAGTACCTTCCGGGATGACCATAACCACTGCGGCCTGTAGAGAGTATTATAAAGCCAACAAACAACTCCCCAATGCGATAGTGAACGAGGTGCGACAAAATTTAGTGATCCTCGAAGGAGACGTCGGTAAGAAATTAGGGGACCCGGTCAATCCACTATTGGTCTCCGTGCGTTCCGGTGCTGTATTTTCCATGCCAGGCATGATGGATACCATCTTAAACTTGGGCTTAAATGAAATAACAGTACAATCCATCGCTAAAAATTCAGGCAACTTAGTCTTTGCCTATGATTCCTACCGCCGGTTCATCCAAATGTTTGCTGATGTGGTACTAGAAATACCTAAACATGATTTTGAATACATATTAGCAGAGCACAAAGCACAACAAGGTGTCACTTATGATCAAGAGTTATCCGCTCCCACATTACGCAGCGTCATCGACAGCTATAAAGCCTTGATTTTGGAACGTACAGGCTCCCCTTTCCCTGAAGATCCGATTGAGCAGCTATTTTTATCCATCGAAGCCGTCTTCCGTTCTTGGAATAATGACCGCGCTTTCATTTATCGCAATTTAAATAAAATTGATCATGACTTAGGTACTGCCGTAAATATCCAATCTATGGTGTTTGGTAACATGGGCAATGACTGTGGAACCGGCGTAGCGTTTACGAGAAATCCCTCGACTGGTGAAAACGTTCTATACGGCGAATATTTAACAAATGCCCAAGGCGAAGATGTGGTGGCAGGCATCCGCACCCCACAACCCATCGCTAAACTAAAAACCGAGATGCCAAAAGTGTACGCCCAATTTGCTAAAACTGCTAGTATACTAGAAAAGCACTATAAAAATGTCCAAGACATTGAATTCACCATTGAAAAAGGTAAACTTTTTATCTTACAAACTCGCAATGGCAAACGCACTGCCCAAGCTGGAGTAAAAATCGCTCATGATTTGGCAGTGGAAGGTTTAATTACCAAACACGATGCCCTCTTAATGATCGAACCCGCCCAACTTGATCAGCTGTTACATCGCCAAATTGATAGTACAGTAAAACTTAATATACTGGCTACCGGATTGCCAGCCTCTCCTGGAGCTGCTTCAGGCGTGGTGGTCTTTAACTCTGACCATGCTGAACAATTACATAAAGCAGGCAAAAAGGTATTGCTGGTACGAACCGAAACAACACCCGATGACATACATGGCATCATTGCTGCTCAGGGCATACTAACTAGCCGGGGTGGTATGACAAGCCACGCTGCTGTCGTAGCTCGTGGCATGGGTAAACCCTGTGTATGTGGTTGTGATACGATAAAAATTGACTACAATAACAAGTTATTCACCGTTGGGCAAACCGTCATCAAAGAGGGTGACCTAGTATCGATTGATGGCGCTACTGGTCGCGTTATTTTAGGCACCGTACCCATGATCGATCCTGAGCTATCAGCGGAATATCTCACAATTTTAGCGTGGGCCGATGAAGTCAAACGTCTAACCGTCAGGGCAAATGCCGATACCCCTGCCGATGCCGAAAAAGCTCGTCAATTTGGGGCCCAAGGCATTGGGTTAACTCGCACAGAGCATATGTTTATGGGGCAAGATCGTCTTCCTCATGTACAAGATATGATTATGGCCGAAACCTTAGAAGAACGCCTAGCTGCTCTTGCTTATTTACTACCCATGCAAGAAAATGACTTTTATGGCATTTTAAAAGCAATGGCTGGTTATCCCGTCTGTATTCGCCTATTAGATCCACCACTTCATGAATTTTTACCTAGTCTGGAAGAACTGCTTGTTGAAACCACCAAGTTACGCCTGGCTGGGAATGATCTGCAGCAATTAGGCAAACAAGAATTCCTTCTCAAAAAAGTGCGTGGTCTTCATGAATCCAACCCCATGCTTGGTCACCGCGGTTGCCGTTTGGGAATTACTTACCCTGAAGTTTATGAAATGCAGATGCAGGCCATTTTTAATGCTACAGCTCGCCTAACTAAGGAAGGCTATACCGTACTGCCAGAAGTAGAAATCCCTCTTACCATTGATAAAGCCGAAATGGTCTTCTTCAAACAAAAAATTGATGCCATTGCCAACGATACCATGAAGAAACAGGATGTGACCTTCCATTACCTCTCCGGCACGATGATCGAGCTCCCTAGAGCTGCTCTCCTCGCCGATGAACTAGCGGAAGTCTCTGACTTTTTCAGTTTTGGTACCAATGACCTGACCCAAACCTGCCTAGGCTTTAGCCGAGACGATGCCGAAGGTAAATTCATGAATCATTATTTGGATATGAAAATCTTAAAAGAAAATCCGTTCATTACCCTTGACCGCAAAGGCGTGGGTAAACTAATGGAAATTGCAACAACAAACGGTCACAAAGTCCGGCCCGATATCACCATTGGCATTTGTGGTGAACATGGAGGGGAAGCCAGTTCCATACAATTCTGCCATGAAATCGGTCTAGACTTTGTAAGCTGTTCTCCCTATCGTGTCCCAATTGCACGCTTAGCTGCCGCCCAAGCTGCTATTAGTAATGGAGAAGTATACGGAACTAAGTAACTACTGCCACTTATATATATAGGTTGCAATAAAGAATTAACATCTACATTGCTGATCTATCTTCCATTCCTGACGATTGCCATGTAGAATATTTTATGCAACCTATATAGCACAAAGCCAGCATCTTCTCAGGTGCTGGCTTTGCTAGTTTCTACCCACTGCTGGGCTACAATATAGAATTTCTCCCAATCATGATTCACTTGTCCCTGCACCTGGAGTGCTTCATGGCCTTGCCACCCCATCAGCATCCCAGCCTCTACCTGCAATACCTTGCTGGTCGCTTCCTTTACCAAGTTTTTAAGTACGATTTCAGTATTATAAATATCACTCAATACCCCTAGATGATCTTGCAATGCTTCCAACTGAATACTAAGTTCCTCTACGCCATCTAGTACTGGCTGGAATGCTTCCATTGCATATTTTATTTTTTTAATATGTAAGCGCAACTTGCGTACTTTTTCTCGATCAGCCCACGCAATGTCCTTACCCTGCCTCATCACTTTTCTTAGCCAATTAGAAAAGCGTTCTACAGCGTACTCGCTCATTGTAAGCTGATAACAGTCTGGAACTTGCCCTTTATCAACGGTAAGTGTCGCCCACAACTCTAGTAATGTGGGTGTTGCATACCCATTATGCAGTAGCCCATATAATTTTTCGGCTTCCAAAACACGGCGATGGGAAAGAGTGCGTCCCAAACCAATTTTACTCACCATGTCAACAGGTTGACATTCTCCCCATTTTTTCCAACCAGCATACGCCACATCAATTTCTCGCAAGGTCCTCAAACTTTGTCCCAGTTTTCTTAATTCCCCCTGATGATCTTTATATTTTTGATGCGTCGCTGGTTTGGCAAAGTCTAATATGGAGCGTAAACGTCGCAAACCAATACGTAATTCATGCACGCTCTCCGGTTGAGAGTGATTGCTGAAAAAATCTTGCTGTCTGGCAAAAAATTCAGTAATGAGTGGTATTAAAATTCTTAATAAGCCTTGACCGGCCTGCCTTTGCCCCTGGGCCTGTGGCACCATGAAACTTTCCCTTGGTTGTTTCGTAACCAGCCCTGCTAACAATAACCCGCGATAAAATTTGCTATCGGTTTCTGGTAAGAGAGGATATTTCTTTGCCAATGCTGCCCCTAATGTAAATAGCGCAGAAGGTTTACCTGCCTTGAGTTCCAATTCTAACTCTAAGATGGGCACAGCCTTGGAGCCAGCCAGAATTTCCCCTTGATCTGCCGCCACTTCAATCTGGCTACCATCCGGCATACTAACGTCTAGGGTCTTCCGCTTAAATTTGGTAATCAAAATTGGCTTGAGCCCTTGGTCCCCTACCACACTCATTAGCTGTTCGCCAATCTCTGTGCCCGCAAACACCCTAATATCAGGCTCAGCATCAGACACAACAATATTCCATTCCCGTCTTTCATGTAAGCCCCCCTGTGATGACCCACCGCCCTTTACGGTTGCCACCCACTGGGTACCTTCAAGGCGAATACGATAGGCAATTTTCTCCCTTTGCAAACCATAGGTTGGTGTATCAAAGTAGTGAGCGTGGAGCAATTTCTCCGTAGCCGATCCTGGTAACGCCACATCGGTGAGTGACTTTGCTAGCATAATCTTTTCCCATACACTAGGGTCTGTACAAATCAGCTTTAACTCAATTTCTGTATTCTTAGACAAAGATCTTCACCAACTTTCCAACTTACTCTCTATTATTACTATAGCATAGTTTTTTATTTTCATTTTAAAAATTAATAGTTTTGTACAGGTCAAGGAATTTTCTGCAGGTAATACTAACAGTTTGTCGAATATTGACAATAATGTTTATGTCTTGATCAACCATGAGGCTACTAACAAACTACGTCAAATCTATATAGATTGTGATAATAATAAGTATAAGATGATTGCAGATAACTTTTTTATTGAGGTTCCGCTAGAAAAGGAGATATGTTATGACAATGAATGATAATGACTTATTATTTACAGAAAGTGAAGAAACTACCCCCTTGACTAAGAGCCCCCTGTCTTCCTGTGACCAAATCCAATGGAAAATACTCATTGTGGACGATGATCAAGAAGTTCACAATGTAACCAAAATGGCCCTTCGTCGTTTTACCTTTGATGGTAAGGCCGTCACCTTCCTAAGCGCTTACTCAGCCGCTCAAGGCAAGCAACTTCTATCTGAAAATACGGACATTGCTGTTATTTTACTAGATGTAGTCATGGAAGAAGAGGACTCAGGGCTACAAATGGCTCGTTATATCCGCACCGTTTTGAATAATCAGTTGGTACGAATCATCCTGCGTACTGGCCAACCTGGTCAGGCCCCAGAGCATAAAGTCGTGGTTGAATATGATATTAATGATTATAAAGAAAAAACCGAGCTCACAACGCAAAAACTACATACAACGCTGGTCACAGCTCTCCGTTCCTACCGTGATATGAATATTATTGAAATCAATCGTCGTAGTCTGAAAACAATCATTCAATCCTCGGCCAGCATGTTTGAACTACAGTCGATGAGCAACTTCGCAACTGGTGTATTATCTCAACTAGTAGCTCTCCTAAATGTAAATCCGAGCGCCTTATACTGTAATGCTTCCGGCCTGGCCGCTACTAAAAAGGGGCAGAATGATTTTCATGTACTAGCCGCTACCGGTAATTATGAACCTTTAATTGGCACCACCATCCAACATGGAATGATTTTGATTGCGCTGGATGATATTCTAACCGCTTTTAAGCAAAAAAAGAGCCTCTACTTTGCTGACCGCTTTGTAATTTACTTTTGTAGCAAGCATGGTTCGGAAAATGTGATCTATATTGATGGCATTGCTAACTTAAGCATTTGGGATCGAGACTTAATCGAGATTTTCTGTACCAATGTCTCAGTAGCTTTCGATAACATTTATCTAAATCAAGAAGTAGAAGATACGCAAAAAGAAATTCTATTTACCCTTGGTGAAGTTGCTGAAGCTCGTTCTCAAGAGACGGGTCATCATGTTAAGCGGGTCGCTGAAATCGCAAAACTCTTAGCACTTGGTTATGGCCTCTCTCCAGAAGAAGCCGAAAGTCTACGCTTAGCCGCTCCTATCCATGACGTGGGGAAGCTATCCATTCCTGACGCAATCTTAAATAAACCAGGCAAATTGACACCTGAAGAATTTTCCATTATGAAAACCCACTCTCCCACTGGTTATGAAATGCTCAAGAACTCCAAACGTTCCATTTTAAAACTAGGAGCCATTGTTGCCCTCCAACATCATGAACGTTACGACGGAACAGGCTACCCCCAAGGTCTTGCTGGCGAGGAAATCCACATTTTTGGTAGAATCGTAGCGCTAGCAGATGTTTTTGATGCCCTCCGCAGTAACCGCGTCTACAAAAAGCCTTGGGCTCTTAAGGAAATCTTAGACTATATTATTGAGCAACGGGGCAAGCATTTTGATCCCCGCCTAGTGGATATTTTCCTCGAAAACTTAGATGATATCCTAAGCATTTGTGAACGCCTTGCTGATGTGTAAAGCATCATTATTGATAAAACGATGAAAGAAGCCTGAAGATCAGTATGTTGCTGACTTTCAGACTTCTTTTTATATTATGCATCATCAAACTAGTTAAATGCTCTGAGCGTCCTCGGGGACTTCAAAGAACTGAATATCAGGGTTACGTTCACTTACCCAGCGAATGGCCCATTCATTGCTTAATAGCAGCACCGGCCGTTCTTTGATATCATGAATGATCATCCCACTATCAATACTCTTCATCGCCTTAATATTAGCTTCCGTGCCACCCAACCAACGAGCTACGCTAAATGACAAACGATCCATAATAATATCAACACCGTATTCATTTTTCAAGCGATATTCCAGTACTTCAAATTGCAATGCCCCAACCACACCAATAATAAAGGCCTCTACGGCACTGTCATGCTGCCGGAATACCTGTACCGCTCCTTCTTGAGTTAGCTGGGTCATGCCCTTCACAAATTGTTTTCGTTTCATCGTGTCTTTGGGTTGTACCCGTGCAAACTGTTCTGGAGGGAACACAGGGAAATCTTGAAAACTAAACTTGTCGCCTTCTTGGCAAAGAGTATCGCCAATACCAAAAACACCAGGATCAAACAAGCCAATAATATCTCCAGGATATGCTTCATCAATGATCGTGCGCTCCTGAGCCAAGAACTGTTGAGGCTGAGCTAGTTTAATACTTTTGCCAGACTCCACATGGTATACGGACATACCTCTGGTAAATTTACCGGAACAAATACGAATAAAGGCCAAACGGTCGCGATGGGCTGGATTCATATTTGCTTGTATTTTGAAAACAAACGCCGAAAAGCCTTCACTTTCAGGTAAAACAACCCCTTCGCTCCCTTGGCGAGCTGCCGGTGGCGGTGCCATCTTCAAAAATTCTTCTAAAAATGGACGAACACCAAAATTGGTCATGGCGCTACCAAAAAACATAGGAGTTAGCTCCCCTGCCTTCACTTGCTCAAAGTCAAAAGCGTCACCAGCCATATCGAGTAGTTCAATATCTTCACACAAGGCATCATGAGCCTCAGCACCTAGCACTTCTCTAAAAGCAGGATCATTGACGCTCCCCATGGTGGAAGGTAACACCGACTGTCCATGGGACCCATCCCGCTCAAACAACTCCACCTGGGCTTGTTGCCGATTATACACGCCAACATAGTTACCATGTATCCCTACCGGCCAATTCATGGGATAGGCCCGTATGCCAAGAACTTGCTCAATTTCTTCCATTAATTCAAAAGGATTCTTACCAAACCGATCTAACTTATTTACAAAAGTGAAAACCGGAATGCCCCGTTGACGACAGACATGAAATAATTTCTTGGTCTGTTCCTCCACCCCTTTGGCCACGTCAATCAGCATCACTGCACTATCAGCCGCCATGAGGGTCCGATACGTATCTTCACTGAAATCCTGATGGCCAGGAGTATCCAAGATATTAACTCGATAACCATCATAATCAAACTGCAACACACTGGAGGTTACGGAAATACCCCTTTGTTTTTCAATCTCCATCCAATCTGATACCGCATGTTTCTGAGACTTACGTGATTTTACTGAGCCTGCCAAGCGAATGGCACCACCGTATAATAATAACTTCTCCGTCAACGTAGTTTTCCCCGCATCTGGATGGGAAATAATCGCAAATGTCCGCCGTTTATTTATCACCAATTCTAATTCTTCCATATATCGTAAAAGACCCCCTATAAATCCTAAATTAGCTATCTAAATCACTCTCTATTACTATAGGGTCACGCCTCCTAAATGTCAAATATTATCACCCTATATCTACTATTTTTTCATTGCAACACGAATATTGCAGATTGGTCATAATAAAAGGACTAGGCATTTTTCAAAAAAATACCTAGTCCAATATTTTATGACTTTACAATCTGGTACCGGTTGATTGATTCCCCCTGCAAAGTATCCGCCGTTTGGCTGTAAGCAAATGCAGGATTTACGGCGGTTACAAAGGCGGCAATCCACTGCTGATACAGTTCCTTCATGAATTTTTTATCAACACCAGCCTTGGCCCAATTCCGTTCTTGTAGGCAAACGGCCCCTTCCCATAGAATACGGTTAGGCTCATCCGCGGTTACTAGATCGCCCTCATCACAAGGCATACCATTCAATCGATAGTCATTCAAAGCCTGATAAATACCACTAGCCGTAGAACCATCATATTTTCCTTGGCCTTTTGCATATTCACCACATAGCTTGCCATGTTCAGCATAGACGTCTTTCACAATACCACGTGCAGTATCACCACAGGCATCCAGTAGTTCCTTGATGAACGCCCCTTCCCGGGTTTCAGCAATGGTAACTTGCCGTTGTAACCACCCGTGAATATTGTTATGATCAATGACATCTTCTAGTTTGGCATCTACTAGCGGTTCGCCATAAATTTGCCACACCTGGGACCGTAATTCCTCAGCAGTGCCACCACACAATTCTTCTGCCTTTTGATAAATTAGTTGTTCTCTCTCTACTACCCTGTTAATTTTTGCATATAACCAATGATGAATATGACCTAAAAAAGCACTCATGTTACATTTCCACCTTTCAAATTACTTTATTTAATGCGGCAATGATCTCATTTACATTCAGCCCATGAATATCAGCGGCCTTACTGACGGCTTCCCCTGTAGCGGAAGGGCAGCCAAGGCATCCCATACCAAAGGAACGGAATACGGGTACGGTCTGAGGATAAATTCGCACAATTTCACTAATGATGCACTCGGCAGTAATTTTATCGCCAATTACTAAGGTCCCCTCCGTTAAGGCTCCGGGCACTGGCACAATCTCTTGTCCTGCTTTGGATTGGGGCACCAATGCCTCAGTGCTCTCACTAACCCCTTGATAAAAAGCAGCTAATACATCGGCCTTGAATTTTTTGAGTCCTACCCGTTCAATAAATTGTCCCATGCGTTCAATATCTGCATTTTTTTGATAGTAGCTAATGATCACAGCAACAATATGTATTACTTCATCATAATCCAAACCTTCAATTAAAAGATCTGCCAATCGTGGATGAGCACCAGCACTGCCCCCCACATAAACGTCCCAGCCCAAATCCGTGCCCATCACCCCAACATCCTTGACATGGACTTCAGCACATGAATTTTGACAACCAGCCACTGCTAGCTTCATACGAGAAGGCATTTCTTGTTTATGATATAAATGGTCTAGTTCCATGCCTAGCTTAATACTATCCTGTTTCCCCCGTTTGCAAAACACACTACCAGGACACATCTTGACGCTACGAACACAATTGGCAAAGCCCATGGCAGGCTCCATCCCTAGTTCACTCCAAATAACTTCAATATCTTCGGCCTTTAGCCCTGTAATCATGACACGTTGTGCAGAGGTCAGCTTCATAATGCCATGATATTTTTCGACCACATCAGCATATTTTCTCATCAAATCAGGCTTTATAAAACCACCAGGTAAATGTGGCGTAATGGCATAAGTACGCTTTCCCTCACGAATCTTTTGTAAATTAGCACCTTTTGGTAACATTATATCGCCCCCTTCAAATCTTATCCTTATCATACCCTAATACAATATTCTTATCTGTGATTTACATCACTTTTCACAAAAATGTGGCGTAAATACCTTCTTATTGAAAAAGCAGGGCATTCCTTCTAAGAAATGTCCTACTTTTAATCTTACTATATACATCGTACTATATCTTTTACATGACAATCGTCAGGAATAGAAGCTAGGGCTCCACGCAATATGTTTTAGTCCATAGACTCCTACAACCATTTGCGGTGTGCACATCCTCTGATATCGAATGCACTCCTCAAGCCAAAAATAAATAAAATTTATGTTATTTTTAGTAATTCCAGATTTCCTTTTAAGGTAAATATTTCCAAGCATGCTGGAATTAGAACGGTATCCCCTGCCCTTAACTCTTCAGCTGATTCTTGGTATAAAATTTTGCCGGAGCCAGCCGTTACACAATAGATGATAAATTGATCGGCTGTCATTTCAGCTTGTTGTTCACTGATCAACAGTCTTTCCATAGAGAAATATTGACAGTGAATATCATTGCCTACAAATAGTTCACTTGGTTGTTGCTCAAAATTAATAACATCAATGGCCTTTTGTATATGTAACTCCCTAACTTTACCATCACTGCCCACTCGATCATAGTCATATACACGATAGGTGGTATCGGAATTTTGCTGCACCTCATAAACCATAACGCCATCTAGCAGTGCGTGAATGGTGCCTGCGGGAACGAAAATCATATCCCCAGCCTTTACTGGTACCCTTCTGACTACATCATAAATGGTATTATTTTCGACAGCTTTGATAAAATTTTCTTTGATAATATCCTCCCGCAAGCCATACACGATCTGTGCATCTTCTTTGGCACTGACCACATACCAAGCTTCGGTTTTACCAGCTTCCCCTTCTAAGGTACAGGCCGTGTCATCACTAGGATGAACCTGAATGGATAAATCGTCATTGGCATCAATGATTTTAATTAATAGGGGAAAATACGGTTCATTGGTAATTTTTTTACCCATTATTTTTTCTTTATGCTCCGCCATGACTTCATTCAAACTCATTCCTGCTAGGTAACCATTTTTGACAATACTGGTGCCATTGGCATGGCTGGATAAATCCCAACTTTCGCCGATCTGACTGCCGGAAAATTCTCTGCCAAATACAGCTTTTAAATTCGTGCCACCCCAAATGCATTCCTTATAAATTGGATTAAATTTTATTGGATACATCATTCGTCCTCCATTATAGTTACCTGCTAACAAAAACCAACTATAATTAACAAACCGGCTGCAGGATGCATACCGGCTTGCTCTCATTAATAAATTACTGCTTCTCAGCAAGATTTCGTAGAGCATCTTTGTCCTCTTGGGATGCTTGTTGTAATGCCGTTGCCACCATATAAATATGGACAATGCCTGCCTAGTAAGCCACTACAACAATAATATTCATAATGATACCGCATCTCATTTTAGATTACCAGTTTTTTTTGGAGAACATCTCATAATACCGGTACATAACCACTGACATTTAAAATAAAGAAAGCAAAGGGGAGTTTTTTTAAATATTATGTGAAAAATGAAATATCAGTTGTGGAATTAATGTTATAATTACTATCATAATCAATACATCAAACAACAAAAGGGTTGCTCCAATACCGATTGACGATAAGGAGTTGGTTCAATGGCTGAAACAACTGCGCCCAAAATACAGAATGGCTACTATCAAATCACTGACAAGGATACTGGTATCTATCTGCGTGTTTTTCCACCAGTTAACGGTGGGGCCCCCGTAGAAGAAACTATGATTATCGAACATTTACGAAATGAAAAAATCACCAAATTCGAACAGAGTCTCCTCTCCACCACCATTCTTGAAGCCTCTGGCGAATCCATACGCATCGCCGAGGCACCACCGCCCCTACTGCCAGATGTCCGCGTTATGGTGCGCCGTGATCGTTTGGAAGCCATGGTTAATGTAACTACGCCTCCTGGCGCTATACCTGTCACCATGCCTCAACTGTTAGATAAGTTAAAAGCTTCTGGTGTTGTCTATGGAATTGATAAACCGGTTCTTGAATGGCTAGTAAAAGCGCGTTCTAGTCTCAATACCATCTGCGCTGAGGGCGTTAGCCCGCGTAATGGAACGCTTACCTCAAATACCATGTTGATGTGGAGAGTCAAGGACGCCCAGTAGAACTGGAAGATGGAAGCGTGGATTTTAAAAATATTAATAATTTCCTGTGTGTCACCGAGGGGCAACTGCTCCTAGAAAAGATTCCCCCCACACTTGGTACACCAGGCGTGGATGTAATTGGCTTACCAATTGCAGCCAAACCAGGAAAAGACATCTCTTTACCCTTTGGTAAAAACGTGACCATTGTAGACAATTGTCGCCTTGTCGCCGCCATTGAAGGACAATTACATATCGTTCGCCAACGCCTCAATGTTATACCGACAATTGAAGTTGTCGAAGATGTCGACTATTCTACTGGCAATATTGACTTTGTGGGCAACGTAATTGTCCATGGCTCGGTACAACCTGGCTTTTCCATAAAAGCTGGTGGTAATGTAGAGATCTGGGGCAGCGTCAATGGTGGCATGGTGGAAGGCAATAGTATTATTATCCGCATGGGCGTCAAAGGTATGAACCGTAGTGTGATTAAATCTCGTGATCGCGTAGTGGCCAAATTTATTGAAAATGCCACCGTATATGCCGATCAAGAAGTGATCATTAGTGACGTTGTGCTGAATAGTTCGATCTTTGCTGGTATCAGGGTTATTGTCGAAGGACGACGGGGAATCGTCATCGGTGGACGGGTTTCAGCGGGAGAAAAAATTCGCATTCGCACCTGTGGCAACCAGTCCCATGTAACCACTGACCTTGAAGTTTCCGCTAACCCCTTTCTTAAAGATGAACTAACCAATCTTCGTAATGAAAACAAAAAAAATCAAGTTTTAATTAAGGAACTACAACGTTCACTGGAATATCTTCGCAATCAAGGTCTCAGTCCTCTCAATGCTGAAAAGCAAGATCACTATAAACAGATGGGAAATGAGTACAACGCTTTACAAGAACGGACGGAAGAAATACGTCAACGCTTAACTGATGTCGAAAACCTGCTATATTGCCTCAAGCCAGGAAAAATTAGTGTTTCTGACGTACTTTATCCTGGCGTGAGAGTGTGTATTGGGCCATTGACTAAAGTTATTAGTGAATCGCTAAAATACCTTGCCCTTTATGCCCATGAGGGAGAAATTAAATTTTCTTCTTTTCGTTCATAACTATTAAGCTTTCAAAATAGTACACTATCGCAAAAAACAGCCCTTATGTGGTAAACAAGTTACCAACAAGGACTGTTTTTTCAATATCGATTAGATACTAGTATCGAATTTTTTCTTATACTACAAACTTCGAAATTTTCTCCTGCAACTGACCAACCATTTTATTGAGCTCTTCTGCACAATCGATCACTCCAGAAATATCGTCCATCTGTCTTTCCATACGAGAATGAACGTCTTGGTTAATGGCTGATGTTTTTTTGGTACCTGCGGAAAGATTGCTAAAAACATCAACTACTTCCGTACTCTTAGCACTCATCGTGGTAAAGCGAGTATGCATTTGTTCTACTTTTTCATTCAGTACACTAACCGAGTGAGCAATCTTTTCAAAGATAGCCCATATCCCAGCTACTGCTGCCTCTTGCTCTTCCACAATTTTTTTGGCCTTATCAATCGCACTTGCTGCTTCGATGGAAGCATTTAGCGCCAATAAATTGGTTTGTGCTGCAATTTGCTCAATCGTCACGGTAATGGAACCAATTTGGCCGGTCATATCATCAACCTTATGCACCACGGTATCCACTTCTTGGGAGGATTGTTGCCCTTCGTTCATCTTCTCTGTCAATACACAAACGATCTCTGCTACTTTATCATTTAAGGAACACATATCCTTGTAAGATTCGGTCATTTCATTGGTGTAAATAGCTACAGTGCTAACATGTTCCGCCAATTCACCCATTCGTTCCATACCTAACTCCATGTTTTTGGCTTGATCAAGGGAAACGTTAGCAATCTCTCCAAGGGATGATCCAACTTCCTTAATGGAACTACTGGTCTCCCCTGTTGCCACTTTCATTTTATCGGAATTTTTGCCAACATTTTGTGCCACATGCTGAACTTGGCTAATTAAACCAACAATGTCAACCTGCATTCCCTCGATTGCTTTAAATAAGGTCCCCAGTTCATCCGTACGTCCACTAAATTCCTCAACGGTGCAACCCGAAAATTCCCAGATCCTAGTTCCCCAATATAACCAACAGCAGCCGTCAGCGGACGAGAGAAATGATTGGAAATGAAAAATGCCACACATAATACTAATAGGATTGAAATCATAGCTACCACCAGCATCGCACTACGAATTTTATTTAAGCTGGCCATTAACTCGCTTTTCTCAACTAATATGATATATTTCCACCCTGTCGCCGGAGAACTATAGATATTGGGCACATGTTCTACGCCATCAATTGTAACCTCAAAATTAGTATTTGACATGTTTACAACATCATTCAATTTTTCCACATTCATGTCTGTGATTTTTTTGAAATTCAATTCTGGTCTCTTGGGATCAGCAATGATTGTTCCCTTACTGTCGACTAGTACAACATATCCCGTATTACCAATCTTAATGTTTTTAACCAAATCCGTAATTACTGGTAAATCAATATTAAAGCCTAAGACACCCCGGAAATTACGAGGCCACTGAAAAAGTCCTTTCAAGCAAAAAAGGTATATTCTCACATTCTTTGTGGGAACTATACCTTTTTTGCGATATAATTATAGTATCAAATTCAAGTA
>Ga0224527_1000058_pt1 | contig 82377 bp, 74 predicted proteins | sample CBST0metaG_FD_179882 | JGI IMG/M metagenome (GOLD analysis project Ga0224527, IMG submission 179882) | Peat soil microbial communities from Stordalen Mire, Sweden - C.B.S.T0 | ecosystem: Environmental > Terrestrial > Soil > Wetlands > Peat | place: Sweden: Norrbotten County, Stordalen Mire...
GATGTATGGCAGAGCGAAGTTCGATTTGTTGCGACTGCGAGTCCTTCCCGCAGCATAGAAATACCAAGTGCAAGAACTGACGCTTGGGAACGTACGCCCTTCACCAAAAGTTAGGAAGAGCCAAAAACAAGTTGCCAAAAGCACCAATTACAGGAAACAAAACACCTTCTTACAAATGCCGAACGAAAACTTGGATTCCTGAACCAGCGTGAGACGACCGTACAAGTGACGGGTTTTACCGGGCAAGGTAGTTTTGCCAGCGGAATGAAGACTGCAGAATCCTATGCGGTTCCCAATCACGTATTGCCGGAAGACAAGGTGCTCAGCATCGCTCTTTCTCCCACGGCTCAGAGAAACCTGCATGCTCGAATGAATGACTATATCGTTTTGCTCGACAAGGGGCAGCAAAAGACCAGGCTTGCACGCTTTGTGGATATCACCTCAGCGAATGAAGTTCGCTGAGGTGATATCTTCTTCGCCGAACCAGCAGAATCCCAAAGCTTCGGACGGCAGCACTATCTGGCGGTAAACATCTCGTCGGAAGACTCTCCGTTTCAGGAGAAGTAAATTCGATAGAGTGAAGGCTCGTTCCTAGGCGGGACGAATGTATGTCATCGAGTGATGAGCTAGCAATCGTCCATTCTTTGCCATACATTCTGCTGTCCCAAAGACCAGGCGGGAGCCCGTTTTAAGGACCTTCGCCGTGCACCAGAAGTCCTCGTCCCACTTCGCGGCGGAGAGAAAATTCGTCTTCATTTCGGTTGTGACTGTTCCAATCGCGTCTCGGCCAAGGTTGCTGATAATTGCGATACACATCGCAGCATCAGCCGTTGCCATCAATAGCGGGCCGCTCACTATTCCATCCGGACGCATGAATTTCTTGTTGGAAGGACAGATCAGAGTGCATGTGCCAGATTCGACTGCTTCAATCCTGAATCCGTATTGCTCGGCAAAGGGGGCGTCGCTCAGTATTTCTTCCAGTTCTTCGCGAGACATCGTCAGAGGTCCTCAAGGGAGATTGAGTGCACTTAGATTATTCGAGGGCCCGTATCTGTTGCTCGTCCTTGGTGTCACCAATTCTTAGTCTGACGAAACACTCACTTCAGAATGTCGGAGCTTAGTAATGCTGTTGAGCAGCTTGAACATACCGAGCTTTTGCATAGCGGAAGAAGTGCTGCAAAGGGCCTTGCATAAACGGGGTGGAATTCGTCCGGTCCGAAAGTGAGAGCAGAAATTGTTGCAGTAAAACTGAACAACCTGCTCATTTCCGGGGTAACCGGCGCGATCATATCCCATCTCAAGGAAGTGATTCTGGGAAGGCTGGCTGTGATAACGGTAGTATTCCATGAAGGTTTGACGGTGGGGAGTTATCCCGTAAGCTTCTGGATTCCTGCTCATCTCGCTGGCAGGCTCGATTTCTATGATTCCTGTCTTGCACTGCACCCGCTTGAACTTCTTTTTCAATTCCTTCTGGTACTGAGCCAGGTCTTTGAGGTCGGCTTCAGACTCGAAAGGCAAGCCGCACGCGAAGAACAAAGCGCAGTTGACACCCTCGGCATCCATCACCCCGAGGCTCTTTTCCAATTCCGCATTGCTATAGCGATATAGACCGTTCTTCTTTCGAATGTCCTCACTGTGGCTATTGGGACTGAGCGTTATAAACGAGTTGCTGCCCAGGCAATCTCGGAAGCTTCGAACGAAGCGAGGCGTCGGAAGGAAGTAACGTTCGACTTCAAAGCCGAGCTTAATGTTTTCCCTCTTGATGGCCTCGAACAGCGAGAGGTAAAACTCCTCAGCTTTCGCAGGCGGGAGCGAGTCGAGGGCCAAAAAGGCAAAATCAAACCCGAACCGCTGAACGTCCTTAATCGAGGCCAGCACTGTATTGATGGAGCGCATCGATATATGTGCCCGATTATTAATCAGTTTCTGCGCGTTCGTTGATCCTCCGCAGTAAGAGCAACGATGGAGGCACCCGCGTCCGAGAAATACCGGGTATGACTTCTTCCAGCCGAGCAATGCTTTCTGTGAGCGCTGAGAAAGTTCATCGACGTCCATATATTTGGAAAAGGAGCTTATAAACGTCGGGTAGTCCTTCATCAGGGTGAAATCCGTATAACAAGTTTTATCGAGAATCGAAAGATCGGCTACGTAACTTGTGGGATTAACTTGAATGCGGTTTTCGCTGCGAAAGACGAGATTAGGCACCTGACTGTAAGCGTGGCCAGATCGGTACTGGCTGACCAAAGAAAGAAGCGGTACCTCAGCGTCTCCCTGTATTACGAAATCAATGCAATCAAAGCTCTGCAGAATCTCTTTGGCGAAAAAGGATGCCGTGAATCCGCCCAAGAGGATCGCAATCTCGGGATGGGAGCTCTTTATCTTCCGGGCGACTTCGATCACATCAAATGATTGGAAATGCCAATGCAGGTCGAGACCGATGATCGAGGGCCGATGGTCGGCGATCATCTTTTCGAGGTCAATCGTTCCATACACCTCGCGTTCCACTCCCAAGTGGATAATCCGGGTGCTACAACCATTCTTTGCCAGACAATCAGCCAATCCCAGAAGTCCCATCGGAGGTAGATTGACGAACGAGAAAGGACCGATCGGCTTGTAGTGGTTATTAAACTTTGGGACGTGGAGAAGTAGTATCTCTGCGAGCATGGCTTCCTTTATCGGGGGAGAGTTGAGCCCCGACATTTCAGACACGGAGCATGCCGATTAAATAGTTCGAATCCTGACTCATGAATCGAGGAACGCATTCAGTTTAGACCAGCCTGTTCATGCTATTCGTGGAATGAGAGGGATTGTCACCGGATTGACAGTACGGAAGTAACCGGTAAATCGCACGGGAGACCATTGTAATGACCGCTGGACGGCCAGTGGCCTCGAAGGAGACCACCCGCTATTCCCAAAGATGCAATTGGCGACCCTGCGCCGCCAATTGCATCTTTGGGAATAGGCTAGCGCCTCTCGTTGGGCATTGGAACGCGGACGGAAGCCATCCCTGCGGCCGTGGCGGCCTGAATACCCATCTCGGTGTCCTCAAAGACTAGGCAGGCTTCTGGAGGCACTCCTAGCCTTTTGGCAGCAAGCAGAAACGGTTCCGGATTGGGTTTGCTCTTCTCGTAGTCGCCTGCGCAGACCATTGTGTCGAATCGGTCCATCAGCCCAAGCGCAGTCAGCGAAGCGGTAACCGCAGGCAATCTGCCTCCCGAGACGACCGCGTAAGGAATCTGACCGTATCGAGCATCGATGTGCTCGAGCACTTCGGGTACGACCTTCAATTGCGGCAGTAGCTCGTAATACAACTCTTCTTTCTGATGGGCAACGTCCTCGACGGGCATCTTCAGTCCGTGAATCTTGTTCAGGTCAGAGATGATCTCATCGGTGGGCTTTCCTCCCCACGCGTAGAAAAGTTCTTCCTCGAACGGACAATTCCACTTCCCCAGCGCGGCCTTCCACGCGAGATAGTGGAGCGGCATTGAGTCGGCAATGGTGCCATCGCAGTCGAACAAATAAGCTTCGAAACGTCCATCCGGTAATTTCAGCTTCATTCTTAAATTATGTCCTTTATCTGATTCTATGGTGTGAGAGTGGCTTACGAGTATGGGGAGGCATCTTTCTTCGATGATGTGACCCGGCTTTAGACTTAGCTGTGAACCACGCACAGGAGCTAGTAGAATTGAAGTTTGTATCTCGGAGAATGAATGGCAAATAGATACGGTGAAGCAGCCCTGATGGCTGCTCGGCAAGCTCCTTCTGCGGACATTGCGCCGATAGACCGATGGAAGACTTCGACGGAAACGCTTTATCCAACCAGCGCTACGGCGCGAAACAGGAGCTGTCCTCGCGAGGCTTTTCTTGGATTGTGTGAGGACGGACTGGTGGTCGGAATTCCGGCTGGCCGTTACGCAAGATCACAGGTCGACAAGCTTTATGCCACTCGCGCGGTGACTCTCCTGACCGAGGGAAAGCAACATTGGTCGAGGACTTCCTTATGGCTGGCCGTAACAAACGGTGCAGACAGAACGCACGATAGCCAGATGGACATTGTGCTGGCGCTATGGAACAACGATCTGATTGTTGGCAAGCTTTAAGCGCGGTTCCGCCAGAGAACGGCATCAGCGCGAAGAAGAACGCCCAATGTGAGCTCTCTCCTTGAATGCTGCATGCTTCACCTAGTACGGTGCTTATAAGACATAAAATCAAATTGCAAAGTACCAGGAGAAACCATTCACCCGATGCAGCCCGACCAGAAATGCAACGCCCTGTGGATTGCCCTCTTCATTCTTTTGGCCTCTATGTTGGTGGTGCCGTTTCTTTTCGTTCACGAACCTCCGCTGCTGGACTATGCGAATCATCTTGCGCGCACGTTCATCCTGAATCATCTTCACGATCCTGCATTCCACTTCTGCGAGTTCTATCGCGCGGACTGGAAACCATATCCCTACGTTCTGTGGGACTTGCTGCTGGTGGCTTTGCAGCAAGTCCTGCCAGTAGAGGTCGCGGGCAAGCTTCTGCTGATGCTGACAACCGTACTCGTTCCGGTGTCGGTGGCGTGGTTTCTGTGGCAGGCCAATCGCAGCTCAATAAAATTCTCGCTGCTGGCTTGCGCAATGTCCTATTACGTCTTGTTTCTGTGGGGCTTTACTGCCTATCACCTCGGCGTGGGTTTCTGTTTCCTGATGGTCGGGACGTGGCTTTGGTACCGGCGCAAGCCTTCAATTTGGCGTGCGGTGCTGTTTGTAATTGTCAGTTTCCTTGCGTATTTCGCGCACTTGCTGGGCTTTGCCTCCGCTGCCTTCATGCTGGTGTTGTATGAATTGACTCAATTCAATTGGAGAGAGTGGCTGCGGCTTGGCTGCTTTCTTGCTCCTCCATCGCTGCTGTTTCTTTGGGCGCGTCCTGGTCTTTCCGAACGGAGCAGTGTGGAGTGGCGTCCCATCATGGAAAAACTGCAAGCGCTCCGTAATATTCCTGTTCAGGGATACGACGAAACGCTGGACAGGGTTTTCCTTGGTGGCTTGGTACTTTGTTTCCTGATTGCTGTTGTGCGTAACCGTGAATTGCGCGTGAACTGGCGTTGGTTCGCGGTTTTCGTCGGGTTCTTCGGGGTTTTCCTGTTGCTGCCCTACGGGTGGGGAACAAGCTTTGATCTCGATGTGCGACTGGTGCCGCCGCTCTGTCTTTTGACGCTCGCAATCCTGCAGGTTGGAAAACGTGCGAACTGGATTGCCGTACTTGCCGTGGGCCTCACGGTGTTGCGTGTGTTTAACATAACGACCGGATTCCAGAGTGAAACGGAAAAATCAGTGGCGATGAATCACGCCATCGAGCACATCACACGCAATTCCCAGGTGTTTCCACTCGTCGATACCTGCAAGGACGACGATCCGCTCGATTATTACTACGTACACTACTGGGCTTACTCCGTAATTCGGCGAGGCGTGATTTCTCCCTTTCTCTTCGATATTCCTGGACAGACACCAATGCGGATCACCTACGATCCCTATACCACCGAGGGATACTGGGGGCACTGCTATGATGTGGAACCCGATTGGGAGCAGGTCGCCGGCGACTATGATTACATCTGGAGCTATGGCTCGACCCGCTATCAACACGCGGTAGGCGAGATCGCAGACAAAGTATTCGAAGAGGGACCGGTCATTCTCTATCGCGTGCGTAAGCAGTAATTAAAGTTTTTTGCTCGAGGCGCTTGCCACCGGTACTTCCGCTTCATGCGCAAAATAAATCGTTTGCGACGGGAATGCGAGCGACGTTCCGCAGCTCTCCACTATGTCCATTACACGAAGAAGAAGGTTTTCGCGCACAGCAGCGAAGTCGTCGAACTCGCGTGTAAGCACATAGGCCTGCATCTCAAGTTCAAGTGCGCTGTCAGCAAGTTTGGCAAGTCGAATCCAGGCGGTCGCAGACTCGACTCGCGGATGTTCGCGCAGCATCGTGGATACTTGGGTCAATACGCGTTCGAGTTGCTCACGACTGGTTTCATAGCGCAAACCAACTTTGCAAAAAACGCGCATCTTGTCGCGTGCGCTGAGGTTCTCGACGTTCGCCGTAGCAAGCGACCCATTGGGGACGGAGATGAGGCCGCGTTCATAGGTTCGAATGCGGGTGGAGCGAAGGCCAATGTCTTCGACCGTTCCAACCGTGTCACCTACACGGCACAGGTCGCCGACGCGCATGACGCGATCGGTAAGGATGCTGATTCCGCCGAAGAGATTCTCAATCGTCTTTTGTGCGGCGAGTGCAACCGCGATGCCGCCTATCCCAAGGCCTGCTAGTGCAGCAGAGAGATCCAATCCTGCGAGATACAAGATGCTGAGCAGGGCTGCAACGACAATGCCCATCTTCAACATGCGATGTAAAAGGAGCGAGAGCGAGAGTGTGCCGCGCTCGTCGGGAGCGATGAGACGACGGCGCAAGCGGCGCGTCCACACAGTTACGAAATCCCACAGCAACCACGCCACGGCGAACAATACCGCAGTCATCTGAACTTTCATGTAGTACTCGCGGAACAGCAGTGGCACGGTAATCATTCGCATGCCAATTGCATGCGCTGCGGCCGTAGCAAACAGCAGCACGGGGCCGCGGATGTTGTTCCAGACCTCGGATTGTGCGGCGCGATGATGGATGCGAGCCAATAGCCACGCTGGTGCGCGCACGATTACAACCGCGAGGACTCCGGCGAATAATGCGATCGGGATTAACAACAGGAAGGCAGACCACACCCAGAGCGGAATCGACAGAAAAGTGAGTCGGACGAGCACGTGGGGAAGGTGTTGCTCCAGTTCATGAGAGCGCACATCTTCGGCCAGGTCCGCTGTCTTGCTGAGCGTGCTCCATGCTATGAGCCAGAGGTGTCCGCTGTTGCCGTCTGGAACACGAACCACAAGTAGAGGAAGTTCCTTGCCGTTGACTGTGAACTCACCAACATGCTGATGATTGGGTTCGAGCTGTGGATCGTAGGCGAGATCAGGGTTAGCCGTTATGCTTCCAAGACTTCCCACATAGGCGTGGTCGAGCAATGCCTTCAGGTCTTGCACAATACGCGTGGAGTCGATCTCGGTCTCCTGCCGGGGAAACTGGAGGTACTCTGCAGCGCGCTCGTTGTCGCCTTTTTGCGCGGCCTGCATAAAGCCTGTGAGCGTTCCGCGCGGATTGTCGCGTCCCAGTGGATCGTTGTACTTGACCACCGACTGTGCTCCGGAAACTCCGGAGGAGAGTGCCTTTAGAACAGATTGGGCCATCAGCGGAGCGCACAGCAGGCTCATCAGAAATAGAAAGCGAACGCTCGCTCTTACGACTCGCATATTTCTCAGAGTACCTCTTTGGATGGCATTGCGGCTAGGCCCGGCGAAGCGAGTTTCATGGTGGCGATTGCCATTTTGGCATGACACATCGAAACGAAAAGATCCCATCCTAACCGCAAGAAGCAGCGGCTAGGATGGGATCTTTGAAGTGTTCTGTCGGATGTTACTTTGCTTCCGGAGTCCAGCGCAGGATCGGCTTGCGGGCGGCAGCTGTTTCGTCAAGGCGCGAAAGGCGCGTCGAAGTTGGAGCTTCCTTGATCAACTCCGGAGTATCGATAGCTTCTTGAGCGATGGACTTCATGGCATCGACGAAGAGATCGAGTTCTTCAAGCGGTTCGCTTTCGGTTGGTTCGATCATCAATGCTCCGTGAACGACCATAGGGAAGCTAACGGTGTAAGGGTGGAAGCCGTAATCAATCAAACGCTTGGCGATGTCTCCGGTTTTGATGCCGAGCTTGGACTGGAGCTTATCGCTGAAAACGACCTCGTGCATGGTCGGGGTTGAATAAGGAAGATCGAAGGTGCCTTCAAGCTTCTTGCGCAAATAGTTCGCGTTGAGTACGGCGTCTTCCGTGGTTTGGCGAAGACCGTCGGGGCCGTTGGCCATAATGTAGGCCAAGGCTCGAACGTGCATCCCGAAGTTTCCGAAGAAAGCTCGTACACGCCCGATGGATTGCGGACGATCGTAGTCGAGACGTAAGGTGCCGTCTGCACTCTCAACCACGATGGGCTTTGGAAGGAATGGTTCAAGATGCGCTTTGCAAGCCACTGGGCCGGAGCCAGGACCGCCTCCACCGTGAGGGGTTGAGAAAGTTTTGTGCAAGTTCAGGTGCATCACATCAACGCCGAAATCGCCGGGGCGAGCCTTGGCCACGAGCGCGTTCATGTTCGCTCCGTCCATGTAGAGCAGTCCGCCCTTGCGATGGAGGATCTCGGCGATCTGCCCGATTTGTGCGTCGAAAATTCCCAGCGTGTTGGGGTTGGTGAGCATCAGGCCAGCTACGTCTTCGTTCATCTGTGCTTCAAGCGCGGCCAGATCGACCATGCCGCTATCGTTGCTGCGCAGGTTCTCAACTTGATAGCCGACCATGGCCGCCGTGGCAGGATTGGTGCCGTGTGCGGAGTCGGGGATCAGGACTTTCTTGCGCGGATTTCCCTTGGATTCAAGGTAGGCGCGCATGAGAAGGATTCCGGTGAGTTCACCGTGAGCCCCGGCCGCAGGTTGGAGGGTGATAGCGTCCATGCCCGTGATTTCTATCAGTTGGTCGGCAAGATCCTTCATGATGCGAAGCGCGCCCTGCGAGGCCTGTTCGGACTGGTAGGGGTGAGCTCCGGCGATTCCATCCAAGCGCGCCACAACTTCGTTGACTCGAGGATTGTATTTCATGGTGCAGGAGCCAAGTGGATACATGCCGTGGTCGACAGCATAATTCCAGGTAGAGAGGCGCGTGAAGTGACGGATGATTTCCAACTCGCTGACTTCGGGCAGCGCGGCGGATTCCGTGCGCAGGGCAGAACCGAGTTCGGCAGCGGCATCGACTTCAGGAACATCAAGTGCGCGGAGCCGATAAGCTTTCTTGCCGGGCGAGGAGTGCTCGAAGATCAAGCCTTCATTCTGCGAGATGTGATTGGTTACTTTGCGAATATCTTTGTTGCTCATTACTTCACCTCACGGACGGCTGTCGGAGAGACGTGTACCGCTTCGTGGTCAGCCTCAGTCGCAAGGCTTACCTCTTCGGCGGCTGCGTCAATGGCTGACTTGGATGTGAGTTCGGTGGCGCACCATACGGCGGCGTTGCCGAGTTCGGGATAGAACTTGCGGAGAGGGAAGCCTCCGATGATTTTGTTTTTGGACGTGAGACGGTGCGAAATATCGTAGGAGTCCTCGTTGGTCTGAAGGACGAATTCGTTAAACCGTGGAGCGCCTTCAAAGAGGACTTTCGCTCTTGACCCGAGCGCCTTGCGAGCGTAAGCGGCCTTCGCTAGATTCTGCTCGGCCAATTCCTTGATACCTGTCTTGCCGTAAACATCCATGTAGATGTTCACCATGAGCGCGACCAGAGCCTGATTGGTGCAGATATTAGATGTCGCCTTCTCGCGGCGGATATGCTGCTCGCGAGTGGAGAGCGTCAGCACGAATCCACGCTTTCCATTGCGATCCGTAGTCTGTCCGACGAGGCGGCCTGGGATCTGACGGATGAACTTCTCGCGCGTCGCAATGACTCCGGCATAGGGGCCGCCGTAGCTGAGCGGCACGCCGAAGGATTGTGCCTCGAGGGACACGATATCTGCCTCAGCAGGCGGACGAACGATGCCAAGCGAGAGTGCCTCCGCAATCGAAACGATCAGGAGAGCGCCTTTGGCATGGACGATGTCAGCGATGGCAGCAACGTCTTCAATCGTTCCGAAGAAGTTAGGAGACTGAATCAGCACACACGCAGTTTCCGGAGTGATGGCGGCATCCAGTGCCGCGAGATCCACGCGTCCATTGTCTGTGAATGTGATTTCGGTCAGCGGCAATCCCTGATATTTCGCGTAGGTGGCGATCACTTCGCGGTATTCGGGATGAACGCTGCGAGCAAGGATAGCGGAGCTACGGCCGGTAAGGCGGATGGCCATCATCACGGCTTCTGCTGCGCCGGTCGAGCCGTCGTACATCGAGGCGTTCGCGACTTCCATCCCAGTGAGTTCGCAGATCATCGTCTGGAATTCAAAGATGGCCTGCAGAGTGCCTTGCGCGATTTCTGGCTGATAAGGCGTGTAGGCGGTAAACCACTCGCCGCGTGAAATAAGAGAATCGATGGCCAACGGGCGGTAGTGATTGTAGGCTCCGGCACCGAGCAGGATATCGTAGCCGAATCCATTCTCATTCGCGCGAGCGCGGAACCAATCGACGATTTCGCTCTCGGCCATCTGTCGAGGAATGCAAAGATCGCGAGTCAGTCGGAACTGGGCTGGAATGGGAGCGAAAAGTTCGTCGATGGAACTGATACCGATTGCGTCCAGCATTTGCTCGCGTTCGGCGGGAGACTTCGGAAGATAACGCATGATGATCCGTTCTGCAGCGGCAACCTGTGCCGCGAATTGAGAACGGCTGCGAGCTACGCAGCCGTCAGATTACATGTACACGAGAGCCAAGACCGGGCGCGCACGCCTTGCCTGAGAAGATGTATCTCCTGGGGCGTACTACTGCTCCTCGGAGACGAACTTCTCATAATCGGCAACCGAGAGGAGTGCATCAGCCTCTGCAGGGTTGGCGAGCGTTACCTTTACCATCCATGCAGAGTGGGGTTCGCTGTTGACCTTCTCTGGCGAGGTGGCTAGCTCTTCATTGATCGCGGTGACGGTGCCCGAAACTGGAGCATAGAGATCGCTCACGGCCTTAACCGACTCAACGGTTCCGAAGGTTTTTCCGGCGGCAAGTTCCGTACCGACCTTGGGCAATTCGACGAAAACAATGTCGCCGAGGGAGTTCTGCGCGTGGTCAGTGATGCCGATAGTTCCGGTGTTTCCTTCAACTGCGAGCCATTCGTGCTCTTTGGTGTATTTGAATTCCGGCGGATAGGCCATTGTGATCTCCAAAATTGTTTACGCGCCGAACGTGCCGGCGATGAATAACAGCGCTTTCAAAAACTCAGGTGAATACTGAAATTGTATTCTAAAGCGAGGCCTTTGGTAACGCGTCACTTGCAGCAGGTGCCTTGGCCGGACGAGGCCGCTTATAGAAAGGCGTAGGCACCACTTTGCACTTTACAATTTGATTGCGAATTTCGACTCCCAATTCAGTGCCCTCAGACGAATACTCAAGAGGGACGTAAGCGAGAGCGATGTTCTTCTTCAGAAAAGGCGCTGGCGAGCCGCTGGTTACATATCCAATGCCACGGCCTGCGGGATCAAGCACCTTATAGCCATCGCGGGGAATGCCGCGCTCAATCGCTTCGAGACCCACAAGAATACTCTCCAGTCCGCGCGCCTTCTGGTGCGTCAACGCGGCGTGGCCAGTGAACTCGCCTTTGTCCATCTTTACGAAGCGATCAAGGCGGGCTTCCCACGGAGTGATCGTGTCAGAAATTTCATGACCGTAGAGCGAGAGCGCTCCTTCGAGCCGTAACGTGTTTCGCGCTCCCAGGCCACAGGGAAGAACTCCGAACTCCCCGCCAGCAGCAAGCAACTCATTCCAAACACGAATGCTAGTCGCTTCGTCGCTCGGTATGTAGATCTCGAAGCCATCTTCGGCTGTGTAGCCGGTGCGAGCGATCAGAGTGTTTGGCAGGCCGCAGACGGTGCCATGTGTGAACCAGTAGAACTTCACTTGCGTGAGGTCGACGTCAGTAAGCTTTTGCAGTGTGCGCCAGCCGTTCGGTCCCTGAATGGCAATCTGGGTATAGAGGTCGCTGAGGTTCTCAACGGAGCACTTGAATTTCTTCGCGGCATTACGAACCCAATCGAAGTCCTTTTCGCGTGTGCCCGCGTTGATGACGATGAGGTAGTCGTCTTCTCCGAGGCGGTGCACGATGATGTCATCGACGAAGGTTCCCGTCGGATAGAGCAGCGCAGAGTACTGAGCCTGTCCGATCGCTAGGCGAGATGCGTCGTTGAAAGTCATGTGCTGCACGGCTTTCAGAGCCTCGGGGCCATGCACGCGAATGTCTCCCATGTGGCTAACATCAAAGAGCCCGACTGAGTTGCGGACGATCATGTGTTCGGCAACGAGGCCGCCGGATTTACGGGTGGCATTGGCTGGATATTCGACGGGCATATCCCATCCGTTGAAGTCCACCATGCGAGCGCCTAACTGACGGTGCGCGGCGTTGAGAGCAGTCTTACGGACAACAGCGGATTCAGCGTTCGACGACAAGAAGAACCTCGATAAGAAGGAATTATACGGCTACAAACAAACCCATGGAACCTTAAAAGTTAACACGTGGGAAGTGGCTCAGGCAATGCGCTGCAATTGGCACAGGAGTGAGGGTTGCGCGCCGGGAAAATGCGCGATAAAGTGACGGCCATGGCCAATAGATTTCAATGCTGCGTCTGCGATGCAGTGGAAGAAAAATGTAAATGCGAGAAGTATTGCTTTCTGTGCCTAGGTGAGCACGAAGTGCGCTTAGTCGAAGATGGCTGCTATTACTGTCTGGAGTGTCGCGAGGCCTGTGATTTTACTCCAGAACGGCAGGGGATTTCGCGCGAGGACTAGCTCGTTTAGAGAAGAGCGTAAAAATGCCGCGAGGTTCCGCTCGCGGCATTTAAGTGCCCGGAGATACTTAGAAATAAAAGCTGAGGCCAGCCCTGATGCAGCGGCTACCCTGAACCAGGTACACAACATCCCCATCCGCACTCAGGACGGGACGGTATCCCTGAGCTAGCAGGTTGCGCACATCAAGAAGAGCTTCTAAGCCGTTGGGGAGCACGTGCATTGTTGGAATTGGTTGCCGAATGAAGAAGCTCAAATAGGGATCCGTCTGTCCGGCAGAGGCGTTGAACATATCGACCGGAGTCAGGCCGCTTCCGCTCAGCCATCGATAGCTGGTTATCACCTTCGTCTTGGTCCCGGGTACTGTCCCTGAGAGCTTGGCTGCGGCGGAGTGGCGCTTGACCGTAACCATTGAGGTCGAGGTCTGGCTCAGTTGTACAAGGTTCTCAGGAGCAGTGAGCACTCCTCCATAGCCATAGTCGAGAGTTGCATTGAGTCCAGTGACTACGGGGCGCGAGAAGACAGCGCGTACACCCTGCGTGTGCAGATTCCCGCCGTTGTAGGAAAAGTTCCCAGAGTACGGGTCGCTCATCAGAGCGTTGGTGTCTTGGGTATAGCTGGTTCCGGTGCCAGTGAGCGCAGCATTGTGAATGGTGTCAGAGAACACGGCTAACTGGAGTTTGTTATTGCGGAATCGCTGCGAGACCGAGAGTTCGTGGTGACCTGCTCGCTCGATCCGTTGCCCCTGCGACGTCATGGTAAGACGCGGATCGCTCTCACTGAGGTCGGCCGGGGCTGTATCGAATCCCTTGGCGCGGCGCAGGTCAGGGATGCTGGTCGCGTAGCTATATTGCAGGATCGTGTTTTTTCCAGGGTGCACGCTGACGCTTGCTTTGGGGCGGAAACTGGTGGCGCGTTCCTTAAACTGGACCGTCTGGGTCTCGGTTCCATAGCCGAGTTCCAGAAATTCACCAAAGGTCATTGTGTTCGCAACGGACAGGGCAAGTGCCTGAATGGCTGGTTGATCCGGGTTGAGCGTGGCAAAGTGTTTGGCTGAAATCGCGATCTCAGGGTAGGAGCCGTCTGCCATTTCACGGGAGTAGGCCGCACGGATTACGGCAGAAGGATTGGCTAGACCGCTGCCCAAGCCTCCAGCTAATGACCACTTGGCCGGAGCATAGCGGCCCTTGCCAAAAATGGATTGCTCGACTTGGAAATTTGTGCCCATCGAGCCGCTGCCTGAATCGCCGTCACCTGCCGCAATGAACGAGACGCGTGCTTTGAGTTGGCCGTCAGAGCCGTCCTCGCCCGATTGGACCACGACAAGTGGTTTGTCATCGACAAGGCGCAGGATGGGGCGATTGGCCATGGAACGAAGAGCCCAGCGCCAATCATCATCTCCGTCTCGAGATGTCTTGTGACGGGGAACAAGCTGAATAGCTTCGAACAAGGTGTTGAGCGTGACATTCAGGAGCAGGCTGGCACCGGATTGCAGACGAACGCGCTCACGAATAGTTGGCAAAAAGCTTTGAGCACTGACTTTGACTGTATAGAATCCCGGCAGTAGTCCAGAGATACTGAATACGCCCTTGGCATCAGTCGTAGCCGTCTGAGTGCGAGGCGAGGCGTTTGCGAGAACCTCGACAACTGCGCCCATCTGAGGCCGACCGGAGGTGTCGTGGACAATTCCAGAAAGTACGCTTGGATTTACGGCGGCAGAGGCACCAAGGCACCAGACGAGTGTAATCGCCAGGATTCCGAGTTTACGCGTCATTAGAGCCTCCCTTGGTAAATAACGGGTCGCTTATGATGAAGGCGAATATGGGCCTGACTGCAACTACTACCACTCTGACAACTGGCTGTAACTACGAACGGCGTGCCTGAGCGGCACGCCTTCGTGGCTGTGGAAATTCTATCCTATTCCACCTGGAAACGGGCAGAAGGATTAGAAGTTTGTTTAGCTACCTCATCATTGATGGTGACCTTAAGGTTGTACAAACCAGGTTCAAGGTTCGCCAACTGCATCGATTTCTCGATTGTAATCTGCTCGCCAGTGTTCCCGTACGTTGCCGAGGATTCGTCGGCGTGCAGCACTGATTTGTTGGTCTGAATGTTGATGATGTCGTAGCTGATATTGGCGCGGGTCTTTTTCGTCTGCTGATCCTGCTGCAAGTTATAGACCTGGAGCCAGATATTGAGACGTTGCGAGCGCTTGAAGCTGGCCGGTTTTCCATCAGCCGCATCGACGCGTGGCCTTACCTTGGTATCGCCGATGATGAAGCTTCCCGCACCTACATTCTTGGCGGGAACGCGCTCCATGATGTCGGCGAGAATCAGAGATGATGTCGAGAGTTTCTCGTCATCAAACTCCGGTACGCGAATCGAGCGAACCAGCGTTCCTACGCGATCTCCGTTTACGTCCTTCACCGCGATGTCGATCTTGTACATGCCAGGGCGCAACGGGACTGCCTTCCAGTAAATCTGGGAGGTCTGGAGTGCCTTCTCCAGCAAATCGTTCGGTTCGTCCACGCCCACGGTGTCCTCAAATGTAGAGGCGACGCGCCCAGAGAGCGTAGAGATGCGGGCAAAGATGTTGATCGCGGCGCGCTGAATGCCTTCCTTCTGAACGAAGGTCATATCCTTGGTCTTCACTTGAATCGTAATCGGAACAAGGACCGTATCCGCCGTGACTTTCACAAAGTCAGAGCGCATATCGAACGGCATAAGGTTGTAGCGGATCTTTGTATTAACTTTCTCCTCGAGGTCCTTGAACTTAACCGGCGGAGGAGCGTTGAGCTTGGCATAGCGCTCAATGGCGTCAAACTGCTTGCTGCCATTGCCCTGCAGTCCGTTAGGATCAGTGCCGCCAGGAGTTCCCATCATGCGATCGGCGCGATTACCGCGACCCATCTGCTCATTGAGTGTCGGGCCGCCGCCAGGGGTGTGGAGCAGCGCGTCCTTCTCATTTGGATCGATGGAGATGTGATAGTCGTTGCACATACAGGAGTCAACGAACTCGATAATGATTTCGTTGCCCATGCCTTCAATGTAGCGATAACGCCATCGCTCAAAGGGGAAGGTCGAAGTTGAACCGCCGCCCTCGGAATTCTCTCGCTGATAGGTGCCGCCAGAGGGGTGGGATTCAATCTCGTCAGGCGGACCCCACACAATGTACATACGACCGCGATCCGTCTTCCAGCCAGGGATCCCGGCCGGAAAATGTTCATTGGCGTAGTTAATGCGGCGATAGTGCTCTTCGCGGAATTCGTTTTCCTGAGTGTCCGGCGTTGGGTCGCGACGAAGCCAGAACTGTTCGATGAACTGGTCCCGTTCTTCATCCGTCCCGAGTAGCTTGAACGCCTGCTCTTCTTCCGGCGTGATGATGTAGCGGACGTCCTGATCCAGCCACGTCTGGTAGGTTTTGCCAACTTCGCGCTTGAAGCTGCGGAGACGTTCCTTGCGTTCCTCCGGGGTGAGCTCCTTCTGCTCGGCTGGAGCCTCCTTCTTAGATCGTTTCAAATCCTTGAGGGAAGTGCCAGCGTCCTGGTCATCGCCGGGAGAACTCTGTGCGACAACGGGGCCAACCAGTGTGGCGGCTGCGATCATGACAAAGGAAAGATTACGTACGGGAAAAAACCGCATGGACAGTCTCGCTCCTGAGGAACTTTTAGGGCTGGACAGATTGTAAGTATTCGCAGGTGCCAAGGCAAGGAGGGATGCTGAAGGAGGAAAAACAGAGAATGGCCAAGAACATGATGGCAAGCCGGAATATGGGGCCGACCAAGAGGATGAAGTTTCCTCCGTCGTGCGTTTATGCGGCGGTTTACAATCACTTGCAGACGCTTCGAGCATACAGGATCCCGTTTCCATCTCCGCAAAGGAGTGCTTGGGTGTGGTGAATACGTTTGCCTGACATAATCAAAGGATTAGGCTATTTTCGTTGGGAACTTTCGAGATACTCTGCTCGTATTAGGAAATAGGCGCGAGCAAAGAAGTGCCGTAAGCGGATTTCTGCTGCGGAACGCCGTACGCTCTGTCTCCCGTTCAACCGGGCAATTAACGAGGACTGATGAAAACCTGGAAGAAAGTTTCGCTTGCTCTCGGTGGAGTGGCTCTGGTCGGAGGAATCGTCTTCTTCAGCATCCAGCAGAGCCGTAAAGGCGTAGTTGAGGTGCAAACCGGCAAAGTGACCCGTCAGGACCTTGCGTCGCAAGTTACGGCCTCCGGTGAAATCCGGCCAAAGACGTTTGTGAACGTCGGCGCCAACGCGATGGGCAGGATCATTCACCTATACGTGAAGGAAGGCGACCGCGTCACAAAAGGCCAAATGGTGGCACAGTTGGAAAATGTGCAGCCGGGCGCAGACGTGAACGCAACCCGCGCTTCGCTGACAGCCGCCCAATCGGATTACGAGGCTGCGGTTGAGACGCTGAACACCAACGTTGCCGATCAGGATCGCACCAAAGCCGATTTGGAACAGAAGCTTTATGACTGGAAGCGGTCAGAGGGCCTCTACAAAGATCAGCTCATCTCGAAAAAGGATTACGACGCGGCAAAGAATGCGTACGAGTCGGCTGTGTCCATGATGAGCCAAGCCAAGACAAAAATTGCGCAGGCCAAGGCGCAGGCCGATGCGGCGAATCGTCGTATCGCCGTGCAAAAGGCAAACCTGGTTCACTACGACGACGTGCTGAGCAAGACTGAGTATCGCGCACCGTTCGATGGAGTGGTGACAAACCTGCCGGTTCGTGAGGGCGAGACGGTCGTACCGGGAATTCAGAACCAGCCGGGTTCCACGCTCATGACGCTGGCCGATATTTCGGTAATTACCGCCGAAGTGAAGGTGGATGAGACCGACATTGTGAACGTAAAGCTCGGGCAACCGGTGGAAGTGAGTATCGACGCCATCCCAAAGAAAAAGTTTAAGGGAACGGTGACCGAGATCGGTAACAACGCTCTGCTGCGTTCGACCGGTGTAGCCACGTCGCAATCAACGGGCAGCACGCAGGAGGCGAAGGACTTCAAGGTTGTGGTCACGCTCACCGACGTGCCAGATAACTTGCGACCGGGGTTGTCAACCACAGCTAAGATCACCACGGCCAACAAGTCGAGCGTGCTCTCGATCCCGATTCAGGCTTTGACGATTCGCCAGAAGGGCGACCTTGTGCCGAAGAAGAAGGATAACAAGGACTCTGTTCAGGCTGCCGAAAAGCCTGCTGACGCGAAGGCCGCAAAAGAAGAAGTGCAGGGCGTATTCGTAATCCGCAGTGGCAAGGCTGTGTTCGTGCCAGTAACGACCGGTATCACGGGAACGACGGATATCGAGGTGCTCGACGGTTTGAAGGATGGCGACGAGATTGTGACCGGTAGCTACAAAGTGCTGCGCACGCTGAAGCCCGACACAACGGTGAAGATCAACAACACTGCGCCTAAGAAAGATGACGACAAGTCGTAATTTTTTGGGTGGGAACCTCCGGGTTCCCGCTGCAGGATTGGGCAGCGAGCAATAGTAGACTTTTAGGGAGAACACAAGGGATGGCAACGCAAACCGCAGGCGTCCAGGAACTCAAAGCACCGCCGTCGAATTGCATCATCTGTACCCAAGACCTGTGGAAGACATATGACATGGGCAGCGAGCAGCAGGTGAATGCTCTGAGTGGCGTGAATATCTCCATCCATCGCAACGAGTACGTTGCGATCATGGGACCGTCTGGTTCAGGGAAATCGACGCTGATGAACCTGATCGGCTGCCTGGATACTCCGACGAGCGGCGTGTACTGGCTGAATGGGCACTTAGTAAGTGAATTGGACGATGACGAACTGGCTCGCATCCGCAACAAGGAGATCGGCTTCGTCTTCCAGACGTTCAACCTTCTAGCTCGAGCTTCAGCTCTGCACAATGTAGAGCTGCCGCTGATTTACGCCGGCATTCCCTCTGTGGAACGGTTGGAGCGGGCAAAGCAGACGCTCATCAGCGTGGGCATGGGCGAGCGTATGAATCACAAGCCAAACGAACTCTCTGGCGGACAGCGGCAGCGCGTGGCCATTGCGCGAGCGCTGGTGAACAAGCCTTCGATCATCCTTGCCGATGAACCCACGGGAAACCTGGATACGAAGACCGGAAACGAGATCATGGCGCTGTTTGACGATCTACAGGCGCAGGGAAACACGATCGTTCTGGTTACGCACGAACACGATATCGCTGAATTTGCTCATCGCATCATTCACATCCGCGACGGTAAGGTCGCGGGGGATGAAAAGACGGCTAGAGCGAAGAGCTAGTTTCAGGTTTTGGATCGACGACGCCCCCGGCTAAATGGCTGGGGGCGTCGTTTTGCGCAATGAGGAGATGTGAAGTAGTACGCTCGGAGACGCGATGAATCTATTTTCCCAACCGATTGATGAAAGCTCCGACCGTACTCGACCACTGGCAGACCGGATGCGTCCCCGCGACTTGGATGAGTTCGTGGGGCAGGAGCATATTCTCGCTCAAGGCAAGCCGCTCAGGGTGCAGATCGAGCGCGATGACATCGGCTCAATCCTGTTCTGGGGGCCTCCGGGCGTAGGAAAGACGACCCTGGCAAAGATCATTGCCCGGCGGACGAAGGCAGAGTTTGTTGAATTCTCAGCCGTAATGGCAGGAATTAAAGAGATCAAGCAGGTCATGGTGGAGGCCGAGCGTGCGCGGCAGTATGGCACGCGAACCATCGTCTTCATTGACGAGATTCACCGTTTCAATCGCGCACAGCAAGATGCGTTTCTGCCGCACGTCGAGCGAGGCAACATTCGTCTGATTGGGGCGACGACCGAGAATCCTTCGTTTGAAGTGAACTCGGCGCTGTTGTCACGTTCGCGGGTTTACACACTGAATCCACTTGCAGAAGAACAGATCGTCGCGTTGCTGGAGCGGGCTCTGCTGGACGAAGAGCGCGGCTTGGGTGTCCTGAAATTGACGGCAAAACCCGAAGGTCTGGCGCGGATCGCAGCATATTCCAGCGGCGATGCACGTTCTGGATACAACGTGCTTGAGATTGCAGCAACCTTGGCTGTAGAGGCTGCGGGGGGCGCCAGCGGCGGGGTGATCGAGCCGGCACAGGTAGAGGACGCGCTTCAACGACGGGTCTTGCGTTACGACAAGGCAGGCGAGGAGCACTACAACCTGATCTCGGCATTACATAAGTCGGTACGCAATAGCGATCCGGACGCGACCCTTTACTGGCTAGTGCGAATGCTGGAAAGCGGCGAAGATCCTATGTATCTGGCTCGAAGGATTGTGCGAATGGCCGTTGAGGACATTTCGCTGGCCGACCCGCATGCTCTGGAAATATGCATTGCAGCGAGAGACGCGTTGGATTTCATGGGCCTGCCTGAGGGTGGATTGGCCTTGGCGCACGCGGCGGTATATCTGGCGATTGCTCCGAAATCGAACGCGCTGTATATGGCCTACGGCATGGTGAAGCGCGATGTGGAAGAGACGGCAGCAGACCCGGTCCCACTTCATCTTCGAAATGCTCCGACGCGTTTGATGAAAGAGTTAGGGTACGGCAACGGATACAAGTACGCGCATGATTTCGAAGAGAAGGTCACGGATATGCAATGTTTGCCTGACAATCTGAAAGGTAAGCAGTGGTACTTCCCCACGGAAGAGGGCGTGGAGAAACGTATCCGAGAGCGGTTGGCCTCGTTAAAGATAAAGAAAGACCGTATGCGAGAGTAAATTCCACGCTAGGAGATTGGGAATGTTTCGACGGCCCGGAATGGCTTTGCTGGTCGTGCTTGCGTTCGTAGCAGTTCGCGCTGACGCCCAGGAATCGGCATCTGTGCAGGATGCGATACCGAGATTCCAATCTCAGTCCCAGGTGGTATTGGCTCCAGCACTGGTCAGGAAGAAGTCCGGCGAAATCGTGTACGGACTCTCTGCCCACGACTTCATCGTGGAAGAAAATGGAGTCGAGCAAGACATTCGGTTGGATGACTCTCCCGAGTCGCAGGCCTATTCGCTGGTGGTGGCCGTGCAGCGCGGTGGCAGCGCAGTTCTGGAACTCGAGAAATATCAGAAGATAACTGCAGAAGAGAATTCGCCAAAACATCGCAAAGTTCGCGAGGCCGCACTGAGCGGATTGGGCGCGATGGTTGAAAACTTCGTTGGCGACACCAATAGCGAAGTAGCCGTGGTGACTTTTGATAGTACAGTCGACCTCTTCCAGCGATTCACTGGAGATATGTCCGAAGCTGCGGACCGTCTAGCGGATTTGGCGCCTTCGGGGAACTCGGGTTCGGCGATTTTAGACGCTGTTTCCTATTCGATTGATCTTCTAGAACATCGACCAAAAGGACGCACGCGAGTGCTGCTGATCATCAGCGAAACTCGCGACCATGGAAGCCTTACGAAATTGGAGGATGCGGCGCGGCGAGTAGCGAACAGCAACACTCTGATCTACAGCGTCTCCTTCTCGCCCATGCGAGCGGAAACCATTCGCGATTTGAAAGGTGAGAACCCCGCGCCTCCAGGCGTGAACCCGTTGGCTCTAATTCACGACGTCACCAGCGCTATGCAGAAGAACACGGCTCGCGCAATTGCCGAACTTACGGGCGGAGAGTACAGCAGCTTCAAAGACAAGAGATCCTTTGATCAGGATTTGGGTGAGCTCTCAAACCATGTTCGTAATCGATACCTGATCAGCTTCCAACCTAAGAACACTCAACCCGGCGCGCATAGATTCACGGTTCACCTGCGCAATCCACAGAAGGATGAGAGCGTGTTGGCACGGAACAGCTACTGGATCGCAGACAATGCGAAATAATTGCAGAGCGGTCGGTCACTTATTCGACCGCTCCCACCCACGGAGGAGTTACCGCTTCGTCGTGAATTCGTCGACGCGGCTTCTGGCTTCGGTTCCGGTCCCTTCGCCTTGGCCGGAGTCGACTATGAAGAAGTACTTAGTTCCCGGCGTCAGATGATCGATCTTCACGCGATGAGTTTGGCCAACGCTCTTGTGGCTGTCTGCATACGGCGCTTCCGCTCTTTCAGAGAGATGGTTTGGATCAGTCCCATATCGCACGATTGAGCTACCACCTGTGTCCGTGGACCACGCAACAACAGCCCAGGTAGCCCCCGTGGATTCGACAACGGGTCCATGTGTGATCCGTTCCGCCGGTGCTTTATCGTGTCCGTAGTCATTGCTTTGCGCAAATGCCAATCCGCAAAACAACAACACTAACAATGCCAAGAGCCAGCTTAGCTTCTTCATGAAACCTCCAGATGTGTTCTTAAGACGAGTGGCGCGAAGCTGGCAACGTTCCGGCTCCACAGGAAATCTACCAACATGCGACCGCAATGACTCATCTTCTGATACTCACCTCGAGGTTATTTGCTTCTTTGTCGTTGCGCCTCGTAAAGCAAAATGCTGGCAGCAATGCCTGCGTTCAGGCTTTCCACTTTGGGTGAGTGAGGTATGAGAATGGCTTCGTCAGCGGCGTCCAGCAGAATACGTGGAACTCCCTGGCCTTCGCTCCCAATGAAAATCGCCGTGCGCATGGTAAGGTCGATCTCCTGCACGGGGCGGCCCGTGTGCGACGAGGTTACGGCCAGCCGAATGCTGTTTTCTTCGAGTGCGGCGAGAGCCTGCGCGGTGCTGAGTTTCACCACTGGAAGCCGAAAAACTGATCCGGCAGAAGCGCGAGCTACTTTCGGGTTCGCCGAAGAGACGGTACCGTCGGTCGTGAGCACGCCGGTTGCTCCAAACGCTTCCGCGCTGCGGATGATAGTCCCTAGATTACCGGGGTCCTGCAGCCCTGCACATCCAAGGATGAGTGGCGCTTCGGGCAAGAAAAGGTCTTCAAGCGCGCAGGTGATCGGGAAGACGAGTGCGGCTACGCCCTGAGGTGTCTCGGTTGCAACGGCGCTTTGAAAAATATCGTCAGGCAGTACGATGGTTTCGGTGGCATGGCTGAGCTGCGGCAGCAGACGATTGGCACGCTCTCGGGCAGATTCGGAGAAAAAGACGGCGCGCAGCCTCAGTCCGCTACGAATCGCCTCTTCGACCAGCTTTACGCCCTCAATCGCGACGCACCCGTCATCAGCGGGTGTGGCTTGGGAGAAGGCTTTGCGAAGATCTTTGACCAGAGAGTTTTGGCGACTGGCGATGGGGCGGAGGCGTTCGTGCGGCGGATTGGAAAAAGCCTGGGTCATGTTCCTCCGTAAGTTAGGGCTGAAGCATTGTAGAATGCTGGAGTACCAGCATGGATATGATAACGTCCATCAGGCTGGGAGTTTGAGTTAACCTTGTCCGTCGATTCCAACTTGTGTTAAGGTTCGCTGGTTTTTGAGCCTGGAAGATGAGGTAAAACGGGTGCGCCCGGAAATTATTCGAGTTCACGCAGCTGAGCCTGAACCGTCACTGATTAATTACGTGGCGGACAGAATTCGTCAGGGCAGTGTGGTCGGAATGCCGACCGACACGTTTTATGGCCTGGCAGTCGACCCCTATAACCTTCACGCGGTGGAACGCGTGTACGAAATCAAAGAGCGTGGACGCCATAAGCCACTCTCGCTGTTGATTGAGAGCGTAGAGCAGGCCGAGGAACTTGCCAACGGTTTACCGGACGAGTTCCATTTGCTGGCAGAGAAGTTCTGGCCGGGGCCGCTGACAATTATCATGCGCGCAGCTCCGCGGCTACCGTTGAAGGTAACAGCGAATTCAGGCAACATTGCGGTCCGTATGCCGGATTCCGCAGTAGCACTCGCGGTGGTCCGTGCTTTGAGGTGTCCGATTACGGCCACCTCTGCCAACTTGGCCGGAGCGGTAGAGTGCACAACCGCCGAAGCCGTCGTGGAGCAGCTGGGAGACACCATGCAGTTGTTGGTGGATGGCGGACCAACGCCGCGCAACGTGCCGACGACAATCGTAAATCTTGCGGAGAATGGACAGTGGTCACTGCTGCGCGAGGGAGCCATTTCGCAGGCGGAGATCGAGGACCTGCTGGGCGATCAATGACGGCTGGTTCGCGTCGGGGATGGCTGCGTCCGAGCCGAATCGTAGCTGCGCTGGTTGCGGCATATGCCTGTTATTTTGCATGGACGTGCGTGGGAATTGTTGCGCAGTCCAGGCAAGACGAGGCACAGACGGCAGATGCAATCGTTGTATTCGGCGCAGCTGAATATTTCGGGAAGCCTTCACCTGTTTACCGGGCGCGCCTGGATCACGCCTACGAGCTCTACGAACGAAAATTGGCTCCAGTGGTGATTACAACAGGCGGCAGCGGTGGCGAACAGCATTTCACCGAAGGTTCGGTGGGTCGCGATTACCTAATCGAACGCGGCATCGGTGACCGCCACCTGATCGCCGAGACGCAGAGCGAAAACAGTGCGGAAAGCGCCGAGCGCATCGCTATCATCATGGACGCTAACAATATGCATTCCTGCATTGCGGTTAGCGACCCATATCACGTGTTCCGAATCAAACGGCTGCTGGAGGCGCAAGGACGCGTGGTATATGTGTCTCCCCGTACGCCAGAAATTAACCCAGGGAACGAAGTGCGCTCGCTGAACGTGATGCGCGAAGCTTTGAGCTACACGTTGTGGCGCATGCATGTTTTCCGTTGGTAGCCGCACTTTCTAACCGGCGGACGTGACGAGCATCACTGAGGAGATGTGCGCCTCGCCCCTACGATAAAGACATCATTCACGGAGGACCGAAATGGCGAATCAACCGGGGAGCGAAGCTCCGCAGACGGGTATCTACTGGTGCAGCGTGTGTAAGCTGCCAGTGCAGTTCAAGGCAGGCGAGACGCTTCCGACGTGCAAGAACCTTTGCGGCAGAGGAAAGTGGGAGTTCGTCAGGGCAGAGAAGTAGAGAGCCTGGCACTCTAGGAAGATCACATGGGACCCTCGGCATTCGCTGACGGTCCCATTGTTTTGGATGTTTTGGACTACTCGCCTATGAATAAGTTTGCGACTCGTTCTGGTTTGTAGCTCATTTCGGAGAACACCGCCGTTGTTCCTGCTCCGTGTTTGTTGATCCGGTCCAGGAATAAAGCTTCCTCATCGGAGACGTTAGCTACCTGCCAGAGTAAAGTTCACGGTAACTTGCGTGTCCACCTCAACCGGTTGGTTATTGAGATAGTACGGCTTGTACCTCCATTGACGAACTGCTTCGATTGCACTTTGAACGAGCATCGGATGACCGCTAATCACCCGCAGGTTCTCAATGGTTCCGTCCTTGCCAATCACGGCTTGGAGTAGCACTTCACCAGAAATGCGTGCTTGCCTGGCTAGTGCCGGATAGCTTGGTTGAACCCTGTGAACAAGCAGTCCCGCAGTAACTCCGCCAGATACCTGTACTCTGCGCAATGCCGCTGCAGCAGGAACAATATGAATCCCAGATGACGCGATATTGTCGACAAGGTGACTTCCGTTCCAGGGAACTCCTGGAATGCCAGTGCTGTTTGCAATTCCGATTTCGTTGCTGCCCGACTCAGGCCCGGTGACATCTTTAATCATCGCGATGTTCTTAGGAATTGTGCCAGGCAGTTTGAGACGACCGTTATCAATCTCGCTCTGGTGGGCGTTTTGCCGGATCGCTTGTGTCTCCACACGCGGCGCACTTGCGGGAGGTGGAGTTGGAGTTACGAGATAATCCGTCAACCGCTGTCTGGGTAGGACTTCCGTAGAGAGAAAGGGAATTAACATAAGTACGCCCACGAGCGCACTCTCAATTGCAAACGACGTCACGGTCGCCCACGGGCCGCGCCGGTATAGCATTGAGCCCTTGCCGCCAGATTCCAAAAGGCTGTCCTCGAACATAGTCTCGTCTCCCCTTTCAATATCGCGGTCTTACAGCGTCCTACAATTTCAATAGACACCGGGGAGTTATAAATTCGGTCGCAATTTCTGGCGAACCGAAGAAATATTATTGGAGAAGGGGACTCAGCACGGGCCTGTGGCTTGCGCAGGCTGCTTGCAATACAATGAAGAGGATATGTTGCTCAACGGAATTTTCCCCGCCATCACCACGCCGTACTACGCCGACGGACGTCTCTATCTTAAGAAGTTGGAGCACAACGTCGATCGCTACACGAAAGGTCCCATCACCGGACTTGTTGTTCTCGGTTCAACCGGTGAAGCCGTGCTGCTCAACTGCGAAGAGCAACGAGTGATCCTTCGTACCGCTATCGCCGCTGCCGCACCGGAAAAGGTGATGATTGCAGGTTGCGGTCACGAGTCCGTACAGGAAACGTTGGAGTCCTGCGAATACGCCGCCACGCTGGGCTATGACGTTGCGATGGTGCGTACACCGAACTACTACCGGACGCAGATGACGTCGGCCGCCATGCTCAACTACTACCGCACGATTGCCGACCGCTCTCCGCTGCCATTGATGCTGTACAGCATTCCGCAGAGCACAGGTTACGATCTTCCAGTCGAGTTAATTGCGGAACTCGCGACGCATCGAAACATCATTGGCATTAAGGAATCATCCGGCGACCTCGCAAAGGTTGAGCGCATAGTGCTTCGCACACGAGACATCAAACGCGAAGTCCGAACGACCCACGACTTTCAGCCACTCACTTCACGCATGATTGAGAAGGCAACACAGCCTGCGATTGGCGAATTTGTTTCGGCCGTAGCTCTCGCGGCGACCGCGTCGAAAGCTGGTACAAGCAAACCTTCTTCCTCTGCAGTCGAGACAATCGGCGGACTGCGCACACGCAGAAAAGAAGTTGGCTTTCAGATACTGGTTGGCTCGGGGCACAAACTGCATGCTCTGCTTAACGTGGGAGCAGTTGGCGGCATTCTTGCATTCGCTTCCTGTGCTCCAACCGCATGTTACGAGATTTACGCAGCATTCAAAGACAATGACCACAAGCTAGCCGATGAGAAGCAGCAGCGCATTGAAAGCGCCTGCATCCGAATCGTGGGCGAGTTGGGCATTGCTGGCGTGAAGTACGCTGCCGACCTGAATGGTTTTTATGGAGGCAATCCGCGCTTGCCCTTGCTTCCTCTTACGGCCACACAACGCAACGAGATCGAAGGCCTCATCGTAGACGTGAAGAGCTAAAAGAGCTCAGGATAGATCCGAAAAAGCAGGGTCGGAGTTCGCACTCCAACCCTGCTTTTTCGCCTATAGTTTCGATCCGTGAAGGTTTGATACTTCCTACCATTTACGCGGCGCGATTCTTGCGCTGCTTCTCCAATACCTTTGGTGAACGATTGGTCCCTTGCATTCCACCATCGTTTGCGTGATCGGCTGCTTCGGTGTCATCGCTCTCCGCAGGATGATTTCTCCGATTCATGGGCCTTCCACCGACGCCACCAATCGATTTACCAGGAGCGTCCGACTCTCCCTCCAGCCGCAACCGTTCTTCGCGATGAGCGGCGAGTGCTTGTTCAACTAACTCGAATTCTTCTTGGGTCTCTGGTTTCAGAGCGACATTCTGGGTTGCATCGTCAATCTCCGGGGCTGTGCCGCGATCTGCCCCAGTACGCGGATCAACAATGAACAGCATCTCGCTTAATTCATCGGCGTGCTTTTCTTCCTCACCCTTGATGTGTTCAAACAACGTGCGAGTTGTCGGATCCTTGATTCCGAAGTGTTCGATGAAGCGTTGGTATACGTCAATTACGATTCGTTCCGCGATAAGATCTTCGCGAATCATCTGGCCCAGCGATTCACCCTCTATGTATTGTGAAACAGATCGTTCTACCAGTGACCCAGGGTTGAAATCCGGCTTGCCGCCTAGTTGCTGAATGCGCTCGGCAATCTCCTCCACATGCTCGCGCTCTTCATCGGAATGTTTCTTGAAAGTTTGCGCAACGCTTCGCCCGTGGACGCCGGACGCCATGAAGTAGTGATGCTGATAGCGCAGCACGCATACAATCTCGCTGGCCAGTGCTTCATTCATAATCGCGACCGACTGCTCTTTGTCCAACTGATAGCTGTCGGTTACTGCTCCGTCTTCCAACTTACGCATCGCACGCTGCCGAATATCTTCGACGTCCTTAACAAAACTCGCCATGAATTGTGCCTCTCCGGAACGTCCGCGCAGAGACGGCGCAAACGCACTCCACGCTTTTAGATCATCTATTTTCTTCTTTGAGATGCCAGTAGCGGTCACAATGCTATGCTTTAAAATATGCACCGCGACCCTGAAGCTCCGGACACGCCCTGCGGTTGTACGAACTGCTACCGCCTTTTCTCCTACGCTGACATCGCCGATTTTTGGGATGACGGCGAGACTCCTGTCTGCCCATGTTGTGGCTCGGATAATGTAGTTATATCTACTCCAGAGATGATCGTTGATGTGCATTGTTTGTTTGCGATGCGCAAGACGTATCATTGAGTGGTTCCGTCGAGCGTTGAACTTCATCAAACAAAGTATGAATTACGAGATCACTCCGCAAGAGCTTAAAGAGCGACGAGAGCGCAACGAAGAACTCACCATTCTGGACGTGCGTGAGCCATGGGAGCGGCAGACCGCCAGCATTGAACCGAGCCAGCATATCCCAATGGCTGACATTCCAGCTCGGTCACAGGAACTCGATCCTGATCAGCACATTGTGGTCTATTGCCACCACGGCGTGCGCTCGCTGTCAGTCACAGACTGGCTACGTAAGCAGGGTTACGACAAAGCGCAATCCATGTCCGGCGGGATTGATCAATGGTCCCTGGAGATTGACCCAAAGGTCTCGCGATACTAGGCGCTGACTTTGGCTGCGCGCATCTAAACGCTTGCTAGCAAAGATCGACGAAGACAGACCAACAAAATGAAAATACCGGTCGAACTTCATCGCGCACGCTGGTGGGAGACACTCCCAGACGGACGCATTCACTGCTATCTCTGCCCGCGGCATTGTCACATAGGCGAAGGCCAGCATGGCTTCTGCTTTATTCGTGAGAACGTCGACGGCGAATTGGTGCAATTGGGATATGGGCGTCCAGCAGCTTTGGCTGTGGATCCCATTGAGAAGAAGCCTCTATTCCATTTTCATCCTGGTTCGAAGATCCTCTCGCTAGGCACTGCGGGCTGCAATCTCGGCTGCCAATTCTGTCAGAACTTTGATATAAGCAAAGCGCGTTCGGTGCAGCAGAATTCCAGCCACATGTCTCCGCAGGAAATTGTCGATCTGGCGATTGCTCACGGATGCCCTTCGATTGCGTTTACTTACAATGAGCCCACGATCTGGGCTGAGTTCGTCATCGACATCGCGAAAGCCGCTCACAAAGCGGGTTTGCGAACTGTAATGGTTTCGAATGGCTACATTACCCGCGAGGCTTTTGTCGATGTGTATCAGCACATCGACGCCGCGAATATTGACCTGAAAGGATTCAGCGAAGATTTCTACGCCAAGATCACGCTTTCGCATCTCGCGCCCGTGCTTGATGCGGTCCGCTGGATGAGGCGCGAAACAGGTGTATGGTTTGAACTTACGAACCTCATCATTCCGGGCGTGAATGACGCTCCGGAGGAAATACAAGAGCTCTGCAACTGGATGTTGGGCGAACTGGGCGACGATGTGCCACTGCATTTCACGGCATTCCATCCCGATTACAAGATGCTTGATCGAGAACCTACTCCGCCCGAGACAATCCACAGAGCGCGGCAGCAAGCACTCTCGTCGGGCCTTAAGTATGTGTACGAAGGAAACATTCTTACTCGCGACGGCGGTAACACTCAATGTCCAAAGTGCGGGAAGACTCTCATTCGTCGTTCATGGCACCGCATCGAAGAGATCGCAATCAAGCAGGGTCGGTGCATTTACTGCAACACAGCGATTTCAGGTGAGTTCGACTGAGTTAGTCGAATACTACCGTCTTCTTTCCGTAGAGAAGTACTCGATTATCTAGGTGCCAACCTACCGCGCGTGAGAGCACGACTTTTTCCAGGTCGCGTCCCTTCTGTACTAAGTCCTGCACTGAGTCGCGATGAGAGATGCGCACGACCGCTTGCTCTATGATTGGGCCGTCGTCGAGAATCTCGGTTACGTAGTGGCTTGTTGCTCCAATCAGTTTGACCCCTCGCTCAAATGCCTGATGATACGGGCGCGTCCCGATGAATGCGGGCAGGAATGAGTGATGGATGTTTATAACCTGATTGGGAAACTCCGCTAAGAACGCGGGCGAAAGAATCTGCATATAACGAGCCAGCACTACGAGTTCGCACTCGTGCTCGCGTAACAGCGCAATCTGTTGCTGCTCCACTGCAGCCCTCGTCTCGCGCGTCACTGGTAGGTGCACGAACTTAGCGCCGTAGAACGCTGCAAGCCTTCCGGTCGCCTCGTGATTGGAGATCACCACTGGAATATCGCAGTCCAACTCTCCTGCCTTATGGCGGTACAGAAGATCAGCGAGGCAGTGGTCGTACTGCGAAACTAGGATGGCCATGCGTGGACGTCGTTTGCCATTGGCAAGTCGCCAGTGCATCTCGAACTCTGACGCTATCGATGTGAACTCTTCGGAAAGCTGTTCAAGAGTTATGTCCATTCCGGAGGGATCAAATTCTACGCGCATCAAGAAGAGGTTCGTCTCTGCATCGCGATGTTCGTCGGCGTGCAGGATATTTCCGTTGTGCGCGAAAATGAAGTTGGAGATCACGGCGACCAAGCCCTTGCGGTCTGGGCAACTGATTAACAATACGGCTGAACGGCTTCGAGAAGCTTCGGGCACGGCACACTCATCCAGATTCAGGTTTTCAGGAATGAACAGGAGTGTACCATTGCTGGTTGGAAGAACGGCAGAGAAAATGAATCTAGCTATGCCGCGTGCTTATGAATCGCGTGTCGCGCGTCTGATAGTTCCTTTGGCGTGAACTCGTTTTTGCCGTGGACTTCGCGTGCGTGCGAACGCATGTAGCCGAGAATCTCGTCCTCGCTGTTGCCTGTCACGGTCCAGTCACAATCATCATCAGAGCAGCGAAAACTGCGGTCTCCGTGCGTGTGCTCTTGTGCTGCTGGATTCTGTGCGGCCTCGTTTTGAGGATAGGAAGTGTACCTCACATCTCCAGCACCTTTGGCGTCGGCGGAGGATGCTTTCGGATTGTTCTGGCCGATCTGTTTGCGTTTTTCATCAGGAGCACTGCCCCATCCGGCCGTGCCGGCCGAGGGTGCTGAGGGATTAATGCCGCCGTCTGATGATTGGATGTTTGGATTGCTTCCGGTTGCTGGTACTTCGGTGTGAAGTTTCTTGTCGGGCATTTCCACCTCCTACTCGATTGATCCTCGCACTTTGATGCAAAAAGATATCGCGGTGCCGGTTGAATTCTAGGGGGCAACACAAGTAACCATCAAGATAGCTTTCCTACGTGGAGGGATGGCTTATCCAGCAATGGTTGAGCAATTTACGAGATGATTGTCGAAAGTGTGAATAGATGGGGCGTTGGTGTTACCTAGAACGGCAATCGTTGCCTTGTTTGAGCTGGCAAAGGGTTCGTGTTCCCATCAAATTCCATTTTTGGTGGAATCCGGAGGGGCTCCAGCAACATCGAAAGTTACGAAGAGGAGTGTCATGTCGGAACATTCTACGCACACCAACTCGCACGGGAGCGGTGAACTGCTACTTGGAATTACTCGTGACCCGATTCTGAGACCTGCCGGAATTCTGATGGTCGTGGTCGGAGCCATCTGGTCGTTGTTCGCGGGGATGGCCGCCGAGGCGGGAACGTATGGTCAGCCTCTGGCCGCAGTGGCTCTGCTGGTTTTGGGACTGCTGGTGGCTGGAGCTGGGAAACCGGGAGAACAGATTTAACTGCTTTGAGTTTTGAAGAATCGCAACGGGCGAAGCGGTGGCTTTGCCCGTCTGCTTTCTGCTGATTACTTTTTTAGTTTTGCGGCTTGGAGTTTGGCTCGCTTGCCGATTGCCCATCCCTCTTTGATGAGGAGCTCAGGGCGCGTGAGGCCGAGTGAGTCATCTGGCACATCACGAGTGATACAGGACGCTGCTCCGATGTATGCTCCGCTTCCAATGCGGACGGGGGCTACGAGAGTTGTATCGCTTCCGATGAAGGCTGAGGCTCCGATGACAGTCTTGTGTTTGTTGACGCCGTCGTAGTTGCAGGTGATGGTTCCGGCGCCGATGTTCGTGTGCTCGCCGATCTCGGCATCGCCAAGGTAAGTCAGGTGATTGGCTTTGGCTCCGCGAGCGAGTTTTGTTTTCTTGGTTTCTACAAAATTCCCAACGTGGGCTTCGGGGCCGATTTCGCTACCTAGGCGGAGTCTTGAGTAGGGGCCGATGATTGCGGCCTGTTCGACAGTGGAATCGTCGGCGATGGTTCCTTGATTAATGCGGACTCCGTTTCCGATTTGCATATTGGTCAGAACCGAATAGCTGCGGATCAGGCAGTCCTCGCCGATGGTGGTTTCTCCGAGCAATTGCACGAAAGGTTCGATGATTGTGTCGGGGCCGATGGTGACTCCGGCATCGATGATGACCGACTCTGGTTTGAAGATCGTGACACCGTTGTCCATGAGGTCGCGGGTCTTGCGCTCGCGCAGGATGGAATCGAGTTGCGCGAGTTCGCGGCGAGTGTTGACGCCGAGGACTTCGCTGGCATGAGGAGTGCGCAGGGCCAGGACTGGTTTGCCGTCGTGCTGCAGGATGGCGGCGATCTGGGTGAGGTAGAACTCTCCGTGCGGGTTGTCGGTGGAGAGCTGGTCGATACGGGCGAAGAGGTCCGCGACGTTGAAGGCGTAGATGCCGGAGTTGATTTCGCCGATCTCTTCCTGGGCAGGTGTGAGCTGCTTTTGCTCGACGATGGAGTCGACGTGATCGGTGCTTACGCCGTTGACGATGCGGCGCACGATGCGTCCGTAGCCGAATGGATCGGCGGGCTCGGCGGTGAGGATGGTCATCGACGCGGAATTTGCGATGTGGAAGTCGCGTACAGCGGCAATCGTTTCAGGTCGGATGAGAGGCACGTCTCCGCTGAGAACCAGGACGTGGTCGTATTTGGCGAGTGCCTGACGGCACTGCATGAGTGCGTGTCCGGTGCCGCGCTGCTCTTGTTGCTCGATGAACTGCGTTCCGAGCGGGCTGAGTTCGGCGCGCACGCGTTCGGCTTCATGGCCGATGATGCAGAAGATGTCGGCGGGCGCAACGATGTTACTCGCTGCACGGACAACGTGGCCGAGTAGAGGGCGTCCGGCGATCTGGTGCAGTACTTTCGGTAACTTCGACTTGAGGCGGGTGCCCTTGCCCGCAGCGAGGATGGCGATAGCAAAACTTGGGTTCGGCATGCGTGATTATTGTAAAGCAAAGGCGCTGGATGGGCCCGATTCCCGGTGCTGGCTCGACGTCCGGAGCGAGTAGAATCGGGGGCGGTAGGTGGCCTGGGATCGCGCGGGAGGTGCATGCAGCACGGGGATCCCTCGTTTCTCTCGGGATGACTGCTCAAAAACAAAGGCTGGGTCAAAAGCAGAGGCTGGTCAAAAGCAAGAACGCTGACTGCGGAGCAGAGATATCGAATGGTGCGGGGACGAGGGATGAATTAGAGTGGTGCAATTGTGATCATCAATCTTGCACGGCGGGCACACAATCATAATTGGGAACTCGACCCAATTACTCGCTCACTACTCGATACGGACTTTTATAAGCTGCTGATGTTGCAGTTCATCTGGAAGCACTTTCCGAAGACCAATGCTTCGTTTTCGCTGATCAATCGCTCGGTGCAGGTGCGCCTTGGGGATTTGATCGACGTGGACGAACTTCGGGAGCAACTGGAGCAGACGAGGAAGCTGCGGTTTAACAAGTCCGAACTGATATGGCTGGCGGGTAACACTTTTTATGGGCGTAGAGGTATTTTTGAACCCGCATTTTTAGAATGGTTGGAACGGGACTTTCAGCTTTCCAGGTATGAGCTGGAGGTTCGCGACGGGCAGTTCGCATTGTCGTTTCATGGGCTTTGGACAGAGACGACGATGTGGGAGATTTATGCTCTGTCGGCCATCAATGAGTTGAAGACGCGCGCAAGTGTGAAGCACTTGAGCGAGTTCGAACTGGATATTCTTTATGCCCGCGCCAAGACGAAGCTTTGGGAAAAGATGGAGCGGTTGCGTGGCGTTCCGTCCTTGAAAGTAAGCGACTTTGGGACGAGGCGGCGGCATAGTTTTTTGTGGCAGGAGTATGTCGTCAAGGCGATGAGCGATGCTTTGGGTGGAAGCTTCTCTGGGACTTCGAATACGTTTTTGGCTTACAAGCACAATCTTGAAGCCATTGGGACCAATGCTCACGAGTTGCCGATGGCATTGGCGGCGATGGCCAGGGATGACGAAGAGTTGAAGTCGTCGCAGTATCGGTTGATTGAGCTGTGGCAGCAGACGTATCACGGGGAGTTACTGATTCTGCTTCCGGATACTTTTGGTACGACTCAGTTTCTGCGCGATGCTCCGGACTGGACCGCCGATTGGACAGGGCAGCGGGCGGATAGTAAAGATCCGTTTGTGGCTGGAGACGAGTATATAGGCTGGCTGAAGGCGAGAGGTCGCGATCCTCGGGACAAGCTGTTTATCGCTTCGGACTCGCTCGATGTGGAGCAGATTCTTGCGCTGCACGCTTATTTTGCGGGGACGATTCGCGATGGGGTTTCGCCGTCAGAGTTTCGGAGTGCGAGTGACTTTTTAGACGAACGTAAATGGAGTTCGCAACGCCGCATTCGGTTTAGTTCGGGATGGGGGACACTGCTGACGAACGATTTTCGCAACTGCGATCCTCGGGGGAATGGTGGGTTTGATCCTATCAGTCTGGTTTGCAAGCTGAACGATGCGGATGGACGGCCAGCGGTGAAGCTCTCTGATAACTTTGAGAAGGCGCTGGGGGCTCCGGAAGAGATCGAACGTTATCGCAGGGTGTTTGGGGTGGAGAACATTGCGCATGCTCCGATTGTGACTTAAGCGATGTCATCTGGAGCGGAACGCCGGGTGCACCGTCCTCACTTCAAGCCCCAGAGTTGGAACAGCGCCAACTCTGGGCCACCCGGGTAATTTTCACTTCAACCCCGCAATTGGATTAGCAAAGTTTAGACGGATGGTGCTTCAGTCAGGTGGACTTCGTGCAGGCGTTTGGGGAGGTTTAGGAGATCGAGGGCGATGCGGTCGGTGGCGTGGCGGGCGAAATGGGTTGCGTCGAGGTAGTCGCCGAGGATGGGGGTGACGCCGAGGGCGCGGATTTCGTCGAGGTCGTTATGAAGAGGCTCGGCGTTGTCTTCGGCGTAGCGGGCGCGGAGTTCGTTGGGGACAGGGGCGTAGTTGAGCATTACGTAATCGAAGACCCGGCACTTGGCGTGGTCGAAGATGGCCTGGATATGCTGGGACGCGGTTAGGCCGGTGCTCTCGTTGGGCTGGGTCATCAGGTTACAGACGTATACACGGGTGGCTTTGGAGTGGGCGATGGCTTCGGGGACCGCTCGGACCAAGAGGTTGGGGATGCAACTGGTGAAGAGCGAGCCGGGACCGATGGTAATGATGTCGGCGTTGGCAATGGCCTCCAGAGACTGAGGGAGGGGGCGGGCGTTGGCCGGAACGAGGCGCAGGTGAGCGATTCCGCTGCGGCTGGCGGTGATGTTGGTTTCTCCGCGAACCCGCTGGCCGTTGTGCATGACGGCGTCGAGTTGCAGGTTACTGTTGGCGGAGGATGGGAAGATTTCGCCACGGGTTTTTAGAATCGCCGAGCTGAGCTTGACGGCCAAGGAGAAGTCTCCGCAGATATCGGCCAGGGCGGAGAGGAAAAGATTGCCGAAGCTGTGGCCGTCGAGGTCTCCACCGTTGAAGCGATAGTCGAAGAGCTGGGCTAGCAGTGCCTCCTCGTCAGAGAGGGCGGTCATGCAGTTGCGTATGTCTCCCGGAGGAGGGACGCCGAGTTCCTTGCGGAGGCGTCCGCTGGAGCCACCATCATCGGTGACTGTAACGATGGCGGTGAGTCGGGAGATGAAAGGCTCAAGAGGTGGGGGCGCGGAGGAGTCCGTTGCCGAGATGGAGAGGACGTGGCGCTTGAGTCCGCGAAGCAGCGTGGACAGGCCGGTGCCTCCGCCGATGGCAACGACGCGCAAGCCCTCTAATCGAGTTGTAATGGGATTCTCTGTCGTCATCGCTTTGGTCCGGAGAGGGGAGCAGGGGGGATGCTCCCGTTTACCGGGTCCGAACCGGAGCTCATGCCCCGACGCTGCCCTCGGGATAGAGCAATTCGGTAAAACGTGGATCGTCGGCCATGTTGCGGAAATCTGAATCATTGCGGGCTTGGAAACGATTGCCAGGGTTGAGGCGGATCGCTTCGGCGAGATGCTGCAGACTTTCCGTGGTGCGTCCGGTGAGACACTCCAGCACGGCCAAGCCGTACCAGACAAAGTCGAGGCCGGAGCGCTGGGCGGATAGAGCTTCCAGGTGTTCGCGAGCAGTGACGAAGTCGCCGAGATTCATTAACGAAACAGCGAAATCGTAATGCTCTTCGGGAGTGTTGAAGGTGTTCTGAATCTGGTCCAACTGCTGGTTGCAGATGTTGAAGTGGACTTTGGCGCGATCAGCAAGTTCGCTGACACCAGATTCAATGACCTTCTCTAACAAGACTTTGGCTTTCTCGTACTTCTGCGTCTGCAAGAGCTTCAGAGCTTGTTCATAGCCCTGAAGGGCTTGGGCAAAGCGCACGTGATGCTCATCTTGAGCATTCTTACGCGGCTCAGCCTTTGGTTTAGCAGAGGGGCTTTTCGGTTTGACTTCGAGTTTTTTGGTCATGGGCCCTTCCAGAAAAGCGGATCAATACACCCGTGCCGTCACGGCTAGAGAATTGGGAATAGTAACTATCTCAGAATACAGCTTTATACCGTGTGTGAGCGGCAGCGTCAACATAGGGCGCTTTTGGCGGGTTTTCCGGGGCAGTTCAGATTGCAGATTAGGAAAATGGGCAACCTGACTAAGAATTATAGTCCGTATAGAATGGACTTTTGAGGGAGCGTGCGGGATGGACGATGGTCAGACTTCGGAGCCGGTCGGTATTCAGAAAGAAGCTCAGTTGGACGGACATGGCCTGAAGTGGTTGCGAGAAGTTGTGATCTCGCTGGGAATCTCGATATTCATCATCGTTTTTCTTTATCAGCCAGTAAAGGTCGAAGGAACCAGCATGATGCCGGGGTTGGCCGACCAGGAGCGCATCTTCATAAACAAATTCGCCTACAGGTTGGGCAATATCGAACGCGGAGATGTGGTGGTGTTCCGGTATCCGAGGGACACGAGCAAGAACTACATCAAGCGAATCGTCGGAGTGCCGGGAGACAGGATCGAAATTCTCGAGGGGCAGGTTTTTGTGAACGGCAAGCGGTTGGAAGAACCCTATGTTCCTGAACGATTTAGAGACGAACGATCGATGAGCGAAATACAGGTTTCAGAGAATTGCTACTTTGTGTTGGGCGATCACAGAGACCTTTCGAGCGATAGTCGCGACTTTGGAGAGGTAGAGCGCGGGGCCATTTTTGGCAAGGCGGTGTTTGCCTATTGGCCAACGGGAATGATGGGGAAGTTGCGGTAGTTTGAACGATCAGGACGAGGGTAAGTTCGATGAGATTGGCAATCTTCGGCGGTACGGGCGGTACAGGGCTGGAACTTACGAGGCAGGCACTGGAGCACGGGCACAGCGTACGGGTGCTGGTGCGGAATCCGAATAAGATGCCGGTGACGAACGCGAATATGCGTCTGGTACTGGGCAGCGTGCTGGATCACGAGAGCGTGACGAAGACCATATTGGGGACTGACGCGGTGCTGAGCTGCCTGGGGCAACGGAATTTGCTGCGGAATACGAGGGTGTGTTCGGTGGGAACGCACCTGATTATGGCCGTGATGAAAGAGCAGGGAGTGCGGCGGTTGGTGGTGGAGTCGGCATTTGGCGCGGGGGAAAGCCTTGCGGCGGCAAACATCATGGCGCGGCTGATGGTTGCGACCGTGCTCTGGGCTCCTTACGAAGACAAGAACCTGCTGGAACCAGAGGTGAAGGCGAGCGGGTTGGATTGGACGATTCTGCGTCCTACGATGCTGACCAGTGGGCCGAAGACGGGACGCTTTGCGGTGAACTCGGGGAGGCCAGCGACTCACAGTGTTTCCAGGGCCGATGTGGCGACGGTGATGCTGAAGGCGGTGGAAGAACGGCTTTGGGTTGGAGAGGCACTGACGGTTACGGGGCGTGGGCAGGGGTTGGTGGCACTCGGGGCTTGAGGCCACGGCAGATCGTTTTCTTCTAAGGTGATCCTGTTATCATGAACAGTTTGCTGGTTCACCTCAGGAGTTAGCTCTATGACGCGTCGAATTCTTGCCCTTGTGGCTTTGCTATGCGGTCTTGCCGCGCTCTCCACTGCCGATGAAGGCATGTGGCTTTTCAACAAGGCACCTAAAGAACAGCTCAAGAAAGATCACAACTTTATCGTCACTGAACCCTGGCTCGATCATCTCCGCCTCGGCTCCGTACGCTTTAACAATGGTGGTTCGGGGTCTTTCGTCTCTGAAGATGGACTGGCCTTCACGAATCACCACGTCGGACGCGTGTGCCTCCAGCAGCTTTCAACCGAAAAGAAGGACTACATCAAGGAAGGCTTCTACGCCAAGACTCAGGGGGAAGAAGGGAAGTGTCCTGACCTCGAACTCAACGTGCTCGTTGATATTCAGGACGTGACGGCAGAGGTACAAGGCGCGGCTACGGCGGGAATGAGCGATGCTGAAGGTGTGCAGGCTCAACGCCAGAAGCAATCTGCCATTGAGAAGGAGTGCTCGGAAAAGAGCGGCCTCCGCTGCGATATCGTCACCCTCTATGCCGGTGGCATGTACAACCTCTACAAATACAAGAAGTACACTGACGTGCGCGTAGTGTTCGCTCCCGAAGCGCAGATGGCGTTCTTCGGCGGTGACCGCGACAACTTCGAGTATCCGCGATACGATCTCGACGTCACCTACTTCCGGGTATACGAGAACGATAAGCCTGTACACCTCACCAATTACTTGAAGTGGTCTCCTGCTGGTACGAAGGCTGGAGAGTTGGTTTTTGTCTCCGGACATCCCGGCGGTACGGAGCGTTTGCTCACGATGGCTGAGCTGAATTTTCTAAAGGATATTCAGACCTCATACGTCATCGAGTTTCTTACGCGTCGCGACAAGGTGCTCCACGATTTTGCTGCGCAATCGGCAGAGAATGCCCGCGTGGCAGGCGACGACATCTTTGGCGTAGAGAACTCACTGAAGGCCTACAAGGGACGTCGCGGTGGACTGGATGACCAAGAGTTGATGTCCAAGAAAGCCGCTGACGAACAGAAGCTTCGCGCTGCGGTCGATGCCGATCCCAAGCTTAAGTCCGACTATGGTTCTGCGTGGGATGAAGTCGCAAAGTCCATCGAAGTGCGCAAGCAGCTCTTCTTCCCGTTTACGTTTGTCGAGCGTGCAGGCGGGTTCAACGCACAACTGGCTCAGTTCGCGCGTGTCCTCGTCCGCGTGACGGCCGAGAAGCAGAAGCCGAACTCGGATCGTCTCCGGGAATTTACGGAAGCCCGTTTGCCCTCGTTGGAGCAGATGATTTTCTCCACGGCTCCTGTCTATCGCACGCTTGACGTGGCTACGCTGACCGAGTCGCTCGCGCTTATGCAGGAAAAGCTCGGAGCCGATGATCCGACGGTAAAACGTGTGCTCAATGGCAAGACTCCCGCTGACGCGGCAAAGGCTTACATCGATGGCAGCAAGCTGGATGATCCCGCTGTGCGCAAGCAACTCTACGATGGCGGAGTGGCCGCCGTTGCCGCAAGCACCGATCCGCTTATCGTGCTCATGCGCGACATCGATCCTCGCGCCCGCGAACTCCGCAAAGAGTACGACGATAAAGTGGATGCAGTGGTGCGACTGAACTCCACGAAGATCGCGAAAGCGCGCTTCGCCGTTCAAGGCACTAACAGCTATCCGGATGCGACCTTCACGTTGCGTCTCAGCTACGGAACCATCAAGGGGTACGAGCAGGACGGAAAGCAGATCGCTCCCTACACCAACATTGGCGGAGCCTTCGAACACGCTGCCGAGAACGGAAACAAGGGCGACTTCGAGTTACCGAAGAGCTGGGACGCCTCCAAGAGCAAGCTCGATTTGAAGACGCCGCTGAACTTTGTACACACATCGGATATCATTGGCGGCAACTCCGGTTCGCCGACGGTCGATAAGAAGGGTGAAGTCGTGGGCATCATTTTCGACGGCAACATTCAATCGCTGCCGTGGGACTTCGCTTATGACGACCGTCAAGGGCGAGCCGTCTCCGTTGACTCACGCGCAATCCTCGAATCCATCCGCAAGATTTACCACGCGGATGCTCTCGCAAATGAACTCGTCAATGGTCATCAGACTAAAGCTGCTGCGGCAACAAAGTAGCAAAATCAAATTCCAACACCGACTGCCCGAGGTTAATAATCTCGGGCAGTTTGTTTTTGGGCGACCTGTGAGCTGTCACACCATCGAGCAGCTATGCTCACAATTTCCGAGTAGGTGTAGCTAGTGATAGCGCAAGGTGAGGGATGGGTGGCCTTCAGGCGGCGCGAGTGATTGAGCGGAACGGGGATTCCTCACTTCGTTCGGAATGACTGCTCCTTAGGACACATTGATGCGTAGATAGTACGGGTACATCGACACCGGAACCGGATGGTACGGATACACCAACGCCGTAACCGATCTGCAGCGACGTCTGTCACTGTACTCAATCCCTAGCTTGGTCGTCGGATACAATCAGGGATAGCAAGATTTATGGCCCGCACATATTTTCATGTCGATATGGACGCCTTTTTCGTCTCGGTGGAGGAGCTTTATGATCCTTCGCTGAAAGGCAAACCTGTCGTCGTAGGCGGACGTGCTGACCAGCGAGGCGTTGTCGCTGCGGCTTCTTACGCGGCGCGCAAGTTCGGCGTGCACTCGGCGATGCCTTTGCGCGAGGCGGCTCGTCTGTGCCCGCAAGCGGTATTCCTTGAAGGGCACCCGGAGCGGTATCGGGAGTTGTCGGCGGCAGTGCGGGAAGTTCTGCTCAAGTTCACTCCAGTGGTCGAGATGGCTTCCATCGATGAAGCCTATCTCGATATGACGGGAACGGAGCGGCTTCATGGACCATCGATCAAGGCCGCGGATTTACTGCATAAAACGATGAAGCGCGATACGCGGTTGAACTGCTCGGTGGGTATCGCCACGGCGCGTGTCGTCGCCAAAGTTGCTAGCGATCAGGCTAAACCCAACGGAGTTCTGCATGTGCTTCCAGGTATGGAAGCCGCGTTTCTCGCGCCTCTCGATGTCCGACGGTTGCCCGGTGTGGGCAAGGTCACCGAAGAACGATTGCGTGAATATGGCGTGCGCACTATTGGCGATCTTGCGGGGCTCAATGATTCCAAGGTTGGGAAGAAAATCGGCGATGGTCTGGCTGTATTGATTGAGAAAGCGCATGGCCAAGACGCTGGTGGATGGTACGACCAGGAAGTCGGTGGGAACGATGAACCGAAATCCATTAGCCACGAGCACACATTCAACAGCGATGAGCGCGATCCTGCGGCTCTTGCGTCGATGCTCGCAAGATTGACGGAGATGGTATGCCGCCGGTTACGCGAACATCAGTTGCACGCGCGCAAGGTTCAGATCAAGCTGCGCTACTCGGACTTCACGACCTACACGCGAGGTCGCACGCTTGAACGCGCCACGCAACTCGATGCCGAAGTGCTGGAGATTGTGAGAGAACTGTTTAGCGCTAACTGGGAAAAGGGACGCGCGGTGCGATTGATCGGAGTGCAGACTAACGCACTGGAAGAGGGCACCGGCCAAATGGAATTGCTATCCAGCACGCAGGAAACCCGCCTGAAACATGCGATGAACGCTGTGGATGCTCTACGTGATCGCTTTGGCGAATCGGCAGTTTCGCTCGCTGGTGGGATGACTGCTCGGTTCCGTGAGCGTACGCATGAAAATCCTGCATCGCTTCCGGGGAAAGAGCCGCGTGCAAAGCGCGATTCGGAGAAGTAACGGTTACTGAGTCTTGTTGTTTTCCTTGAGAACCTCACTGCTCCAGCGACAGGCTTCGCGGTGAATATCCCAGATGGTGTCTTCGCTCAGACCTCGTTCCATCGCGATGTTCGATATTTCATCCCATGTACCGCGTTCGCATCCGACTGCCAGGCGCAGCAGTTTGCCAATCTCATTGGTTCCGGTACGCAGTGCATCCTTACACTGTGGAGTGAGCGGCAGTTGCGAGATTACGAGGTCCATCGGACGATCCAGTATCGCGTCCATGAGTGACACGATCCCCACCATGAAAGCTCCGTTGGCGTCTTCACCGGTCGCAACGGCGAGAGCTTCGCAGGTTCGCGCGCGAGTGAGAGCGCTGGCAATCAACTCGTCCGGGCGATCAGTGGAGATGGAAATTGCTACAACAATCGATACCCACTTACGGATTTCGCGCTGGCCTAGCAGCGAGAGAGCATGGCGGATGGAACGGATCGGGAATAAGCCGAACGATGCAGAATTCAGATAACGCAACAGACGATAGCAGAGTGAGGGTTCCCTCAGAATTGCTTGTTCCAACTCCTCTACTTCGTAATTCTCACGACTGGAGATGCTCAACACATGCACGAATGCGAGCTTAGAGCAGGGGATGTCGTGCATGCTGAGCGATTGGGGCTTACAGAAAAAATATCCTTGGAAATAGTGATAGCCAAGGCGCATTGCAAACTGAAATTGTTCCCGAGTTTCGATTTTTTCGGCAAGAAGCCGGATGCCACGTCGGCGCATATCGTCGGCGATGGCTGCCTGTTGCGTGACGTTAGTGGCTAAGAAGTCCACCTTCACCATGTCCGCAAAGGGAAGAAAACGTAGGGTTTCAGCGGTTGGTATGTAGTCATCGAGCGCAATCTGATAGCCTGCGTGTCGTAAACGGTCACAAGCAGCTAAGGTCTGGTCATCCGCAACCACGTCCTCAAGCACCTCGACCACGACGCGGTCGCGAGGGAGCAAAGTGAAGATGTCTTTCAACAGGACGTTTCGAGTGCAGTTGATGAATGCTGGGTGACTGCCGGTGAGCGTGGGACCAAAGACCAGGGACAGATCGATGGTGCTGCAAGTCGCCGCGTCAGGGTCATTCGCATGAAAGAAATTGTCAGGGCCGGAGCGAAAGAGCAATTCGTAACCGTGGGTGTTCTGGTCACGGTTCAGGATCGGCTGACGTGCGATATACCGCGTATAAGACTTCGACTCGGCACTGGTGATCGAGGGAAGCGGACTAGAAGCGACGGAGTCGGTTTGCGGAGTGGTGCTCACGTAACAGATTTACCATGCTTTGTTGCTGCAACCGATCGATTTACGAGTACGAATCCTGAACTCGCATTCCCGGAAGTCCATTTTGAAACGAACTCTGCTTTGGGCACAAAACGATAATTTCTTCTGTGGTTATGTTTAACTCCGGGCGACGAGGGCGGCGTAGAGGATCAGAACGGTTAACGAGCAGTGCAGCGCGGAGTGGCTGGGCGGTTTAGAATGTGCGCATGATTCTGAAAAGCGATGACGTGGATTTGTTTTATGAAATCAGGGGCGAGGGGCCGGATGTTGTGTTGCTACATCCGTATCCCTCGGACCATAGCTACTGGTTACCAATGGCAAATCACCTGGAGTCGCGCTTTCGACTCGTAATGCCGGACCTGCGCGGACTGGGGCGCTCGGGAGTTGGTGACGGCGCGACCACGATGGAGAAGCTGTCAGAAGATCTGCTGCGAATGTGCGATCACCTGAAGATTCAGAGAGCTGCGTTTGTGGGCTGTTCCGTGGGGGGATACATTCTGTTTGAGTTTTGGCGACGTTGCCGAGACAGAGTGAAGGCGCTGGTGCTGATGGACACAAAAGCTGGGTTGGATAGTGATGAGAACCGCGCTGGGAGAATCAAGAACGCGGAGGAAGTTTTGCAGAAAGGGCCAGAGTGGGCGATTGAGCAGATGATGCCGAAGTTGCTTTCACCGGTGACGCTGAACTCCCGGTTGGACATTGTCGAAAAAGCGAAGCTTACCATGCGGCAGGGCAGGGCTGAGGGTTTCTCGGCAATGCAGAAAGGGATGGCTGCGCGCTCGGATAGTGAGCCGACTCTGAGCGAGATCGATGTGCCGGTGCTGGTGCTGTGCGGCGAAGACGACGCACCTTCTCCTGTGAGCGAGTTGGAACGGATGGCACGCGGGATTCGGAATTCCGAGCTGAAAATCGTACGGAGGGCCGGACATTACGCAGCATTTGAGCAACCGGAGGAAGCGGGGCGACTGGTACGCGATTTTCTGGAGAGGAACGGGCGCTAGTTGAGGCGCTCTGTTTGGGCGCGATGTGAATCGAGATCGCCTATTTGCTCGCAGTAATGGTGTTTGCATGCAACTGGTCGAGGACCACGCGAGCATGATCCGCAAGTTGACCATTTGGTTCATGTTCGAGGAAGACTTCTATTTCGTGAGCGGCCTTCGGCATCTCAGTGAGACCTACCAACACATAGCCGCGAATTAAATGTATCGCGGGCACTTCTTTATCAGGGCCACCGATCAGTTCGGAGGCGCGCTGAATATTCCGAAACGCCACATCGAATTTGCCCATACCCAGATTCGTGCGAGCGAGTTCGAAGTGCGGTTGCCAAGCATTTGGCGCGAGGTGTTCCGCCTGGGATAAGGTCTGAGCTGCTTCTTCAAAGCGTCCGTGAGAGTTGAGTAGAGAGCCTAGAGATAGGTAGGCAATTACGTAATTGGAGTCATAGCGGATCGCTTGCTGAAAATCGGAGATAGCTTCGTCAATCTTGCCTTCATTCGCCTTAAGCGCTCCTCGCAGGTTAAGAGCCTCGGTGAATTTTGGGAAGATGGCGAGGGCTGCATCCACTTTCTTTCGCGCGTCGTCGAGCTTACGCTTATTCACTAATTGGATTGCCTGCTCGTAGAGCGAACGCGCCTTGGCCGGAACGTTGTATTGTGAAAACGAAACGGTATCTCCTGATTGGGGTGCAGGGACATCCTTCGACTTGGGAGCCAAACGGAATTCAATGGTGGCATCGGAGGCTGCGGAGTTCACTTGCACACGCTCTTCGGCTTGGTTTATTCCCGAAGTAGCGGTGACCTCATAGGTGCCAGGCGGAACGTTGAAGAGGGCAAACGAACCTCTGGAATCTGAACGCGCGGATAGACGGACGGTACCCCTCGACACGTCTTGGACTTGAATATCGGCGTCGCTAACGCTATGTCCGTCGAATGTGCGAACGGTTCCGGAAATGCGACCTGAACCGGGGTTGCCTATATCATCGGAGTAAGGCGAGCTATCGGTCCCAGGTTGGCGAGAATTCGGGCGATATTGCGCGGTTGCGTCCGAAGTCACGATCAAGGTTGCAAAAAACAGAGACAATGATGCTGCGACAAAACGATATGGCATATATCGTTGATCCTGAAGAACTACAGTTTTGAGTGTTTGCGCAATCCGAAAAGCAATGCTTTTAGAGCTGAGAAGCACTCCCGCGAAATGTTTCCATGTCGTGGTACGACATTTGAGAAAGCTAAATTACTTGAGGTTGGCTGGTGTCAAGAGCAGAGCCCGATTTATATTCCTCTTGATCTTGGCAACCAATAGCGGCAGAAGCAGGTCTGCCTAGATCCGAACGAGGTTAGTCGATGGACGTAAAAGTAAGTGCGGCGAAGCAGATCCGCGGCAGCGTACGGACTGCGGGAGACAAGTCGGTTTCACACAGGTATGCAATGCTGGCAGGAATTGCCGAGGGCACGTCCGAATTCGAAAACTTTTCAAGTTCGGCGGATTGCGCAAGCACTCTGGGATGCATGGCAGCGCTTGGCGCGAAAGTACGGCATAACGGCAATCATGTCGAAGTGGAGGGGTGTGGCGGAGCGCTGTCCGCTCCGGTTGGGGATTTGGATTGCGGCAACAGCGGTTCAACGATGCGAATGTTGAGCGGGGTAGTGGCGTCGCAACCTTTTACGAGTGTCATGATTGGCGATGCGTCGCTGAGCAAGCGTCCAATGCGGCGAGTGATTGATCCTCTGCAACAGATGGGCGCAAGGATCGACTCGCATGATGGCTGCGCACCGTTGACGATTCATGGGGCGAAGTTGAAGTCCATGGAATATCAGCCTCCTGTGGCCAGTGCGCAGGTGAAGAGTTGCGTATTGTTGGCGGGACTTTTTGCGGATGGTGAGACCACGGTGATCGAGCCGGTGCGCACGCGCGATCATACGGAACTTGCTATCAAAGCGTTTGGTGGAGAAGTGAGGCGCGATGGAGAGCGCGTGAGCATCAGCGGTGGACAGAAGTTGCATGCGGTGAAGGCTTACGTTCCGGGAGACCTGTCGTCCGTTACGTTCTTTCTGTGTGCGGCCGCGCTGTTTCCGGGGTCGAGTTTAGTGGTGGATTCTGTGTTACTAAATCCGACGCGCTCGGTTGTGCTGGACGTACTTTCGGGAATGGGTGTGACGATCAAATTCCTTAAAGTCGAAGATCAGTATGGCGAGTTGATCGGAACGATGCAGGCTGAAGGCGGAGTGTTTCAGGGCGGCGTGATACGTGGAGCGCAGAGCGCTGCTTTGATTGACGAACTTCCGGCGATTGCGGCCATAGCTCCCTTCAGCGCAAAGGGCGTAGAGATACGAGACGCGGCTGAGCTACGGGTGAAAGAGAGCGATCGGATCGATGCGGTGGTACGCAACTTGCGTGCGATGGGTGCAGAGGTAGAAGAGTTTCCTGACGGTATGTTTATACCGGGAGGACAGAAACTTCACGGAGCGCAGGTTGAAAGTTTTGATGATCATCGAATCGCGATGGCATTTGCCGTAGCCGCGTTGCGCGCCGAAGGTGAAACTACGATAAAAGGTGCGGAGGCCGTGGCGGTTTCTTTTCCGGAATTCTTCGATGCCTTGGAGAAAGTTGTGGAGTAAGCACAAAGGCCTTGTAGCGAATTCCAACTGGAGACTAGAGGTCCGGTGATTCGTTTCTGAGGTTCGCAGGAGAGTTCGAAGGAACGTAATCTGGTGTCTCTAAGCACATGCTTAGAGACACCTTTTATTTGGTGGAAGAACGCAGCAACCTACCTATTGCATGCCGCCCATTTGGGGGCGCGTAGTAGTAGTGGCGGGAGCGTCGAGCTCGAAGATTAATTCGGTTCCTGCTGGCAGCGTCAGGTCGCGATGCTTGATGACGATATGGCCTGCTGCGACAACGACTCCGGCGGCTGGTCCGATCAAAAGCCCCTCTGGCCCGGCTATGACCCCGCCCGCGATTGCACCGGCTCCGGCAAGGGCTCCGGTCTCGATTTTGTTCATCGGATTGGGAGAGGCTCCACGAATGCGGCCCTCTTCGTCGACATCGAGTTCGTGGGGCTTGGTTGTATCTACGACGGATGCGGTGAAGCTCAGGGCTTCGCCATTGGGCATGTGAGCACCGAGAGCTTTGATTGCGATGGCAGGCTTACCGGCAAAGCGTCGGGCTCCGTGCGCGTTTATTACTTCACAATCGATGGTGCTTCCTGAAGGAATGACCAAGCGGCCATTCACCTCAACCGGACGCGTCAGCGTGGCTGTCAATCGCTCGCCGGGGCGAGCAGTTGCCGTCGAAATGCTGCGATCGAGCTTGAGACGGAGCACGGTGGCGGTGGGAAGTGTGGCGTTGACGCGATCAGAGTCAGAGCGAGTCTGGAGGTTCGACTGAGAGTCGGGAAGTATCGCCCGGTGTTGCATGGCACTTTGCTCTGCTGTTACTTGGTTTTCATTGACCAGCGAAGGATCAGAATTAACGAATTGGGGATTGGAACTCTGAGCAAAAGCCGAGGAGACTAACGTCGCCAGGCAAAGCAGTCGGGGGAAGCTGTTCATTTGGCAACTCCGGGGTGGCGAAAATTGGCGCCACGCGACGAGCCTAGAGCAGCAGCGTTCCGAACGCAACGCGACTGAACCAAGCCAGTTAAGGACTAAGGTGCGAAGCAACTGAATCAAGCAAATGGGAGTAGGTGAAGTGAGTTGCAGATAAGAGCAAATGAAACGGGTGGGCATACGAAATGAAAGTCCGCTGATTAGCATATAATTCTCTAGGTTTGGCGAATCAATCCATCTCGCCTATTCATCTGTGTCGCCGGAGCGTAAGCAATCCGGCGCGCAATCGCCCTTATCTTCCAAAATCGTACAGAATCGCACAATCGAACCCAAAATTGAAAAGAAGAGGAACTTATGACTGAGATTGACCTGGTACATGCGCGGGAAGTCCTTGACTCACGCGGTAATCCGACGGTGGAAGCAGAAGTAATTCTTGGCAGCGGCGCTAAGGGGCGTGCAATTGTCCCGAGCGGAGCCTCTACGGGCGAACACGAAGCGGTGGAATTGCGCGACGGTGACAAGGCTCGCTATTTGGGCAAGGGCGTACTGAAGGCCGTGGAGAACGTGAACAGCGTCATCGGACCGCATCTTGAAGGCCTGGATGCTTCGCACCAGAGCGAACTGGATGCCGAGATGATCGAGCTGGACGGCACGGAGAACAAGGAAAAGCTGGGCGCAAATGCGATTCTTGCAGTCAGCATGGCTGCTGCACGCGCGATGGCCGACCACTATGACGTTCCTCTCTATCGCTATTTGGGCGGCGTGAATGCGACGATTCTGCCGGTTCCGATGATGAACATCATCAACGGTGGCGCGCACGCTGATTCAAACGTGGACTTTCAGGAATTCATGGCGATGCCAGTGGGCGCGCCGTCATTCTCAGAGGCGCTGCGCTGGGGCGCAGAGACTTTCCACAATTTGAAGACCGTCCTAAAAAAGCGCGGCTACAACACGGCTGTGGGCGACGAGGGCGGCTTTGCTCCTTCGCTGAAATCCAACGATGAAGCCATTGAAGTAATTCTTGAAGCGATCACGCTGGCCGGATATCGTCCGGGACAGGATATTGCGATTGCTCTGGATCCGGCGTCGAGCGAATTCTTTGAAAATGGTAAGTACGTTTTCAAGAAGAGCGACAAGTCGGTAAAGACTTCAGAAGAAATGGTGAAGTTTTACGCTGATTGGGCGCGGCAGTATCCGATCGTTTCGCTGGAAGATGGCTTGGCAGAGAACGATTGGGAAGGCTGGAAGATTCTTACGGACGAGCTCGGCGGCAAGATTCAGTTGGTTGGCGATGACTTGTTCGTGACCAACACGGCTTTGCTTGCACGCGGTATTGATAGCGGCGTGGCGAACTCGATTCTGATCAAACTGAACCAGATCGGCACGGTTACTGAAACACTCGAAGCGATTGAGATGGCGCGCCGCAACGGTTACACGGCAGTGATGTCGCACCGCTCGGGCGAAAGCGAAGATACGTTTATTGCCGACCTGGCGGTGGCAACCGGAACAGGGCAGATCAAGACTGGTTCGGCTAGCCGTACGGATCGTATTGCAAAGTACAACCAGTTGCTGAGGATTGAAGAAGAGCTTGGCTCGGGAGCGAACTTCCTTGGGCTGGGAGCTCTGAACTACAGTGGTGAACTGCTGGAGACGGCAGGCGACGAGAGGTAGAGGTTGGACTCCGGACTCTTCTCGCGATATCAGAGGAGAGTCCGGATATTACCGGACTATTGAATTCTCAATAATTACAAACGTTCGGAGTGGAAGTGATGAAGGAAGAAGGCCGAATGGTTCGTCGCTTGGGAGTGTTGGCACTGGTGTTGGCAACGGTTTGCGGAGCGGCTCTGGGGCAAGGAGTAGCTCTGGACGCAACCCCGCCTTCGCGTGCACAGGTCTTGAAGTTGATGGCGGTTATGGGAGTACAGCAGAACGTAGACGATTCGCTGCGTGGCACTCAGCAGAAACTGAAGCTTCAGGCGCGCAGTTCGTTTCTTAAGAAAAATCCCGATGCCGATGCAGCCACGTTAAAGAAGCTCGACAACGTATTTGATAGCACGCCGGTTTTTAGCTTTGAATCCGTTTCTGAAGTTTTGATTCCTGTGTACCAGAAGCATTTGAGCGCTTCAGACGTAGAAGCTGGAATTGACTTTTATGGTTCCGAAGCCGGAAAAAGGCTATTGCAGCAGACGCCCATCATTATTCGCGAGTCCAATGAGGGCGGCAGAGAACTGGTGCAACAGAAGCTAGCTGTGTATAGCGGAGAGCTTGAGCGCAAGCTCGAAGCATTCCAGGCAGATGTGGCGAAACAGAAGCCGCCGACGGCGGAAGGCTCCAAGGCTGCGGAAAGTAACTCAAAGACCACGGACGAAAAGTCCAAGTAAAGCGCGTACTGCGCGCAGATCCCCGGGAGTGTTCGACAGATCATGGCTCGACCGAAACCGCTGGTTCTTATCATCCTGGATGGGTGGGGTTATGCTCCACCGTCGAAATCAAATGCAATCTCACTCGCACGGAAACCAACATACGACAAGCTACTGCGCGAGTTTCCGAATACGCTGGTTCATACGAGCGGTCGCTTTGTCGGTTTGCCAACAGGGCAGATGGGCAATAGCGAAGTAGGACATCTCAATATCGGTGCTGGGCGCGTGGTGTACATGGATATTACGCGACTGGATCTGATGATTGAGAATGGCGAGTTGTTTAAGCATCCGATGCTGCTGGAAGCGATGAAGCAGGCGCAGGTCAATGGGCGCCGATTGCACTTCATTGGGTTGCTCAGCGATGGTGGCGTACATTCCCACGAAAAGCATTTGCATGCACTTCTTCAAATGGCGAAGACGAACGGGGTGGAGCGTGCGTTTGTGCATGCGTTTCTGGACGGACGGGACACGCCTCCGGACTCGGGCGCGGGCTATCTGGAGAAGTTGCAGCAAAAGATGCGCGAGTACGGCATCGGCAAAGTAGCTACGGTAAGCGGGCGCTACTATGCAATGGATCGCGATAAGAAGTGGGAACGCGAACGCAAGGCATTTGACGCAATGGTACGCGGCAAGGCCGAAGGCGGAGTGACGACCGATCCGGTGCGAACGCTGAAGGAATCCTATAACCGCGGCGTGAATGACGAATTCATCATTCCGTACGTGTGTGTGGATGAGAAGAATGAGCCAGTAGGAAGCATTCGCGACGAAGATGTGGTCATCAACTTTAACTTCCGGGCGGATCGTGCAAGGCAGATTACACAAGTGCTGACGCGCGAGAGCGGAATTACGGCGCAGGCCGGGCGCGACTTGCCGGATGCTGACAAGTTGGAAGCTGAGATTCCAGCGAGTCAATTGCCGAAGAATCTGCACTACCTCTGCATGACGGAATACGATCAACGCTTCAAGTTGCCCTCGGTCATTCCACCGGAGCGGTTGCACAACATTCTCGCGAACGTGATGGCGGCACAGAATATGCGCAACCTACGCGTGGCCGAGACGGAGAAGTACGCACACGTGACGTTCTTCTTCAATGGGGGCGTCGAGAAGCCGTTTCCGGGGGAAGACCGCGTATTAGTGCAGTCTCCGAAGGTTGCCACCTATGACCTGATGCCGCAGATGAGCGCGGCAGAGGTTACGAAACAGGTGGTGAAGAATATCGAGGACAACACCTTCGACGTGATGGTCGTGAATTTTGCCAACGCGGACATGGTCGGGCACTCGGGAAAAATCGAGCCCACGGTGAAGGCCGTCGAGACGGTGGATGCGGGGCTTGGCGAAATCTACGCGGCAGTAAAGCGCTGCGGAGGCGTAATGCTGGTGACGGCCGATCATGGCAACGCGGAAGAGATGATCGACCCGGTAACGGGCGGTCCTTTCACGGCCCATACTACGAACCCGGTGCCGTTCATCTACATTGCGGAAGCAGCGAGCCAGTTCACGTTGCGTCCTGACGGGGCTTTGCAGGATATTTCACCGACGGTGCTGGGGATTCTTGGGGTGCAGCAGCCTACGGAAATGACAGGGCACGATCTGCGAGTCAAGAAGCAGTAATCTCGAAGAGCGGTCTCTTTGAATCGGTAACTCGAAAAAAGGTGGGCCACGGTGTTGATGCCGTGGTTTTCTCTTTTGGAGGAAAACAAAAAGGAGAGGAACGTTGAAGATTCTGTTTTGTGTGAATCGGGATTTCGAGTTTTCACGACTACCGCAATGGTTCGCCGATCGGGCAGAGGCAGAGTTCGGAGCGAAAACGGTACGACTGGGTTCCTATGACGGAGTCGCTGGTGAGATCGCAGATACAGATGTCCTGGTGAGTTGGAATTTGCGCGAGGCGGAATGGGAGAAGGCGGCTCGGTTGCGTTGGATTCACTGTCCGGCGAGCGGCGCGAATGGAGTGTTGTGCGCGGGGATTGTGAAGAGCGACATTCCGGTGACGAATGCGGCAGAGGTGCATGGGGACATGGTGGCCGAGCATGTGATGGCGCTGATGCTGACGGCGGCTCGCAGGCTGGATCGCGCTCGAGATTTGCAACGGGCAGGGAAGTGGAGCATGGAGGATCTGTGGAGCGCGAGCCCTCATCCGCGAAGATTGCGTGGGGCGCAAGTGCTGATCGTGGGTATGGGGGCGATCGGTGGGCGAGTCGCTGAATATTGCGGATCGATGGGCATGCATGTGGTAGGCGTGAGAAGAGATGCGTCGAAGTCCGCTATTGGAGTGGAGCGCATGGTTAGCTTTTCGCAAATGGATGAGCAGTTGGCTGAGTCCGATTTTGTAGTGCTGGCGGTGCCCACAACTCCGGAGACAAGCGGACTGATGAACGCCGAGCGGCTTGGGAAGATGAAAGAGGGAAGCTGGCTGATCAATGTGGGGCGTGGTGCGCTGGTGAAGGAAGATGCGTTATTGGAAGCACTTCAGGGAGAAAGACCGGGGGGAGCGGCTCTGGATGTTTTTGAGACTGAACCGTTGCCGGAGAACTCTCCGCTTTGGAAAGCAGAAAACGTGATCATAACGCCACACGAAGGAGGCTTCCATCAACAGATGTGGGAAGAGCACTATGCGGTTTTTAGCGACAACCTGCGGCGGCTGCTGGCGGGCGAGGCGCTACGAAACTTAGTGGACAAGAGTAGAGGCTACTGAGTATTGCGCGGAGCCTCATTTTGCAGCGTTCACTTTGGGATTTCAGAGTTGCGCACCGAGACGTGTTCTGTGATCTCGATGTCGAATCCCTCCAAGGCGGCGACTCGGCGTGGATGGTTGGTGAGAAGGCGGATGCGCCGGAGTTTGAGGTCGGCAAGGATTTGCGCACCGATGCCTACGTCGCGCTGTCGCGTGCGTTGGTTTTCGGGAAGAGTGGGTAGGGCGCGATCTTTGTGGAACTGCAAAGTAGGCTTGCCTGCGAGCGGTTCCACGGTGAAGCCGAGTGAAGTCTGGTGGAGGTAAATCACTGCGCCCCGGCCCTCTTCGGCGATTTTTCGCAAGGACTGGTCGAGCACGCTGGCGCACTCGCACCAGGTTGCTCCGAAAACGTCTCCTGCGAGGCAGTGGGTGTGCATGCGGACAAGGACGGGTGAGGCGTCGGGTGCTTCGATGTCTCCGCGCACCATGGCTACGTGAGACTGTCCGTCCAGTGCCGAGCGGTAGGCAATCATGCGGAACTCGCCGTAGCGAGTGGGAACCAGTGCTTCACCTTGGCGCTCGACGAGACGCTCGTTTGCCATGCGATAGCGAATGATCTCGGCGGTGGTGATCATCTTGAGATTGTGCTGCTTGCAGAACTCCGTGAGTTCGGGGACGCGGGCCATGGTTCCGTCATCGCTCATGATTTCGCAGATGACGCCGGAGGGATCGAGTCCAGCCATGCGGGCGAGATCGACAGAGGCTTCGGTCTGTCCGGCCCGAATGAGCACGCCGCCTTTGCGGGCTCGCAATGGGAAAATGTGACCGGGACGCACTAGATCGGAAGCGCGCGAGGCCGGATCGACGGCTACCTGTATGGTGCGGGCACGGTCGGCGGCACTAATGCCGGTGGTCACGCCCTCGCGGGCTTCAACGGATTCGGTGAATGCGGTTCCAAAAGGCGATTCGTTGGCTCGGGTCATGGGCGCGAGCCGCAGGTAGTCGCAGCGCTCCTCGGTGAGCGAGAGGCAGATGAGTCCACGGCCAAAGCGGGCCATGAAATTTATGGCTTCAGGGGTGATTTTTTCGGCGGCCATGGTGAGGTCGCCTTCGTTTTCGCGGTCTTCATCATCAACGATGATGACCATGCGCCCGGCGCGCATCTCTTCCAGCGCTGCAGGGACATCACAGAATGGCGGTTTCGGGGTCATACTGTCCGGATTCTAGCACTTACGACAGTTCGGGCTACGACGGCGAAGTTGATGCGGTGAAATCGGGAGATGAGTTAAAGTGTTTGGATGATTGAACGCCCTCAACAGAATGAAGCCGCTGCTTACTATTTCACCTACATCAATCAGGTAACGGGAACTGACGGGATTGTCGCGATGGAGAGCCAATTAGAGGAATCGATGGCTCTTTTCTCGAAGATATCCGAAGCGAATTCGCAGTATTCCTACGGTCAGGAGAAGTGGACGATTCGACAGGTGCTGAACCACATCACGGACACGGAGAGGGCTTTCGCGTTTCGGGCACTTTGGTTTGCTCGCGGATTTAAAGCGCCTTTGCCAGGCTACGATCAGGACGTGGCGGCATCGTTTGCTGGAGCGAACGAAGTCTCTTGGGAGGCCCATGTGGAGGAATTCCAGAGGGTACGTCTCTCTACAATCTCGCTGTATAGGAATTTGCCTTCTGAAGCGTTAATGCGTAGTGGCATTGCGAGTGAGAATTCGTTCACGGTGCGGGCGTTGGCCTACATCATTGTTGGACACGTGGCGCATCATGTTTCGGTTTTGCACGAGAGATATTTGTCGAATCTGACGTAGCGATGGCGTGCATGGCTGGTCAGAGGTACGGAACTTGCTGTGAGGTTCATTCGTATCAAATGAAAAGGGCCGAGGCTTGGGAGTAGAATCGGCTGGCTGCAATGAAAATCCTCGAACGATCTGGAGTGCTCATGCCGAACAAATTTGGCAGGATGGGATGGCTGGTAACATTGGCAGCCAGCGCCTGTCTCGCGCAGTCGCCTGCACCGCAGGCATCCGAAAAAAATGCGCCCCAGTTGGAGCGTTTCGACGCGTCAATACTGGATAAATCAAAGGACCCTTGCGTCGATTTTTACCAATACACCTGCTCGAAATGGCAGGCTGCGCACCCCATTCCGAGCGATATGCCGGTAGTTTCGACTTCCACACCGCTTTATCTGTGGAATCAGACTATTTTGCGGGAGACATTGGAAAAGGACGCATCTACTAAGTCTCCTAAAGGGACCGAGCAGCAGGTAGGAGACTACTGGAAAAGCTGCATGAACCTCGACGTGAGAGCGGCCAAGGGAAAGCAGTGGTTGGCCGATGCGCTGAAGCCGGTTGACGCACTCAAGAACAAGCAGGATTTGGCGAAGGTACTGGCGCATCTGCATGGCGGGCTGCTGCCTGCTTGGGAAGGCGACGACAACCAGACGAATACCGTCCTCATTGGATTTGGTCCGACGCAGGATCTCGAAGATTCCTCGAAGGTGGTTGCGGGGTTTGATCAGGCGGGATTGTCTCTACCCTCGCGAGACTACTACTTGGATACGGACGAGCGGTCGACCAAGCTTCGCGAAGCCTATAAGAAGCACCTTGTGAGAATGTTCGTTCTGGCGGGAGATACTCCGGAAAGGGCCTCCAAGGAAGCAACCGCGGTATTTGAGATTGAGAGCGCGCTCGCAAGTTCGCAGATGACCGCTGTCGATCGCCGCGATCCGGTGAAGATTTATCACAAACAGTCGCTCGAACAGATCAAGGCAGCGTTGCCGTCTTTCGATGTTGATCAGTACCTGAAGGACACCAACGCACCGAAGCCTCCATTTTATATCGTGACCACGCTGGAATTCCTTCCGGCGCTGGACAAGCAGATCAAGACGAGATCGCTGGACGAGCTGAAGTCGTATCTGCGCTGGTGGACGATCAAGGGATCGGCCAGCAAGACGACTCCAGAAATAGAACAGGCGAACTTTGATTTCTTCGGGACGACCTTGGTGGGAACTCCGAAGATGCTTCCGCAGTGGAGACGTTGCGTAGCTTCCGCCGATAGGCTCCTTGGCGAAGCGCTGGGACAGGAATATGTGAAGATCGCCTTCCCGCCGGAAAGTAAAGCAAAAGCGGTCGAGCTGATGACCGGTATTCGCACGGCTCTGAAACAGGACATCGGGCAGGTCGATTGGATGGCAGACGACACAAAGAAGCAGGCTATCGAAAAACTCGATGCCATGATTCAAAAGATTGGGTATCCGGATACCTGGCGCGACTACTCGTCGGTGAAGATTGCTCCAGATAATCTGCTGGCCAACTCCCAATCAGCAAACGCTTTTGAAGTGCGTCGCCAGCTAAACAAGATCAACAAGCCAGTCGACAAGATGGAATGGGGAATGACACCTCCGACCATCAATGCTTACAACGATCCGCAGAACAATACGATCAACTTCCCGGCGGGTATTCTGCAACTTCCGCTGTTCAATGTGAGTCAGTCGGACGCCGCGAACTATGGCTCGATTGGTATGGTGATCGGTCACGAGATCATTCATGGCTTCGACGATGAAGGCCGCAAGTTCGACGCCAAGGGAAACCTGCGCGACTGGTGGACTCCGGCTGATGCCAAAGCTTATGACGAGCGCGGGAATTGTCTTTCGGCGGAGTACACGCACGATGTTCCGGAGCTGGGAGCAGGCGTGAAGACGAACGGCAAACTCACACAGGGCGAAGATACGGCTGACAACGGCGGTATCCATCTTGCGATGATGGCCTTGGAGAATCTCTATAAGGCGCGGGGCAAGTCGATGGATGCGCCGGAAGAAGACGGTCTGACGGCACGCCAGCGGTTCTACGCGAATTATGCGTTTAGCTGGTGTGATAATGCACGTCCGGACTTGGAGCGGATGCAGATCACTACCAATCCGCATTCTCTGGCGCACTATCGCGTGGATATTCCACTGAGCAATCAGGCGGATTTTGCAAAGGCCTTTGGTTGTAAACAGGGACAGCCAATGGTGCGGGAACCAGCTTGTCGGGTCTGGTAGTTTAGTAATTATGGGAACAAAGCACCGGGGAGCCCATGTGGGTTCCCCGGTGTCGTGAACGATACAGTTCTATGCGGCGGGATTAAATATGTGTACCAGATAGAAGACGCCGGCGGCCACTATAGCCGATGCCGGGATAGTTAGCACCCAAGCCCAGACAATGCGGGTGGCGATGCCCCAACGTACGGCAGAGAGACGCTGTGTGGTTCCCACGCCAACGATAGCTCCGGTGATGGTGTGGGTGGTGGACACGGGGATGCCGAGGATCGCTGTCGAGAACAGAGTGAAAGCTCCTGCGGTTTCCGCACAGAATCCTCCCACAGGTTTCAGCTTTGTAATCTTGCTGCCCATGGTGTGGACGATCTTCCATCCTCCGAAGTAGGTTCCGGCAGCGATGGCGGCATTTGCGGTGATGATGATGGGCCAATGTAGGCGTCCCCAGTTGTGGGTGACGTCATATTGGGACATATAGTGAGCCGTGTATAAGGCTCCGGCAATGATCCCCATCGTTTTCTGTGCGTCGTTGCCGCCGTGGCCCAGAGAGTATGCTGCGGCCGAGAGTAGCTGTAGCTTGCGGAATAGGGTATCGACCTGTCGCGGCGACTTATTGCGGAAGATCCAGTAGACGGCAACCATGAAAATGAAGCCGAGAATAAATCCCAGTACAGGTGAGATGAAGATGAAGCTAACTGTCCGAATCCAGCCTCGTGGGACGAGTACATGATGAGCGGTTTGCCAGCCGTGCAGCAGTCCAGCTCGGCACATTGTCGCTCCAGCATAGGCGCCGATCAGCGCATGGGAGGATGACGTGGGGAGGCCCCACCACCAAGTGAGAAGATCCCAAACAATCGCGCCCAGTAAACCCGCCAAAACCACATACTGAGTGACGGCTTCAATCTGAATCATTCCGCTGTAAATGGTTTTCGCTACGGCAATGCCGAAGATGAAGGCGGCGAGAAAATTGAAAAATGCTGCCCAGATCACCGCCAGCTTTGGCGACAATACGCGGGTGGAAACTACGGTTGCGATGCTGTTTGCGGCATCGTGAAAGCCATTAATGAAGTCAAAGGCTAAGGCCACCACACAAGTGAGGATGACCAAAATCAATCCAGTGTTCAAGACGTACCTCTAGCGGAGTCGCTACGCGTCCGCAATCTGGGCCGTTGCTCAGGCGCTCTTGAGTACCACGGTTTCCAGCACGTTGGCTGCGTCCTCGGCCTTGTCGGTGGCCATTTCCAGAACTTCGAGCAGTTCCTTGTGCTTAATCAGTTGAATCGGGTCCTTTTCGGTTTCGAATAAGAGACCGATGGCGGCACGACTTACTCCGTCAGCCTCGTTTTCAAGCCGGTTCACCTCGACGCAGTATTCGATCAAGGCATCACCCTTTTCCAACAAAGCGACGGCCTTGGCGAGTTCCTCTGCCTGGCGCAGGATGATGGTCGCCAGTTCTACAGCGGCAGCGGGTGGTTTTGTGATTTTGTAGGTGGTAAGGCGATCTGCGGCAGCGTTGATAAAATCAAGCACGTCGTCGAGCGAACTTGCCAGAGTGTGAATGTCCTCACGATCAAAGGGTGTAATGAAAGAGGAATTCAACTTGACGAAAACGGCGTGTGCTATATCGTCGCCTTTGTGTTCAGTGCCCTTAATCTTTTGGACTCCGGCGGAAACGTCTTGGTAATCCTGCAACAGATCGCGCAGTTGGCGGGCTCCAGTGGTGAGATTGTTCGCCATGTCTGCAAAGAGGTCGAAAAACTTGGTATCACGCGGGATAAAGCGCACCATAACGGCGGAGAGATCTCCTGTTGGGCTGGCAGGTCAATTGAAACGCCCAGAGTTTGTAACTTTCTATTGATCTGATTGTAACAATTGACTATCGCACTCGGAGTCTATGGCCGTCAATCGAGAGTGTCGCATTTGGCGGCAAAAGGAGCCAGGATGTGCAGACGAAGAGGTCGAAGACCAGCAAAAGGCCGCCTTCGAAGGCGGCCTCACGATAGTTTTTCTGCTGGACTAGAGGGTAGATTCGATTTCGAATCCCCAGGCTTCTAGCAACGGTTCGGGAATGTACTTCGAGTTCTTGTTTCGGCGCGCCCACTCACGCAGGCGGGTGGAACGAAGATACTGATCCGGAGTAAGCTTGAATTCACGGACAACCTGTTCAAACTCGGTAATTGTAGGAGTCACGGGGCCAATAGGTTCCGGCTTGCCCCAATTGGGATTACCACGTCTTTTAGCCATGGAATTTGTCCTTACCTCTGCGATGAAATTGACACATCCGGGCGGGGCTCAAATTAGTGCCACATACAAACGGTCGGCCCACCGATCCCCACACTTCAAAACTGATCGGTTATGACGCTCACTCGATATAAGACCGAAGATTCTTGGCTCGTACGCCGCACGTTAAACCCACCCAGTCTAACGAGTCCGACGGGACACAACATCAATCCATGATACTACGATTCTGAGGTGGATTTCCAGTGGCTCATAGGTCCTGCTGAACTCGTACGTAGGGATAGATCTGGTAAACCTCTTTGCTATCAATCAAGTGACGGTATACGGGAATCTGTGGTTAGGTAGAAAGAATATGTGGAACTGTATCTCTAAATACCAAACTAAGTGTGTTGGAGCGTCAGGCGCTCTCGCTGCTGGCGCTGGAATTCTGGCCGGACTCCCGCAGTCTCTTCCACAGTTCATCCTGCCCGAGACCACTTTTGGCCGAATAGGGAAGTACGAAATCCACGCCATGGGCTTTCTTCAAAGCGTTGATCGACGCCTGAATACGGGTGCCAACGCGATCGGCCTTGGTTGCAACCACAAGAAGAGAGCGCTTGGACTGACGCAGGTAATCGATCATGTGCGTGTCTGAAGGTTGAGGCGGAATATTAGCGTCGACCAGGCAGAGGCAGAGAGTAAGTGTTGAACGCTCAGAGAGATAAGGCTCGATGAATTCCGGCCAGGTGCGAGATATTTCACGCGGGACACGCGCGTACCCATAACCGGGCAGGTCAGCGAAGACGAGTTCCGGACGGGGACGACCTGGCCAGCGAATCTCGAAGAAATTAATCGTCTGCGTCCGCCCAGGAGTATTGCTGGTTTTGGCGACCTTTGCGCTCACGAGCGAGTTGATGAGGCTTGACTTGCCCACGTTCGAGCGGCCAAGGAAAGCGACCTCCGGCAAGTCGGCGGGAGGGAAATGTTCTGGCGCTACAGCCGAGAGCAGGAACTTAGTAAGGACCTTCATCTATCTATATTAGCCTGAAAGCTGCGTCTGGTGGGACTGGGCGCGTGTCCTACCGTCGCGCCCGGTCAATTTTGAATTAATAAACAGAGATGCTTTAGATCTGCGTGGACTGGATTGCGGGACTTGGCTGAGGTTCTGCAACCGCATCCTCTTGTACCGCTTTCTCCTCGTGATACTCCATCTCAGTGTTTACAGCCCAGATATTCGATTGATCGATGCGTCCGGTGAGAATGTTGTCGACGGCAGTCATCGCGGTCAGCATCGAGTGGTCCTGATTGTTGTACTTGTGCATCCCATTTCGACCGACCATAAAGAGGTTTTGGTAACGCAGCAGGTAATCGCGCAGCTCGTCGAAACGATTGTATGTGCCGAAGTATGCCGGATAGGTCTTGGGCATTCGCAAAACGGTGGCGTCCAGTACATCGGCTGCGTCTATGATTCCGATGGCTGCCAGTTCTCGGCTGGCAAGGGCGGCCATTTCGCTTTCGGGCATGGTCCAAAGATCATCCGTTTGATAACAGAAGTATTCCACGCCGATCCAGACGGTATTTGGATCTCGCACCAGGTACGGGCTCCAGTTATTGAAAATCTGCAGGCGTCCGGCGCGCACCTCTGGTTCTTGAATGTAAATCCAGTTGTCTTTGATCAGAGTGTTGGGATTTTTTGGATCGCGCACGGCGAGCTTACTGACGAGGAGCCCAACGGTCACAAAGTCCCGGTACTGCAGGCCATCGCTGATCTCGCGGATATTTGCGGGAGTTGGCGCACTGAGGGACTGAACGAGTTCCTGAATCGGCATGGTAGAGAAGAAGTAATCGCCTTTGAAAGTGCGATGCCCGCCGGTGTGGTCGGTCCCGGAAATGCTGAGAACACAATCATCTCCGACCTGAAGTTTGTCGACATCGAAGCCGGTGTGGATGACTCCGCCCATCTGCTGAACCTTGGTTGCCACAATCTCCCAAAGCTGACCGGGCCCAAGGCGCGGGTACATGAATTGTTCGATCAGGGAAGTCTCGACTTCTTTCTGACGCAGATCCTGCTTGCTCTGAAAGAGTTTGCCAAAATAGTGAGCGATGGTCTTCGTAATCGAGAGACCTTTTACACGCTGGGCTCCCCATTCGGCGCTGATCTGGTCGCAGGGAACGCCCCAGACCTTTTCGGTGTAGGAGCGGAAGAAGGTGCGATAAAGCTCTCCGCCGAAACGGCTGATAAAGAACTGCTCAAGATTCTCAATACGTCTGGGCGGAAAAACCGCGTTCCAGACGTAGCTGAACCCGATGCGCGCGACCCGCACAACTCCAAGATTACGCAGGGTTTGCGCGCTCAGCTGAATGGGGTAGTCGAAAAACTTGCGCAGAAAATAGATGCGAGAGCGGCGTTCGCGGAGCAGCATGGTTTCTGAGCCGGATGAGTGCGGTGCGTCGGCAGGCAGAGAACGCTGCTGATTGTGATAAGCAATTGTCTGGCGCTCAGAAGTCACGCTGTCATCTTCCAGAGGCATATGCTCAAGCCACCAGTTCATGACGCGGTCGCTCTTCGAGAAGAAGCGATGGCCGCCAATGTCGATGCGGTTTCCTTTGTACTCGACGGTACGGGAAATTCCGCCCATGTAATCGCTTTTCTCCAACACGATGGGCAGAATGTCAGAGCGGGTCAAGAGCTCGTAAGCAGCGGTGAGCCCTGCTGGACCAGCGCCGATGATGATTGCGGTTTTCTTCATGTCCGTCCTAAGTCCTGATTCCAAGCGTTAGGCTAAACGAATGACGCCACTAGTAGAGCTTCCTAAGTTCTAGGAGGCTTCTACATGCGTCTGACTATATCGGTTTTGTCCGCTCAGCGCAGCATACATCAGGGCATGAATGTTCCGAGCCAGGAACTGTTAACTCGGAAGAGTGAAACATCGTGGTGTGCCAAAGGCGTAAATCCGCCTAGATCGTGGGAGCGGAAGTCGATACTTACGCGTCGCACGGGCAGTTCCTCGTCACGGAGCTTCTGTAACAGCCAATTGTTATCCGGTCCGAGAATGAAATACTCGGAGTGTTCGAGCTGAAACTGGGCGAGGTCAACAATGGGAATCGAGTAGATTTCCGGAGCGGCGGCAAGATTTTGCTCAGGCGAGTCCTCACGCTTGTATTTTCGGACAGACGGCAGGTCCATTCCGAAAACCAGGCGGTCTGCCACGGAGGCCGGGGCGTAAAAGTGTAGAGGCGTTGCGAGCAAGGAATCGGGAACGACGATCATCCCCTGGTTGGGGAGCATGGCAATGATGCGGTCGAGTGCCTGCCTCTGATTGCTGTAGTCGCCGGCGGTGTCTCCCGCGCGATAGGCAAACCAACTGAAGCAGAGGAGCAGTAAAAGTAGTGAGGCTTTAGGGCTGCGACCGATCAGCTTGAATCCGGAGATGGCGACCGCGAAAGAGACGCCAACGCAGAATGGAATCACAAATCGTGCGCTGATCATGCCGCCTCGGACGACTGAAATCAGGTATCCGAGCACAGGATAGGCGGCTAGGACCGTCACGGCAACAAACTCTGGCAGACGAAGAATCGCCGTACGGCGGACGCCCGGTTGCACGTGCTCGTAAATCGCCACCACAAAGACTGCGTAGGTCAAAGCTAGAGCGAGCCAGACACTGTTTTCCAACATCTGCACGTAGGCGTCGCCCATGAATTCGGGATATGGCTTGTTCCACGCGTAGGGTGAAAATCGCGAGACTGCAGCATGGACGAGAGGCGAGTAGATGGCGAGAGGAAGCGCACCGAAGGCCAGAGCCAGCCAGACTCGCCATGCGACTTGGCGTCGCTGCAAGGTTGCAGCAAGTTCACCGGCAGCAATGGGGAAAAAGGCAAGTACTCCGTAGTAGTTGGACGAAAGGCCGAGTGCCAGCGCAACACCCAGAAGGACAGCCGCAAGGCGCTGTCGACGAGACTCGTGGGTCCAACGCCAGGCAAGCAGTGCCACGGCAGCAAAGCAGATCAGAAATGGGTAGGAACGCGCCTCGTAAGAATAATCAAAGGCGTGCGTCGTCATGAAAAAGAAGGCGCCGATGGTCGCGAAGACCGGCGGAATCCGCCGAACCAGAAACTCATAGATACACAGTACAGTGATGGCTCCGGCGAGAATTGCTGGGAGGCGGACCGCAATCTCTCCGGCTCCAAACAACTGCATGGACCAGGAAGTGAGAATATGTGAGAGCGGAGGATTAGGGTCGGCGGCGCGCAACAAAAGTTGCCAGATATTACGGAAGCTCTGCTGACGAGCTATATTGAAGGTAATCAATTCGTCGAACCAGAAAGGCTTGATCGCGGCGATAGCGAACGCAGCCCCGAAATACATAGCCATCTGCACTGCCAGAACTCGACCGCCGTGCGCGTTTATCGCGACGTACCAGCGCTCTGTCCAGTGGGTTGCTGGGCCAATGGCAGAGGGGTAGGGGTGTGGACGTTGTTCGATGGTTGCCATGCTCAGGGCAATCCTCCAGATCGATGGCACAAGCTGTCAGTCTCTGGGATGAGCAGGGGTAAGCGCGTGTTGTATGAAGCGCAAACGGTGCGAATTGTCAGGGAAAACGGACAGAGTAGCCGCGTGTGGGATTTCTTCTGTTTCTGAGTAGGCTCGCTCGTGTAAATTGGATTCGGTTGTGTTTATCAGACATTTTGGTGAAGTGCAGCGAATGGGGAAGTTGAACCACAAATACGGGCTCAGAACAGTGGCGGTTGTCGAAGCGGTGAAGGGCGCGGCGGTGATTGCACTCTGCTTCGTTTTACTTTCCTTGCTCCATAAAGACTTGGATACCGTCGTGGACCATGTGACGGAGTGGCTCCGGATCAATCCGGACTCGCGTGTCGCTGATTGGTTCTATGACTTGGCGGATCGCACTACGGGGCGCGGAATATGGACGGCCGTATCTGTAGGGCTGGTCTATGCAATGGGCCGTTTTATTGAGGCTTACGGGCTATGGAATCAGCGTCACTGGGCGGAGTGGTTCGCCGTGATCTCGGGGGCGATTTACTTACCTTTTGAACTCTTTTCACTGATCGCGCATCCGCACTGGACCAAACTGGGTGTCCTCGTCGCGAACATCTTGGTCGTTCTGTATATTTTGCGAATACTGGTCGAGAATCGACGGGAGCGATGTGGGATGACAACAGGCTTTCGGAAAAGCGAAGAGTGTTGAAGCCACGCGGGCGGGGAGCCCGCGTGTGTGTGCTGCAGGTCTACTGAATGCGCGTCCAGGACTGAGTGCGTCCCAGGAGCGAAATCCCAACAAATCCACGTAAGAACAGCTTGTCTTTACCAGCCGTCCAGATTTTACCTTTGTATTCCTTGCCATTATCCGGGTCGACGACCGTACCTCCGGTCCAGTCATTGTCCTCAGGTTTGAAATTGCGAAGGATGATGAGGCCCTGAATGGGCTGATTCTTGAGTTCACCAGGACATTTTGTACAGACATCACCGGGCTGGCGACCTGGGCGGAGCTGAGTGACTTTTCCGAAGAGCTTGCCGTCTGCGAGGTATGTCTCCACTTGCCCACCGGGCTTGCCTTGATCGTTTATCACCTGCCAGCGCCCAATGGCAGCTTGTAGGGCAGGTGAAAGTTGCTGGGCGTGTGCCCCTGCAACGGAGGTCAATACAAATAGCGCAAATGCAAGGGCCCGGATGCTATTGCGAGGCGTTTTCACGGGTGTGGTCCCCTTCGAGCAGCGAGATGTGCCAGACTGAGGCGTTTTCAGTATCTTAGAATCTTAGACGCAAATTCCTTGTAACTAAAAGCAGGTCAGGAGAACTTAATTGCAAACAAAGCCCCTCGCGAACGAGAGGCTCTGTTTGTAGAGCGTCTAAACCTGAGAAGAGACAGGCTCTGTGCCCTTACGTGGGCGACGATTAGCCTGAAGAATCTTCTTGCGGAGACGAAGTGACTTTGGAGTAACTTCGACCAGTTCGTCGTCGGCAATGAATTCCAAGCTCTGTTCCAGGTTGAGGGTACGGAAGGGAATCAGGCGGACTCCTTCATCGGAGGTGGACGCGCGCATGTTGGTGAGCTTCTTTTCGCGCACTGCATTTACGTCCAGATCGTTGTCGCGTGAGTGCTGACCTACGATCATGCCTTCGTATACTTCCACGCCAGGTCCGACGAATAATTCGCCACGCTCTTGAAGGCCGTTCAGGGCATAGGTCGTAGTACTTCCATGGCGATCCGAAGTGAGCACGCCAGCATCACGATGAGGGATGAGTCCGAGCCATTCGGTGTAACCGTCGAACAGCGAATTCATCACGATGGTTCCGCGGGTTTCCGTGAGCATTTCGCTGCGCAGCCCAATCAGGCCACGGCTAGGTACGCGGAACTCAATGCGCACGCGGCCGTAGCCGTGATTGTGCATCTTGCGCATTTCAGCTTTGCGGACTCCGAGTTTTTCGATGACAACGCCGATGAACTCCTCGGGAATGTCAACGGTAAGCATCTCGACCGGTTCCATGAGCTTGCCATTGATGGTGCGCGTGACGATTTCAGGCTTGCCAACGGCAAGCTCGAAACCTTCGCGACGCATCATTTCGATGAGGATGGCGAGTTGCAATTCACCGCGTCCCATGACCGTAAACGTATCGGGTGCGGTCTGATCTACACGGATCGAAACGTTGGTCAGGAGTTCCTTGTCGAAGCGTTCGGCGAGGTTGCGGGACGTGACATACTGACCCTCGCGACCACTGAACGGGGAGGTGTTCACTACGAATTGCATCGCAATCGTAGGCTCATCGATAAGGATGGGAGGCAGCGGGTCGGGAGTCTCAAAGCTGGTAATGGTTTCGCCGATGGTGATACCTGTGACGCCAGCAACCGCAACAATGTCTCCTAGTTCCGTTTCCGTAATATCCGTGCGCTTGAGGCCATTGAAGCTAAACAGCTTGGTGATCTTGATCTTCTCGATCTCACCATTCAGTTTTGCGATGCCGACTTCCTCACCCGTGCGCAGAGTGCCGTTAAAGACACGCGCAATGGCAAGGCGTCCGAGGTAATCGCTGTAATCAAGATTGGCAACAAGTATCTGAAGGGGCGCAGTTGCGTCACCAGCAGGTTCAGGAATTGTCTTGATGATCGATTCAAAGAGCGGCTGAAGATCGGTGCCCGGAACGGCTAGATCGGTAGTTGCTGTGCCAAGTTTTCCGTTTGTGTAGAGTACCGGAAAATCGAGCTGCGATTCCTCCGCATCAAGATCGATGAACAGGTCGTAGACCTCGTTGAGGACTTCCTGGGAACGCGCATCGGGGCGGTCAATCTTGTTGATAACGACGATAGGCTTAAGGTGCGCTTCCAGAGCTTTGGCAAGAACATAGCGAGTCTGTGGAAGTGGGCCTTCGCTGGCATCGACCAGCAGCATGACACCATCGACCATCTTCAGTGCGCGCTCGACCTCTCCGCCGAAATCGCTGTGGCCGGGAGTGTCCACGATATTGATCTTAAGGTCGTGGTAGAATACGGCGGTGTTTTTGGCGAGAATGGTGATGCCACGCTCGCGTTCGAGATCGTTGGAGTCCATGACGCGGTCCACCAACTCTTGGTTAGCGCGAAATACGCCGCTCTGGCGGAGCATGGAGTCAACGAGCGTGGTCTTACCGTGATCGACGTGGGCGATGATGGCGATGTTGCGAATCTGCGTGGTCAAAACTGTTTAATCCTTATTGGCGAACTGGTCGCGTAGAGGCGCTGCGCTTGTGGCGCGCGAGTTTAGGCAGGGGAACTCTGCCCGCGAGTCCGTTGCACGATTCGATTACGAAGCGAGGGAACGAAAACTCAAGATACTGTTTTAATTATATCCCGAAGTGCCCTCGACTGCAGCTTTGGTAATGAATGTGCGTACGTATATCGGAAATCTGTTTTGGAAAATGCTAATCACTGCGCTAAACTTCACCTGAAATCATGTCAATTCAAACCACTCCAGAACAGCAGCAAGAAGCTTGTCTAAAGTCACGTAACCTGGGAACAATAGGCTCTGTTTCGCGCTGGTTTCGGGGCGCAGGTTCGTTTTTTACTGAGAGCCGATTAGTCGAATTGGCAGTGTTTTTTATCTTTGCACTGTATGTGCGAGCGGTCACCTTCGCTCCGGTGTATGACGATAATGTGATTGGCCCACCGCTTACGTTGCGTGATCTGCCTACAGTTTTCAGTCACGATCTTTTCTACAACGCAGATGGAAATGCACACTCGGTTTACTATCGCCCCCTAGCCACGACATGCGGAATGCTGGTGGGTACGATCACAGGCGGCGCGCCTGGTTGGTTTCATCTAGTTGCGATCCTTATGCATATGGCTGTAGTGGTCCTTGCCTATGTGTTCGGATGCCAACTGTTCAGCGATAAGCGCCTGGCACTGCTGACTGCGCTGCTGTTTGGATTACATCCTTCCAAGGTGGAAAGCGTTGTTTGGATCGGAAGTAGTCTCGTTGACGGATTTGGCGCGATCTTCTTTTTCGCCTCTCTCATTACTTTTCTAAAGTGGCATGAAAGCAAGTACAGTCGCTGGTTAGTGGCATCGGTAGGTTTGTTTACCTGCTCACTCTTTGTAAAAGAGACTATGGTTATCCTTCCCGCTCTGCTTGCGGTTTATCTCTGGTTGAAAACCCCGAGCGTGGGACGGTTTGTCCGATCTGCGGTGACGCTAGTGCCCTATGGCGTGGTATGGGCTATTTACATGGCTATTCGCCACCAGGTGATTAAACCGGCCGGACCAACCGTGGAATACATTCATCCAACTGTGACCTTCGTAAATCTGTGGAATGCGCCCTACTCAATCTGGTGGTACATCGGGCACCTGCTCATGCCTTGGGGACTGAGTGTTGAGTATGTGACAAAAGGCGCGAATGGTCCCACTTTTAGCGGGTTCATTCTCCCATTTGTAGGCCTAATTCTGCCTTTGACGCTGAGCGTGTGGGTATGGAGCCGAAGGCGTTCATCCACCGTTGCCTTTTTGGCTTTCTGGTTTTTAGTGGCACTCGCACCGCCGGTCTTCTTTGCGCCGATGGTGGGTCAACATGACCGGTATGCCTACTTGTCTTCCTATGCATTCTGCGCGCTGGTGGCGTGGGCTGTCCTGCATTTAGGAACCGTTTCCCCGAGGATGCGTGCAGTTGGAGTTTTATCCCTTGTGCTCATATGGTCAGGACTTACGTGGCACGAGATGGGATATTGGGACTGCGATAAGACCCTCTGGGGCCGCGTCCTCGAGATTTCCCCTACCCATCCGAAAGCATGCGTGCAACTGGCGCTGATCGAGAACGTGGAGGGAAACGTACCCGAGGCGCTTCGCCTTTTGGACGTTGGCTTACAATACCGCCCGAATTACGCACAATACTGGCTGATGAAAGCCAGTATTCTTGATGACCATAGGCAGTTCGATGCGGCTAGAGCCGACTACCTGAAGACGATTGATTTGACCGACCCTGCAATACCGTCGCCAAGGCCGGAGTTGATAGCTGGTTTTCGATCCGTAGCCGCCTCCCAGTTGGCATTGATGGATATCTCCTCGAATAATTTTGTGGAGGCCGAGCACTATGCCCGGATGGCGCTCCAATTGGACCCGAAGGGCGCCGGGTTTCACTCCACACTCGCAAGGAGTCTGCTCGGCCAAGGCAGGATCGAAGAAGCAAAAGCCGAAAGCGCTCTCGAAATGGGCCGGTGGACTAAGCCGCAACTGAAGAAGTAAACCTAAACGCATCCGTGAGAGAATGGGACGAGAACTCATGGTGCGGTCCACTTCTGAATGATTCAGCTTACGGATGCCGGTAAACGCTTCGGCCACAAATTGCTTTTTCAAAACCTGAACTGGTTGATTACCCCACAAGATCGAATTGGATTGGTGGGCGGCAACGGTACGGGAAAATCTACCCTGCTTAAGGTGCTGGCTGAGATCGAGTCTCTCGATTACGGCAACATCACGCGGGGTAAAGGTGTGAGCGCGGGCTACTTGCCTCAGGATGGGTTGAACCTGAGCGGACGTTCGGTGTTCGCTGAATGTCTGTCTGTTTTCGACGATGTGCACGCAATGGAGCGTGAACTGGAAGACCTGACGCGCCGAATGAGCGAGATTGATCCGGCAGGTGCCGAATACGAACAGGTGAGTGAGCGTTTTCATCGCGTACAGAGCGAGTTTTTGCATCGCGATGGATACACGTTGGAATCTCAGGTTGGCACGGTGCTGACCGGATTGGGCTTTGGCAAGGAAGACTGGACGCGTCAGACCGAGGAGTTCAGCGGTGGCTGGCAAATGCGGATTTCGCTCGCCAAGTTACTGCTGGCCAAGCCTAACATGTTGTTGCTTGACGAGCCGACGAACCACCTCGACCTCGAGACGCGCAACTGGTTGGAAAGCTATCTAAGCAGCTATCCGTACGCTTATGTTCTCATCTCGCATGACCGCTACTTCCTCGACGTAACGGTGAAGAAGATCGTGGAGATTTGGAACAAGGGTGTGCACTTCTATAGCGGGAATTACGACAAGTATTTGCGAGACAAGCAGCAGCGACGCGATTCACTGGTCTCCGCGTACCGCAATCAGCACGAACGCATAGAGCAACTTGAAGCGTTTATCAATCGTTTTCGCGCGCAGGCGACCAAGGCCAAGCAGGTACAGAGCCGCATCAAGGAATTGGAAAAGATCGAGCGCATTGAGGTGCCCGAGGACGAGAAGACGATTCACTTTACGTTCCCGCAACCTAAGCCCAGTGGACGCATTGTGGCGGAGTTCAAGAACGTCAGCAAGAGTTATGGCGAAAAGCATGTGCTGCGCGATGTGAACTTCACAATTGAACGCGGTGAGCGCGTGGCGTTAGTTGGAGTGAACGGCGCAGGTAAATCCACGATGATCAAGATGCTGGCGCAAGCTGAGCGTCCGACCCGTGGCGAGTATTCGCTGGGTCACAACGTCGACGTCGACTACTTCGCTCAGGATCAGTACAAGGAGTTGGATACCGAAGCTCGCATGATTGACGACCTGAACATGGTTGCTCCGCGCTCACAGACCGAGCTGCGAAGTCTGCTTGGAAGTTTCCTGTTCAGCGAGGACGACGTCTTTAAGAAGATTGGCGTGCTCAGCGGTGGTGAGCGCAATCGTTACGCGCTGGCCAGGATGCTGCTGCATCCTTCAAATTTGCTGCTGCTCGATGAGCCGACGAACCACCTAGATTTACGGGCCAAGGATGTGCTGCTGGAGTCTCTGCAGAAGTTTACCGGGACATGCGTCTTCGTCTCCCACGACCGCTACTTCATTGACCGTTTGGCCACGCGCATCTTTGAGGTGGCAGACGGAGCTGTGAATATCTTCTCCGGAAACTACGAAGACTATCTATGGCGCAAGCAGAACGGCGCACAGGTATTGGAAGAGACGCTCCGCAGTTCGCTTCATGGATCGCCGTCCGGACAATCGGCTGTTGCGGTAGCCGAACCGATTGTTGAGCCGAAGAAGCGCGTGAATCCGATGAAGCGCAAGCAGATGACGGAACGGCTGGCGAAAGTGGAGGCAGAAGCAAGCCAGACTGAGACCTTCATTGCTGACTCCGAGCAGTCACTAGGGAATTACGTAAGCGCCGAGGAGACACAACGGGTCTCTGCTCTTCTGGAGGAGAAGCGTCGTACGTTAGAGGCTTTGGAGACAGAGTGGGCCGAGTTGAGCGAACTACTGGAAGATCCCGAATAAGGGGTTTCCGCTTGGGTGTTTCTATAGCTAGGGTGCCAAAGCTGTTTGTGCAGAGTTGGGAAGCTTATCGGCGTGCGAGACAAGCAAAGTTACCTGCCAACGCTGGGTCTCCGACAAAGTACTTCCGAAGCCTGGCATGCCAGTAAGCCGAATGCCGTTGGTTACTTTCCAGAAGGTCACGCCTTCGGGGTCGTCCGTCACCATGTCCTGCCTTTCTAGCAACTGCGGCGGCGCGGGGAGCATTCCTTTCGAAATCGAGGTACGTGCGCGGCCCGGAGCTCCATGGCACACAGCGCAGTTCTCCTTGTAGGTCTTTACACCTTCTAACAGATTGCTTTCGTTGAAGAGCAGCGGATCCTTCGTCCCCGCTGCTTTGCCAATGCTGGCGTTCAGCGAAGCTCTTGCAACTGTTTCTTCCAGTGGCAGCGGTTTTGAGGTGGTTGAGAGAGAGAGACCACCGCCTCGGACAAACAGGTAGGCACCCACTGCAAATACTAAGATCATCGTGACAACGCCCAGAATGAACCCACGCATGGTCCGGACCTTTCCTGCTGCTTCACTGACCCGGTCAGATGCAACTCTCCGCATTCCCGTTTTCTGGCATCGGCGCTGCACGGAACCCGATGGACTCTACTTGTAAGGATAAAACGCAAAAAACAGCAGCGACAATGCTGCCAACACCCACAAGCCCGTTCTAACCTCGCGAACCTTGCCTTGCACCAGCTTGCAGAATGGGTAAAGTAGGAATCCTGCGGTGATGCCGACCGCAATGTTGTAGGTAAAGCACATCAGGGAGACGACGGCGAAGGCCGGAATCGATTCGGTGTAGTCCGTGAAATCGATACGGGTAATGGGCGCCAGCATGAACAGGCCGACGATGATCAACGCCGGTCCGTACGCTTGTGCCGGAATCGCGGATACGAACGGAGCGGCAAATGCCGAGATTGCAAAACAAACGGCTACCACCACGGCGGTCAGGCCGGTGCGTCCGCCAGCTTCGATTCCGGTCGCGGACTCCACGAACGCTCCGGATGTCGTGGTGCCGAAAAGGGGCGATAGAACGGTGGACAATGCGTCGACCATCATCGGGCGTTCGATCTGCGGAAGGTTTCCGTTTTCGTCGAGAAATCCTGCGCGAGCCGATAGGCCGATAAGGGTGCCCATGGTATCCACGAAAGCCATGATGAAGATGGTGAGGGCGATGGGCAGGGCTTTGGGAGACAGTGCTCCGCGTATGTCTATCTGCGCAAAAATCGGCGAAATACTAGAAGGTACACCGAGGATTCCAGATGGCCATGGAGCAACATGAGTTACAAAGGCAACAATCGCTGTGGTGACGATGCCGATCAGGATTGCGCCCGGGATTTTTCGTATTACCAACGCACCGATCAGCAGGAATCCGAAGATGGCCACCAGCACTGGAGCGGACGTGAGCGCACCGGCCTTGACCGGAGCACCGGAAACGCCCAGTTCGACGATACCTGTTTGGTTGAGGCCAATGAAGGTGAGAAAGAGTCCGATGCCAACCGCAAAGCTATAGCGCAGGGACGTGGGGATTGATTCAACGAGCTTTTGTCGGAGACGCAAAATCGTAAGCAAAATGAACGCGAGACCGGCGACAAAGATTGCTCCCAGTGCGGTCTGCCAGCGAATTCCGAGTCCAAGGCATACGGTGAAGGCAATGAACGCGTTCTCTCCCATGTAAGGAGCGATGGCGAACGGGCGATTTGCATACAGGCCCATCAACAGGCATCCGCAGACAGCAGCTAGAATCGTTGCCGTCATGGACGGGCCTGCGGGAATTCCTGCCGTCTTCAAAATCGCAGGGTTTACTACGATGATGTAGGACATCGTGGTAAAGGTCGTGAGGCCGGCCAGAATTTCTCGGCGGAAGTTCGTGCCGTGGGCTTCGATCTGGAAGAATCTGCGAAGAGCGTTCAATATAACGTCCTGACGATAGCGTTATAGATATTCAAAAGGAATGTTCTTGCCCAGCGTACATTTGTTGGTCTGCATGGTCAATGGCTGGTGCATTCTGCGTGTGCTGCTTGCTTGCCTCATGATTGCGCGATAACGTGAGGGAGTATGTTTGCTCGCAGAACGAACTGGAATCTTTCGACAAACCGTTTTTCCCAAGCCTTGGAACAGGCGCGTCTCCGCGGACGCCCGCTGCTGGACCTGACGGTTTCCAACCCAACTACCGTGGGCTTGCACTTTGAGCACGAGAAAATTCTCAAGGCTTTGCAGCATCCACAGGCACTCGAATACGAGCCCGCCTCGAAAGGGATTCTTCCTGCCCGAAAGGCGGTCGCTGCCTACTACGCCGAGCGAGGGATCGCGCTTTCGCCTGAGCAACTCATTCTGACTGTCAGCACCAGTGAGGCCTACTCTTATTGTTTCCGCCTGTTGTGCGATCCGGGGGATGAGGTGCTGGTGCCTTCACCGAGCTACCCGCTTTTCGAGTTTCTCGCCGATATTCAGGACGTGAAGCTTGTACCTTACGAGTTGGTGTATGACTACGGTTGGCAGATCGAGTTTGAGTCGCTGCAGATGGCGATTACGGAGCGCACCCGCTCCATTATGGTGGTTCATCCAAATAATCCAACGGGACACTTCACGAAGCACTGGGAACTGGAACGTCTGAATGGGCTCTGCCGCGAGCACGAACTTGCTCTTGTGGCTGACGAAGTCTTCCTCGACTACGGGCTCATGGATGAGGCGCCCGAGGCTCCGCTGAGCTTTGCGAACAACCAAGGCGCGCTCACGTTTACCTTGAGCGGGCTTTCGAAGATATGCGCTCTGCCGCAGATTAAGGTCGCATGGATTGCAATCAGTGGCCCTCAGCAGTTGGTGAACACGGCCCTTGATCGTCTCGATGTTATCGCCGACACGTATCTCTCGCCGAATGCCCCGGTTCAATGGGCAATTCCCGAACTGCTGGCGACACGGGTTGGAATTCAGGACCAGTTGCGCGCCTGTGTGCGTCAGAACCTGCATGAACTTGATGCTCAACTTGCAACGGCTAAGATGACGACTCGGCTTGCGTTCGATGCCGGGTGGTACGCCGTTCTACGTACTCCGTCCACGCGCACCGATGAGGAAGTCGCCATCGCTCTCCTCGAAGAAGAGGGAGTGCTCATCCATCCGGGACACTTCTTTGATTTTCCGGGCGCGGGCTATCTGGTCGCAAGTTTGATTGCACCTGAAAGTGATTTTCGAGAGGGAATCGCACGGGTTCTCAGGGCCTTGGATGGGGTACTGTGAATCAATGCCCGTTCAGGCGCATGGGCCAGTGGGGAGGCAATCGCTGAATTTCTTGAATAGGGAGAAGGATGTTTTGATTTCTCCCACTCCCATCGATATCATCGGTTCATGATTCACGAAATCCTTGCGGTTGGACCACTACAGTGCAATTGCTCCATCATTGGCGATACAGAATCGCATGAAGCGATGGTGATCGATCCTGGTGCGGATGTTACAGAAATCCTCGCTATCGTTGCGCGTCACGGATTGCAGGTGAAGCAGATCGTGGTAACACATGCACATCTGGATCACATTGGAGGCGCAATGGAACTGAAGGCCGCAACCGGCGCTCCTATACTTCTCAACGAAAACGATGCTGCACTTGTGGCGATGCTTCCGGTGCAGGCGCAATGGCTTGGGATGAAAGATCCCGGCAAGATGGAAATAGACGGCAGCCCCAAGTCCGGAGACAAGGTCACAGCGGGCAGGTTGAGCGGGGAGATTCTGCTTACGCCAGGACACACGGAAGGTTCGCTCTGTCTCTACTTCGAACCGGAAAAGAAGCTGATTGCTGGCGACACACTTTTTGCTGGATCAATCGGACGCACTGATCTGCCCGGCGGTAGCTATGAAAAGATTTTGCATTCGCTACACACTAGTATTCTGGAGCTTCCTGACGATGTGATTGTGGTTCCAGGGCATGGGCCTCTGACGAGCATAGGCGCGGAACGTGAGGACAATCCGTATCTGCAAAAGTAGAAGATGGACCAAGCCGGGAAGTGTGAGAGCAAGCAAAATCCCCGCCGCAGCGGGGATTTTGCAGTACATCGAAAATCTACTTTGCCGGGACAGTCTTCACCGGAGCGGACTTGCTACCGTCGAGCACAGAACCCGTGCTGCCACCGTGGCGCGTGGAGATGATGGCCAAGGTAAACGAGGTGAGCATGAAAATGATTGCGGCCCAAGTTGTGAACTTGGTCAGAAGGTTAGCACCTGCACGCGGACCGAAGGCCGTCTGGCTGCCAAGTCCTCCGCCGAAAGCAGCGGCGAGGTCGGCAGAGGCGCCGCTCTGCAGCAAAACTACTGCGATCAGGAACAGACAAACGATTACGTGAACGATGGTGACCAGAACGAGAATCATGCTTTTCCTTCCCGGCGGCATCCCACCGGACATTTCTAAACTTTGCCTAACTGGAACATTTGGAAATTTCAACTCTGGCGTGAATCGCCAAGAAGAATTTTGGTGCGGAAGGCGGGACTTGAACCCGCATGCCTCTCGGCGCCACCCCCTCAAGATGGTGTGTCTGCCAATTCCACCACTTCCGCACTGCATCATCGTGTACTCCGAGCTCTACGCTCGGGTCACAACGAGTCTCAAACTTCCAAAGAACGTGTACAGGGGCAAATTGAGTATAGCAAACTCAGCGCGATTGGGAAGCCCCTGCGGGCTGAGGAACAAACATAGCTGTGGAATTCCGGCCACAATCCTACGTCGTGGCCGGAACTCCTGAATTACTTCACTACCACTTCACGATTTTCGTAAACGAATCAGGCTTAAGGCTGGCGCCACCGACGAGTGCACCGTCGATTTCTTCCTGCGAGAGTAACGCATTCGCATTCTCAGGCTTGACACTGCCGCCATAAAGAATTCGAAGTTGCTGCGCGAACTCGTCGCCGAAGACGTTGGCTGCTTCCTGACGGATCAACTGGTGCGCTTCGTTTGCCATTTCTGGGGTTGCAGTCAGGCCGGTACCGATTGCCCAAACTGGCTCGTAGGCAACGGCCATCTTCGCAGCCTTGCGTGCGGAGACGCCCGCGAATGCGCGCGAACATTGACGGCGCAGCACGTCGCCAGTAACTCCGGCTTCGCGCTCTTCCTTCACTTCGCCAACGCAGACGATTGGGGAAAGTCCTGCTTCAAGTGCAACCTTCAGACGGCGATTCACCGTGTCGTCGGTTTCGCCGAAGTACTGGCGGCGTTCGGAGTGTCCAATGATGACCCACTTGCATTTCGCTCCGACGAGCATTTCGCCACTGATCTCGGCGGTGAATGCGCCTTCTTTTTCCCAATAGATATTTTGTGCGCCCACTTCGATGTTTGTGCCATCAGCCTTTTCGACGACTGCGGCAATGTCCACGAAGGGAGGGCAGATTACGATCTCGTCGCGTGTGTGTCCGGCCACCAATGGGACGAACTCTTCCATAAACTGACGCGACTGCTCAGGAGTTTTGTACATCTTCCAATTGGCTGCAATGATCTTCTTGCGGCTCATATTTGCCTCATGTGTTTCTTGAAGGAATGTTGGGGTTTAGTGCGATGGTTGCGAAACTCCAGCGGGTGGCGTTGCGCCGCCGCTGTTCATTCTTCGCAGCCTGTATGAATACGGACAACATATCAGGACTGTACAACACAAAGCGCGCTTCGTGAATACTGCGCGCATTGGCCAACTCATCTATGACCGTGCAGACTGCAACCGCTGCCGCAGCATCGGCGGGGTATCCGTAGACTCCGGTGGAGATGGCTGGAAAAGCCAACGACCGCAACCCGAGCCGGTCGGCCAAGCGCAGAGAGTTGCGATAGGCGTTCGCCAGTATTCCGCTTTCTCCCTGCATACCGTCATGCCAGATGGGTCCGACGGTGTGAATGACAAAGGCGGCTGGCAGATTGCCGCCCGTAGTCTGTACGGCTTCGCCCGGTGGGAGATGGCCATCGCGGGCTACGATCTTACGGCACTCTTCAAGGATCGCGGGACCACCTGCGCAATGGATTGCTCCATCGACACCACCTCCGCCCACCAAGCTGGAATTCGCAGCATTGACGATTGAATCGGTGGTCTGTTCCGTTATGTCGCCGGCCTCGAAGAAGATCTGCGCACCTTCTTCGAGGTCCAGCCGAACTATGTTTTTCACCGTCTACTTATCGGTCAGCGCTTCCACGCCAGGCAGTTTCTTGCCTTCGAGGAACTCAAGCGACGCGCCGCCGCCAGTGGAGATGTGGGTAATCTTATCGGCCACTCCAGCTTTGTGAACCGCCGCCACGCTGTCTCCGCCGCCCACAATCGAGGTTGCCCCCGAATTGTTCGCTACGGCTTCGGCAATCTGCGTGGTGCCCTTGCTGAATTGATCGAATTCAAACACGCCCATTGGACCGTTCCACACGATGGTACGAGCGCGGGCAATCTCCGCAGAGAAGAGCGCAATGGTCGCCGGACCGATGTCGAACGCCATTTTGTCTGCCGGAATCTGCTGGCCTTCGGGAACAAGCGTGCCCACGGCTGCGGCGTCGAATTTGTCGGCCACAATGTGGTCCAGCGGGAGGAGAAGACGGACGTTCTTCGCCTTCGCTTCGGAGATCAACTCTTTTGCCAAGTCGATCTTGTCGGCTTCAAGCAAGGACTTTCCGATCTCCTGGCCTTCGGCCTTGAGGAAGGTGTAGGCCATGCCGCCGCCAATAATGAGCGAGTCAACCTTGGGCAGCAGATTGCGAATGACGCCAATCTTATCGCTGACCTTTGCTCCGCCGAGAATCGCCAGGAAAGGTTTCGCCGGATTTTCCGTCGCCTTGCCAAGGTATTCCAACTCGCGCTCCATCAGGAGGCCAGCAGCGCTCTTGGGGAGATAGTGCGTTACGCCTTCCGTGCTGGCGTGCGCGCGGTGAGCGGAACCGAATGCGTCATTGACGTAGAGTTCGGCAAGGCTCGCCAATTCCTTGGCAAATGCTGGGTCGTTCTTCTCTTCTTCCGCATGGAAACGGACATTTTCCAGAAGTAGGGTCTGTCCTCGTTCCAAATGGTTGGCCAATTCGGTGGCTTGCATGCCAATACAGTCCGGCGAGAAGCCAACGTTTTGGCCGCGCCCCATGCGCTCATCCAACAGGATGCGCAGGCGTTCGGCGACAGGCTTCAGGCTGTACTTGGGATCGGGCTTACCCTTGGGACGGCCGAGGTGGGACACGAGAATTAATTTGGCACCGTGTCGCAGTGCGTATTCAATGGTGGGCAGCGTCTCCCGGATGCGAGTGTCATCCGTAACGCGGCCGTTATCGAGAGGAACGTTAAAGTCCACTCTCATCAAAACTCTATGATTGTTTAATTGCAGGTCGCGGATCGAAAGCTTGGCCATGGCGTGCTTACCTGAGTGATTCGATGCTGCTGATGAATGTTGTATGAGTACGTGGTTGCGCAAACCAAAGTAAAAACGGGTTGGAGAATATCCCCAACCCGCTCCGGTTTTTACAGACCCTTTTCACCAAAGAAGGTGATCAGATCCTTCACGCGATTGCTGTAGCCCCATTCGTTGTCATACCAGGCAAAGGTCTTTACCAGGTTGCCACCGATGACGCGGGTCAGCTTGGAGTCGAGTGAGGAAGACGCCGGGTCGCCCTTGAAATCGGAAGAGACAAGCTCTTCTTCGATGTAGGAGAAATAGCCCTTCAACGGACCGGCTTCGGTCGCTGCCTTCATTGCGGCATTGACTTCTTCCACGGTTACGTTGCGGCCCACTTCGCAGACCAAGTCGACGGCCGAGACGTTCGGTGTTGGGACGCGTACGGCAAATCCGTCCAACTTGCCCTTTAGCTCGGGGATCGCCAAATAGATTGCCTTCGCAGCGCCGGTCGAAGTAGGAATCATCGACAGAGCGGCAGCGCGGGCGCGGCGCAGATCGGAGTGCGGGAAGTCCAGGATCACCTGATCATTCGTGTAGCTGTGAATGGTGGTCATCGAGCCCTTCACGATACCGAAGCTATCCTGCAGAACTTTTGCGACCGGAGCTAGGCAGTTCGTGGTGCACGAAGCATTCGAAACGATGTGGTGTTTCTTCGGATCGTACTTGTCGTGATTTACGCCAAGGACGATGGTGATGTCTTCATTCTTCGCCGGAGCGGAGATGATGACCTTTTTCACCGAGCCGCGTAGATGCTTCTTTGCATCTTCCGCGTTGGTGAAACGGCCGGTCGATTCCACCACAACCTGTACGCCCAACGATTCCCAGTCCAACAGTGCGGGGTCTTTCTGCGCAAAGACCTTTACTTTCTTGCCGTCGACAACGATGAAGTCGCCGTCAGCTTTGATGTCAGATTTAAGATTGCCGAGAATCGAGTCGTATTTAAGTAGGTGAGCCAGAGTCTTCGGGCTGGTGAGATCGTTTACAGCGACGATTTCGATGTTCGAATCGTTAAGAGATGCGCGGAAAACATTGCGGCCAATGCGGCCAAAGCCATTGATTCCAACTTTTATTGCCATTCTTGCCTCCAGGCAGTAGCAAACGCAGAGGTGCAGTCGATGGCGCAGTTCCGACCGCACTCTTTGCAGCCACCTGAAATGCTAGCACCGCCTTGTTTCCGGAGCAAACCGTAAGCGAAGATTTAGTTGAACGCTCGTAGCTCAATATTTTTGTGCGCAAACGAGCATGGGCTACAGCTCTCTATCGGTGGGCGTTGGAAAGATTACGACTGGTCAGGTTTTGAATTTACTCATCTCTGTGCGGGACCTGCGTTAAAGGTACTTGGAATGAATCTCATGATTAATTCGATCAGAACGCACTCGCCCGAATTCCCCGGACGTGGTATAAGTCCCTTATGCGCAGATGGATGCGCGATCGCGTGAAGCGTCGCAACCAGCAGAATAAGAATCCGCAGCAGTCCGAGGGACAACCGCAGGGGCTCGCGCCTCTCCAACCGACATTTCTGGACCGCGAAAGCTCCTGGAAAGAAAATGGCGAAGGCCACGCCGACGCGCCAGAGACCGCGCCCCAGCCTGTGTACGAAGCACAGCCTGAGAAAGATCCGTTCGACTCCGAACCGGAAACAAGGGCGGGTGCTCGTGCTTCCGGACGACACGACCGTTCGCGACGTCGCGGACGAGGTGGGCGTGGACGCAACCGTACCGACCAGCAACAGAAGGCTGCGCAGGCATCCGGCAGTATTCCTGCTTTGCCGATTGCTCCGGGACAAGCTACAGGCGAAGCTTCCGAAATCGACGAGCCGGATGCGGTAGCCGATACTCCGGAACTGGATGCTGCAGACGCTACGCCTCGCAAAGCCGTTTCGCCAAAGGGTAAAAAGGGCGCAGTCGTACTGGCCATAGGTCTTCCTGGGTCCGGTAAAAGCTCCTGGTTCAAGCGTCACGAGATCATTCCGCTTTCCAGCGATCTGGTACGGGGCTTGCTTTTTGATGACGCGACCGAACAACGCTTTCAGGATCTCGTGTTTTCGTCGTTACGTTCGTTGTTGCGAGCGCGCCTGATTGCGGGTCGCCCAATGAATTTCATTGATGCAACGAACCTCTCGCCGAAAGAGCGCCACAGTTGGATCAAGATGGCACATGATTTCGGCTATGAGGCGCACGCCGTGTTCTTCGACGTTCCTACGGAAATATGCATGGAACGCAATCGGAAGCGGCTTCGCAATGTGCCGGACGAAGTGATGCTTCGTATGGCGCAGAAGCTACGACCGCCGAAGTTCGACGAAGGCTTTGCCAAGGTGATTGTGGTTCGTCTTAAGAGCAAGAAGGAATCAGACGTGGATCCTGAGGTCGAATCGCCGGCCGAATCGTCCCAGGAAGATAGCAGCGAGGCATAACGCGTAGAGAACTGTGAGGAGAGTGCGGGCTGAATGCTCGCACTCTTTTTATGTCGTCAGCTATTGTCGATTTGCAATATCGGGACTGGATGGATAGTTCAGCTTGCGAATACGCCTACTCCGCATAGAGAATATTCTACTATCAGCATCAGTAGAGTAAAGTTGCTGAACCTGTTCTTGAGGTGATCTCCGATGCGAGCAGTTCTGCTGGTCCTGTTGTTCTCCGCTCTCGTTTCCGCCCAACAGCAGCCTCCCGCTTCTGACGTGAATGTGCCGCAGACGGTGTCGAATTCTCCAGCACTGGTGGATCCGAATGTTGCTCCCGTCACATCTCCAACGGTGCATGCTGTGCCTGCATCTTCGGCAAATACTGACGCATACACTCTCGCTCCAGGTACTCGTATCGCGATAGTTCTCAAGCACGCGATTTCGACCAAGAGTGCTCGTGAGAATGACCCCGTCTATGCTGAGACTTCATTCCCCGTAGTTTCGAACGGTCACATCGTGATCCCTGTAGGGACCTATGTGCAGGGCGTTATCCAGCGCTCGCAGCGTCCGGGCAGGGTAAAGGGAAGAGGCGAGTTGATCATCCATTTCAATAGTTTGATTTTCCCATCCGGTTACACTCTGCTACTTCCCGGTGCCATCGATAGCGTTCCTGGCGAGGAGAAAACGGAGATGAAGGATCGTAAAGAAGGAAGTATCGAGAGTCAGAGTACAAAGGGCAAGGATGCTGGAACGATCGCAACGACTGCGGGTACGGGCGCTGCGATAGGAGCAGTGGTAGCCAGAAGCGCGGGAGGAGCCGCGACAGGAGGACTGCTCGGCGCTGGGGTCGGATTAGCGACAGTCCTGTTGACCCGTGGACCCGACGTGCGAATTGAAAGTGGCACTCTCGTGGACATGGTTTTGGAACGCGCCATCGTCGTGGAGCATGAGCGTGTCGGATTTAACGACACGCAAAATGTAAGAATAGTTCATTAGAATCAGCAGACTGCTGGATATATGTCACCCATTACTTTAGCTGGAACAGCACGTTTACGTGGGCCGTCATCGAAATCTTCTGTGGAGAGAAGTCCTGTATCGGTGTTGCTGCGGCGGCTCCATAGGTGCGTGTTGCTTTCATCATCATGGGTCTCGGTTGCGGAACGAACGTGTTGGCATCCACCGAAGCGTAGCTCATTGCTCCCAACGTACGACCTCCCGCTCGCGCCAGGGTTTCGGCATTCCGGTGAGCTGCACGATACGCGTCCTCTACAGCTTTGGATTTAGCTTCCTCGATGTTTTCCAAGGTGTAGCTGATATTCAGGCTATCCGTTGTGTCCAGTTGCGAGAAGTTGTCGATTACTGGCCCCAGTTTGCTGAAGTCGTGAATCTTAACGATGATCTGGCTGTTCACCTGAAATCCAATCAGCTTGCGTTTGGGACTCCAGTTATAGACGGGAGTCATGGAGAAGGAGCCGATCTCGGCGTCCTTTGGTTCGATCCCATCGTCTTTTAGCGATTGACGTATCTTCTGTGTGGTCTCCTGAGCCTGGGTATAGGCTGCCTTCAACTCGGGTTGTTGCTCCGAAATGGAGAACTGTATTAGCGCGACATCCGGCGCGCTGTCGAACTTCCCATCACCACCAGCCCAGAGGGTCTCCGGTGTGACTGCGGTCTGCTGCGCTACGGCCGAAAGTGTGAACAGGAGCACCGGCGCAATCCAGGCGAAACTTGAACGATTCATTCTTCTCCTTGCATGGAAACGGGACCGATTCGAGTTGGACCTTTAGATCGGACCTCGTTTCTAATATCTTTGCTGCGGTTCGAGTGTTTCGTATTGCCACAAGGAGTGAATTGCGGAAAAATGAGAGACACAGGAGCTACAGATGAAAACACGGAAGTGGACAATTCCATTAACGATTGTCGGGTTGGGCGGACTGGGGGCAATGTTGTTCTCAGAACGTGGCCGGCAACTGATCCGATCCACGGCAAGCCGCTTTGGGGTCACACCGGGACAACTGGCGGCCTGGAACGACTCTGCACAACAGGAACTTAATCATATTCAGCAAGCAGTGAAAGAACTCGAACAATCATTACGGACTCATACAGCACAATAGCTG